>Ga0256405_10000989_pt1 | contig 84955 bp, 65 predicted proteins | sample RumenRJG_02DNA_FD_189096 | JGI IMG/M metagenome (GOLD analysis project Ga0256405, IMG submission 189096) | Bovine rumen microbial communities from Lethbridge, Alberta, Canada - RJG_02 | ecosystem: Host-associated > Mammals > Digestive system > Stomach > Rumen | place: Canada: Alberta... | reverse complement strand
TTGTACACCTTCGGGGAAAGTTTTTTTTGCTATAAGCTTTTGCCCACCACCCGCATAGCAGGTGGTTTATTGTGAAAACATTCCGCTTCGCTACATGTTTTCACCGGCTCATGCGCCGTAATAAAAAGTTTTCATAAAAAAGGAGATGTTTATGAAAAAGTTATTGCGATTAATTTCTGTCGCAACTATGCTTCTCGCAGCTACAACATTCATGGCTTGTAGCAGTGACGATGATGATGACGATTCAGGTGTACGCAGCGCTTCTGAGCATGCACGTGGATCTCTCGTTGGTGTTGTTCTTGACAACAGGGGTGAACCTGTTGAAGGTGCAACAGTAACACTTGGCAATAAAACCGCTTCAACAAACCGTGGCGGTGAATTCGTACTTGAGAACGTTGATGTCAACGATCCAAAAGTAAAAGCTATCCAGACAAAGGTTGGTAATGGTTCTAGTACTACTACTACTACTGCTGCTGACTCTAAGCTTGAACCAACTGAAGGTACTTCATCTGTTGGAAATTCCGCTAATTATGCCTATACATTGACCGTAACAAAGGACGGATACCTTTCTGGTCTTGTAGAAAGTATGTATGTTACTTCTGCTGAGAACATCGGTGGAATCGAGGATGCACGTCTTTCTGCTTTGAGAAATGAATATGCAAAAATCCTCGAGGAATATGCAAAGGCTGTTGGTACATCTACTGCTCTTGCAAGTACTGGTGATGTAATTGGTGCTACTCTTAGAGATACAGAGGACAAATCTGCTACAATGACAACTGTTGCTGGTGCCCTCAAGGAAATCCAGAAGCTTTATTCAGAACTTGGCACAACATACAGCTCAACATGGGCAAGTGGTAAGCTCATTCCTTTGAATGCTTCTTTGAAGGGTACACTCAAACTCAACCCTTCTCCAGCAACAGCTGAAGTTTTCAATGCTACAACTTACACACCAAGCAAGGGAACTAAGGTAACTGTTACATATAAGCGCGGTGATGGCTATTCTAACTACACATATAAGGCTGAGACAGACGAGAACGGAAACTTCTCATTTGAGAAACTTCCTTCTGGCGTAACACTCGGACTTTCTGTTGAAGGATTCACAGACAAAGCAGGCGATGTTACAGCTTACTTCTCAACAGACATTGGTACTACAGTAACAACCACCTCAGGTACTACAACTACAACTTCAGTTAAATATCGTACAAATGCAGCAGAAATCCTCAACAACTCTTCTGCTACACTTGGTTCATTCACAATTGATCCAAATTGTTTGAACGTTGCTGGCCTTGACATTATGCTCTTCGCTCAGCTCGAAAAAATCTGGGTTGTAAACACAAACCTCCTCAAGAACAACGATGCTGCACTCATCAGCGTAAAAGATGACATCACATTCGAGTTCAACAAAGAGATTACACGTGTTTCTCTCAAAGGTTCTGGATTCCAGGATGTTACTGATAAAAACTATACAGTAACAATCGACGCTACAGATGCAAAGAAAGTTACAGTAAAAGCAAATGACGGTGTTTGGACTCCAGCTGAAACTGCAAAAGATGCTAAGGATGATGGCAAGATTAAACTCGAAGTTCTTGCAAAAGACGGAACAAAAGAGCTCCTCAACGCAGAATTCCAGGCTTGCTTTGATACAAACATCTATGTTTCTATCACAGAGTCTTCTAAGCAGGATAAGCTCCTTTCACTTACAGCTCCAATCGTACTCACATTCTCTAAACCAATGAGCACAGCTGCTGTAACACCAGGTACTTTGACAAACAGCTTCACTCAGGCTTGGAGCAACGATGATACAACTCTCACCCTTACACCTGCTAAGTACTGGGATACAGTTTCTGATAAAGACGGTGAAGTTACATTCACAGTTACTGGTACTGCTAAAGACGAAACAAAAACTATCAAATACTGGAAGACAAATTCTGACAACGGAAGTACAGGTGGCTTCACAGGTCTTAAAGTTTACTTCGACAACTTTATCGATGTAACACTTGCAAAAGTTTCTGATTCTAAGTTCACAGCAACATTCTCTAAGGCTATCAAAGCAATCCCTGCTGCTGACTTGAATAAATATTTCACAGTTTACTATGCAACAACATATGAAACTGCTAAGACTTCTACTTCAGACAAGAAAGTAAATCTTTCTCTTAGTGATGATGCAAAAGTTCTTACTGTCGAAGCTAAGAATGGTGCATTTAGTGATTACGGTTATTATGCTGTAGGACTTTCAGCAAGTGTTATTGGTGCTACTGGTGAAACACAGTTCCGCGAATTGGGTGAAAAAACTAAAAAAACTTCACTTAAGTTTGCAGGCGATTTCACTCTTGGTGAAGAGTTCAAAGAGGCAACTGTAGAAGTTGTAACATCTCTTCCAGCTGGTGTTGAAGTTTCACGTACTGCTGTAATTGATGCATACAACTACCTCAAGATTACATTCACAAAAGAAGTTTCTAAATCAGAACTTAAAATTGGTTCTACGAAGGTAACTAACTACATCAAAGAAAAATCTGTTTACCTCCCACTCATGTCACTTACAGATGCTACAAAAGTTGTGCTTAAAGGTACGGTAAATTCTAAGAATGGTGATGAGATTACTTGGGATGATACTAAAAACCTTGATACTGAGTACCAGATTTCGGTAAACACATTCAAGATGGTTGCTTCTAGCCTCTACACTCCAGCACCGTCAATTTCTGGTAAGAACGACGCTACTGTTACAACAATTAACCCGACAGATCCAATTACATTTACTTTCGCTCAGGATGTTACTGCCGCAACATGGACTGCAGAGCTTTATGATGCAGATAACGTTGGCAAGAAAGATCTCACAGAAACTTTGTATAAAGTAGATGTAGCAAAAGAGGGTAAAGTTGTTACTGTAAAAGTAGCAGAAGACAGCAAGAAAGCCCTTATCCTTGGTAATAAAAAATACTATCTCTCACTCAAGGCTGTAAAAGGCACAGGTGATGAGACAGTTGTTCTTTACTCTTCAAATGGTGTTGGTTCTTATGGTGAAGTTGGTGGTGCTACTCTTGATAATCATATTACTGCAACACCTATTTCTGGTGATACGAAAACAAAATATATCAAGATTATAACAAAAGCTGCAGACGACAAGTATAAGAACCTCTATGTAGTTAAGTCTGGCGATGATGCTACAACAACATCAAAGACAACTACATTCGCTGATTTTGCTAAATCTAACAAAGCTCCAATCGTTCTTGAATTCAGCGAGTCAATCGAAGGCTTCACAGCTGTTCTTGCAACAAGCGATAAAACAAGTGCTTGGAAGACAGCTGATGATGTTACAAAGAAAGACACAATCGATTCTTCATATGCAATCGATGAGAGCAAGAAAGTCCTCACAATCACACCAACTTATGCATATATAGGTGGAAAAGCTGTTTACCCAATCGTATTCAATGCTGAGAAGAAACCTCTCAAATTGAAAGACGTTGCGGGTGATGACTTGATCAGTTCAACTGATAAAACTAAACAGTTTATTCCTGTAGACTATGCTAATGCTAAAGATACTGAGATACTCATTAAGGTTCTTAATGACAAAACTCTTGCTTCAAAAGATCCAAAATTGAGCTTGACTCAGATTGATGCAGAGGAAGTTGCAAACAAAACATCCCTTACATTCAAATTTGATAAACAGCTTTCTAAGTATGAAAATACTTACGGAAAATATACTTTGTACCGCTATGTTAAGAAAGCTGTTATTTCAGACTGGGAAAAAGTTGGTGAATACACTATTGGTGGAACTTATGAGCGTCTTAAGGCAGATGGAAGTGGCAATGAAACAGTAACTTGCAACAAATTGCAGTATGTTAAAACAAACAAAGCTGCTGGTGATGCTACTTTTGAGACATTTGCTATTCAGAAAAAAGACGCTTGTCTTGTAGCTACAGCATCTGCTAATGAGTTTGATTTCCAGAAGACTTCAAACTATATCCTCGTATGTGAGATTGATAATGTTGAGATTTTCTCAGAGGTTCTCCCTGTAACTTGTAATAAGGTTAAGGAGGATGGTGCTGCAGTAACTGTGAACTACACAGCTCCTGCCTCTGACGCTACTGCATCTGTTGTTACAAATGGCGGTAATGCAACTATTACTATTAAGACAACTGCTTATTTGAGTAGTATTGGAACTCCAACATACATTAAATCTAACAACCAGCCAGATCCACTCCCAGAAGAGCATTATACTAAGAATAAGCGTGCTACTGCTGAAATTGGTTCTGAAGGTAAGTCTGTTGTAATTACAATCACAGACGGTTCAAAAGCTTGTAAGAGCGACGGAATCTCAATTAAGGTTTATGATGTTAACGAAGTTGAGTCAACTCTCAAGTTCACATTCTAAGCTTTAACCTTCTAATCTACACTTCACGGCCAAGCTGTGGGGTGTATGTAACCCTAAACAAAGGGAGGAAGTTCAATTATTTGGGCTTCCTCCCTTATGTGAAATTAAGTATTAATTAGATATTTAATATCCGTCATCCTATGAAAAAGATTTTGTTAAGATTTTTTTTTCATGGAGTGGCAGAGCGGAGATTGCAGTAGCTTGATAAGCTACTTTTTTTTAATATTGAGAAGAGTGATAATAAGTATCCGTCAAATCTAACCTCGTAAACAAAACCTGCCAGTAGCATTACACTTCCTCCAGAGGTGAAAAATGCAACAAACAAGAACAAAAGAAGAGAAACAGGAACTGATACAGCTGTACAAGCAAAGCGGCATGTCGGCAAGGGCATTCATCGAGGAATTCAACCTTAACCTCGCGACATTCCGGAACTGGCAGCTACAATTTGAAAAAAATAAAGTAGTAGAAGCAGTTGCGATTGATGCTTCCTTAAAAGAAGAAATACAAAATTCGAAGAATTTATGTATTCTTACATATCCCCAAAATGATGCTTTAGCATTTCATACATCTGACGCTATAGTGAATTTGGGAGATGGCAAAAGCGAGAAGGGGTGTGATGATAGTAAAGTAGAACCTGGCCACAGCGAGAATCTTTGTGATGATAGTGAGTTTAAGTCGCGTTTCTTGGATGAAGCAAAACATAAAGAATTGATAGAACTGCTAGATGATTCAAAAGATTATGTTTTTGTCTTTAGTTACTAAAACTCTCCGCCAATTCTAGCCATAAAAATTGACGGATATTTTTTGTGTTACTTCGTGACGGCTACGGCTTCGCGGTCAAGTTCTTCTTTAAGCGCAAGCACTTGCTCCAGCGGAAGAGAACAACAGTCAGCAATCATCTCCGGTGAGAGGCTTGATTTTTGAAGAAAATTCTTCGCATTTGCGATGGCATTTTCCTGGACGCCTTGCTTAATGCCATTTTTTAAGCCCCGTTTTAAGCCCTCTGCAAGAGCGATTTTTCTGGCTTCTGCTGCTCGTTCTTTTGCATATTCCTCAACAATTCTGCACATAGTTCTTACTCCTTCTGTTTCCTGCTTGTGATAGCGAACTTTTTCTGCTAGCTCGCTGTAATTCATTTCATCGGCATTTGGTGTGCAAAAATCATGCATCAGTTTGCCGAGCGCATCGTTTCCTCTGTATGAGCCATTCACATAAATTATATTACACCCATCGTCAAATGGCAAATATGTGCTGGCGGTTGAAGGCAGTTCGACTGTCTTTTTGATTTTGTAAAAAGGCTGTCCCAGTCCGTAATAATCATTCTCGGTTATGAAAATGATATACGTTTCGGGAAGTTCAGTGAAGTCCTGTTTCTTTTTGAGACTGTGACTGTCGAGCATCGCTTGATTGTAACGAACCCGCCTTGGTGAGGCCCCTTCGTCTGCTCTCTGAACTTCCACGTTGTACATTTTGCCTTTAGTGTCCTCCGCGAGAATATCCAGCCTAACAGAGCGGCCGAATAGATTCCGCTTTTCTTCCTGCGTCGTGACTTTCTTAACGCGTAAGTCGTCACGGTTAAGAAGGATTCTCAGAAGAAATTCTGTGATTTCGTTGTCGCCGTCAAACACCACGGTCATAAAGTCATCGTCCATGAGTCGCATTGCTTGTATTCGTGCGAGCATTGCTGGATCGATTGTGTCGAAAATACTTTGCATGGTTTTCTTTTACCTCCATGCCTTATTACTTCCATTTTTTTTGCATTTTCGGCAATGTAAATACTCGATTGTCAGAATAATTATAAAACTAGACTGTATTAGTCAATAAAATATCCGTCAATTCTAGCCATCATAGAAATTGACGGATATTTTTTGAGTTATTTCGTTACGGCAACGGCCTCGCGGTCAAGCTCTTCTTTGAGCGCAAGCACCTGCTCCAGAGGAAGAGAGCAACAACGCGCGATTTTTTCAGGTGATAAATCTGTTTCTAAAAGAAGATTCTTCGCATTGGCGATGGAGGCTTCCCGCGCACCAATCTCCATTCCTTCCTCTCGGTCATAAGTTCTTTGTCGTTCCCACGTCATATACTGTACCCTCCATTGCATGTTGTGCTTCGCATTGGTGACATAGTTGTACAAGTCGCTCGTGAAATTGTCCGCAGACTTGTTTGTTGTGAGGAATTCAAAGAATGCCCTGACTTCCTCTTCTTCAATCATTTTAGCACAGTTTCTGGCGATAAAAAAGTGCCTGTATGCCCTGTCGTTCAATTTTGTTTTTCCGTCTTCGAGGCAGATATTCTCGAACGTGCAGATTGGAAGGTCATTATGAAAAATATCTTCCATGCAGATAAAAATCACATGTGAAGTTTTCAGGTCCTTGTACTTCTGACCGGATTTTAACGCGTCTAAGTCCATGAGTCCCTGATAATAGCGAGAACGTTCCGGTAAATCTTTTGTGTCGGTGGACTGCATCTCCACGTCGAAGATTTGTCCGGTATCCTTGACATAGACGTCCAGTCGGATTCCGTGCGAGTCATGATCGATTTCGATGGTTTCCTCGTTTGACATTTCCATGCGTTCAATTTTGATTCCAAGCAGCATCTCAATCAGATGCTGGCAAGCTTTTGGATGCTGACGCATTACTTTGTAGAAGATAAAATTGTTAGCGAGCGTGAGATTTTCCCACTTCTGCTCTGGTGTAAGAGTTTCTTTCATAGATTACCTCTTTTCTAATAGGATTTGAGAAAATATGGAACCGAAAATCCATCCATGGATTTCCGGATTCCTGACAAGAATTTTGCGATGCAAAATTCTTGCTGTCCTTTACCGCTGCATCCATGCAGCGAATATCTTTCTCATATCTTATTACTTCCATTTTTTTTGCGTTTTCGGCAACGCAAATGTTGGAATGTCAGTATATTTATAAAATAGGACGGAAAAAGACAATAAAATCAACTTTACATGAGAGCTGCGTATTCGTCAATTTTTCTGGGTAAAAAATTATGTAAAAAGGGTAGTCAACTATACAAATTGCATAAATAATGCTATTATCAATTTATGATTATTGAACGATCCATTAAATCGAAACTTTTGCAGTTGCTGAAGTCTTTTCCTGTTGTAACTTTGACAGGTTGCCGACAATGCGGAAAATCAACGCTGTTAAAACACTTGCTTCCAGATTACAGATATATTTCGCTTGAAGACCTTGACTTACGCCAAATTGCAAAAGAAGATCCCCGTCACTTTATTTCAGTTTATTCACAAAAAGTAATAATCGATGAGATTCAGCAGGTTCCTGATTTACTTTCTTATTTGCAAACTCACATTGATTCTATCAATGAAAGCGGTATGTATGTGCTTACAGGAAGTCACAATCTTCTTCTTATGCAGTCTATAAGCCAGAGTCTTGCTGGTCGTACGGCCTTGTTATCTCTTGCTCCTTTTTCTGTCGCAGAATTACGTTCAGAAAATCTTATTCCTCAGACAACGAATGAAATGCTTTTCAAAGGAAGTTTTCCTCGTATTTATGACAAGCAGATTGAAGCAACGGATTTTTACCCCTCATATATCAAAACCTACATTGACCGTGATGTAAGAATTTTGCGTAACATAACTGATTATTCAGCATTTACAAGATTTCTGAAACTTTGTGCTGGCCGATGCTCACAAATTCTGAATGTAACAGCATTGGCGGAAGATGCTGGCATTACTCGAAAAACAGCAGAAGCATGGCTTTCTGTTCTGGAAGCAAGCTATATTATCTATATGCTAAAGCCTTATTACAAAAATTTTGGCAAGCGTATTATAAAAAATCCAAAAATGTATTTTTACGATACAGGTCTTGTTTCATCACTATTAGGAATTACCAGTGCAGAACAGATTGAAACTTTCTATATGCGTGGTGCATTGTTTGAAAACTTTGTAGTTTCTGAACTTCTAAAAAGAAGACTTTTTGCAGGTAAATCTGATGAACTTTATTTCTGGCGTGATTCAAACGGTATCGAAATTGATGTTATTGAAGAGGATAATCTTGAACTTAAAGCGTACGAAATAAAGGCTTCGGAAACGATGAATACAGCCTTTTTCTCAAATATTAAAAAGATTAAAGAACTTGCCAGTCTAAAGACTGAAAATACAGCTGTTATTTATTCAGGTAAAAGCCTTCCCTCAACATCTGAAAGTGGTGCTTATATTTGCTGGAAGGAGATTTGAAGAGGTCTACCAACAGATAATAAAAATAAACAAGACTACCTATTGACATAGTAGGTAATACAGGGTAGAATATCCTTGTTGGATAATATATAAAAAGAGGAGACATATATGGCAAAAATTTACAAATCATCTGATGAGCTTATTGGTCACACACCGCTTTTGGAGCTTTCGCATATTGAGAAGGAATTCAATCTTGAGGCGAAGGTTATCGCAAAACTTGAATATTTCAATCCGGCTGGAAGCGTTAAAGATCGCGTTGCTAAGGCTATGCTTGATGATGCTGAGGCAAAAGGCATTTTGAAAGAAGGTAGCACAATCATTGAGCCAACATCTGGAAACACTGGTATTGGTTTGGCTTCGGTTGCGGCTGCACGTGGTTATCGGGTTATCATCGTTATGCCTGACACGATGAGCGTGGAGCGTCGTCAGCTCATGAAGGCTTATGGTGCTGAGCTTGTTCTTTCGGAAGGTGCAAAGGGCATGAAAGGCGCAATTGCAAAGGCCGAGGAAATCAAGGCTACAACTCCGAACAGCTTTATTGCAGGCCAGTTCGTGAACCCGGCTAACCCAAAGGCTCATTTTGAGGGCACTGGTCCTGAGATTTGGGACGACACAGACGGAAAAGTTGATATTTTCGTTGCTGGTGTTGGAACTGGCGGTACTGTTACTGGTGTTGGTCAGTTCTTGAAATCAAAGAACAAGGATGTAAAAGTTGTGGCTGTTGAGCCAAAATCTTCTGCTGTGCTTTCAACTGGTGTTGCGGGCGCACACAAAATTCAGGGAATTGGTGCAGGATTCGTGCCGGATGTTCTTGATACAAAAGTTTATGACGAAATCATTGCTGTTGAGAACGATGATGCTTTCAAGACTGGCCGCCTGGTCGGTGTAAAAGAAGGCGTTCTGGTCGGAATCTCTTCTGGAGCTGCTTTGTGGGCTGCAATCGAAGTTGCAAAGCGTCCGGAGAACAAAGGTAAGAATATCGTTGTTCTCTTGCCGGACACTGGCGACCGATACCTCTCAACTCCATTGTTTGCTGACTAAGGGCTAGGGATTGTAGGGGCGTTAGTTGCCGAAGGCAATGGAGCGTTTAGCGTAACCCCGAAAAGCCCGACCGACACGAAGTGGCGGTAGCCCCCAAGTATTTGTAATTTTTAATACCTTGTGTTATACTAGGTTGAAAGATTCATCTAGTTAGCACGAGGTTTTTTTATGATTGTTTCTACACGCGGACGATATGCGCTCAGAGTTTTGATTGATTTGGCGGAACATGGCGATGAAGAGCGTATTCCGCTTAAAGATGTTGCTGAGCGACAGGAAATTTCACAGAAATATATTGAGTCGATTATGACTTTGCTTTCAAAAAACGGCTTTGTGGACGGCGTTCATGGAAAGGGTGGCGGCTACAAGCTCAACCGTGCTCCAGAAGATTACAGGGTTGGTGATATTTTGCGGCTTACTGAGGGCACTCTTGCTCCTGTGGCATGTCTTGAAACTGGTGCGGATCTGTGCCCGAGAAAAGCTGAGTGCCGTACAATCGGAATGTGGACAAAACTTGATGAGTTGATTGAAGGTTATCTTGACTCTGTGACTGTTGCAGATTTGATGAAAAAATAAATTTTTGTAATGGGCGTAACCGCCTGCATTTGGCAGGCGGCCGGGCTTTTCAGCCTTCGCTAACGCTCATTGCTGCATTGGTTTCGACTCCGCTCAACCAACGCAGCAACTTCGGGCTTACAATCCCTTACGCAGAAGGAATGCTCTGATTGAATCACCCTGCAAATTTCATTATAATAGATAGACTTTAATTTTATAGGAAAAGAAAATGGCAGAAAAAGATTTATGTCCTTGTGGCTCTGGAAAAGCTTATGGAGAGTGCTGTGAGCCAATCATCAAAGGAACTTCAAAGGCTCCTACAGCAGAAGCACTTATGCGTGCGCGCTATACTTCTTATGTAAAACAGGAAATTGAATTCATCATCAATTCTTGCGAAGAAGGCGAGAAAATTGCAGAGATTGACCGCAAGGCAACAGAGGACTGGGCAAAGAATTCTACTTGGCACGGTCTTAAAATCCTCCGCACAGAAAAAGGAACTGAGAGCGATGAGGAAGGTATCGTTGAATTCGAGGCAACTTACACTGACAAAGGCGGCTTGCGGGACATTCATCACGAGGTCGGCTACTTCAAGAAGGTCAACGGTGAGTGGCTTTATTCTGTCGGTTCTGTAAAACCGATGACGGTTGTTCGTGAGGGCGCAAAAATCGGTCGTAACGATCCATGCCCATGCGGAAGCGGCAAAAAATACAAGAAGTGCTGCGGTAGATAATGTCACAGTCAATTACAGGCTTTCATGCCATTGAAGAGAAGGTTCGTTCTGCCTGCGAAAGCGGCAAAATTGACGGGCTTTCTCTTTATTATTCTAAAATAGGGCCTCGCGTAAAGAAGATTCTTGATGTCGCAAAAACTGCGGGGCTTCCTTGTTCTCAGTGCGACAATAAAATGCTTGACTCTCTTGTGCAGAGTTTGCCGGAAGTTGCCCGTGATCATCGCGGAATCGTGCTTTGTGTCGAAGGTGCTTCTGAGTCTCGTGCAAACGAAGTGAATTTTGACACTTGGATTGCACAGGCTGCCCTTACAGAAGAAAATTCTACAATCCTTGTGCTTGATTCTATCACTGACCCGCACAATGTAGGTGCGATTTTGCGTTCATGTGATCAGTTCGGCGTTGACCTGGCGATAATGCCCAACCGGAACAGCGTGAACAATGTTAGCGAGAATGAAATTATTGCCCGAAGCTCTGCTGGTGCGAGCAGTTACGTGCCTTTCTGCGTGGCAAAAAACTTGAACCGAGCCGTTCAGAAGATCAAAGAGGCTGGATTTTGGGTTTATGGCGCGGATGCTGGCGGCGAGAGCGTTCAGAATCTCAAATTCCCGGCAAAAACTTGCATCATCATGGGGAGCGAGGGAACTGGAATCAGCCGGTTGCTTGAAGAACAGTGCGATTCCATCGTCTCAATTCCAACCTGCGGCAAAATCGACAGCTTGAACGTGTCTGTTGCGACAGGCGTTCTCTTGTACGAGCGTTACAGACAGTCTTTGGCATAATCATAATAAGGTACTAAAATTGATTTCACTTTCTTTTCTGTTTACGGTCTTTCTTGCTGTGTTTGTGGCGGAAATGGGCGACAAGACGCAATTGCTTTTGATTGCGCTTACTTCAAAATACAAAGTTCGTGATATTTTGATTGGAACTACGGCTTCGATTCTGGTGCTTAATGCATTGGCGGTTCTTGCGGGCGGCCTTTTAAACGAATTTTTGAGCACGCATATTTGGATTGTAAAGCTGATTGCATGTCTTGCTTTCTTTTATTTTTCGCTTACATCGCTTTTGAAGGATAATGAAGAAGAAGAGGCTTCCGGCTGCAGGATAAAGTTTGCGCCGCTGGCTGTTTTCTGCATTTTCTTTATTGCGGAATTTGGTGATAAAACTCAGCTCACGGCAATCACTTTTGGAGCAACGAACGGTCTCAATTTAAACGCAATCGGAATTTGGCTTGCTTCGTCAGTCGCACTTTTGGTTGCAGATATAATCGGTCTTTGTGTGGGATATTTCCTGCATGGAAAGACTCCTGATAAATTTTTCAATATCCTTGCATTCATCGTATTCGCTGTGTTCGGATTTGTGAACCTTTACGTTGTTTTGACTTCATTGAAACTTAATTCTCTTATGATTCCAATAATTGCTGGTGTTGGAGTTGTTTTTACTGCAATCTGTGCTATAATTTTAAAAAGAAATTCACGCGCGGGATTGTAGTGGCGGCGTTAGCCGTTCCGAAACGAACGTAGTGAGTGCAGGAATGGAGCGAAAGCGGAACCGCGAAAAGCCCGTAGCAAGTAGAGTCGCGCCTAAATATAAAGGAGAATTTTATGTTTAGAATTTCAACTAATAAAACCGAAGAATCTTGGTCTCGAAATGATATAAAAAAAGCAAAACCCAGCGAGGATTCCAACGAAATTTTGGAGCGAATCAATAAGCTGAGCACGGAAGGCATGTCTTACGACACGGCTATTGACTTCTTTAAGCTTCAGCTGGCAACCTGGCGGCGTTTTTATAAGGAAGATGACAAGGTTGATGTCGATGAGGCTTACACGGCTGACAATAAGCGCGTAACTCAGGTAAAGAGCCTCAACATCGTCTTTTATGTCCGCGAAATCGGCCCGAATGAAATCAAAATCACCAGCGGTTTTTATGACACGATAAAAACTTCCTGCAAAAAACTTTTTGAGGATTTGGAGCCTCCGGCAGACGGAAAAGACCCTCTGGAAATGCTAGAAAGCGCAAAGTAACAAAAGAAATTCCTGCCACTTTTTTAAACTAAAGTAGTAGACATAATTTTTGTTTTTGTATATAGTAACCATAAGACAAAGGCGTCGTAAATTAACCGCTATAGGTGTGTCCATTTGGATTTACCGTGGCGTTTAGTTTATGACGCCTTTTTTTGTTTCTTTATGAAGCAAAAGACGCCGGTAAATCGGCTAACAAAAATGCCACGAATAGGAGAAAAAAATGGCAATCAAAGAATTTAACGTTAAGAACGCTTATTGTAAGCGCGTTTGGGAAGAGCTCAAAGGCCGCTATGCTGACCAGGAGCACTTCTTGCAGGCAGCTGGTCTCGTTTTGGAGACTCTTTCACCAGTTGTTGACACAATGCCTGAGCTTGAGGCAACTGCTGTTCTCGAGCGCTTCGTTGAGCCAGAGCGCATCATTATGTTCCGTGTACCTTGGACAGATGACCAGGGTAAACCACATGTAAACCGTGGTTTCCGCGTTCAGTTCAACTCTGCTATCGGACCTTACAAAGGAGGTCTCCGCTTCTCTCCAGAGGTTGGTCTCGACGTTCTCAAATTCCTCGGTTTCGAGCAGGTTCTTAAAAACTCTTTGACAACTCTCCCAATGGGCGGCGGCAAAGGTGGTTCTGACTTCGACGGTCACGGAAAATCAGACGGCGAAATCATGCGCTTCTGCCAGAGCTTCATCACAGAACTTTACCGACACATCGGTGCTGATACAGACGTTCCAGCTGGCGACAAAGGCGTTGGCGGAAAAGAAGTTGCTTACATGTTCGGTCAGTACAAGAGAATCACAAACCAGTTCACAGGCGTTTTGACTGGTAAAGGCCTGGACTTCGGCGGTTCATTGATTCGCCCGGAGGCTACAGGTTACGGCCTCATCTACTTCGCAGAGTGCATGCTCAAAGCTGCTGGAACAGACTTCAAGGGTAAGACAGCAATCATCTCTGGTGACGGAAACGTTGCTCAGTACGCTTGTCAGAAAGTTACTCAGTTGGGCGGAAAAGTTATCACATTGTCTGACTCAACAGGTTACATCCTCGACGAAGACGGAATCGACGCTGAGAAACTCGCTTACGTTATGGAATTCCGCGGTCGCCGTGAGAAAATCGACGCTTACGTTAAAAAATATCCAAAAGCAAAATTCTTCAAGGGTGAAAAACCATGGGGAGTTAAAGCTGATCTCGCATTCCCATGTGCTACACAGGACGAAATCTACATGGAAGATGCAGAAAAACTCGTTGCTAACGGCGTAAAACTCGTTGCAGAGGGTGCAAACATGCCAACTCGTGCAGATGCAATCGCATTCTTGCAGTCAAAGGGTGTTCTCTTTGCTCCAGGAAAAGCTTCAAACGCTGGTGGTGTAGCAGTTTCTGGTCTCGAGATGTCTCAGAACTCAGAGCGTCTCTCATGGACTCGCGAAGAGGTTGATGCAAAACTCAAGCAGATTATGACAAACATCCACGACAACGCTTACGAAACAGCCAAAAAGTTCGCTCCAAGCGCAACAATCGACTACGTTTCAGGCGCAAACATCTACGGCTTCCTCAAAGTCGCTAGAGCAATGATGGCACAGGGATTGGTCTAATAAAAATTCCTCACAGAGCTTTAGAGGACACAGAGTTTTGAGAAGAAAAATTAAAAATCTATAAAATCCTCTGTGAACTCTGTGCCCCTACGAGCATAGCTCTTCGGGAGACTCGCTAAAATTGCACCTCGTGCAATTTTTTAACGCTCCCTATCCGTGAGAAATTTAAAAGCTCGCTTCCGCTTGGAGGCGGGCTTTTCTTTTATAGAAGAAAATTTGCGAATTTATAAAAGGGTGGTATAATCGAGCAAGATAATGGCTAATTAGTCTTTTTTAGCATTTCTTCTAAGTCCCGCTGGGCATCTTCTAGTCCTTGCGGGACTGTTTTTTTGTCTTCGAGCATGAGTTTCATTTCGTGGCCCAAAATTGTGTAGAACTGGCTCCATTTTTCCATTACAGGGCGATAAACTCCGCCTTCAAGAGCCTTTCGGACAGCTTCATATTGCGGGAATTTATTTAGAATTTCAGGATCTTTGAGGCTTGAATATCGGCACGGAACACCGCCGTTGTTTACTGTCGATTTTTGCACTTCTTTATCCATGAGATATTTTAATAGTTCAATCGCATATTGCTTGTTTTTGCTTGTCTGGGGAATGCCGATTGTCCAGATTCCGTAAATGTTTGAGTTGAATGCCATGCGGTCATCACGGTAACGGCCGTTCAAAGCAATGTAATCCATTGAGGAATTGCGTGTGGGCGTGTACCAGCCCGGCCATCCGATTCCGATTGCGGCAGATTTATTTGCGATGGCTGCAATCAGGTCGTCTTTTTTGGCTGCTCGCCCTGTTTTAATCAGAGATTTGTACATGTAAATTGCTTCTGCAAATTCCGGCGTATTTATTGTGGGCGTGTTGTTTTTGTCAACGACATAAGTGCCTCGTGAAAGCAAAATCGGCAAAAAATCAACTACAATATTGTTCGCTGTGTCTCCACGGTACATAAATCCAAGATTATGGCGCTTTTTTTGGAAACGACAGATTTTGAGAATGTCTTCGATTGAATTGATTTCTTCTGGTGTATAACCAGCTTCTTTTATCATGAGTTTGTTATACAGAAGAACTGTTACATTCCCGTAGTAGGGTGCGAGATAAAGGCTGTCTTTGTGATAGCAAATCGTTTTTGTGGCTGGAATTATGTCATCGTCAAGGTTGTAGCCGAGCTGGGAAAGGTTTGCAAGTATTCCTTTGGAAGTATATTCTGCCATCCATGAACCATCGACCATGCATAAATCGTAAACGCCTTCTGAGTCTGTGGCGATTCCTGATTTGAGACCGCCTTCGCTAAGTTCGCTTACATTGCACTGAATATTGTTCTTTCTTTCAAATTCTGGAAGGCATTCTTTGATGACCTCAGAATAAGTGCCGGCTCGCAGGGCAAGGTTGAGCGTTGCGACAGGATTTTGTGTGCAAAAATGTTTGCCGGAGGTTTTTGAAAAGCACGAAGTAAAAGTCAAAACTCCAGCGGATAAAATGAGTGCAAAAAAAGAATTCTTAAAGATTTGCTTATGGCAGATTATTTTATTCATTCAAAAATCCTGTGTTTGCTAAACATGCCAATTACCAGCGGAAATCTCCAGTCTGGTATTTTTTCATTCTGTTTCGGACATCGTTCATGCATGCCGAAACCTTTTTGCGTGGAATTGAGCAGAAGATTTCTACGAGTTTTGAGTCTAGCTGTGAACCTGAGACAAGTCGCAATTCTGAAATCGCATTTTCATATGGTAGAGACGGCCTGTAAGATCTGTCCATTGTGATTGCGGAATATGTATCTGCCAGCGCGAGAATTCGGGATGCAAGCGGAATTTCTTCGCCTTTGAGATGATAATATCCGTTGCCGTCAACGCGTTCGTGATGATATTTGACCCAATAAGTGACGGTTGTAAAAGAAGGAAGCCTTTCAAAAAGTTCGACACAAATTTCCGGGTGACGCTGGACAAGTTCTTTTTCGCTTGGCGTAAGTTTGCCTTTTTTGTCGATGATGCTGCGTGGAATGCCAAGTTTGCCGATGTCTAGGAAAAGAGATGCGTATTGAAGGTTCATCGGGTTGATTTTCCGCCTGTCGAGAAGCGGAAGGTAATCATAAATCAGCATCGTGAGATTTTGGACATGGAGCGAGTGCCCGTCAAGATTTTCGTCACCGGCTTCGATTACGCCCACAAGCGTTTCGAGAATTTCCATTGAGCGTATGCTTATTCCGCGCATCTGAATGAAATTCCATACCAGCATGAGCGTGAATATGACTGCTCCGCAAATAATTGGCAGGGAAAGGGCGATGAAAAGTTCTTCTGATGAAAAAACAATAATCGAAAAAATAATGAATAAAATTTCAAAGGCAAGCAGGACCACATTTGCGATAAAATGGGAGCCTGTGTCGTTGTAAAGAACATCGTTGCGAAGAATCAGTGTGAAAAGTGTGACTCCAAAATTGATAATCATGAGAATAATGGCGGTAATTATGAGATATTCTGCAATTACGCTGGAACTAATCAGAAAAATGCTTTCCATAATTATGCGTCTCCTGTCGTTGTTACAGTGCTAAAGTGAATTTGATTTTTGCCCGCACGTTTTGATTCGTAAAGGGCTGTGTCAGCACGCTTGTATGCGTTGTCGATATCCCTGTCGGTGCTTGTGATTTCTGTGACACCTAAGGATGCGTGAATTCCGTTGAGCCTGTCGAATTGAACTTTGTTGAGGGAATCGAGTATGTTCTGAAGAAGTTCCCTGACTTCATCCTGAGTTTTTTTGCCGCGGATAAAGAGGATGAATTCATCCCCGCCCAATCGGCCTGCAATACTGATTTTGGGCTTTAAATCCCATGAAGAAATCATTTCGCTGATATAAGATTCAATTCCCAGCTGCTTGATTAATGTTTTGCCTACGGTCTGAATTACTTTGTCACCCATCTGATGACCCAGGTTGTCGTTGATGCCCTTGAACTCGTCCAAATCCAAAATACAAAGCGTGATATATTCGTTTGGCTTGGAACGAAGAATTTCTTCTGTGATTGCGAAAAAACGCCCCCGGTTGAGAAGTGTGGTGAGGGCGTCAAAGCTTGATTTTATTTCTAGTTCGCGTTGAATCTGCAAATCCCGCTGATAAAGAATGAACTGTGAGACACGGGTGCGCTGGAACGTGTAGTGAAGACCGAAAACCAGAGTCATGACGACAACTGCATTGTAAGTGTCGTTGTATGCGATTGAAAATGTTTTGTAGAGATATGATGTCGTTAAGAAAATTCCAACTCCGACGATTGAAACTGAAATCATGATAGCCATGTTCCCGATGTAAGAAAGTGCAGTGAGCGAAAGAAGAACCAGAAACATAGTGGCCGGCATATACGGTGCAAAAATAGAAGTTAAAATTCCGTACGAAAGAAGCCCGATGATAGAAGAAAATACGGTGATATAATTGTGCTTTTCGGCTATTTTTGGAAAGACTGTGAGCTACAATTCAAAAATGATTCCAACCAGAAGATATGCGGCATAAAAAGGAATGCGTTCCTGATTTACGCCGAATAAATTGAGGTATGAAAACACAAGGTAGAGCAGATTGATGAGAATGAACCACGTGTTTAAAATCGTAGTGTGTTTACGGTTAGTCGTGTGAATCATCTCGGAACATTCCATGTATGATTCTTTGGTGTAACCATAATAATTGAAACTTCTCGCCGTCATGCAAAATTCCTTTCAGATTATTTTATCAATTGTAAAGGCGAAATTATGATTTGGCAAGTTATTTTTCTTTCTTATTCAGGGCAAACGCATTATAATATATTCCCTGTTAAAAATGGCTTCCAGTCGTGAAAACGTCTTGTCGAAAACGCATGCTAGCATGCTACACGCGTTTTGTGCTTGTAACTATATACGTTAGCCGCTCTCGCGGCAGCACAAAACGAGTGTTTTCGCAAGCCGTTTCGCTCCTTTGCGCCATTTTCAATATAAAATCGGTTATAATGCGTTTGCCCTGCTTTCTTATTTCCTTGCTACGATTACCATTGTCCTTGCGTTCTGATTGTATGGCGAAAAGTCGAAGTCGCCGTAAATTTCTACTGACTTGAACCCGATTCCAATCATTACACGCTTTAATTCAATTGCGGAATAGAGACGCTGGATAAATTCGTGCTCGATTCGCTCACCAGTCTTGTTGTCGATTAAAATCCATCGTGAGCGCAAGCCTTCCCAGGCACCAACAACGCTGAAATCCGTGAGAACTGTTTTTCCTGCACGTTCGAACCATTCACCTTCTGTAAAATCCTTGATTGCAATTTCGCGGCTGATGTTTTCTAGAATGAAGAATCCGCCTTCACGAACAGCATCAAAAATCGATTTGAGAATCTGAACATCCTCTTCGATTGTGTCACAGTATCCGAACGAAGTGTATAAATTAATTGCGCAGTCATATTTTTTTTCTGTTTTGAATGTGCGTAAGTCAGCCTTTATTAGCTCCAGATCCACACCCTCGGCACTGGCAGTTTCGGCGGCCGCATCAAGCTCACTCTGAATCAAATCAACGCCGGTCACTTCAAGACCTTTGCTTGCAAGTTCTACGGCAATTCTTCCTGGTCCGCATCCTGCATCCAAAATCTTTGCGCCCTTACTCAAACCTGCAATTTTGCAAACGCTGTCGGCGACCGTGGGTGCTTCTGCCCAACGAGCTGCATCAAACATTATTGGCCCGTAATTGTTCCAGAAATCTTCTTTTTCAAACCATTCAGTTTTATTCCGGCTTGTATTTTGGGTAGATGTATTCTGAGAAGAAAGTGTTTTTTTATTCTCTTCTTTTGTTTTTTTTGATTCTTTCTTTTTTGACATAAATTCCTCCCTTTTTCTTTCTTCTATTATAACATATATATTCCAATAAATTACATAAACTTAAAGAAAAAATTCAGTGTTTGACATTTTTCATTTATCAGATTAAAATCCTTACATGAACGTTCTTTTTGGTCTTTCGGCGTCTGGTGGTATTGGAATTGGCAGGGCTTTTATCATCCCTGAAACAGAAAAACGTATTATTTCCTCAAAAAAGATCAAAGACGAAGAAAAGCCAAAGCAGCTTGTCCGATTCGAGAGATCCCTTTCTAAAATTGTCGCGCAAATTTCCGAACAGTTAGAGATTGTCAAAAACGACAAAACCCAGTCAGAAATTTTTGAAACATATTTCCTCATGCTCAATGACCCGGAATTTTTGGGTGAAGTACGAAAAACCTTTGAAGCATCAAATTTTTCTATTGAATACGTTCTCAATCAAAAAACTGAAGAATATGCAAACAAGCTTCGTTCCAGCGGTAACGCATACCTTGCAGAGCGAGCCGAAGATATTTGTGATATTTTCGGGCGTGTCTTAAATGATTTGCTTGATTTCCATCCTTTCAATATCGAGAATATTCCGGACGATGTCGTAATCATTGCCAAATCAATGGCTCCGAGCGACACTGTTATTCTTTCAAAGCGTCGTATTGCGGGAATCGCGCTCACTGACGGCGGTGTTTCTTCTCATGTCGGTATTCTTGCCCGCAACTACGGAATCCCGGCTGTTTTTGATATCGATAATATCCTTGATGAAATTTCAAATGATTCCCTGATAATCGTTGATGGTGACACTGGTGAAGTTATCGATGATCCGGATGATTATACACTTGCCGATTATCAAAAGAAAATCGAAATTGCAAAAGAACATTCGGAACGGCTCAAAAAATTCCGTGACATTCCTGCAAAAACAAAGGACGGTGAGCTTTTCCATCTCATGGCTAATATTGGTACAGTCGATGAAGCCAAAATTGCTCAAAAAGAAGGTGCTGATGGAATCGGTCTTTTCCGAACAGAATTCCTTTTTATGAGCGAATCAAACAAAAACATGGGTTCGGCTCATTCAAAAATTGCGGCATTCAGCGAAGAAAGTCAGTTCAATGCGTACAAAACAGTCCTCGAAACCATGAACGGCAAGCCTGTTACAATCCGCACCCTTGATGCTGGCGGCGATAAAATTATTTCTGCTTTGGATATTTCACATTCTACCAGCGAAGAAAAGAATCCTCTCATGGGATTGCGCGCTATCCGTCTCACTTTGGCAAATCCTCAGCTTTTGCGCACCCAGTTCCGGGCATTGTATCGTGCAAGTGTTTACGGCAATCTCAAAATCATGCTTCCGCTTATCACGAGTGTTGATCAGGTCGAAGAATCTCTTGCAATCGCTGCAAAAGTCCGTGAAGAATTAAAGTCAGAGAATATTCCGTTCAATCCTTCCGTTCCAATCGGCGTAATGATTGAGACTGCCGCCGCTGCCATGATTTCAGATTGTCTTGCAAAAGTCAGTGACTTTTTCTCAATCGGTACGAACGACCTCACTCAGTACACTATCGGCGTTGATCGTGAAAATTCTCTTGTTGCACCTCTTTACGATGAATTCCATCTCGCTGTTCTTCGTCTTCTCGACAAAACAATTTCTAATGCACACACTGCTGCAATTGATGTCTCTGTTTGTGGTGAAATGGCGAGCCGCCCGGAAAGTGCTATGGTTCTGGCAGGCATGGGCGTGCGCACTTTGAGTATGAGCCCCAAATTAATCACAAAAATCAAAGAACTTCTATCAAAAATCAGCATGGAAGAGCTAAAAGCCATTTCCTCAAAGAGACTAAATAGTTTATAATAGTTCCATGGCAAAAGCAAAAAGAAAACCAGATTTCTCAAAACCAAAGCCTCAGAAAAGCGCAGAGGTCGTTGAGCAGGAAGAAGTTATTCCTCAGACTGTCGAAGCAGAATTTGATGACGATTCAGATGATTGGAATATAGAAGACACAAGCAATATTATAGAAGATTCTGAAGAATATGCTGAGTACAAAAAAGCCGCTCAAAACGAAGGATATGATACTTCAAAATATTATGTGAACCTTCCTTTGGTGGTTATTGCAGGCCGGCCAAACGTTGGAAAATCTACTCTCTTTAACAGATTCATGCATCGCCGCCTTGCAATCGTAGATCCTACACCTGGCGTAACTCGTGATCCTGTTGAAGCTACCGCATTTATCATGGGCAAACCTGTTCGTCTCGTTGATACTGGCGGTTACAAGCTTGACCGTGACCCGACAAGCCGTGAGTCCGAAATGGATGAACTTGTTGTTCAAAAAACTCTTGCGACAATCAAAGAAGCCGACAAAATCCTGTTCCTTCTTGAAGCAGGCACAATCACCGGCGAGGACGAAGAATTTATCCATCTTTTGCGTCCGTACTGGGATAAGCTCATTGTCGCTGTAAACAAGTGTGAGGGTGGCAAAGGGGAGTCCGTCGCATGGAATTATCTCCAGTATGGATTTAAGGACTTGCTTTTTATCTCCGCTGACCATGGCGATCATATCACGGATCTGGCCAAAAAAATCACTGAGAACCTTGATTTTTCAAAAGTTGAGGAAGGTGAAAAGTCTCAGGAGCCAATCCGAATTGCAATTCTTGGCAAGCCAAACACTGGTAAGTCTACACTTTCAAACCGTCTCACTCATTCTGAAAAGTCAATCGTCTCTGATTATGCGGGAACTACTCGCGATGTAGTCGAAGGCAAATTCCAGTATGCCGGGCGCAATTTTGAGATTATGGACACTGCCGGAATCCGCCGCAAAAAGAAAGTCCACGAAAATGTCGAATATTATTCTGTTAACCGTGCAATCAAAACTCTGGACAAATGCGATGTCGTATTCCTTATGATTGACGCGCAGGAAGGTCTGGCTGACCAGGACAAAAAAATCTGTTCATTGGCTTACGAGCGGGGCAGGGGAATCATTCTTGTTCTCAATAAATGGGACACACAGGACCAAAGCCGAAAAACTCTCCGCGATACAGTTGATTACATCAAAACAATGTTCGGTCACATGAACTGGGCACCAATTCTGCCGCTTTCTGCACTCAACGGCGAGGGAATCAAGGATTTGCTGAACAAAGCAATCGAGCTTTACGGTCAGCTTACACGCAAAGTGGACACTTCCGCCCTCAACAAAGCACTTGCGGACTGGCTTTTCCATTATCCGCCACCAGCAAGCAAGGCAATCCACTTCAAAATCCGTTACATGACTCAGACTGGCACAAATCCGGTTTCTTTCCGTATTTTCTGCACCAGCCCTGACAATGTTCCGGAAAGCTATGTCACATATCTTAAAAACTCAATCCGAAAGGACCTTGGCTTTGATCAGATTCCTGTCGAGCTGAATATGAAGGCCAGTCGAAAGCGATGGGAAGTCAGAAGCGAGGAACTGGGATTTAAAAGTTAGGAATCAGGAGGGGGAAGTCTCCCCCTAAGCCCGCACTTCGTTGCGTGCTACCTCCTCTACAGGGGCTTTGCCCCCGTAACGCCCCCATTTAAGTGCAAGGATTTTGAATTGACATATTCAATTGGAGAGGTTGAAGAACTCTCTGGCATTAAGCAAAATGTTCTCCGTTACTGGGAAACTGTGATTCCTGGTTTTGCCCCTCGTAAAGATTTGGGGGGCAGGAGAGTGTATACTGAGCGTGATTTTGAAATCGTTCTCCGCCTCAAATATCTTATTTATGAACGCAAATTTACGATTGAAGGTGCTCGGAATGAAATTTTGCGTGAAGCTCAGGCTTACGAGAACAATGCAGAGGCCATGAACACAATTCGTGAGCTGAGGGGCGAGTTGACACAACTTTATTTTAATATCAAGAGGGCTAAAAATGAACGAAAATAACGGAAAAATAGCAAAAAAATTTCCCCGAAGCGAAAATAAGACTGTCAACCGGGCAAGATCCCATGCGCACAGGATCGAAGAACGTGATTCTTTAAAGTCAAAGGCGGCTTCAATTCGGCGGGAAATGTTCAGCCAGGCCGCAATCCCGGCCGAAAGCAAGAAAATTATCGAAAATTTTGATGATATTGTCGCTGATGTCCGCAATTTGAGCGGCAAGCAGCGTGTTTCACTTTACGGGGCAATCAAAAACCTTTCTCACCAGCTCACCGATGACAGGAATTCTCGTCGTCTGGGATACATGAACGAGGCGGGCTACATAAGCGCATACATCAGCTATTTTATGTGGTGGAATCTCGTGCGTCAGGTGAGCCTTTTTGCAAATCTGCCCAAGTCGGCTTTTACGTCTCTCGTAAATTCCGAGCAGCCGGTTGCAATCGATGTCGGAAGCGGTACCCTCACAGCCGTTATCGCACTCTGGCTGGCCCGACCGGAACTTCGCAGCAAAAAAATCACCTGGTATTGCATGGATTTAAGCCAGACGGCACTTGCAGCTGGTGAAGATTTGTTTCTTTCGATTGCGGCAAAGACGATTCGAGAAACGGGAGGGGAAGGCACCTCAGACACAGAAAACCCCGCAACATCCCCCAGCGCTACAACAGAGCCATGGAAAATCGTGCGTGTCAAAGGTGCTTTCGGAACATCAATCAAGGAAAAAGCAGATTTTATTACCTGTGCGAACGTGTTCAATGAAATTATTCAGAACAATGAAATGCCCACGGATTTTCTTGCCAAAAAATACGCGAATGAATTGCTTTCTTATCTCAAAAATGAAGATTCAGCAGTCCTTCTCGTTGAGCCGGGCGATCCACACTCTGCAAGATTTATCTCGCTCATGCGTGATGCTTTAATCCGCCAGAAATACAGCCCTGTTGCTCCATGCCCGCACGCCGGAACATGCCCGATGGCAGGAAGAACCAGCGGCAAGACAACGAATGCTTACGGCAAAAATGCCAAGTGGTGTAACTTTGCCTTTGACACAGAATCCGCTCCAAGCCACCTGCTCAAACTTTCCGAAAAAGCCGGCCTGCCAAAAGAAAGAGCCAGCCTGAGTTTTGTGATTTCCAAAAAATCAGCAAAAGAGAGCAAAACGTCAACAGCTTTAAAGAGCAAAAACGCCGAAAAAACATTCATTCGTATCGCATCTGATTTTATCCGCTTGCCAGATTTGCACAAATCGGGCTATTACGCCTGTAGTGAATTCGGTATGCTGCTCGCAATTGATGAGCACGGAATTCAGCCCAAGAACGGCGAGCTTCTGCAAATAAAAACCCCGGAAGATTTGTCAGAGCGCGACAAAAAATCCGGGGCATTGATTGTAAAGATTTAAATTCCTCACAGATAGGGAGCGTTAAAAAATTGCACGAGGTGCAATTTTAGCGAGTCTCCCGAAGAGCTATGCTCGTAGGGGCACAGAGTTCACAGAGATTTTTTTGAACAAGAACGTTTATCTCTGTAGCTCAGTGCGGGCTTATTTAAACAGTTTCTTAATCTCGCTTGAATAAATCTCGTTGATTCGGTAACGCATGATTTCCTGTTTTGCGGAAAGTTCCACGCCCACCTCAAACGGCTTTTCAAGAAGCGCGATTTTATTGATTCGCTCGTAAGACTTGAATCCGTTCTTTGCGTTGACTCGTGTCGCTACTTCGGTTTCAATCAAGTGCAAAACTTCCTGGCTTTTTACCATGTCCGAATATTTTTTGTACGGCAAATCAGAATCTTTGCAGAAAGACTCAACTTCGCTCTGCTCAGGAACAACCAGTGCCGCAAGATAACGCTGGTCCTGACCAAGAACAACGGCTGTCTGAATAAAGCGTGATTCCTGCATCTTCATTTCGATTGGAAGAGGTTCCACGTTTTCACCGCCAGTCTGAACGATGGTGTCCTTCATGCGGCCGCAGAGTACGATTTCATTGTTTGCAGTGAGCCGTGCCAGGTCGCCGGTGTCGAACCATCCATTTTCATCGATAACTTTTGCCGTAAGCTCAGGCTGCTTGTAGTAGCCTTTCATGACAGTTCCGCCCTTGATTTCGAGGACACCCTTTTTGCCCCGTTTGAGAGGCTTTCTTGTGAGCGGGTCAACGACACGGGCAGAAACTCCACGTACAGGAGAGCCGACATTGCCCAGAACAGGGCGAACAATCGGTCGGACTGAGATAATCGGTGAGGTTTCGGTGAGGCCATAACCTTCAGAAAGCTTGATTCCGATTGCCCAGAAGAATTTATCGACATGCGGTGGAAGTGCGCCGCCGCCAGGAACGCCAGAACGGAAACCTGTTCCGAGCATTTTTTTGATTTTTCGGAAAATAATTGCGTGGCCGAGCAATTTGATCGGGTAACAAATAAGCCACGGAAGCACGAAAGCAGGCCACTGAAGCCAGCGTTTGTCCATGCCATAGCGTGTGGTGCGGTCAAAAAGAACTCGGTCAAGCTTTGAGTGGAAAAGGGCGATTGCAACAAAGAATTTGAAGAGACGGAAAACAATGCCGCCTGTTTTTCTCATGTTGCGCCAGATTCCGTCGTAAACAGCCTCGAAAACTCGTGGTACAGCAGGCAAAACCTGAGGATTGAGTGTTTTGAGGTCAGAAAGCAGGATTGGACCAACCGGCTTTGAATAGCAGATTGTTGCACCCTGATTGAGAACGACATATTCAACAGCTCTCTGATAAGCATGCCATACAGGAAGAACCATGAGACCGCGGTCGCCAGGATATAAATAGATTCGCTCACAAACTTCATCAAGCTGAGTGATAAAGTTTCCGTGAGAGAGCATTACGCCCTTTGGCTTTCCGGTTGTGCCCGAAGTGAAGATAATCGTTGCCAGGTCATCCCATTTGCCTTTTTCGATTTCTTCATTGACTTTGCCAGGATTTGCTTCGTTGTATTTTTTGCCTTCTTCTATAATCTGATCAAAAGAATAAAGTGAGACTCCGGCATTTTTCGCAAGTTCCAGGTCTTTTTCGGATGGTGCTTCAAAAACAATAAGTTCGTTTACAAGCGGAAGTTTTTCTTTGATGCCGAGAATCTTTGCAATCTGAGTGGAATTCTCGACGATTACGCGCTTACACTCTGCAAAAGAAAGAATATATTCCAAATCGCCGATTGTAGCGTCACAGCCTCGCGGAACATCAATTGCGCCGAGCATCATCAGACCCATGTCGCTCTGTTCCCATTCCTTGCGGTTATCAGAAATGAGACCGATATGCTCCTCGCGCACAACTCCATGAACCAAAAGACCACCGGCAAAATTTACGGCAGCCTCGTAAGCTTCTTTGTAAGTTGTAGGTTCAAAATGACCGTCCTTAAAGCGGCTCATCTGAAAAGCAAGTTCCGGGTATTCTGAAGCTCTTTTTCTAAAAAGACGAGGCAAAGTTGTTTCCATATAAATCTCCAAGGTTAAAAAGTTAGCAGTGTGCAGTTAGCAGTGCGCAGTTTAATAAAAAAATTACTAACCGCTAACTGCTAACTGATTTTATGCCGTAGTTGCAGGGACAACGTTCTTTGCGTCGATTGGATCGTCATCCACGAACTGTGCTCCGCCACTTGCGTACTGAATGATTGGCTCTACTTCGCCTTTCTTTGTCCAGATTTTGCCGTTCGGAAGCTCATCCGGGTTTTTGCCGATTGGGGCATTTGAAAGAAGAAGTTTGAGACGATTAAGCTGGTTGACTTCGGATGCGCCCGGATCGTAATCAATTGCGCTGATATTTGACTCAGGGAATCGGCGTCGCAATTCTTTAATCATGCCTTTACCTGTGATATGGTTTGGCAAACATGCGAATGGCTGAACGCAGGCGATGCTTGGCGCACCAGAGTGAATCAATTCTACCATCTCTGCTGTGAGGAACCATCCTTCACCAGAAATATTACCAGTCTGAATCAAGCCTTCAACGCTCTTCATCATATCCCAGATTGAATTAGGTGCATCAAAACGACGGCTCTTACGCAGACACTTCTTCATGTATCTTCGGTATAATTCCAAAGCCCAGACAGCGAATTTTCCGCTCTTTTCTTCGGATTTTGGGAATGCAAGCTCGCGGTATCGGAAAACACCGTCCGAGAATGTGTAGAAAAGGAAGTCCATTAAGTCTGGCATAACACATTCTGCGCCTTCTTTTTCGATTACATTTACCATGTCGTTGTTTGCAGTCGGATGGAATTTAACGAGAATTTCACCAACAACACCAACACGGGGCTTTTTAATCGGAAGAATTGGCAGACGATCAAAGTCGCGCACGATACCCCGAATCAATCTTCGGTATTTAAAGATTGAGTTTGACTTGAGCATCTGCTCTGCTTTTGCGTTCCATTTTTCATAGAGTCGGTTTGCACTGCCTGGTTCTGCCTCGTAAGGACGAACTCTGTATAAAACTCGCATGAGCAGATCGCCAAGGAAGGCAGCCATCATGGCTTTGTGAACCATGCCTGGTGTAAACTGGAATCCAGGGTTCTTTTCCATGCCCAAAGCATTGAGTGAGATTACAGGAACATGGCTCCAGCCCGCATCGTTCAGAGCGCGGCGGATAAATCCGATATAGTTTGTAGCACGGCATCCTCCACCTGTCTGAGAGATGATAACGGCTGTTTTATTGATGTCGTATTTTCCTGATTCAAGTGCTTCGATAAGCTGACCTGTTACCAGAATTGAAGGATAACAAGCATCGTTGTTTACGAATTTGAGACCTGCATCAACGGCTTTTGGATCAACTGAATCGAGAACGACAAAATTGAATCCTGAATATTGGAAAGCCTTCTGCAAAAGCCGGAAGTGAATCGGCGACATCTGCGGACAGAGAATCGTATATTCGTGCTTCATTTCTTCTGTAAAGATTACTCGCTGATATGCCGCGCTCTTCGATTCAAGTTTTTTAGGATTGCGCTGGCGAGCTTTTACTGCTGCAATGAGAGAACGGATTCGGATTCGAACTGCACCCAGGTTGCTTCCTTCGTCAATCTTGATGAGAGTGTACATGCGGCTCTTTGACTTCATGATTTCATCAACCTGATCAGCTGTTACGGCATCGAGACCACAGCCGAATGAAGTGAGCTGAACGAGTTCAAGATTTGGCATTCCTGAGACGAAATTAGCTGCCCTGTACAGACGGTTGTGATAAGTCCACTGGTCAATAATTCGCAATGGTCGTTCAACTGAGCCAAGATGTGCGACAGAATCCTCGGTAAATACCGCAAGACCCAAACCGTGAATCATCTCCGGAATACCGTGGTTAATCTCCGGGTCAAGATGATATGGTCGGCCAGCAAGAACAATACCGTTGCCACCTGTGACAACGAGCTGCTCAAGTGCTTCTTCGGCTGCCTTCTGAGTATCAATCTTAAACTGCTCCTGCTCCTTCCAGCCTTCGTCTACAGCGGCGAAAACCTGTTCTTTCATTAAAGTCGGGAAGTGCTTGTGAAGCTCCTCGTAAAGTCGTTCGCGCAGACGTGGCAAATCATAAATCGGCAGGAAAGGATTCATGAAAATCAAATTTTTGTCTTCGTTGATTGAGTCAAGGTTGTGTTTGAGAACTTCTGGATATGAAGTTACGACCGGACAGTTGTAATGGTTGCCCGCGCCTTTGTCCTCGACTTTTTCATAAGGAACGCACGGATAGAAAATGAATTTGCACCCCATTTTGAGGAGCGATTCCATGTGTCCGTGAGAAATTTTTGCAGGATAACATACTGACTCAGACGGAATTGAATCGATACCACGCTCGTAAATCATTCGGCTTGAACGAGGTGAAGTTTTGACCTGGAAGCCGAGTTTTGTAAAAATTGTGAACCAGAGCGGATAGTTCTCGTACATGTTGAGGACTCGCGGAATTCCAACGCTTCCCATTGGTGCTTCTTCCGGCCTGAGCGGAATATAGTGGTTGAAAAGGCGTTTGTACTTCCAGTCAAAGAGATTTGGAAGCTCGTAGCCTGTTGACTCGACGCCTGTGTTTTCTTTGTTTGAGCCGTCGACTGTTTTTGCGTTTTCGTCTTTAAGCTGATGGCGTTCAAGGCCCTTTTCACAGCGGTTTCCTGTGATGAACTGACGCTTTTGTCCGCCTGTTGTGAATGTGTTGATTGTAAGAAGACAGTTGTTCTGACAGCCACCGCATCGTGTAAGCTCAAGATCGACTTTGAACTGCTCAAGCTGGTCCAGTGTTGCGATGTTTGAAACAATCTTCGGCGGAACCCAACCCTTTTCCTGACCAGGTTTTGGAGCGGTAAGGTCGCACCACTGGTCGTAAGCGATAAGTGCAGAACCGTAAGCACCCATGAGGCCAGCAACATCCGGCCGGAATACATTTACGCCCGCAATTTTTTCGAATGCACGGAGAACCGCGTCGTTATAGAAAGTGCCGCCCTGAACAACGACTTTTGTGCCGATTTCAGAAGCACGGCGGAGTTTGATTACCTTGAAAAGCGCATTTTTGATTACAGAATAAGAAAGGCCTGCTGAAATGTCATCGATTGTAGCGCCTTCTTTTTGAGCCTGTTTTACGCGGCTGTTCATGAAGACCGTACAGCGTGAACCCAAATCGACCGGTTTTTTTGCAAGAAGCGCGCGTTTTGAAAATTCTTTTATGTCCAGGTTCATTGAATTGGCGAAGTTTGCAAGGAATGAACCACAACCGGCAGAACAAGCCTCGTTGAGCTGAATCGAAGTGATTGCACCGTCTTTCATGCGGAGACACTTCATGTCCTGACCACCGATGTCCAGTAAGAACTCGACTCCAGGAACAAAGAATTCGGCTGCACGGTAGTGAGTGATTGTCTCGACTTCACCCGCATCTACTCCAAGTGCTGCCTGGAAAAGTGCCTCGCCGTAACCTGTTGATACAGCGCGGGCAATGTAACAGTCTTTTGGCAGAATCTTGTACAAGTCTTTGAGAACTCGGACGGCCAGATCAACTGGATTTCCTGCGTTTACATCGTAGAAATCCCACAAGATTTCGCCTTTTTTGTTTACAAGAACGGCTTTTGTTGTTGTAGAGCCTGCATCCAATCCCAAAAAAAGCGGGCCTGAAGCGGAATTCAAGTCGCCGCGTTTTGCTTTGTCCTCACCGTGACGAGCGCGGAATCGTGCCAAATCTTCTTCATCAACGAAAAGCGGATCAAGCCGCTGAACTTCGCTAAGCTCGGCTCCTTCAAGATTCTTCAAGCTGTCTCGGAATTCTGCAATAGTTGGGAATTTCTTTGGCATTGAAGATGAAAGCGGATTGCAGACCTTTTCGGCTGAATATGCCGAGCCTGCCGCAACGAAAAGCTGGCTGTCTTCCGGAACGATGATTTCGTCGTCTTTGAGTTTGAGAGTTTCGATAAATCGCACGCGGAGCTGGTCCAAAAAGTGCAAAGGACCGCCCAAGAATGCAACATGACCGCGAATCGGTTTGCCACAGGCGAGGCCTGAAATCGTCTGGTTTACGACGGCCTGGAAAATTGAAGCCGCAATGTCCTCGCGGCGGGCACCTTCGTTAATGAGCGGCTGAACGTCTGTTTTGGCAAAAACACCGCATCGTGCTGCGATAGGATAAATCTGCTTGCATCCTGCCGCAAGCTTGTTGAGCCCTGGTGCGTCTGTTTCGAGAAGGGCTGCCATCTGGTCGATGAATGCACCGGTACCGCCTGCGCAAGTGCCGTTCATTCGCTGTTCGACACCGCCTGTGAAATAAGTGATTTTTGCATCCTCACCGCCGAGCTCGATTACAACATCGGTCTGAGGAATGAGTTTTTTGACGGCTGTGGTAGCCGCAACGACTTCCTGAATGAATGGGATATTGAGCCACTGAGAAACAGACAAGCCGCCTGAGCCTGTGACTTTTACAGAAACAGTATGCTTGTCGCCGAGTTTTGCGCTTTTTTCGACTTCGTTAAGAGCCTGTGTAACAACATTTATGATTGTATTACGAATATCTGCTCGATGACGCTGATAGTCACCGTAGATCATTTTATCATTTTCATCAAGACAAACGACTTTTACCGTAGTTGAACCGACATCTATACCAATACGGATAGGTGTGACCGCTGGTGTGAATACTGTATTAGCTGTTTCCATATCCCTATATAATATCTTTTAAATAAGAAGAATTCAACAGATTGTTTTTTTGCATGATTGCTAAAGTCATGTTATAATTTATTTTAGGAGGCAGCGCAAATTATGAATCAGATTGAAATGTCTAAGCAAATGCGTAAAGTCGGATTCTGCATGAATTTTTTGATGGGAATAAGCCTTAGTTTCTTCCTTTCTCTGATTAGAATGGCTTCTTCGGGGCATTTTGAAGTTAAGGGCTGGCTTGTAAGCTTTGTCGCGAGCACCATATTGAGTATTTTGATTGGATTTTGCGTGCCGATTCACAAAATTGGAACAGCTCTCGCAACTAAAATCGGCTTAAAAGAGCGCACTCTGCCTTTTCATCTTTTTGGCTCTTTCGTTTCGGATTGCTTTTACACGCCTCTTATGAGTTTTTCAATGGTAGCTCTTGCGTATCTTGGAATGAAAAAACAGTTTGCCGCTGCTATTGCCAATGGTGCGCCAGCGGATTCTCTTCCTCAGATTACATTTTTGCAGATATTTTTGCCGAGCCTTATTGTTACGATGATTGCGGGTTATTTTTTGATTCTTGTGCTTCAGCCGCTGTTCTTGAAAATCCTGATTAAAAAGCCTGAGCCTTCAAAAAACTGAATCTGTTGCACTGGCCGTCCGAGTGTTTAGCATATTGCGGGCACTTTGTTTCGGCGGTCAACATCTTTGTGGAGGGCATAGAAGCTTTCTTTGTCGCGGTACATTGCTTCGTCTGCAAGGTGCATCGAGTGCCGGAGATCATCGCCATCTTCGTTCCAGTCGGAGCCAACCGCAAGGCTGACTTGTGAGCCATAGCAGCTTTTGGACTTGAGTTTTGCGACCTTTTCTTCGAACTCTTCTTTTGAGCAAGCCGGGCAGATTATTACGAATTCGTCGCCGCCGGCACGATATATTTCGTCTTCGGTAAAAATAGATTTGATACAGGCCGCTGCTGATTTGATAAGCTCGTCGCCAGCTGCATGACCTTTTTTGTCGTTCATTTGTTTGAGCCCGTTTAAGTCGGCAAAGATAACACCGAACGGAGCTGCAATTTTTTTGCTCGCCACTTACGAACATGTCAACCCGGTAGTTCATTGAGTTGCGGTTTTTTACGCCCGTTAGTAAATCTTCATGACCTAATTTTTCAAGCTTTTCTACAAGAATATGCTCAGAAATTTCGGAAGTGAGGAAAAATGCCGTAAGTGCTGCAAGTTCTTTGATCTGTACGAGTTTCTGGGTGTCAAAATTAGTGATGAAAAGATAGCCCATTGCATTTTTGCCCTGCATGAGCGGAAAAAGGATAAGGCTTGTGACTAAAGTTTGCTTGAGGTTTTCTGCCCATAGCGGATTAATCTTTTCGAGAGTCTGAAGATCGTGCTTGTCCTTGATGATAACACCGTCACTTCCACCGATTGTTTTATCCCATGTTTCGATAACTTCGTATGGAAGAAGATGCTTATGCCCCTTCATGGATACTTCTTTGCTGAGAAATTTTTCGCAGAGAACTTCATAGTCCCTGTTTTTTCGATCGACTTGAAGAATGCATGTGGCGACCGCATCGGATTTTATCATTAAATCTTCCATTACAAGACTGAGACTTGAATAAAAATCCGTTGCACTTCGCAAAATCACGCAATTTTTTATAACGGTAGATGCTATGTCTGCTGAAATTGTGGACATTCTGTTTGCATCAGGTTTTTTGGTGAACTCGAAGAAAAATGCACAATAGCTGATTTCATCATCACCACCTTCAAGCGGCAGAAAAGTGATGTCCGACCAGCAGTTCATGTAGCGGGTTTCGACATAAGTGTGAAGTTTTTGCTTTTGAAATGCACAGCGGTAACAGAAGTCTTCGAATTTTGAATCTTTTGGAACCATGTCTGAGTAAAGCATATCATCGCGGTAGCGTGCGACGCCCATGGTTCCTTTGTAACAGTCATTTGCCCTGTGTATACGGACTTCACTGGCATGACCTGCCACACCCTTTTTGACAGCGAGAACGGCACAAGCCGATGTGAATGTATTTACGAAGACTTGAAAATCCATTGTTTACAATTATAAACCAAAAAATAGAATTCCGTAAATAAAAATTTAAGAAAATTTAAATTAATTTAACAAAGAAAGGCATTACGACGACAGTCAAAAGACCGCAGACGGCGATTGAAAGTCCGCTCATTGCTCCTTGGACTTCGCCCATTTCAAAAGCTTTTGCCGTGCCCATTGCGTGGCCTGTTGTGCCGCAAGCGACACCGCAAGCGACAGGCTCCGTGATTCTGAAAAGCTTGCAGAAAATGATTCCGAAGATGTTAGCCATGTTGCCCGCGATTGAAATCAAAAGAATTGTGAGGGCTTCGATTCCTCCGTTTTGGTTTGAAAGAGCGATTCCGATTGGCGTGGTGATTGATTTCGGAAGAACGGAAACGTATTCCGTGTGTCCGATTTTGAATAAATAGCACATTCCGAAGATGAAAAACGCATTTGCCAAAATTCCGCCCAAAATGCCGAGAATGATTGCAAGTGCGTTTTCTTTGAGTTTTGAAAACTGGCGGTAAAGCGGAATTGCGAGCGCAACCGTGCAAGGAGTCATGAGATAATAGAGAAAACTTGCTCCTTTAAGGTAGTTTTCGTAAGGAACTTTGAGTACAACAAGGAAGATGATTATGAAAGTGCATGAAGTGAGAAGCGGTGCTAGAAGGACAAATTTTGTCTTTTTGTAGATTATGTCGGCAACCCAAAATGCACCGAGCGAGATAAAAAGTCCGAAAGATGTTGAATTTGTTAAAAACTCAGAAAGAGATTCCATATAATTACCTGATTTAAACAATGATTACACAAGTGGCGCAGAAAAATCTATATTAATCTGTGGGACTTGTGTTTTTCTTTCCATTTAATTTTTTCGTAATCCGAATCACGAGCTGGGTGACGTGCCCGGCTACAAAGAATACGACAATACTTCCAACGATTCCGATAATAAGGAACTGTAGCCAGCGGACTTTGAGAATATCCCATGCGAGAATCAGTCCTACTGTTGAAGGAATAAAAAGAAGCGGCATGATGTTGAGAAGTGCGTCCGAAGCCTCATCAACAGCAGAAAGTGGCATGATTTTAGTCTGCAAGGCTGTGAACATGAGCACAAGCCCGTAAATGCTCGCGGGTACCGGCAGAGGAATCACCTCGTGGAGAATCTCACCAATAAAGCAAGTGATAACTAATATTGTGAATTGTTTTACTAAACGCATAATTTTTTATTGCCACACGGATTCGATTTTCCTACGGAAAATCAACCATTATTTTCTTAAGAAATTGCGTAGCGATTTCGAATCTGTGTGGCATCCTTTTACTCTTTTCCGCGGCTCAGGCATAGCCTTCGCCGAGACTCGTTAAAAACTCACCTCGTGCGATTTTTTAACGCTCCCTACCGTTCCAGCAGTAGGTGCAGAGCTTGCAGTGGTCTAGGCCGGTTGAGTCGAGCATGTCGTCGAGGCGGTGGAAGCGCAATGTGGTGAAGTGGAGCTGCTTACGGATTTCTTCCTGCATTTTTGCGTATTCGGGAGTGTCCGGGTCGCAGTATTTCTGCAAGGTCTCCATGCTTACGTTTTCGCCTTCGAATTGCTTTACGACGCGGCGTGCAATCAAATCCATCTCGCTTTTTGAGCGTGAGAAATTAAGATATTTGCAGCCGAACATGATTGGCGGACAGGCAGGCCGCACGTGAACTTCCTTTGCACCAGACTGATACAAAAAGTCTGTTGTTTCACGGAGCTGTGTTCCTCGCACGATTGAGTCGTCAATCAAAAGGATGCTCTTGTCTTTGATAAGCTGCTGAACCGGGATAAGCTTCATGTGGGCGATAAGGTTTCGCTGCTCCTGGTTTGTCGGCATAAAGCTTCGTGGCCAGGTCGGAGTGTACTTGATGAACGGACGTGTGAAAGGAATTCCGGCTTCGTTCGCATATCCTACGGCGTGTGCTGTCCCAGAATCCGGGACTCCTGCGGCACAGTCCGGGTGAATATTGTCGTCCTTGTCGCGTTTTGCAAGGAATTTTCCGCAGTTGTAGCGCATTGCCTCAACGTTTACGCCTTCATAGCAGGCTGTCGGGTAGCCGTAGTAAATCCACAGGAAGGTGCAGATTTTCATTTCTTTTTGTGGCTGCTGTAAAACTTCGTAACGGTCGGCTGTGACATAAACGATTTCGGCAGGACCAAGCTCGTGCAAATCTTTGTATCCGAGGTTGATGTATGCAAAACTTTCGAAAGAAAGACAGTGAGCAAGAATCGAGCCCTGCGCGTCTTTTTTGATACCGATTTGAAGCGGGGTACGGCCCATTTTGTCACGTGCACCGTAAATTCCTTCGGGCGTGGCGACGAGCATTGTGATTGAACCTTGAATTTTTGACTGAACGTACTGAATTCCTTCAAGAATCGTTTTTTGAGTGTTAATCATTGCAAGGATAAGCTCGGTCTGGTTGATTTCACCGCCGCTCATCTCCAGAAATGCACCGCCATTTTCAAGAAGTTCTTTTACAATCTCTTCTTTGTTTGTGACTACGCCGACGGTTGTAACGGCAAAGCGGCCGAGGTGTGATCGTGCCAAAAGTGGCTGGGGTTCGTAGTCGGAGATACATCCGATTCCAAGACGACCTTTCATTTCCTCGATGTCAGTTTCGAATTTTGTTCGGAATGGAGAATTTTGAATGTTGTGAATCGCACGCTGAAATTTCTCATCATTACGCCAAACGGCAAGACCGCCCCTGCGAGTGCCCAGGTGCGAGTGATAGTCAACACCAAAAAACAAATCCAAAGAACAATCGTCTTTTGATACAACTCCGAAAATACCGCCCATTTTGTACCCCTTAAAAACTTATTTTAAATTAGAAAATGTAAGTCCAGAACAAGCCTGTTGCCCAGCACTTGCGGCTCTTACCGTCGAAAGCCGTTCTCTGCTCAAAGTCAAAGTAAGCGGCAAAGCTTGTGTTCTTTGTGTAAGCGAATGTGAGTTCCGGGCGAATGTCGAATACGTGTCCGCCATCCCAGTCGTCGGTTGCTGCGTAATCATCCCAGCGCTTGTCTTTTGAGCCGAATGCGATTGAGCTCCAGATGTTGAATCCGAGCTGTTTGTTTACGTCCATTGAAAACATGATTCCTGAATACAGTGCAGCTGTGTAATTGTCGTCCTCGAAGAAGTTTGCTCCGAATTCTGGACGAAGCGTGATGCTTGAGTTTGGAATCTTGAATGTGAGTGCGGCACCTGTTCCGTAAGCCTGATCATTGTCCGGACTTGTGAAAAGTGAGTCGGCTGCAAAGTAGAGGTCGAGTGTGAGCTTTTCAAATCCGATTGTGGCTCCAGTGTAGAAGTTTGTGCCGTCGTCAAGAAGACCTTCGAAAGCCGCTGCAAGAAGAAGCCATTTTGCCGGAACGAATTTAATTCCTGTGTTCAAAACAGGATCGTCTGTGTCGAAGCCGTTTGGAAGGGCCGCACCGATTTCAAGCTGGTCGTTGTCTGCAAGGAAACGGACTCCGAGCGCGCGTTTTGCATATTTGTTTGCGAATGGAACGAAGCCGACTACATCAGCTGTTCCTGGTCTGTTGCCTGCTGCATGAACGTCGTAGCGGTATTTTCCTGCATCTTCTTTTGATGTCCGCTCGAAAGAACCTGAACGGTCATCGTAAGAAGTTGAGAAGCCGCCCTGACGAACGTGAGCATCGTGTTCCCAAAGCCAGCTGCCGTATGCCGGTGCCGGACCTACCTGCCAGTTAAGCTTTGTTCCCACACCGAAGTCAACGTTCTTGTTGATGTGATAAAGAAAGTTTACGTAGTAAGAATCCTGCAATGTGTTTGAGACGTTTGCTTGATTGTTATAGTCTCCAAAAATCCCTGGATTTGCAGCTCTTGCCTCAGCCTTTACTGTGTTGTCACCCCAGTTGCCGTATTTGAGTGAAAGGGGATTATTGTTTGAAGTGCCGAATTTGAAGTTGTCAACGTTGTATTCGTTGTCGTAATTTGCAAGGAAACTCCAGTTGAGCATGGCTTCGACGGTGAACTTGCCGCGGTCAAATCGAGTCTGGAAAGTGTCTGTGAAGCCGTAAGCCATTGCATCGCCACCGAGAGGAGCACCAACTCCAACCCAGGCTGTGTTTTTCATCTGTTCTTTATCGAGGACCTGTGCGTTTGCCCCGAATCCCAAAATTGCAGAAGCTACAATTGTCGCAAGAATTTTTTTCATTTTGTTTCTCCTGAAATGTTCGTGTGCGCAAAGAATAGCATAAAAATTAATTTGAGTGAATCAGAAAAATGAATTAAAATATAAATCTATGTTTGTGAAAAAATTGAATTCTGATATTTGCGATTATATTGACTGGCGTGGTGACTTGAATTTTGAGCTTTCTCCGCTGAATGACGTTGACGCGCTGATTTTTGCCCAGCTTTCATACATAAATTTCACCGGCCTAGCACCAGACGGCTTTAATTCTTCTATTAAAGTGTCAGAATTGGCAAAGATTTTTTTCGGTTCAAGTGATTTTGAAAAGCGCAGTAATCTCGGAATGTTGATTGACCCAAAATCCAACGAGCTTTTGAAAAAGGCCGGTGAGAGCGCGCGGTTCGGGAATGTCGAGGTTATGGGCTTTGTCAGCCGTTATGATTCGCAAAAGGAAGAGCAGTTTTCGGCGGTGACTTTTGTTTTAAATGAAGGCTCATTTTTAGACAAGCAGCAGGTTTTTGTAGCTTTCCGGGGCACTGATGATACTCTTGTCGGCTGGAAGGAAGATTTCAACCTTGCTTTTCTGGAGCAGGTTCCGGCACAAAAGGACGCCTGTGCATATCTGGAAAATGTCATTTCTGAATTTAAAAAGGCCGAGCTTTTTGTTGGCGGTCATTCTAAGGGCGGAAATCTGGCTATTTTTGCTTCCGCATACCTCAACGAAAAATCCAAAAAGAATCTTGTCCGTGTTTACAATTTCGATGGCCCCGGTTTTTCACAGGCTTCTCTCGACAGCGATGAATTCTTTTCTATTAAATCACGCATTTACTCTGTTTATCCGCAGTTTTCGATAATCGGAATGTTGTTCCATCATTATGACTCATGTAAAATCGTACTTAGCAGTGAAAAACTCGTGATGCAGCACAATCCGTTCAGCTGGTTCGTAAAGGGAACCGAATTTGAAACAAAAGCTGAGTTTGATTCTGGAAGCGAGATTTTCTTCAATTCTTTCAACAAGTGGTTTGAGGAACTTTTGCCGAATCAGCGTGAGCAGTTCGTGGAGACGCTTTTTGGTCTTCTGGAATCCACGAACGCAATCACAAACACCGATTTGAGCAGGGACAAGCTGAAGAATACCGGCAAAATAATCAAAGCTTTCGCATCGCTTGATTCTGAAATCCGTGACGGAGCGATGAAAATTGCAGGAGATTTTGTAAAAACAATAGCCAAAGAAAGCATAAATTTGTAAAATAGCTTTATGAACGCGATTATTACCGTCGTTGGAAGCGACAAAGTTGGAATCATTGCAGAAGTAAGTGCTCTTCTTGCAAAAAATAAAGTCAATATTGCTGACATCACTCAGACAATTCTCTCTGGAAATTTCGTTATGATGATGATGGTTTCTCTCGAAGGAGCCGCAGTTTCAATCGACGAGCTCCGCACAATTCTCGGCAAAGCTAGCGAGGAAATGGGTGTTGAAATCAACGTTATGGCAGAGAAGGTCTTTTCTTCAATGCACCGAATCTAGCCTGATTTCGGCTATTTTGTTCAAAAAAAGTAATTTTTAATACAAGAAAAATCTGACTCTTTGCTTTAAAATCTCCTTGACTCCGTAGGGAGGTTTATTTTGCACATTTTAAGGAGCAATATATGGTCAGAAAACACGCTAAAATTACCGCAGGAACTTTTTTAGTTTCACTCGCAGTGGCGGCATTCCTTGTTTTAGCCGCATGTTCAGATGGCGGAAGCGGTAGCAGTCAGGAAACGGACGAAACGACGGAAAACACAGAAAAAGAAGACGAAAAAACAGATGGCAACACTGTGACATCAAGAAAGATTAGCCTCAGCGATGCTCCGACGGGATATGCAGGGCTTGGAACTTCATATATTACATCAGGAACTAAAGTTGAGGTTTCTACAAAATCACAATTAACTTCTGCAATAGCCAGCGGAAATAAAGTAATCGTTATTACTGCAATGATTGATATGAGTGAAGGCATGTTACCGGATGAAAATGCTGATTCAGTTACTTGGGCAACTGCTCTTGATACGTTTGTGCATGAAACAAATTCTTCTTATTCAGATTATGCAGCATGGGTGAAAGCATATCGAACGGCATGTTCAAAAACAACAGAAGATGGTGACTCAAAATCTTCTTGCAAAAGTGATCTCTACGATGATTTATGGGGCTTGAACAAGGCTTATGGAAATAAGATTGCATTAAAAATCAAGAGTGGTACTACCCTAATCGGAAAAACTCCTGATTGTGGAATCCGGGGGGGTACAATTCAAATTGATGGAGATAATATTCAGATTAGAAATCTTACAATAAAAGATCCATGTGACCCATTCCCGCACCATGAGCAAAAAAATTCTACAACTTCTGATGGCTATAACGCCCAATGGGACGGAATCAATATTGACAGCCATAAGAATATTTGGATTGACCATTGTACTTTTGAAGATACTATTTCCTTAGAATATGTGACAACAGGAACAACTGATACTATCTCAGAAAAATGGCAGATTTATGATGGTTTGTGCGACATAAAAGGTGACTCGACAAATATTACGGTTTCAAATTGTATTTTCAAAAATCATGACAAAACGATGCTGATTGGCTCGTCAGATTCCGACGGAGACAACTCAAAACGTTTTGTTACGCTTTATGGAAATTATTTCCTGAACTGTGGGCAGCGATTGCCGATGGTTCGTAATACTGTGGTTCATATTTTTAATAATTATTATAAAACAGCAGAAACTCCTTATTCCTCACAGTCATGCGTTAATGCACGAAAAAATGCGATTGTGTATGCTGAGAATAATTATTTTGATTCTGGATGTAAATATTCTTTCAGTGCTGCTAGCAATGATTCAACACCGGTTCTTCATGCAAGCGGAAATGAGGGCGCAAACGCAAATTCAACGAAAGATATATCAATCACGGATGGCGTATTGTTCAGTAGCTTAAATAAATACAAATACACGGTGCTTTCTGCTTCTGATGCCAAAACTTCCGTGCTTGCAAACGCCGGAGCCGGCTGTACTTTAGCAGACTAAGCGGGCGTTGCGGGCGGCGTTTGAGCCCGCAGAGAGGGTAGTCACCGACATCCTGTCGTGGACAAGAATTTCTTTCAGAAATTCTTGCGGGCTTTGACTGCTTTTGCCCACCTCCTGTGGGCATTATTTGAAAAAAAGACAATACGCTTGCTTTTATCGTAGGGGGAGGCTTCCCCCTCTTTTTTATTTCTTGCTCAAATCTTTACATCTCATTAAAATATAGTTTATGGAAAATTCAAAAAGAACAGTCACTTGCGGTGAGCTTCGCAAGGGCGATGTTGGTAAGAATGTTGTATTGAACGGATGGGTCAGCCGGTCTCGAGATTTGGGCGGCCTTGTTTTTATTCAGCTCCGTGACCGTTACGGAATTACTCAGGTTATGGTTGGCGACGGTGCGAGCGATGAAGTCAAAAAAATTGCCTCTTCATTAAAGAGCGAGTATTGTATCGCGGTGGCTGGAGTCGTTGCTGCACGAAGCGAAAAGGACGTAAACCCTGACATGGCAACTGGTGAAGTCGAAGTTGAAGCAAAAGAAATTGAAATCTTCACAACCAGCCAGGAATTGCCTTTCTCAATCGAGGAAGTCCGCCAGAAGGACGGAACTGTTGTTCTTCCAAACGAAGATTTGCGCTTGAAGTACCGCTACCTTGACTTGCGCCGTGAGCCGATGCAGAAAAACATCATTCTCCGCTCACAGGTCACTTTTGCAACCCGCGAATATTTGACCGGCAAGGGCTTTTTGGAGATAGAGACTCCGACTTTCATCAAGTCAACTCCAGAGGGAGCACGCGATTACCTTGTTCCGAGCCGTGTTCATCCTGGAAAATTCTATTCTTTGCCACAGTCACCACAGCTTTACAAGCAGCTTCTCATGGTTTCTGGCTTTGACAAATATTTCCAGATTGCACGCTGCTACCGTGATGAGGATGCCCGCGGAGACCGTCAGCCGGAATTCACACAGATTGATATGGAGATGAGCTTCACAAACCGCGAGGAAGTTCTTACAACTACCGAAGGCATGATGCAGTACATCTTCAAAAAGACTTTGAACTATGATTTGCCTGCAAAATTCGACAGAATCAGCTGGGACGACGCTTTTGATTTGTACGGAAGCGACAAGCCTGATTTGCGATTCGACCTTAAAATGCAGGACGCAGCTTTCATGGCAGATTTGAGCGATTTCAACGCATTTAAGGCAGGTGCTGCAAATGCAAGCAAAGAAATCGAGCGTCACAAACGAAGCGGCCTCAAAGCCCTTGTCGTTAAGAACGTGGCCGACAAATACAGCCGAAAGATGATTGAGGCTCTGGAATCTGTTGCAAAAATCAACCACGCAAAAGGCCTTGCATGGATGAAAGTTGACGCAGAAGGCAAATTCGAAGGCGGAATCTCAAAATTCTTCGCCGGAAAAGAGTCTGAAATCTGCTCAAAACTTGGTGCCGAAAAGAACGATTTGCTCCTGTTCGTAAGCGATGAAAAATGGCAGGTTGCCTGCGTTGCTTTGGGTGCAGTCCGAAAGCAGCTCGGAAAAGACCTCAACCTTTACAATCCGGCCGATGAATTCCACTTCGCATGGATTATCGACTTCCCTTACTTTGCATGGAACGAGGACGAAAACAAATGGGAGACTGAGCACCACATGTTCACTCTTCCTCAGAAAAAATACTGGGATACGCTGGAGAGCGACCCTGGAGCCGTAAAAGGCGACCTCTACGACTTGGTTTTGAACGGCTACGAGCTGGCTTCAGGAAGTATGCGTATCAACGACCCGGCCTTGCAGCAGCGAATCTTCAAAATCGTCGGATACTCAGAAGAGCGCGCTCAGAAAGCATTCGGCTTCCTCGTTCAGGCATTCAAATTCGGTGCCCCACCACACGGCGGAATCGCACCGGGACTTGACCGCCTCGTAATGCTCATGCGTCACGAGGAATCAATCCACGAAGTAATCGCCTTCCCGAAGAACAATCTGGCAATGTCGCCGATGGATGAGTGTCCGTCATATGTTGACGACAGCCAGCTTGATGAACTGCACATTAAGTGCACGGAGAAGGAATAGTCGGCGACATGGCAGCAGAGCCGATGGATGTAAGGCGGTATGCTGCAGCGAACCGCCTGCAAACGACCGAGTCAAGGCTTTAAGCGAAGCGTGCCTTGACCGGACGTACGAGTGTCCTTCACCAGTCGACGAGCAGCAGCTTAAAGACTTGCATATTGTCTGCACGGAAATCGAAAAAGACTAGACGGGGGCGTTACGGGGGCTTCACCCCCGTAGAGTGGGGGGCGGCACAACGAAGTGTGACGCAGGGGAGATACCTCTCCCCTAATTCCTCATTCTTGATTTATCCTTACCCCATGCTCTGGGGCTTTCTCCCGTGTTCTTTTTGAAAACATTTGAGAAATAATTGCTGTTCTGGAAGCCAAGACGCTCTGCAATTTCTGAGAGAGTGAGCTTTCCTTCCAGAATCAAGTCTTTTGCCAGTTCGATTTTTAATTTTTCGTGCAGTTTTTGCACCGTGTATCCTGTGGCCGCTTTTGTCTGCCTTATCAATTTTGTTTTGTTCATTCCGAGTTCGCTGGCCATCTTTTCAAGATTTGTTTTTTCGCCGATATGCTCCAGAAGATACGATGAGATTTTTTGAACGCCGAGTTTGTTTGTTCCCAAAAGATTGGTTTCATTTCCTTGCAGCGAGAGAATTCCTTCGATATTTTTTGTGTTCAGCTGCATGGAGTGTGCTTTTGTGCGGCCTTCTTTGAGATAGATTTCGTAAAGCGAGTGACACAAAAGTGATCGAATTGAATCGTAGAGAGCCATGTTTTTATTGCGCATGTGCATGAATGCGAATCCAAAATATCGCTCATTGTAATACAAAATCTCAAGCACTACGGAATAGCGTTCTTTTTTGGGGAAAAATGACTTCGGGAAATTGGCAACGTCATTTATCCGGTATGGGAGCTTAACCTGGTCGATTTCACTTGGCTCCGGTATAATCAGTTCTACGTTGCTTGTTTCCAAATCTGTTGTCATGTTGTCGCTCAAAGAAAGGATGATTCCGGGAATTCCAAGCTCTGAAAGATGCGCTTTAAGTACTCTTTTCATCTGCGCGCCTGTGGAGACCGATGCAAAATGAATTGCCGCCGTGGTGATATTGTTGAAAGTGTAAGGACTTTCGTCTCTTGCCTTGATTTCGTAATCCGATGTGACCGCCGAGAGAACTCTGAGCTGATTTGTGATACTTACCATTCTCTGTCGCTGGATTTCGTTTGAGCCTGCGAGGGCTATGAGACATGAATGAAGGGCTGTGATTTTATCCTGACAGAAACTTGCTGTAAAATATGCTCCGCGAAGTTTGTTCAGAAATTTCCGGTACCAGCACAAAGTTTTGGGCGGAGTAAAACTCTCGTATAAATCTTTGAAAATTGCTTCGACCAGGCTTTCTTTGCTTTCGTGGCTTTCTTTTTCAAAAATCTGATTGACCTTCTCGAAAAGAAATTGTTTTGCTTCCTGTTCGGTGGAATCTTCTGGCAGAATCGGGAAGTCTGTATTCGCCGCGTCAAGAATTTCTTTTTCAAAACAGCCGCAGCTTTCGCGAACAATCAGCGATGTTGGAATTTTTATCAGCTGTTCAGAGGAACTTCCGTCCATGATTCTGTTTATCAGAAGTTCGACGGCCATGTAGCCGCGTTTGAAATATTCGAGGTTGATTGTGGTGACTGGCGGGCTGCTTGTGATTCCCTGATACTGATTGTTGAAGCCGGTGACAGCAATATCCTCCGGGACGTTTATGCCCCTTTTCTGCAGAAATTGAATCAGAGAGGCGGCGATGATGTCGCTTGTGGTGACGATTGCTTCGATTCTTTCTGATGGCGACTTGTCTTTTATGCATTGGACGAAAAGTTCTTCGGAAGCGTGCATTATTTCTGCTTCTGTAAGTTCTTTTGCCATAAAGACCGGAACGTTATTTTGATTCAGTCCGAATTTTGGCAGAGCTTTTTTGAATGAAATGAGACGGTCTTTATGAGGACGAGAACCTTCTGTGCCGAGAAATGCGATTCTCTTGAAAGAATGGATTTTTACAAGATGCTCGACAATCAGATCCATGGAACATGTGTTGTCTATTCTGAGTGCAGTAACTCCAGGAATTGAAAGATAGCCGATATCGACCATGGGAAGAGGTGATAGTGCTGAAAATTTTTGGATAATCTGTTCATCTGTGAGATAGTTTGCCAGCGATGAAGCCCATGTAATCAGTCCGTCCAGAAACGGAGCCTTCATAAATTTGAATTTTTGGGAATATCGCGATAAAAAATCTGCATCATCAAAAATCGAATATTTTACAGCCTGACTCATGTTGATGAAATTGATGTCATAGTCCTCGCAGGCTTTTACGATTCCAGAAATGTATTCTTGCCCGATAAAGCTCCTGAAATCTGCGATGCACGTAAATCCGATTGTGAGCCTGTTTAATCCTCCGCTGCCATGCTTTCTTTTTGAGAGAAATTGTCTTCGTCTGGTGATTTCTGGATTCATTTCTTTATTATAAATCTGGTTTGCAATATTTTGTATCTTTTTTAGCAATAAATTATAAAAAAAAGACAAAAAATACAGTCTTAAGCGAGTCTTATGGAAAAAACTTCAAAATTCACTACTAAAAAATTTATATTTTGTATACACAAATTGATGGTTAGGAAATAAAGTAATGTAAGAAATTAGCGTTAAAATCCAAAAAAATATAATATTTGGATAATAACGAACTGATTTAGGACAAAAACATCATAAAAAATTTGGAGGTATGTATGAAGAAAAACAAGTTTCTTCTGAACGCTATTGCATCAGGTTTGTGTGCAGCCGCATTACTTTTTGGAGCCGTTTCATGTGCGGACAACGATGATGAGGATAATACACCAGCAAAAAAGACTTTTGGTGTGCTCGCTGATGGTACTGCTGCAGGACGAAAAACTGTAACTGCTCCGTCAACACAAGGTACAATTACGCTCACAGTTGGAAGCGGAACAGGCACAACTTATCCTACAATCGCTGCTGCTCTTTCTGCTGCTGCTAGTGCTTCTGGTGAGTGTGTAATCACTCTTGGAACTGGTACATACTCAGAGGACGGTCTTTCATATTCTGGAAACAATAACCTCAAGATTTCAGGTCAGGGATCTGCTCAGTACGGTCTTGATGTCGTAATTTTGGGACAGGGAAGCGACACTTCAAGTGAAAAAGGTCGTTCAACGCTTGCAATCGCAGGAAAAGGAAATATCGTTCTTGAAAACCTCACAATCAAAAGCTCTCGTCAAGAAACAACGGGAACAGCACAGGCTGAGGTTATCGGAACTGACGGAACAGGAAATCTTGCTGCATACAACTGTTCATTCTTGAGCGGTCAGGACACACTCCGTACAGTAGCTAAGGCTTGGTTCTACAAATGCTATATCGAAGGTGACGTTGATTTTACATGGATGGAATATACAAACGGTGTTGTAGCCCTCTATGAAGAGTGTGTTCTCCGTGCAATCGGATCAAGAACTAATAAAGCATATTTCACAGCACCTCGTCTTGGACTTACTTCAAAAGTTGGAAAAGGTTTGGTCGTTTACAACAGTACTTTGGAAGCAGAAAGCGGACTTGAAAAACTTTATCTTGGTCGAAATCCGTGGGCAGCTTCTGATTTAAAAACCTATTATGAGCAGGTTGCTTTTATTGGTTCAACACTTAATCTTCCTGAAGGCGTAACTTTGAATGCTGATGTTTGGGAAAGCCAGGCAAACGGAACTGCTGACCAGAAATACATCGGTTTCAAAACAGATGACTACTTCCCTGCTGGAAAATATGGAGTTGTCCTTAATTCTTCATTCGTTGCTAAAGAATATGCAGGCCGAGAGAATATCTTGAACCGATTGTTCGTCGTTGCTTCGTCAAAATTCCAGAAAGATACAGACGGCTACTGGAAAATTGCGAAAGTAATTTCTGACAACAATTGGACCGTAACAGCGGATTCTTCAAAATCTTTGTTGGATGGAGAAAAAGATCCTGCCGAGCTCACAAAGATTTATACTCTCGACTCTGAAAATGTTGAAGGCCTTACTTGTGATGGATTTGCTTTAGAAGCAGGAAAGTCTCATTATGTTGGCCAGAATGGTAACACAATTAAATTCCCTGTGACTGGAAATGCTATCGTAACAGTTACCGGTTACTACAGTGGTGAAGGCACAATTCAGGCTGGAACTCAGGGAAAGGCTCTCTTTGACTTCAACAACAAATCAACAACTAAATTGATTGAGAAATCTTATATCGTGTATTCAGGTGCCGGTAATGTTACTGTTACGGCTAGTGCAACTACATATATTACAAAGATTTCAGTTGAGTATGATGACTCACTTACATTCAAACCTGTAACTGGAATTACTGTAACGTCTGCTGATAATGCGACAGAGGTAGCTTCAAAGAAGACTCTTCAGTTTAAGTCTACAATTTCGCCGGAAGAACCGACAAACAACGATATCGTCTGGTCAATCACAAAAGGCAGCGATGTTGCAACAATCGACCAGAACGGCCTTTTGACAGCTGGCAGTGCAAATGCAGATACAAGCGTAACAGTCCGCGTAACAAGCTGTGATGCAAACGCTGTATTCGGAGAGAAGACTATTACTGTGAAGAAACTTGAAGCAAAGGCTTTTGATGTTAGCTGGCTTGACAGTGAGGAACATTCATCTCCTGATGCACTTGATTGTACAAATGGAAATGCAGAAATTGCGACTGGTGCAGCAGGAACGGCTTCAACTCTTCCAGATGGATATTCATGGGCAAATGCAAAAACAGCCGGTAAAGTTACTGCTGGTAACGGTGGAATTTACTCAGCAACAAGCGATAAAAATCCTGTACCGGCTGGTTACGACACATTCTATGCAGATTTCCCGTTAACAGCTGTAAAAGCTTGTACAATCGAATCAGTCAGTCTTGGTGGTGTAAACTATGGAACAGGCAATGTAAAGTCTAAAATCTCGTACAAGCGTGCTTCTGACAGTGATTATACTGAAATCGCAAAAGATCTTGCCACACGCAGTATTAAAGCTATGCTTTCTACTGACTGCTCAATTCCAGTTGCTGCAGGTGAAACAATTACAATACGTGTTGCAGCAGGGGCGGGGGCTGAGCAAAAAGGAAATCGTTCTCCTGGAATTCCTCAGGTTACAGTCAGCGGTTCTGCCCAGTAATTTTTGCTAAGCGCTTTGCTGTGCGGAGCAAAACACGACAACAAATCGTCTCCCTCACCTTTGGAAGATAGGGAGACGGTCGCCAGTAGGCGAACAAACTCGTGAGACGAGTTTGTAGGCGAGTCTCGGTGAGAGCTGTGCTCGAACCGGGATAACCTTTTGTGAAAGGTGGCTTTCCCCTTTTTTAGTTTCTATTTCGTCAGTTTATCAAATCCTGCGAGGAGCTCTTGTGCAACTTGCAGGATTTTTTTTGTGTCGCCAGGTCTTTCGCCCTCAACATTTAGAGGCATTACCGGGTCGTGCAGGGATTTCCGGAGCAAAAGCCAGCCTTTTTTGTCTTCGCTCTGGAAGCTGATTCGAACTCCTTCGTAAGACTTTGGCATAATCATGCCTGCCTTTTCTGCCCGTGCCTTGAATTCAGCAAGAACTTTGTCGCCGTAAGAGCCGAAATCCTCGCAGTTGATTTTGTAACGGATTTCCTGTGCTTCAACAAGTGGGTCGAGCTTTTCTATCAGGCTTGCCAAAGCCTTTCCCTGTGCTTTTGCATTTGCCAGGGCGATAACGATTTTGACTGCAAGAAATGCTCCATCGTCGAGATAGAAATTGTCTTTGAGGGCACCGTGACCGCTTGTTTCCATTGCGAGCGGCGAGACAATTCCTTCTTTGTTAAGGCGTTTGCATTCGTTGATTACATTTTTGTAGCCGCGCTTGAAACAGTGGTGCTTGAGCCCCAGTTCTTTTTCGAGGAAGCGGGTGAGCCTGTCCGATGTGACAGAATCTGTAATAATAGTAGAATTTGGATATTCCGGGGCGAGAATTGCCGCAACGAGCGCGATGATTGCGTCGCGGTTGACTTCGGTTCCGTCCGGCAAAACTGCACTCATTCGGTCAACGTCGGTGTCGAAAATCAAGCCCAAATCAGCTTTGTTTTTGAGAACGGCGCTCTGAATTGCTTCCATTGCCTTTGCGTTTTCCGGGTTTGGAATATGATTCGGGAACATTCCGTCCGGCTCCAGGAACTGGCTTCCTTTTGTGTCGGCTCCGAGAAGGTCAAGAATCTTTGAGACAAAGAATCCGCCCGCACCGTTTCCGGCATCAACGACGATTTTAAGGCCGGAAAGAGGTTTTTCATTTCGACTTTGCTCAATGTCCGTTTTGATTCCGTTTTTGATTGTTTTTACGAGATGATTTGCATAAAGCGAGATGAGGTCGAATTTTTGTGCTTCAGAAGTTCCTGATTTTTCTGTAAGCCCTGCAGCACCTTCGAGAACAGCAGTGATGTCCTCGTGCTCCAATCCTCCATCATTGTCGAAGAATTTGAGGCCGTTTCGGTTGAAAGGAAGATGGCTTGCAGTAATCATGATTGAGCCGTCGAATTTTGTTTCGGGGAAGACGATGCTCATGAACATTGCCGGTGTTGTTGCCATGCCGCAGTCCACGACTTTGACGCCGCAAGAAGAAAGACCTGCCATCGCAGCTTTTGCCAGGGCTTCGCCGGTGATTCGTGAGTCACGGCCGATTCCGACGGTCAAAGATTCGACTGATTTGCCGCATTTTTTTGAAAGCCATGAAGCAAAACTCTGGGCGATTATATTTGATGCGAGGGGAGTGAGATTTACGTTTTCGCCCTCGATTCCTTCACAAGCAACGCCACGGATGTCGCTGCCGTTCTGTAATTTCAATAATTCTTTTGATTGCATAATGATTTAAGAATAGCACATAATTCATGTTTATGTCACATATTTCTTATTTTGCACTTGTCATTATTTTTTCAGAATAGTATTATTAATGAAAGTGAAAATATTCTTAAGGGGGATTTCCCTTTTTTTAATATCTCTTTTTATCCTTTCTTGTTCTCATGAAAAACCAAAGTACGAGCAGCTTTTGGGGACTATTTGTTCTATAAATTTGTTCGAAGACGGAACTGATGAGCTCTATGAAAAACTTTTTGACCGTCTCAGAGAAATTGACAACGAATTTGCTCTCGACAAAAAAAATTCAGATTTATACCGCATAAATTCCAGGGCTTTTGTTGAGCCTGTTACTGTCGGTGAAGATGTTTTTTCCGTCATGGAATTCTCTCTTCTTATTTCTAAAATTACAGATGGTGCCTTTGATGCGTCGATAGAACCTCTTGTTAAACTCTGGAATATAAATTCGATTTCTCCGCATGTGGCGAGTCTGGAAGAGCTTGAAAAGATTCTTCCGCTTGTCGATTACAAAAATATCGTGCTTAATCGTGAAAATCGTTCAATCCATTTCTTAAGAGAAGGGATGGGGCTTGATTTTGGCGGTGTGGCAAAAGGCTTTGCGGCTGACGAAGTAATTAAAATCTGTGAGCAGCATGGTGTTCATCGTGCGATTATTGATTTAGGCGGCAACATTTACGTCTACGGCAAAAAATCAAATTCCAAAGACTGGAATGTCGGTATCAAAAATCCAGAATATCCTGATTCTGCGCCTCTTGTGCGTATTACTGTGCCGCAAACTTCAATCGTTACGAGCGGAATTTACGAGCGTTATTTCGAAGCTGGCTCAAAGCGGTATCATCACATTTTTTCACCTTTTACAGGTGCCCCAGTTGAAAACGATCTTGCCTCCGTAAGTGTCATCAGTAAAAATTCTATGCTGGCCGATGGTTTGTCTACGGCATTTTTTGTTCTTGGAGAGCGAAAATCCCTTGAACTTATTCCCAAGCTTTCTTCTGCTTTTAATATCAAAATTTCCGCAATCTTCATCAAAAAGAACCATGAAATAAAATTTTCCCGGCGTTTCCCTTATACGCGGAGCGTTCTTTATGATGATTGGAAGATAAAAGAATTGTACGAATAAATCTCTAAAATCTTTAAAGATTTATTTTATATTTTTAAAATATAATTTTTTTGATTGAAAAAAATGTGAAAACTCTTAAATCCGTGTTATACTAGAAGCATAGGCTTTTATGTGTTTTTTTTCGGGGAGTAAGAGACGGTTCAACTTTTTGCGCTGAACTTAATCTAGATTATGCATGAAGGTTTTTCTACTTTCTAAGGACTGCAATGAGTTACGGATTGGAAAATCTCGAATCGAGACAACTAGAAGGAATAGTCACAATTCTCAATCAATGTACGGATTCATTTCTGTTTGTTTTTGACCTCACGAAGGACACTTATTTCATTTCACCGTTTGCAAGAAATATATTCAATTTTCCAGAAGAAAAAATGGAAAATGCCACGCGCGAAATAATGAAAATCGTTTATACGGAAGATCAGTCGGCGTTGCGTGCGGATTTAGACTTACTCAAAACCGGTAAAAGAACAGAACACAACCTTGATTATCGCTGGGTTAACAGAAACGGCAAGCCGGTTTGGATTCGATGTCGTGGCCGGATTATTCCAAATGACAGCGAGGATCATCGGATTCTAATCGGAGAAGTTTCAATCGTAACAGAAGAAGATCGAACTGATTTGCTTACTGGTCTTGCAACTGAGTCTCAGCTCCGAATCGATTACAGTTCTGTATGGACCAAAAAACAGGCTGTTTCAGGCTTTATCCTTAAAATCGATATAGACAATCTTGGCGCAATCAATGAGCAATACGGAGTTATGACCGGTGATGTGATTGTGTCAAAGGTGGGTGATTGCTGCCGAAAGGTTTGTTCAGGTGTCGCAAAGGCATACAAACTTTCAAGCGATGAATTCGTTCTCATGAATTTAACTGGCAAATCAGCCCTTGTCGCTCAAAAAATGTACGAGAATTTACGCCGTGAGATTTCTGAGGCAGAGCATGGCCTTGGCTACGATATAATCTTTACGGTTTCAGGCGGAATGGTCGCTTTTATGAACGACACTTCTCAGCTTGACGGTCTTATCCGCAAAGTAAATTACTCTCTCAATTCTTCCAAACGTAATGGGCGCAACAATCTCGCGACATTCAATGCCGTTGATTACACTCAGCATCTCAAAACACTTGATTTCCAGGAAAAAATACGCGATTCAATTCGCAACGACTTTGCAGGTTTCGAGCTTTATTATCAGCCTGTCGTTGATGCCAGAAATCTCTATCTCGATTCTGACAAAACGGTTCTTAATGTTATTGGTTGTGAGGCTCTTATCCGCTGGACTTGTCCTGGTTACGGAATTCTTTCTCCAGATGAATTCATTCCAATTCTGGAACGTACCGGCATGATTGTTTCTGTTGGCCGGTGGATTTTGAGAACGGCTTTTATGCAGTGTGCCGAATGGAATCGTCTCCAAAAAGATTTCCATGTCAGCGTAAATCTTTCATATATTCAGGTCAAAAAGAGCGATATTTTGCGTGATGTTGAAACAGCAATGCTCGTTTCTGAAGTCAATCCCAAGAACGTCACTCTTGAACTTACCGAAAGCGGCTACATTGACAATGGCGACGAGCTTCAGCAGCTCACTGAGGCTTTTGCGAATATGGGTGTTAACGTTGACATCGATGATTTTGGTACAGGCTATTCAAATCTCCGCTATTTGCAGTATCTCAAAGCAAGCACGCTCAAACTTGATTATACATTCGTTCAAAAAGCTACGGCCGGCAATGAAGGCGACCGCAAAATAATCAAGCACATCACGCAGATGGCTCACGAGCTTGGAATGAAGGTTTGTATGGAAGGTATCGAAGAAAAGAGCGACATTGAAAAGCTCATAGAATACTCTCCAGATAAATTCCAGGGCTTCTACTTCGGTCGTCCATGCAATAACATCGACTTCCGCGAGCATCACTTGCGCCTGGATGCCAACAGAGATATATACAAAAAAACAAAATAATTGAATTTACAGGCTGTATCAAAAAAACGGTTTATCGGAACCGCATGCTGGCATGCCACACAAATTCGAAATTGATAGGCAATTTCCTTAAAAAGCCGTGTTTCTTTCTTTGTAGACTTTCCGTAGGAAAGTCGAATCTGTGTGGCTGTCTCAGTGTTATCTCATTAAATATAGTGTTTTAATTCGATTTTATCGATTTTCTTTGTCTTAACTGCCACGATGTAGTTTCCTGTGATTGACGAAAGCACATCGAATGCACATGCGAAGCTGCACAAAATTGGCATCGCCGGTCTCAAAAGCAAATATCCTGCCTCAAAGCCACGCCCGTACATTGCGCAGATTACTGTGAGCGAAACAAAAGTGCCGCCGACAGGGAAACTTCCGAGCGCAAAAGAAGTGATGAATGAAACGGCGAAAATCCAGATTACATCAAAGAATGTGAAACCCAGGCTCGAATAAGAGCGGAGAATCGTAACGAAACAAATCGTTGTGACCAGGGCTGTTCCGCCGCGTGCGAAAATTGAGAAAAGCGGGAGCGCGAAATTGTTTGTCTCGTCGTGGATTCCAAGGCTTTCTTTGCTGTGCCGTGTGTTTGTAAGAAGAGTGATGTTAGAGTCGCCTGTAAAAAAGCCGGTGATGATTGAACACAAGCTTGCATAAAGCACGTGATAAGGCCGCAAATCTTTGCAAAGAAGGCGGAGAATCAACGGATAAATCAAGCCCGCAACAATTACAAAATCAACCAGAAGCATGAGAAAAATTGGAAGGAACGTTGGAGATGCAAAAATTGTTCGCGCCTGAAGCATCCAGTAGCACGCAATTGCAATCATGCCTACAGAAAGCCACTCCACGAAGAATGCGGACATTGTCTGGCACAGCTTCATTGCTGAGTCGAAAACGCTGAGAATTGGTTTGGAATCGTTTGGATCAGAAGCACAGGCACCGCCCGCAAAAGCCGCAAGGACAAAAACCGGGAGCAGATAAATTCCGTCTTTGAGGGAATCGAATCCTGAGAACGGAAAGACATTCAGAATCATCTGCTTGATGTCGATTTGCGGAACCTCTGAGATTTTTTCGACGCTGATTGGAATGCGTGGGAGTGAAACAAAAAGAATTGATAGAAGACCGAGCGCAACGAGAATCAAAGTTGAGCCTACGATTGTGCCCGCAGTCCAGAGACTTGTCTTTAAAATGTGTTTTTTGCTTCGAAGATTGAACATTGACATGGCTGTGCCAAAAAAAAGCAGCGGAATTACCGCGTATCTGCCAAAACGAATTGCAATTTCAGACATGGTTGAAACTGCTGAATCAACAGATGGAATGTTGAGCGGGAGAATAAAAGCCGCCAGCACACCAAGAACTAAACCAATCAAATATTTAATCCAAACTTTCATAATTTTAGTATATCAAATTACTAAGAAATCTGCTATAATAGTTCGTTATGGGAAAGATGATTTTGTTCGTTGGCAAGGAATTTCCTGCCGGAAATGATATGGCTTCGGGAGCCTCTTTTCAGGGGCGCAAGGTTATTGCTTCAAGTAACGTTCCTCCTGCCGAAAAGGAAGGCGAAGGCGATAATAATGGAGAAGTCCAGAAAGCTGGCGGAATCCTTTTGGTCAACTGGAACCGTTCATCTGCTCTTTCTTGCCGTTCTCTTGCATTGAAGTGTGAGAACGAGGGCGGGCTCGACGAGGCAGTTCTTGTATTCGACGAGTTTTATCTTGCTACAAAATATCGTGATGTTGACAACAACGCTCAAATTCTTGAAGAATTGGTTGGCAGCTATCAGTATCTTACCCAGGAGCTGATTGCCCGCTTTAACAGGCAGCCTTCCCGAATGCGCAAACTTGTCTTCCTTTACAAGTCAAATTATTCCCTTGCAGACGGAATCAATTCATCCACTGTTCGTGCTTCTGGGATCGAACTTTCAAATCCGTTGATTGCCGCCGCCGCCGGAGCTTTTAAGGCCTACGCAGAAAACATGGCAGCTCGTCTTGCGGCAGGAGCTAACATCACGCCGATTCTTGTCTCATGTGATTCTCAAAACGATCTTTCCAAACGCGACAGCTCGCTCTCTGTGTGGTTGTGCGAGTACCTGGATTCAATCGATGCCCTTAAAAAGCCTCTTTCACCCAAACAAAAAGTTTCATGGGTAAAAGCCGGTGCCAAAAACCCAAGCGGATTTGGAATTTTGGGATTCTAATAAACTAAAGCATACAATAAAAATTCTATGGATTATTCAAACCCTCTTATCGTACAAAGTGACAGGACTTTACTTCTCGATGTTCATGCGCCTCGTGCAACTGACTGCCGTAACGCGCTGATTCCTTTTGCAGAACTGGAGCGTTCTCCTGAACATCTTCATACTTACCGGCTTACACCTCTTTCTTTGTGGAACGCAAATGCCGCGGGCTTTTCTCCGGATGATGCCGTAAAAGTGCTCCATGATTTTGCCCGCTACGATGTTCCGCAGAGCGTTGAGATGTGGATTAAAGAAACTGCCGGCCGCTTCGGAAAATTGCGGCTTGTTCCTGCTCCGTGGATTATTTTGAACGAAAAACGGAAAACGGAAAACGGAAAGCCGGAGGGGGGAAGTCTCCCCCTCGCTCCAGCCGCTGACGCGTCTTCCGCTACCCCCTCTGCAGGGGACACCCCCGCAACGCCCCCGTCAGATGACGGCATCAAAATCGAATATCTCTACCTCGTTACGGAAAGCATTCCTGTTTTTAAGGAAATCGGGGCGAGCCTTGTAGGTCGAAAATATCTTACAAATTGTGAATATGAAGAGCCTCAGGACGAGCTCATGAAAAAGACGGTCGTGTCTGAGGACGAAAAATCTCACTGTTTCCGCCTTAATCTCACTGACCGGGGCACAATCAAGCAGGAACTTTTGAGAATGGGCTGGCCTGTAAAAGACGATGTTCCGCTCATTGACGGCGAGCCGCTTGAAATCAACCTTCGCCAGAAAACCTTGAGCGGGCGGGATTTTGTTCTCCGTCAGTACCAGAAAGAAGCTGCTCAGGCAATCGTCGGCGACAAAGGGCCGGGAACTGGCTTCGGCACAATCGTTCTTCCTTGCGGTGCTGGAAAAACAATCGTAGGCATGGCCGTAATGGATTTGCTCAAAACAAGCACACTTGTCATTACCACAAATATTTCGGCGGTTCATCAGTGGATTGATGAGCTTATCGACAAAACAAACCTTACCCGCGATGACATTGCCGAATACACCGGCGAAAACAAGACGATTAAGCCTGTCACCGTGGCAACTTATCAGATTCTCACATGGCGGCCAGAAAAAGACGGTCCTTACCCGCATTTCTCTCTTTTCCGAAAGAGAAACTGGGGCTTGATTATCTACGATGAAGTTCACACTTTGCCGGCTCCTGTTTTCCGTGTTGCGGCTGAGATTCAGGCTGTGCGCCGGGTCGGTCTTACTGCCACTTTGGTTCGTGAAGACGGCTGTGAAGGCCATGTTTTTTCTCTCGTCGGTCCAAAACGCTACGATGTTCCGTGGAAGGATTTGGAAAGCACGGGCTTTATCGCTACGGCCGAGTGCATTGAAGTTCGAATTGACTTGGGCGAAGAAAAGGAAATCGAATACGCGGTCGCAGATTTGCGGAAAAAACACAGGATTGCGAGCGAAAATCCCAAGAAGCCCGAATTTGTAAAAACTTTGGTGGAAAAATCTCCTCAGGACAAGATTCTTGTCATCGGTCAGTATTTGAGCCAGCTTGACGAGCTTTCAAAAATGCTCGGCTGCCCGATTATCACTGGAAAAACTCCGAATGAAGAGCGCGATAAAATTTACGCTGATTTCAGAACAGGCAAAATCCGCGTGCTGGTCGTAAGCAAAGTCGCAAACTTCGCAATCGATTTGCCTGACGCCAGCATGGCAATCCAGGTGAGCGGCACTTTCGGTAGCCGTCAGGAAGAAGCCCAGCGATTAGGACGAATCTTGCGCCCAAAAGAGCGAAAATCAAGATTCTTCACGCTGATTACGCGCAACACTGTCGAAGAAGAATTCGGCTCGAACCGCCAGAAATTTTTGGCAGAGCAGGGCTACCAGTACAGGCTTATCCGCTGCAATGAAGCGAGCGAATTGGGCGAAGCTCTTGACGGCGAGCAGTTGTGCCTGAATTAGCCCGAATTAATCTGCTTTCCTTAGATTAGCGCACTCTTATATCCGTGATTGCCACCTGGTCGCCCGAAAGCGCCACGAAAACTTCTTTGTTTCCGTCATTTATCCTGGTGGTGTTCTGGATATAAATTCCTTTGTTTTGAGTTTGAAGAGTCACTTCGTTTCCGTCCTTGAAAAACTCAATGTGACATTCATAGCCAGCTTTATTCTGCTCTTCCCAAATATCCCAGCTCTTGAAATTCTCGGTTCGTCTCATAATGAATGAATTTGTGGCATATTTTGGCGAGCCGTTCTCTTCGCCGTCCAGCTTTATCATCGCATATTCTCGATAATTTTTGCCGTAGATTTTTTTATCATCAGAGTAGTAAAGAATAATATACGGACAGTGCCATACCAGATTTGCGTCCGGAAGGCTCTGTGCGTGGAAATAAAGCTTTAATTGTTCTTTTATTTCGATTCCTTTGGTGAATTTTGACAACGGATTGACAATCTGAACATTCGGAATGTCAGATTCAATTCTGTTGATGTAGGTTGCTTTTTCTGTAATCCGCGGAATATCGTTCTTTTCAAATTTTTGTTCTGTTTTCTTGATTTGTATGTTGCTGATATGGACATTTTCGCCGGTAATTCCAATGTATGCCGCCTTTGATTCGCTTGGAAGTGCGACAATGGCTTCAAAACTTTTTTGCGGGCTTTTCATTTTTATCAAAAGATGGTCTTCAAAACGGCCTGCAATTATTTTATAAGAAGAATTGTCATCGCCATCAGTTTCTGTAATATTCCGAATTTCCATGTTTTTTGCGCTTGTTGAAATTGAGTGGGAGTCAAACCAAAGTTCTCCATATTCAAGATATTTATGTGCGTCAATTGCTTTGCTTGTTTCGTAAACTTGCCCATCAGATGAATCAAAAAGAATTATTGAAGGAGCAGAAAATATTTTGTCGTTTTCAATGTTTTCGCAGTCAAAACTTATCTCCGTGATATTCTGTTCGACGGAAATTCCTGTGGTGACATTTTCACGATAAGTGTGGCATAGGATTTCAGTCTCGGTGTTTTTTGACATTTTATCAAAGACTCCGTTGTTTGTGCCCAAATCCAAAAGCTGATACGCGGCTTTTGAAAAAACAGGATCATATTTAAAGCCTGCTTCGCGAATAAATTCTTCACGGACGAAGAATTTTGAAAGAGTCGTATCATTTATCATGTTTTCATAATCTTTGGCAACGGTGACAATTCTTGCGAATTCCGGGATTTCTTCGCCTTTGACGGAATATTTATTGCCTTTTCCGTCATATCGCTCACCGACATAAAGAGCTGTCTCGCTTAAAAACGGATATTCTTTTATGCAGGAAAGTGCTTCTACGCCAACATCACAAAGATAAGCCGCGTAATAAACTCTTTCACAGTCTTCCGGGCTTCGTCCTGCCTTTTGTGCGATTAATTTTGCCATTATTGCAGTACGTTCGGAATGTCCCTGCTGTTCCCTGTTGTTTTTTTCCATTACTTTTGCAAAAGAAGCCGCTGTCTGAGAGAAAATCCTTTTCATATTCTCGCGTTCAGCCTTAAAACCCTGAATCTCAACATTGTGTGCCCGGACAACTTCGTCATTTATATCCAGGTATGTAAAAAAGTAGAGAGAAACTGAAACTAGAACTATCGACATATTGACGATAGAAATTCCATACGCAAAGAACTGAATGAGTCCAATTATAATCGGAAGGAATGTGTACAAGAAAATAGCCGTGTTGATGAATTTACTGAAACATTTTCTGTGCATAAAAATTGCCGAAAACTGAATAATCGGGCAGACTGAGGGAATTATATAGCACACAAAAAAGGCCGGCCCGCGATGATAGACATTGTTTTCGTCGAAGTAATAATAAAGCCCTGTGAAAGCGGCGATGATTGCCAAAAGCATTCCGATGGCAGAAGCAAAGCATGTAATTCTGAGCCTTCGTGGAATAATCTTCAATTTGCCTTCGTTTGTGAGCAAATCCGTAAGATAGAAGTTGAAACAGAATACGATGGCACTGGTCATGAAAAATATGATGAAATTTGAAAGACGCAGCATGATGTAGCCTGTTGCGGTCGTAACTCCATCATAGATGTAAGTAAGCCTGTCAAAAAAAATCAGCAGGGTGGCGATTATTTCCATGTTGATTATAATCCACTTGCGTTTTTTGGGAAGAAATCGCGTGATAAAAAGCATTACCATCATGGACGTGCTGAATGCACAAAGAGCGAGCATTATATTAAGCTGATGAAGTCTGATGAAATTAAACATTTATTCCACCTCTTTGATTTTCTTGGGAATTTCCATCATTTCTTTGGGAAGATGCTTCATAATAGTTTTTTCCAAAAGAACAGGATCAATCGGAAGAGACAACATTCCATCGAAACCTTTGTACTTATAAAAATCTTCTCCCGAAGAAGAATTTTCTGTAATGATGTAAACCGAAAGTGCCGGCGCAAAGTGCCTGACTTGAGAAATCAGCTCGTCGAGAACTTTCATGTCATTTTCAAAAAGCAGGTGGTCAACGAATGCTACGTTGAATGAATTGTCCCGGATTTTGTCGATAAAATCCTGCCTGCTGTTTGCACTTGTTATAAAGACTTTCGTTGCTTTCAAAAGATTTTCGATAGCGCATAGATTTGTGAAATTCTCGCTTGCGACAATGACATCTGCATCTGGCGCAATGAATTCTGGAATGTATGGGCCGCGTTCCTCAACATCATCAGTTTCTGTAAAGATTCCGATTGGAGTCTGGTCAATAATTTTCTGGGTGAGCGTAAAAATAAATTCAGAGCCTTTGCCGACGTCACTTGTGCAGACAAGAACTCCGCCCATCATCTCAGCGAATCTTCGTGAAATATCGAGCCCCAGGCCGGTCTTTAAATGCATATCTTTTGCATCTTTTTCAAAAGCTCCGTATGCATCAAAAATTGTTTCGATTATTTCGGGCTTCATGCCGTTTCCTGTATCGGTTACGCGGAGGCAGAGATCGCACGTATTGTCCGTTCGGCCTTCCATCGAAATTTGCAGGATGACTCCGCCTTCTTCGGTGTATTTTATTGCATTGGAAAGAAGATTCAAGAGAACGTGCTTGATTTTGCCGACGTCACCATAAAGCCTGCATGGAATCAAATTGTCAATGGAAACTTCAAATTTGAGGTGCTTGTCAGAACTTTTTACGCGGTTTGACATGACGACAGAGCGAAACAAATCCTTCACATCATATTCGGTTTCTGAAAGAGAGAGTTTTCCTGACTCAATTTTGGTCATTTCAAGAAGGTCGTTGATGAGGTTCAAGAGTGATTCGGATGCAGTTCGGATAGATTGTCCATAATTCATTATGGAATGGAAGTAATCTTTTGGAACATCTTTTGCATTTTCTCGAAGAATCATTTCGTCCATGCTCAGAATTGTGTTTATAGGCGTTATGATTTCCTGTGACATATTTGAAAGGAATCTGGACTTTGTTTTGTTTGCAAGCTCTGCTTCTTCTTTTGCAAGCTGAATCTGCTTGTACTGCTTTGTAATGACCGTGGATTTCATTATGCGCCAGACGATAAAGCCTGCGATGAGCACCAGCATGGAAATTAAGAAAATACGGATAAAAAAGACTTCATAAAGCTGCGGAATTTTGATGATTTCAATTGCCTTGTCGAGCAGGACTTCCTTTTTATTGTGACTTAAAACCTGAATGTGGAATTTGTAGCTTCCGTAAGAAAGACCTGTGTATTCGAGCGGACAAAGTTCGTTCTGATTAACTGTAATTCCATCTCCGCCTGCACCCTCCAAAAAAATTCGAACCGGCGGATTTGCCATTGTGTAATCCATTACAGACGCCATAAATTTTATTCGTTCTTTTGATGCCGGAATGATGTAAACGCCCTTTTCGTTTGGCAGAATTTTTTTGTTCCCACAAAAAATTGAATTGATAGCCGCTTTGGTCTGTGAAGTCTGCTCCGAATAGGCATCGATGTTGACGCATGAAACTCCCTCACGGCAGCAAACGTAGAGGTTTCCCTTTTCATCCTGCGTGCTGAACGAATTCGCTGTGACCGTGCTTGGAAGACCGTTCGCAATCGTGTAAAGCCGGTAATCATTTACTTCGTCCGAAAGCAAATCTTCGGCGTTGGCAGTATAAATGCCGCTTGAAGCAAGAATCCAGACTTCATCGTCTTTGTTTATATAAAGATCGTAGTTATTGTTGTATGGAAATGAACTTACGTTCTTAATCATGCCCTTCTGCATATATTGAAGCGAATTGGAAGTTACAATCCATAAAACGTCGTGCTTTTTGTCTTCTTTGATTCGCATTACGACATCGCTCGTAAGACCTTCATTGCGGCCGTACCTTGTAATTTTTGAGCCGTTGATTACGTAAATTCCGTCGCCGTTGCTGCCAGCATAAATTCTTCCGTCTGAGGCTTCTTCTACTGTGAGCAGAATAGGGTTCTTAATGATTTCTTCGGTTCCGAATGTTTTTATGACTTTTTTATCTTTGATTATGACAAGACCGTTGTTCGTTCCGCAGATAATGCTCCCGTTTTGTGAGAGTTTGAGCGTTCGAATCATGTTGTTGGGCATTCCGTTCCTGGTGGTGAAAGAAGTGATTTTGCCGCCCGCGTCCTGACAGACCAGACCTTTTTCGTTGGTGAATGTTCCAATCCAGAGATTTTTTTCGTTGTCTTCGATGATGCATCTGACTCGTGAATCTGAAATGAATTCTGTGAGCGCATTTTTTACTTCGTGTTTGTTTTTGTCGATGATGAACAGACCAGTTTCCGTTCCGATATAAAGGCAATCGTTGTGCAGGCAGGTGCTGTATGTCGTTTTTTTGGGAAGCTTTGCTTCTTTTGATATGTTCACAAAATTATTGGAAACGACTTTCATGACGCCCTGAGTTGATGAACAAGCCCAGATATTGCCCTGATAATCTGATGTGAGCATTTGTATCGCGCTCGTAAGCGGAAGATTCGGAATAAGGACAAATTTGTTTTCGCTGTCAAGGTAGCCGATTTGAGTCGCTGAGCACACCCAGACCCGCCCGCATTCATAGCATATCCATTGTGCTGTTTTAATAGGAAGAATATCGATTTTGTCCATTTGTGAGCTTCTGGTGCCAAAATCACCGTAGTAAATTGTTCCGCCCTCATCGCACAGATAAAGCTTGCCCGGATTGAACGGGTCCACGAGCATGGCGGTAATTCTTTGCATTCCAAGCTCTTCACTGGAATAAACTTTTGTGATATTCCTGTTTATGATTACGAAAATAATTCCGTTCGTGGTTTGACCGTAAATTTTACCTGTTGAATCCGATTCAAGTTTTACGACTTCTTCTTTGCTTAAGCGTGAGTCAGGAAGCGGGTATAAAAGACCTGAACTGCTCACGAATGCAAGGCCTGATGAAGTGGCTATGAAAATATTTCCGGATTTGTCTTCTGCAAAACTTCTGATTGAGGAGGCTGGGAGCGCATCTTTGTATGTATAGCGTTTTGATTTTTCGCCTTCGATTACGACAACGCCGTTATCGTTCGTGCCGACCCAAATGCGGTTCCTGCTGTCTTCAAAAAATGCACGCCCGCTTGTAAGACCTGCTGATGTTGAGAGCCGCTCAAAAATCGTACCGTCATAGCGGATTACGCCGTTGTAACCTCCGAGCCAGACATATCCGTCTTTTGAACCAAGAATGAAATTTGCATCAGAAGTGGGCAAGCCGTTTGTGGCATCATAAATCTTGCTGGAAAAACCGATTCCTTTGAGTTGACCTGTCGCGGCGTAGCCTCCACCAAATTCGTCAGAATTTTTTTGTGAAGAATGCGCGCTAACTGCTCCAAAAAAACAAAGTACTGTTAAAGCGAGACTTTTAACTGAATTATGAGCCAGCACATGACTTAAATTTCGCAAAATCAAATCTCCTTCATTATGCCTGAGTCGTTGGATTATATTTCTTCAAAATCATCTTTACTTCGGAAAGAGATTCCATGAAAACTTCGACGCATTTCGGGTCAAACTGAGTACCCGAGCCTTCCTGCAGAATTGCCAGAGCTTTTTCGAGCGGGAACGCAGGTTTGTAGACTCGTGGAGAAGCAAGGGCATCAAAAACATCAGCCACGGCCATGATTCGGGCAGAGAGAGGAATTACTTCGCCATGAAGACCTTCCGGGTAGCCCTTGCCGTCCCAGCGTTCGTGATGATATGCCGCCATGTTTCGGGCTTCTTTGAGGTAATTTTCGCCCTGAACAGTTGAGATTGCTTTTTCTAGGATTTGCTTTCCGGCTGTAGTGTGGGTTTTCATAATCGCAAATTCTTCGTCGGTGAGTTTGCCAGGCTTATTCAGAACATTGTCCGGAATGTTGATTTTTCCGACGTCATGGAGCGGAGCCGAGCGGACTACATCTGACATAAATTTTGGCGTGAGTTTTGAGGCATAATATTCTTTGCGTTTGAGACCTTCCACGATGATTTTTACATAAGCGGAAGTCTTCTGAACGTGCGCGCCTGTGTCTGAATCGCGGTTTTCGACCATATCTGCCATTGTGATGATAAGTCCGTCCTGCATTGTCATTGTTGAATCTGAAAGACGGCGAATATCCCGCACCTGTTCGGTCTGGTTGAGCGTGAGCTGGCAGATTGCGTCATAAAGCTTTTGAATTTCATCGCCGCTCTGAATATCAAGCGAACGAATTTGCTTTACGTTTTCATCGAGTTTTTCCTGTTCCTCAACTGAATCAGAGAAAAGATTGATACAAGTGGCCATTGCACTGATGGGATATGACATTCGTGTTCCGATTGTCCAGATTGAGTAAGAAACAATTACGATAAAAAATCCTGCCAGAATCAGAATGACTTTGATAATAAAGCTGCCAAGAGATTTTGACAGATAATCTATACTGAAACCTGCCGTGATGTAGCAGACGCAATTTCCTTCTGCGTTAAAAACAGGCCGGAAAACAAAAATTTGCTTGCTGAAAATTGAGTCAGTTTCAACAGGATCTATTTGTTTTCCTTCTATTAAATTTTCTTTAATTAAAGCAAATTCTTTGGTGTAAGGAATGAGTTTGCCAAATTCTACAGGCTTGTCCGTGCTCTCGTGGCTGTCAATGTTGAAAATAAAGCGCGCGCCATCTTCTTCAGTTTTTACAACGCTAAGATATGATAAAGAAGAAACTTGCCAGGCCTTGTAAAGAACGTTGAGGGTTTCTGTGTAGCCAGGGGCATTGCTCCCGAATTTGATGAAATCGTCAATTTTTGTTGTGTCGATGAATTCACTTGCGAGGTTTATGCATTTTGTTGCGATTTCAATCCGCTCGTTTTTGTCGTTTTCTGAATAAATTCTGATTGTGATTATGCTTGTCAATAAGACAAGAATGACGGAACTTATTATGAACGACAGTGTGAGCCTTGTATGAAGCGGATGTTTGATATTGCTGTGCTTTTCATTTATATAATGCTGTGCGGTGTCGGATAAAAAACGATGCTTCCACAAGTCTTCTTCAAATGAAGCTAAAAAATTTTTGGGAATTGCGGATATCAGGATAGTCACGAAAATACAGATAAAACATTTTTCAAAGAAATAAAGCAGGAAATTAGTGAGCGTGAAACTTAAAGCAAATGGAATTGATGCAACAGAAGAAAATGAATGTGCGTTCTGTGATATTAGGGAAGGAATCTGCTGGCCGTAAAGCGCATATTGTGAAAAAGTCGATGAAAGGGTCGCGATGATTGTCATTCCTAAAGCATATAAAAGGGTTCTCCGCAGGTTTTTGAAAGAATTTTTTCGTATAAAAGCGACCGAAGCAACCGCTATTACAGCATTAAAAAAAGAAAGATAAATTGATGGTTCATAAAATAGGGCGCAAATAACACTGGAGGCGACAGCTGTACATATTGATGGAAAGAGAAATCTTGTGATTGCCGCAACACATATAGTTCCAACGCTGTCCAAAAAAAGTGGGAACCCCAATTTGTACATAATAAAAGAGAGAAGAACATTTATAAAAACTCCACAGACAGCGATGACCGTGCGGCGACTGCGGATTTTAAATTTTCTATGTTTGACTTTTACTTGTGATTTCAAATTGACCCTCACAATATTCAAGAATAAATTATACCACCTCTGTTTAAATTTATAAAGAATAATTTCAGAAATCTACATAGTTTTTTATTGTCAAAATTTTCTGTTTTATTTTTCCTGTTTATGTGCTATTCTTCCATATCGCGATTTTTAGGAGTTGTTTATGCAATTGGACCCAAAAGTACAGAGAATCATTGACTGGCGTGAGAGCATTGCGGTGCTGCCGGACAATCATTTTTTTGAAATCATAAGAATGTACTTGGGCGAAATAAAAACTCCGTTCAACAAGCAAAAGCTGATTGAGGAGCTTGGTGCTTTTATCCGCCGCGAAGAAACCCGCCGCACGCTTGTTTCACTTTTGAGCGAGACAGATTTGCGCATTATTTCTGCCGTCAAATATATTTCAAACGCCACTCAGGAAAAGCTTTATTCATTTTTTGCTGGCACTTATTCTTTTGCGGCCCTTTACGAGCGTCTTCTGAACCTTGAGGAACGTCTGATTTTATACCGAAAATGCGACCGGAACGGCAAGACAATCGTTCTCATCAATCCTCATCTTGAAGAAGATTTGGCTCCTTACACCAAGCAGTCCGTTCTTTTGGAGCCGCCGGAGTATGCGGGGATTTCTTACGAGGCTCCGGCTTCGCTTTCACCAGAGCTGATTGCGGCATTCATTGCGTTCATCCATAAAAACCGTGATTTGTGCAAGGCTGACGGCACTTTCAAAAAACGCACGGAATCCGAAATCGAACGTCTTTTTCCGGGCAAAACCGAAATGCTTTACAACCTCACCAAAGCTTTCATAAATCTTTCGCTGATTCGTGAAGTGGGTGAGGGCTTTGAAATCGACAAAAACAAATTCCTGGCTTTTGCACGACTTGATGAGCGTCTTCAATACGCATATTTTTGTGTGGCAAGTGCAGGCCGCTTTTCACGCAGTTCGCTTGTCAGGCAGGCAAAACTTCTTCTTGAAGTGGCAAGTTCCATTCCGCACGAAGGATTTTCCCGAAGCATAATTTTGCGGCTTGCATATCTTATTTCCGAAGATCAGGAAGACGGTACTGGAGTTTCTTCACTTGGCACTAGCTCCCGTTTTTCGGCAATTTTGAACCGTGCCAGAGCCGAGCAGTCAGAGACAACCAGCGCGATTTCTGATTCTGATTCCGACCTTTCCTCAATTTTGGACAGATTGATTGAATGTGCATCTCTTTTTGGAATTTTGTCCAAAAAAGGCACAGATATTCACGATGAATCGATTTATGTCTCAGGTACAATTTTCGATCAAAAAGAATTTGAAGAGACTCCAAAAGTTCTGAGCGTAGACGCGGGCTTCAATGTCACACTGATGCCTGGGCTTTCCCTGGAAAATCTTATTCCGCTCATGGATTTCATGGAGCTGGTTCAGTTTGACACTGCTGCGGTTTTTGAAATCAACCGAAAGTCGGTCATGCGCGGGTTCGATGCCGGGCTTTCCGCAAACAAAATTTTTTCTCTTCTCAAAAGATATTCTCCGTACGAAATCCCGCAGAATCTCGAAATTTCCGTGGACGACTGGAGCAAATCTTATTCCTCTGCAACGATTTACAAGGGATATGTCTTGCAGGTTAGTCCTGAAAAAGCCGCAATCACCGAGAACAATCCCGCAATCGCACCGTTTATTGCGGCCAAACTTGCGATGGGAATCTATCTTCTTTCGGTTGAGAGCGACGAGCAGGCACAGGCAATTATCGCGCGTAGTGGCCTCGACTTCATCGGCAAAATCAAAACTCCCGAAAAAGCTTACGAAAGCATCGGCTTCCCTGAATTCGCCGTTCCCCAAAAGACAGACCGTTTTGACACGAGCGAAGAACCGGCTCCCACATCTGACGAAGAGCGGGCCGCGCATTTTGAGGCCATGCGTGCCGAACTCGAAAAACTCAATCTTCCGCAGGAGAAAAAAGAGGGGCTTGCACAGCGAATCCAGCATAAAATCATTTTGTCACCGGTTCAGCTCCGCGCAGACAGCGTAAAATACGAGCGGATCGAAGCCGGCGGCATGGATTTTTCTGGCAAACTCCACATCGTCGAAGGCTCAATCTCAAACAACAGCATGGTCGAGCTTCAGTTTGACGACCGCGTAATCGTTGGAGTTCCGCTTTCAATCACAAAAACAGGCACGGACGCCACAGTTTTAATGGAAGTAATGCCAGACCGCGACGAAAAAGTGCTTTCAATCGGCCAGGCCAAGTTCGTCAAGCGAATCCGGGGAAGCGTTTTAAGGTAGCCGTTAGATGTGAGCAGGTAGAAGTCGGGGGCTCCGGCCATGCCGTCGGGCTATCCGCGGTTCCGTGCTAACCGCACTCCATTGCCTTCACTACGCCTGCGCAACACAGTTGCTCCGGAGAGTCGCTAAAACGCTCCCTACGTTCCGGCAACGGCTTCGCCGCCGCTACTATCCCTAGCCCTGTGCTTATTTTTGAATCTTGTAGACCAAATTCCGCACAAAGTTTCTTGGCAGGATTTTCGTGAGAAATGCGAAAATCTGAGTGGAAAGGCCGGGAAGAGCCAGAACTTTTCCCTTCATCATCTTTTTGTAGGCGTATCTTGCTATGTATTTTGAATCCGCAAAAAGCAGGCTTTTGAAGATTTTTGACGAGCCAGCCTCAGCCCTGTCCCAGAAGTCCGTTGCGACCGGCCCCGGGCATAGTGCCGTCACCGTCACGCCAGAATTTTTAAGCTCCACGGAAAGAGCCTCCGTAAAGGAGCGGACGAAAGCCTTTGAGGCATAATAAACCGACATCTTGGGTCCCGGCATAAAACTTGCGATTGAAGCCACATTCAAAATCCGCCCGCTCTTTCGTGCTGTCATAGACGGCAAAAAAAGCCTCGTAAGTTCAGTGAGGGTCAGAATGTTCAGGTGAATCATCTGATTCTGCTTTTCAAGATTGCTTTCGGCAAAAAGTCCCCAGTCGCCAAAGCCAGCGTTGTTCACAAGCACATCGACCGAAATAGCCTCTTCTTTTGTAAAAGCCAGGACTTCCATCGCCGCCCCGTCCTTTGACAAATCACACTCAAAGACAGAAGCCTTGATTTTGTATGCCGATTCAAGTTCATTTTTGAGCTCAATTAATTTTTCTTTCCGTCTGGCAACCAGAACAAGGTCAAACCCGTCAGATGCAAAAAGCCGTGCAAGCTCCGCCCCGATCCCGCCAGAGGCACCAGTGATAAGGGAAGTCATATTGATTTGATTTTAGTTTGGATGGGAGAACTTTGTCTACTCTTCTGTGGAGACCCCGTTTTTGTAAGCCCGTGCGATTTCCAGAAAATGCGTGAGCTGGTGCGGAGTGAGAGAGCCGATAATGTGATTTATTTCCTTTTTCTGCCAGTCAGATTTTGTGCTTGATTTTGAAGGCGGTGTAGTTGAGTCCGCTCCCGTCACGAGATATTCCGTCGTAGTGTTGAGTGCCTGAGCCATGCGGACAGCAACATCAGCGGCGGGAATTGAGCCACGGTAGAGGTACATGTTTAGAGTGTTTATGCTGATTCCTGTGCGCTCAGCGAAATCTTTTTTTGAAATGTCTTGATATTCTAGCTCATCATTGATTCTGTCTTTGAATGATGAAAATTCCATAAAAGAAAATTATCATGAATGTGTTTTTGTAATTTGACAAAATGTGTATTTGAGCGTAATATTTAAGTGTAATTACACTGTGTTGGTTGTGTAATTGAAACAATTCTTTGGAGGTACATATGAAGAAAATCTGTTTTTTTCTTGTGGCTGTATTAGTATGTTTCGTTTCCTGCAATGGTAGTTTAGATGAAGAAAAATCTGCAAAAACTATCATTCTGAATGTAAGTACTTCTAATTCTTCTAGCAGAAGTGTTGATGCATCGTATTGGCAGGAGTCAGACTGTACAAAATATGGAGTTTCAGTTATAAAAACTGAAAGTGGAGAAGTTGTTAATAGCGGAGAATTTGTCAAGAACGAGAGTATTACTTTCACTTTACTAGATGAAGGTGAGTACACTATAGAGGTTTCTGCATATAATAATGAGAATTTTATAATTGCAGGTGGCTCAAAGAATAAATCCTTTTCTTATGGTGATGTATCAAATATAGTAATTAATATTGTTCCTTATCAGAAAGGTTTTGATATAACGCTGAATGATGGAATTGAAGTTGTTTGGGTTGATCCTAATTCACATGGAGACGCTTACAATGAAATTACATCTGGCGTTATTTCTGACGGAGATTATTCGGTTGGAAAAATTCTTTATGATTCGAATAATAATCCTGTAGCTGTAGTTGCAGGACAAGGGACAGATGGAAATTGGTTTGCTCTTGGTATAAAACGAAGTGATTCTATGCTCTGGTTGAATCAAAATGACAGTGATAAAACTTATTATGAAGCTGTTGCTTCACATGTAAATGAAGATGGCTCATTTACAGGTGATTCCGATGGAAGTGATAACTGGGGAATTGTTTCTTCATTAGATTCAGAGCGGGCTTCAAAAGGGCTTTTTTTAGCTTTTGAATGGGCGAATAATTATGGCAGTGCTTATTCAGCTAAAATCTCAGGTTGGTATTTGCCTTCATTGGTTGAGTATTACATTATGTGGAAAAATCAGACTGAGATTGACAGTGTATTAAATCAAATTGGTGGTGATGAACTTGCTGGATATAAGTATTGGTCGTCATCACAAGATTCAAACAGAACTCATTATGATGCGGGCGATTTCAATTTTGAACGAATGGAATATTTTGATAGTGATACAAGCGGCTGGAAAACTTGTGAACATAATTACTGTCGAGCAATTGTCAAATTAGTTTCGGCGCCTGCTGCAAAGTAATTATTTTGATTAGGCATAAAAAGCTTGAGGTTGAATTTTTTGACCTCAAGCTTTTTATGCTCTTTCAATTTACTTAAATAACGTACATTTTCTCTTGTTTCTATTTCCTTTCCCATTCCCGCTTTAAAAATTGCCAGAATCGCTTTATAATTACTGCAAAAACCATGACAGAATCTCAGCAGATTTTATACATGCAGATTAGAATTCTCAGAATCACGGCGACAAAGTTAAAACTTTCGCTAAAACAGACCTCTCAGCTTTTCAAAAAATTTGATGTCCTGAAGTATATTCGCGAGGGTTTCGGTGTTTTTCATGTTGAAGGCGATGAGGCTATTTTTGAGGATGTGTACGAATATCTCAAAATCAAGGGGGCCTTCGCATGAAAAATCTGTCAGAAGGAATTGTTCTTTACCATGGTAGTTATTGCGCAGTCGAAGAGCCTGATTTGGAAAAATGTGCGAGATTCAAGGATTTTGGCAGAGGATTTTATCTTACTTCGTCAAAAGAGCAGGCAAAGAGTTTTGCAAAAATTACTGCGACCAAAGCAAAATCAAGAGGATATGTTTCATCGGCTGAGAAATTTGCTTATATTTCCTATTTTAAAGTTGATTCTGTTGATGATTTGAATATTTTTGCCTATGAAACGGCAGATGTAAACTGGCTTCATTGTATTGTAGCCCATCGCCGGAATGATGTTTTTGTCGAAGTTCGTAAGCAAATGGAGGCTTATGATGTGATTGAAGGAAAAATTGCGAACGATGACACGAATACGACAATTATGGCATATATGGGAAATGTCTTCGGCGAGATGGGGAGCGAGCAATCTGACAAAATGTGTATAAGTCTTCTTCTTCCTGAGCGATTGCAAGACCAGTTTTGTTTTAGAACAGATAAAGCTCTTTCAAAATTGCAATTTTTGAAATCTGAAAAAGTTTCGTTGGAGTAGTTTATGCCGAGTGAAAAAACTTTGTTTGCAATGGATATAAACACTCTTCTAGCAGTTGAGCAGCTTGCAAAAGAAACAGGAAAAAGTCCCGAATCTATTCTCCTTGATTTTATGGAATCAAACACTGCAAAAATGGCTTACGATGATGCGACAAAACTATGGTGGGACGGACCTGCAAGTACCGCAGAATGTTACAAAGAGGAAGTTGAAAAATAATCAGTTCACAAATGAATTGAGTTGAAGTCCAGAACAGCGTATTTTCCTTATCCAAACAAAGCCGCGAAAGCAGCCCTTGCCTGATCGGATTTGCTCGGCCCCTGATTTCCAGCCCCAGTATCAATCTGAGCGACCGAAAAATAATCGCAGAAATTTGCGTGTTCCTTGTCTTTTACAAGCTCGTCGATTGTCTCATGGCAGTCGTAATGGCTCCCCGGAGAATAAAATTTGCAGTTTACGCAGGAATGTAAATCTGCCCCGCAAATCTCGCATGTTGATGTCCTGAAAATTTGCGCCTGAGTGACAGGCTTTCCACACTTTTTACACATGAGTTCAGTATAAGTCAGGATTGTGGAAAATGCTAATGGATTTTGCGGTCAAAAATTTTGAGATCAAGAATTCTTGACATTATAGTGATTTATGTTATATTTAAAACAGATAGCCCGACAGACTGCGCACGGGGGGCTTTTTGGCTGATTGGACTGCGCCCTTTCCTATCTCTTAATCGCCGTTTTGGTTAGTCCAGAGCGGCGTTTTGTTTTTGAAGAAATCGCTTCTGATAGGCGTCGCTCAAAAGTTTCCTTTGTGTCCTTTAATTTCAATCCCTCGACGAAGCCGAATTTTCCCTGCTTGCCTGTGAATTTTTCTGGCTATTTCTTGTGAAATTTCCCCGAAATCTTTGCTTCCATTTTTCGTGAGAACAAATTCTCCGTCATATTGAAGTGGATAATCTTTCGTCATTTCACTCTTCTCCCACTATCTGCAAAATATCCATCCCGAATTTTTCCACCTTCTTTTCGCCCAGACCGTTCACATCGAAGAGGGCTGCTTCTGTGCGAGGCTTTTTTGCGGCGATGTCGTTGAGCGTTCTGTCCCCGAAAATTACATACGGCGGAACGTTCATTTCTTCGGCTTTGCGGCGTCTCCATTTTTTGAGTTCTGTCTGGATTCTTTTGGCTTCGGCATCGTCTCCGAAGTCAACTTCTTTTTTGTGGAGGACGAAGCCTTCTTTCGGGGCACTTTGCTGAGAGCTTGCCTGTGACCATGCGGATTTTTTCTTTTCTGGCTTGGGGAACATGATTCCGCCTGCACTTCCTACGCTCGCATGATATTTGGGGGTAAAACTTTCTTCTGCTCGTAAATCGTTCGTGGTGCTGGCTTTTGTTTTGGGCATATTGAACGGCAGCGTGATTTTGTCACGGTTTTTCAACGCTGCAAGACCGTCGTTTGTGAGAAGGAGAATGTTATAGTCGCCGTACTTCGTGATAAAATTCTTTTCTATTAAAAGATTCACGACTTCGTGCCACTGATTTTTGTCGAGTTCCCGGCCGATTCCCCATGTTGAGAGCATGTTGTGTCCGTTTTCAAGGATTCGCTTTACACGCGAGCCGAGCAGTACATCAATCACATAAGCCGCCCCAAAGCGCGAGCCTGTTCGGATAATGCAGCTCATGATTTTCTGGCACGGAATTGTCATGTCCATCTCAGGGAGGGGGCCTTTGTCGCACAAATCGCAGCACCGCTCATTTTTGCCTTTAAAAGTTTCGCCAAAATAAGAAAGAAGAAGCTTCCGGCGGCAAGTGCGGCCTGTCGCATACGAAAGCATTCCCTGCAAAAGGTTCTCGCATCGTGTTTTGTCAGCCGCCTCCTCAAAGAAATAGCGGATTTTTCGGATGTCGCCTGCGGAGTAGAGAAGAAGTGCCTCGCTTGCAAGCCCGTCGCGCCCGGCTCTGCCTATTTCCTGATAATACTGTTCCAGAGACTTAGGCATGTCGTAGTGAATTACAAAGCGGACGTTGGGCTTGTCGATTCCCATTCCAAATGCAAGTGTCGCCACCATAATCTGAACCTGGTCGCGGATGAATTTTGTCTGATGGTCTGCCCGCACTTCATCTGTAAGCCCCGCATGATAATTGAGCACCGAGTATCCAAGCGAATCAAGCTGTTCTGTAAGCTCATCGACCTGCCTTTTTGAAAAACAATAGATGATTCCGCTTTCGTCGGTGTGTCGTCTGATGCATTCAACGACCTGGTCGAGAGCGTTGCGATTTTTTTGCCTTACATCAAGATAGATGTTCGGACGGTCAAAACTTGAGACAAGCACGGCCGGATTCTGGAGCCTGAGATTTTTGATGATGTCTTCGCGGACACTGAGCGTTGCCGTTGCCGTGAGTGCCAGAAAGACGGCATCCTTAAACTGGTTTCGGAGCGCGGAGATTTCAAGATAATCCGGACGGAAGTCATGCCCCCATTCAGAGACGCAGTGTGCTTCGTCAACGGTTATGCAGCTTACGGTCACGCGGGAATCATGCAGCAAGTCGTTGATTTTGGGCGTGACCAGAGTTTCCGGGGCAACATAGACGATTTTTGTCTCGCCCCTGCGGATTGAATTCATCGAGTCCTTGTAATCTTCCCATTCGACGGTTGAATTCAAAAAGACCGCATTCACGCCAGCCGCATTCAAAGCCGCAACCTGGTCCTGCATGAGCGAGATAAGAGGTGAGACTACGACGGTCAATCCCTCAAAAATCAAAGCGGGAATCTGATAGCAAAGCGACTTTCCGCCACCTGTCGGCATAATAGCCAGTGTATCTTTTTTTGCAAGCACATTAGAAATAATTTCTTTCTGAAGAAGCCGAAAAGAATCATACCCAAACACGCTTTTAAGAACGACTTCCGGTTTTGCGCCAATAAAATTCATATTTACCTTTTCCTATGTACGATGAAAGAATAGCAAAAACTTCGAAAAGAGTTAATGCAAAATCTGGCGTAGGCTGCGAGCACTTGTGTTGTCGCGCTCGTTTGGTTGCGACAAAAACTCGCTTGAACTTGTTCACCGCGAGTTTTGTGGCGCGTTCCAGCCGAGAGCCAGATTTTGTTTAAGCCAATTCAATTTTTTTTACAACAATTCTATCCAAAGCTCTTGATATTCTCCATGTTTTTTGATATTCTTTTTTCACTTGCCGGGTTGGTGAAATGGTAGACACTACAGACTCAAAATCTGTTGCCTTCACGGGCGTCTGAGTTCGAGTCTCAGACCCGGTAAATTGAAACTTGTTGAGTGATTTAACTCAGCAAGTTTTTTGTTTTTAAACACATTTGACTCGAACTCCGCTACTTGCGCTAGGTAGGGAGACGGTCGCCTTAGCGAAAAATCTTGCGAGGCAAGATTTTAGTCGAGTCTCGTAAAAATCTGGGATTTTTCCGAGGTACCCGGCTTCTTGCTTTGCTTTCATGCGCTAGGGTATGGAGTGGTGGCGTAGCCAGTGCCGTATGCCGAAGGCACCAGGCACCGAGCGTTAGTGAGCCACGGAACACCCGACCGCCGTATCACGAAGCGAAGCGTAGTAGCGGCGGTAGCGCCCAACCGCTAACCGCTACCTGCTAACTTTCCGTTTTCCGTTTTCCACTTTCCACTTTCTCACTCTCCATTAAACAAGTCGAGTGGCCCGCTGTCCATCCTGAGCGAAATTGCCTCCTGAAGATGCTCCTTTTTGATTTTCACGGATTTATCCATGTCTGCGATTGTACGCGAAAGTTTCAGGATTGAGCTTACTGCCCGCTGTGAAAAATCATGGTTAGAAACCGCACTGTCAAAAATGCTCTGTTCTTCACGACCGAGCTTACAAAAATCAAGAATTTCCTGTGGCGAAAGCTGTGCGTTCCTCTTTCCTTGTCTTTCCCGCTGAATCAGTATCGCATCTGCAATCTGTTCGCGTAATTTTGATGTCGAAAGAGGTTTTTCCTGCTCTTCAATTTCCATCGTCTGAATTTTTTCGCAATTCTCACAATTCGTCTGGTCACAACAATTTTCGCACGGGTGGGGAGGATTTTTATCCAGGACGGCGATGTTTTCCGTGTTGTTTTCTGCATGGATGCGGATGTCAATCCTGTCCAGAAGCGGCCCTGAAAATTTCCGCCAGTACTGCTCAACGCTTTTCATCGAGCACAGACACAATTTGTTTGAAGAACCGTAATTTCCGCATGGACAAGGATTTGTAGCTACCAAAAGCTGGAACCGGGCTGGGTAGACAGTTGTTCTTCCTGCCCGACTGATTGAAATTGTTCCGTTTTCAATCGGCACCCTGAGCATTTGCAGCACAGATGACTTGAATTCTGCCGCCTCGTCGAGAAAAAGCACTCCGTTGTGTGCAAGTGAAATTTCGCCCGGCCTGCAATGCGCACCGCCTCCGCACATTCCTTCGACTGATGAAGTCTGATGCGGGATTCTGAACGGAGGAATTCTCATCAAAGGCTGCTCTGGCCGCATAAGTCCTGCAAGCGAATGGATTCTTGTCGTTGCCTGAGATTCTTCGACTGTCAGAAGTGGCAGAAGAGCTTGAAATCTGCTCATGGCAAGCGTTTTTCCGCAGCCGGGAGGCCCATAAGCCAGAACGTTGTGACCGCCTGCCGCCGCAACCTGCAACGCGCGTACAAGCTTATTCTGATTTGAAATGTCTGCAAATTCCATGCACTTGTCTTCTGCCGGAAAAAGCACTCCGTTTACGTTCACGCTTCCTTCGGGAACAAAAAAATCATCACTGTTTTCTTCTGTTCCTGTGAAAAGTTCAGGTTTGGAAAGTGCCTCGAAAGCTTCGGCCAGATTTTCGGCTCCAAAAACGCGCATTCCTGCAACTTCCCTTGCTTCGGCCGCATTTGCCTGCGCTACTATACATTTTGTTATTCCTGCCTGAACCGCCGTACTTGCCGCCGCATGAATCGCACGCACGGGCCTGATTGTGCCTGAAAGTTCCAGTTCTCCAACCACAAGAATCTGCTCGGTTTCATCCACTTCCTCATGGCTCTTCGCAGACTTGTTCTTTTCATTCTGGGCAGACAGGACTGCAAGGGCAAGCGGAAGATCAAAGCCTGAGCCTTCTTTTTTCAAATCAGCCGGCGAAAGCGAAATCAGCACCCGTTCCATCGGAAATTCAAAACCGGAGTTCCGGATTGCAGAGCGCATTCTTTCCCTTGATTCTTTGACCGCGTTGTCGGCAAGTCCCACGATGTCGATTGCCGGAATCCCGCGGCGCAAATCAACCTCCACTGTAACCAGGGCGCCTTCATAGCCAAAAGGTGAAAATGAATAAATTGTCATAATTCCTCCTGAATTTATTTTTTGCTCTGCATATTTATTGCAAAAAAAATTCGATTTTCGGCAATGCAAATCGAAAAAAATGCAAAAAAAGTGAAAAAAAGTTTAAAAAAATTTACGATTTTGAAATTTCAGTGTATAATTAGCTATCGGGTTGAGAGCCCGCCTGCCATTGTAAGGGCTTCGTCGCAAGTTTTATGGCAAAAATTTCCCTTCGATAAGGAGTACTAAAATGACTAAATCAGTTTCAGCCGTCGGCTTTGTATTTGAAGAAAAGCAATCAGACATGATCGAGAAAAAACTTTCGCGCATCAGCTATGCAGATGATTTAATCGTAGATTTGATTCTTCGAGTAAAGCATGACAAGGCATATAGTTTCGACTGCACTGTAAATTTCAAATGGGGAGCACAGGCTCATGTTGCTTCAGAAGATTTTGATTTCGGCGCAGGCCTCAACAAGCTCATGGATGTTCTCGATACAAAAGTCAAAAAAGAAAAAGACAAGATTCAGGAAAAGAAGTAATCAGTTGAATATGAGCGCTGATTTTTACGCTTTTTGTGTTTAATAAGCACTTCCCCAGCTTGTTTATGCACCCCCGTAATCACTTTAATGAATGGTACGGGCGGTGCTTTTTTTTTGCAATTTTCAAGTAATTTTATAAATTTCGCTTGCTTTTTTTGCTTACAAAATGTATAGTACTAAATATGGCGGACAAAGTTTTTACCGTATTAGATTTACTTGACATGGAGCTTCCGGAGCACAGCCAGCTGCATCTGAGGTGTATCGGCGGCCGTATGAGCCTTTCAAACGTGATTGCTGCCCCCGAAATCAATCGCCCGGGTCTTGCGCTCACAGGGTTCTATGAGTCGTTTACCAGGGGGTGCGTGCAGCTTTTCGGTAGTGCAGAGAGCGCTTATCTCAAAAAGCTTTATGATGAGAACAACACACAGTCTCTTGCAAAAATGTTTGAGTACAGCATTCCTTGTCTTATTTTTTCGAGGGATCTTACTCCGCCAGACAATTTTGTTATTCTTGCTGAGTCTTCGGGGTGTGCTATCCTTAAGACAGATCTGGATTTAAACGAATTTTCATTGCGTCTCATGCGAGTTTTTGCAAATGTATTCGCACCCAAAAAAACTCTCCATGGCGTTTTGGTAGAGGTGTACGGCATCGGCATCTTGCTCACAGGTCATTCTGGTGTCGGTAAATCGGAATGTGCACTTGAGCTTGTCGAGCGCGGCCATCGGCTTGTTGCAGACGACATCGTTGAAATCCATTGTGTAAACGGCAATTCAATTCTGGGGCAGGGCGCAAATAAGCTCATTTCCCATCACATGGAAATCCGAGGTCTGGGCATCATAAATATTGCACAAATGTATGGTGTAGGTTCTATCCGCGAGCAAAAGGAAATCCAGCTTGTTATCCGCCTTGAGGAGTGGGACAATTCCAAGGTTTATGACCGTGTCGGCAACAACATGGAAACACTTGATTTCCTCGGCGTAAAGGTTCCTACAATTGAAATTCCGGTCAAACCTGGTCGAAACCTGCCGATTATCATTGAGGCGGCCGCCATGAACGAGCGTCTTAAGGCTCGTGGTTACAATTCTGCCCGCGATTTCAACCAGAATATCCTTAAATGGATTGAAACAGGTGAGGTTCAAAACGCATACTACGGTATGGATGATTCATATTAGTTCCGCGCAGCGGAGTTTAAAATTAGGAGAAATCTTATGACAGAGAAATTTTTGACAGTTCTCAACCGAGCTGGAATTCATGCCAGACCTGCCGCACTTATCGCGCAGACAGCAAACAAGTTTTCATCAGAAATCACAATCGAAAAGGATTCGGCCTCTGTGAATGCAAAATCAATTATGGGTGTCATTACAATGGCAGCCGGATACAATACACAGTTAATTCTTCGTGCCGATGGTGAAGATGAAAAACAGGCAGTTGAGGCTATTTCCCAGCTTTTTGAAAGCAAATTTGAAGAAGACTAACAGATTTAGAAGGAGTTTTCTATGAAGCAGATTACAGGTCGTCAGCAAGAAGTTTTAGATTTTATTTCAAGTTTTACAAAAGAAAATAATTATCCTCCTACAGTTCGTGAAATCGGAGAGCATTTCAACATCTCTTTGCGTGCTGTTCAGGATCATATTGCTGCATTGCAAAAAAAAGGCTTCCTTGCACAAACTCAAAAACGTGCGCGCTCACTCAGTGTTATCAATGGAGCAAGCGTCTCGTCTTCGCCTTTTGTCAGCAAAGTTCCTCTTTTGGGTACTGTTGCCGCAGGCAAGCCTCTTTTGAGCGAAGAAAACCTTGACGGGTATGTAAATCTCACGGAGCCGTTTGTACGTCCTGGCAAAAGTTATTTCGCCCTCCGTGTTCGCGGGCAGAGCATGATTGAGGCCGGCATCCTTGAAGGGGATTTGGCCGTAATCGAGCAGGCACAAACCGCTGTTGACGGGCAGATTGTTGTTGCCGTAATCGACAATGCAATCACGCTCAAACGCTTCTACAAAGAGGCCGATCGCATCCGCTTGCAGCCAGAAAATGCAGCTTTCCAGCCGATTTATTCACGCGATGTCACAATTGTAGGTATTCTCTCGAATATCGTGCGGACATACTAAGGAAAGCCGCATAAATGTCAGCTCCGATTTATCTCTATACCGGGCCAGAAATTGGCAATCGTAACGATCAGGTTGAGTCAGTCAAAGCAAGTCTCATTAAAAAGTTTGGTGATGCAGATAATTATCTTCTTTATGCATCTGATTCCAAAATCGAGGATATAATCGCCAAGCTGCAAACAGAGTCTCTTTTTGTACCCGCAACCTGTGTTGTTCTGAGAGAAGCGGAGCTTATCAAAAAAAAGGACGAAATTGAGCTTATTGCTACGTGGCTCAAAAATGCCAGAGATTCGGCCGTTCTCATCCTTGTTTCCGATGAAATTTCTGTAGATTCCAAGCTGGACAAGCTCGTTCCCAAAGAAAACAAGCAGATTTTCTGGGCAATGGACGAAAGCCGGCTTGGTTCCTGGCTTCAAGGTTATTTCCGCAAAAACGGATATTCAATTGAGCCAGAGGCTGTGGATTCAATTCTCGAACTTACCGAAAATAACACCGAAGCTCTTCGTGCGGAGTGCGGCCGGTTCTTTTTGTGCTTTCCCAAAGAGCATTTGATTACAGACGAGGACGTGGAGCAAATTCTGGCCCACAACCGCGAAGAATCTGCTTTCACGCTGTTTGATGCAATGGCAAATCCTTCCGAGTCTCCCACCGCGCGCCTTGAGTCGGCCCTTGCGATTTTGCAAAAAATCCTTCTCACCAAAAATAACAGTCCTGTCATGATTCTCGCAGGTCTTGCGTCATGTTTCCGCAGGCTGGAACTTTGGCATTCGATTCATGCCGACGGAGCATATCTTGATGATTTTGCTCTCAAGACAAAAGGTTTCGCAAGCAAAACGGCGAGAAATCAATATTCCCGCGCTTCGAGAGTCTGGAGTTTTGGTCAGTGTGCGGCTGTTCTTGCCTCAATCGCTGGTGCGGATTCCGAAATCCGTTCTTCCGGCACCACATTGCAGGATACCCAGCTTTCAATTCTTCTTTACGAAATCATCATGAAGAATGGAGGGCGCGTTGCAAAATATGAATCTTGTTGATTTTTAACTAATTTATTTCAATTGAGTTGAGAAGATCCCGCAATTTTGTAAGTTCTTCTGTCGTTAGAGTGATGCCTTTTCCCATCTTCTGATGGTCAGCACTCCAGCTTCTCAAATCATATTTCGCAGGTTTTTTGTTCCATGAAATTTTGTTAAGTTCAAGATTCCATCCACCACTTCCTTCGGCAATTTTAAGATGGTCACCAATAAAATCATAAGTAAAATTCTCCGCCATTAAAAGCCTCCGCCTATATTATACCCCCTTTTTTGCCTGCGTGCACTTTTTTTTCAAAAAAATGAAATTCTCTTTTGGTTGCGAAGCATCTGTTTCTATTCTATAATGCACTAGATAAACAAAATAATATCTAAAAATATTGGAGGACTTAAGTGAAAAAATATTTATTTCTATTACTAAGTACTGTCACAATTCTTTCGTTCATTTCCTGTGGTTCAACTCCCACCGCAGAGCCAGAAACAAAGAAAGAACCGCCAAAAGTTGAGGAACCTGCTCCTGTTGTTGAAGAGACTGCCCCGGAGCCAGAGCCTGCTGCCGAGGATTTTTCAAAATCAAACGAAGAACTTTTGTCAAAAGCTGATGCCGCAAGACAAAAGGCAATTGATGCAGGTGCAGAAAAGTACTTCCCCGAAGTTCTTGCGGCAGACGACAGCTTCTATGATAGTGTAAAAGGTGAGCTGAAAGACAATCCGTCCGCTGATTATTCATCAAAACTCAACGAAGTAATCACGCGATATGAAGCGCTTGCCACAGCTTGCATGGCAAAAGAGTTAAAACAAAAGGCCGATGAGCTTGGTCTTTCTGATGCCGATGCCGAAAAAGCACTTTCTGATTTTGAAGGTTCTGACAACGGTGCAGATATGCAGGCAAATGCTGAAAAGGCTCTGAGCGCATATTCCGCCCTCTTGCTCAAACAACTTGCCGCAATGGCAAAAACAGAGCGAAATGCCGCTCTTGAAGCCAAAAAAAATGCTGACAGTGTAAAGGCCGGTGTCGCCAAAAAAGACGAATACACGAGCGCATCAAACACGTTCAAAAAAGCTGATTCTGATTTTGTGACAAAAAATCTTGAAGGTGCTTACAAAGGTTATCGCTCAGCAAAAATCACTTTCACAAATCTCTACGAGACAATCAAAGAAAAACGCGCTGCAGCACAGGCCGCAATCGAGCGTGCGAAACAGCGTGTTTCCGAAGCCGAAAATTATACAATCGAAGCCGACTCAATCGCTCCAATTCAAGGGGAAGTTGCCGGAATCGAAAAGGAAGATGCTGTTCTTCTTGAAGCTGATAATTTTGCAAATCCTGAAGATGCCGTAATTGATGTTGAAGGTACTGAAGAGGCAAAAGAAGCTGCCGCAATTGATGAAGAAATTAATTCTGCTGCGGAATCTGCTGAAGGAGATGTAAAATGAAAAAAGTTTTAGCTGTACTGTCATTGATTTTTACCAGCGCATTGATTTTTGCTGCAAGTTATAAAAACAACACATATCAGAAGCTTGCCGATGAATACACTCGCAAGGCTCAGAATGCTCTTGATGCAGGTGAATATGTCCTTGCCGAGGAATATGCTGCAAAAGCCGAAGAGAATGCGCGGCTTTCCGAAGAATTCGTCAAAAAAATGCTCGCAAAATCTGAATGTGACGCCGTCATGAAGCAGGCTTCCAAAAAACTTGACTATGCCAAAAGCATTAATGCAGAGCGCAATTTCCCGATGGCTTACTCTTCTGCACAGAAATCTTTTGCAAGCGCACAAGAGTCTTATGGCGCAGAAGATTATGCAACTGCAACAGCTTTTGCAAAACAGGTTCTCGAAGCACTTGCTGACATCAAAGAAATTACTCCGCTCCCAGAATTCTATGTTGTTCGACCGTGGGCCGAAACCCGCGACTGCTACTGGAACATCTCTGGGCGTCCTTATGTTTATGACAATCCGCTTCTCTGGGAAAATTTGTATCAGGCCAACAAATCAAACATGCCTCGCCCGAATGATCCAAACCTTATTCTCCCTGGCATGAAAATGAAAATCCCAAGCATCACGGGTGAGTATCGCGAAGGAATCTACAATCCTTCCAAAAAATACGATCCATACTCTGCAAACAGATAGCATTCTTCAGCTGCTCTGAATCAGGCTTCAGGCGAACGCATTTGTGTCCGCTTGAAGCTTTTTTTATTTTGCGCCCTTTCGCTTATAAACTGTATATTTGAGAAGTGCTGCCATCATCAGTGCATGAGGGTATTCTTCACCGCCAATTTTTGTGTAAACTTCTCCGATCGGCATCTGCAAAAAATCGACGTATTCGTCATCGTCAAGATTTTGCTCTCCGTTCCCCTGCAAGTCTTCGGCAGCAAAAAAGTGAACCCTGTTTCGCATCAATGCCGGATTTGGATTCGCGCATCCCAGATAAGTGAGTTTCCCTGCTTTGTAACCGGTTTCTTCTTCAAGCTCTCTGTTAGCGGCAATTTCTGGTTCTTCATCCTTATTTATAACTCCGCCCGGAAATTCAATGCTGAGTCCGTTGTGGGCATGACGCCACTGTTTGACCATCAGAAAGTTTCCTCCAATTTCGGGAATGACAATTACCCAGTCCGGGGCTTCAGTAATAACATAATGACCTTCTTGCCCGTCTGGTGAAAGTGAAGTTGTTTCTTTTACCGTGAAAACAGCGGTTTTTAAAAGTTCTTTTTCGGCAGTTATTTTCCATTCAAGATTTTTGTCACTCATACTTTTCTCCATAAATATAAAAAATAGTTTTAAAATTCCGATACTTATTATATAATAAGTTTCATAGATTTAAAGCAAATTATAAGATTATTTTATAGAAAACTGTTTGTTTAAAGGGAGGCAGAATGGCAGTTATTACAATTTCACGACAGCTTGCTTCTCTTGGTGACGAAATCGGAATGAAAATTTCCGAAAAGACCGGCTATAAATTCTACGGCAAAAAGGAACTTGAAAAGCGAATCGTTTCGCTGGGCTTTCCGGCCTCCAAGCTTTCAAAATTTGACGAAAAGAAAATCGGATTTTTTGCAGGCCTCACTCGTATACGCGACGAATATTTGAATTATCTCATCACGGCGATTCTCGAAGCTGCTGCCGAAAACAATTGCGTTATCGTTGGGCGCGGATCATTCATTATTCTCAAAGATTTGGAAAATCATGTTTCATGCCGTTTCATTGCCGACGAAAAATTAAGGACGGAACGGCTCAGCAGGGAACTTGGTTGCAATCCAAAAATAGCGCGCAAAAAAATTACCGAAAGTGAAATCCAGCAGCGTTCATTTCACAAAGGTTTTTTCAATTTTGACGTGACTGCCCCAGAAATGTTCGATTTGATTGCTAACACATCCAAACTTGATGCTGATTCAATCGCTGATTCTGTCATCAGTCTCACCAAATCTTATGTCACGCCCGAACGCGATGCAGAAGGGCAGAAAAAACTTGATGAACTGTTAATCGGCCAGCGGATAGTTGATATCCTTGTTTTTATTTACAACCTTAACATCGAATTCTTGCGTGCCTCAATGGAAGGTAAAAAAATCAGCCTTCACGGCATTGCCGACAGCCAGAAAACACGCGACGCGGCTCTCACAATTGTTGAGGCGGAGCTTCCGGGGTACGAAATAGAATCTCACATTAGCATTGCCAGGGATTTTAACCGACGATGAGCTTCCCATTCCGTATCGATTCTTTTTCGGCTCAGGTCCTGGCATTTTCCTGCGTCTTTTGTATTGGTATTGCCTTTGCCTGCTGCGTACGATGCATTTTCCATTCAAAAAAATCTCATTCAAAAACAAAACGTTTTTCATCAGCCTGTGTTTTTTTGACATTCGCCGCAATTTTTTACACGATTTTGATTTTTTATTCAGAATCTCTTTTATGGGTAACAGATTTTGAGCGTAAAAATCCAGGATATTACGAAATTCTGGGCGTTGTTTTTGCACTTGGATTCCTTATTTCGCTTTTCTGGAAAGTCGCCCTTCCTGTTTTTCTTGTTTTGTACGTTTCTCTGGCTTTGTTCACGAATTATATTTTGACTACAACATTTGGAGAGCAAAAAAATATAATTCCAATCCATGTTGAGGCAGATTCGTCCGCAAAGTCAATCAATTTGCTTTCCTGCCGTCTGCCGGATACGCTGGTTCTGCCTGTAAAACGGAACTGGTTCTGTGTTTCCGAGCCGTTCCCAAAAAGCGACCTTGAAATCACAAAAAATCCTCTGGTGGAGTTTTATACAAATTCGGTTCTTTTAAGAAATATTTCTTCACCTGAATCATTTTCAATCCCGGCGACAACTTTTTATCCCGCTTTGTATTCTGCTCACATTAATTTTGTGAACGGAACTCTTGATTGTCAGATTATGCTTGATTTATAGCGGCCGGCGGCTATTCCGGTCGTGTCAGACCTCGTTCACAAGTCTAATCCGTGGCAATTTACTTTTTCAAACAAAAAAGTTATAATTAAGGAAATGACAGTTTCAAATCGGTTTACTTTAGCGCGCGCAATTTTTGCGCCAATTTTTTATCTGCTTTTTAATTTGCCAATTTGGTTGAATTCGCATATTCTTGGGGTAGTTTCTGCCTGTGTCATGATTCCTCTCCTTGCTGTTGTAGAGGTCACGGATTATTGGGACGGTCACTACGCACGCAAATACAATGAAGTCAGTGATTTCGGCAAGCTTTTTGACCCTTTCGCCGACGTAATTCTTAATCTTACAGTTTTTTTATGTGCTGTCGAAGCCGGTTATATGCCGTTCTTGCTTTTTGTGCTCATCTTTTACCGTGAGTTTTCTCAATCCTTCCTTCGCATGGTCGCTCTCAAAAAGGGAGTTGCTATTGCGGCTCGAATGGGCGGCAAACTCAAAACGGTTTTCTATATCATCACGGGGTTCTTTTTTCTCACGCTTGAGAGTTACACCCGTTTCGCTTTTCCGTTTATCCCGGAGTTCATAGACACAATCATTAAAACGTCATTGCTTTGGTCCATCCGTGTCCTTTGCGTGGTTTGTGTCCTGCTTAGCTGGGGTTCCTTCATAGATTACATCAAATCATTTCATTCAATCCTTAAAGGATCAGAATAAGTCATCAGGCCGCACCGGATAAAGGTGCGGTTTTTCTTTTTACGGCGCAAATCCACCGGCTGCCGCTGTTGCGCCGCTCGGTAGCCCTCGGTGCCCGCACGCGGGCACTGGCCATGGGCCACGGCTCCATAGCGGTGCGGCACCCTCTCCCGGGGCGGGGGAGCCCGCCTGGGCCGTTGTCGCGTCACGGGCGTCCCCGGCCGTCCTGGCCTGAGCCTCCCCCAGCGCAGGCGGTCCCCGGCCCGGGCAGGGGCGTCCTGCCGCCGCAGGGGGGGAGCGAAAAAAAATGGCGGAAAAAAATCGAAAAAAAATAAAAAAAAATTATAAAAAGT
>Ga0256405_10000988_pt1 | contig 84976 bp, 93 predicted proteins | sample RumenRJG_02DNA_FD_189096 | JGI IMG/M metagenome (GOLD analysis project Ga0256405, IMG submission 189096) | Bovine rumen microbial communities from Lethbridge, Alberta, Canada - RJG_02 | ecosystem: Host-associated > Mammals > Digestive system > Stomach > Rumen | place: Canada: Alberta... | reverse complement strand
AATATATCAAATGTTCAAGAGATATCTTCCATTTTACTAAATATTTTTATATCCTTACAGATGATGGTGAACAACCAATTAAGCTACGCGAATATCAGGAACGTATTGTTAAAATGCTTATTGGTAAGTATTATGATAAAGAAGGTGTTATTAGAAATAACAGAATTTGTATGATGGGTCGTCAGTGTGGTAAAACTACATTGGCTACATTATATATCCTCTGGTATGCATTATTTAATAAAGATAAGACTATTGCAGTTCTTGCTAACAAGGAAGACCAAGCAAAAGAAATTATGTTGAGAATAAGAGCTGCAATTCTTAAACTTCCATTATGGCTACAGCAAGGTATTAATCCTGACCGAGGTGGCTGGTCAAAAGAAAGTATTGGTTTTGATAATGGAACTAAAATATTCTGTGCCGCATCTGGTTCATCTGCAATTCGTGGTAAGTCAGTTGACCTTATGCTTGTAGACGAATTTGCGTTCTTGCCTGAAGAAGATGCTAAGGACTTTATTAAATCAGTGTTCCCGACTCAATCTGCTAGAAAGGATGCTATGATGATTCTTATCTCTACTCCACATGGTATGAATGAGTTCTATAACATCTGGACTAAAGCCGCTGCTGGTATTTCTAGCTATGTTGCTGCAAAGATTCAATGGTGGGAAATTCCTGGTAGAGATGAAGCTTGGAAAAAACGTATTATTCGAGACTTCGGTATTCAGATGTTCATGCAGGAATATGCTTGTCTCCTTGGTAATGAAAAGATTACTGTAAGGTCAGAAGAAGGCATAGAATTGACTGATACTATAGAAAATCTGTATGAACTTTATATGGACGGATTCCTCCGTTAGCTAAAGTTGCAAAAAACCAAAAAATCTCTTCATAAATAAAATAGGTGTGTGGAATAAATCCATGCATAGGAAAATTTAAGGAGAAATACTATGAAGAATAGAGACAACATCTATAACGTAGGTAACGATTACTTCCAGAAGGTTGAAACATATTTCCGTACAACTCAAGATGAAGTTGACGCTGTTAGTGGAAAGGCTCCAATCTATTCTGATGGTCTTTATCACTATACTCAGGAACCTGTTTACGAACTTTCTGGCGGCGCATCTGCCCTCAACAAGCGCGTATTCAACAAGCTTCCTCAGTCTGAATGGGCAACACCGACCTTCATTGAAGACGGTACTGTACCTGTATCTGCATTCTCTGGTATCACTGATGCATCTGCTGTATTCAGCCCGGATTATGCTAAGGTCGAACTCACTGAAGATCCGACAGATAATGACTGGTCTAAGACCCCAGCTGGTAAGAAAGACTAATTGTTACTGATTAGCAAAAATTTAAAAACCTTAGAGTAAAATCTAAGGTTTTTTATTTAATTCTGAATATTTAATTATAAATATATTAAAGCAATTTTGAGGTTTTAATATGGAAGCTAAAAAGCTATTGAATGAACAGGCTTTTGCCGAAGGTAAAGTTCTTACAGAAGATGCAGGCAATGGCGCTAAGAGAATGTATATTACTGGTCCTTTTTTGCAGGCAGTAGATAAGAATAGAAATGGTCGTGTATATCCACGTGCTATCATTGAACGTGAAGTTAATAAGTTCCAGGCACTTATCGAATCTCGTGAAGCTCTTGGTGAATTGAATCACCCTGATACTATTGAGATTAACCCTCGTGAAGCAGCTATTATGATTACCGAACTTAAGATGGACGGTAATGTCGCTATTGGTAAGGCTAAGGTTCTTCATTCACCGAACGGTTTGATTCTTGAATCATTACTTCAGGATGGTGTAAGAATGGGTGTTTCTTCTCGTGGAACTGGTAATCTTTGCGAAGATAATACTGTTGCTGAAGATTATTCTATGGCTACAATCGATGCAGTTTATATGCCTTCTGCACAATGTGCTTATACTGACCCGATTTATGAATCTGTCCAGTATGTTACAAAGTGGGTTTTGAATGAAAAGACTGGTCTTTATGTAGAACAACAAGAAAAGATTGTAAAAGCACAAGAAGCATTCAATAAGACTGTTGACAAGCATGGTAGTAAAGTTGTTATGAGTGCATTCAGAGACTTCCTCCGAGCAATCTAATAATACGAAAGGAAAAATAAAAACCAGGTTTTAAACCTGGTTTTTTATTTTATTAATTAAAAATTAATAGTTGTTTAATTCTTCAACACAAAGTTCGCAAATGCCATTCTTATCGAGATTTTCGCATTCTTCACCGCAAATTGCACATGTATGTTTAAGTTTTTTCTTATCTTTACATGCAGCATCGCCACAGCAACCACCACATTCCTGAATAAGATACTTCTGGAAGGCATCAGTATCAAATACCGGATGTTTACCAGCATACTTCTTGCTTTCCTTAATGAACTTCATTCCATTTGCTTCTACAATTCTTTGTGCTTCTTCAAGCTTTGCCTGTTCAGCAGCTAAAAGTGTTTTAATCATTGACATGTTTTATTCTCCTTAATTAAATTTTAAAATTAAGCCGTATTCTTTTTCCAGCTTCTGTACGGTATCAGACATAAGGTTATTGAGTGCAACTTTGCTCTTGAACTGTTCAGAAAGCTTTTCAACTGCGTCAATGAATGCTCTTAACTTTCTAAGTGCATTTTCCTTATTATAGATTTCATCGGAGAAAATATAAGATTTGGAATTAATCTTAAATTCTGTTCCTGTTGCAAGTGTTATTTCAACAAGTTCATCTGCAAAATCTCTAATGATTTCATAGACTTCTTGGAAATGTGTATGTTCAAAACCCTTGTCACAGCTCCAGTGATAAATATGAATCTTATTGGAGAATGTCAAGGCATCAACAGCAAATGTATAAAGAGCTTGAAATTCAGCTTCATTAGTACTTGCTAAATAACTTACAAATGTTTCTGTCTGATCCATCTTAAATCCTTTTTATTATTTATAATTCTAATTTTCTTTTCCTGGATGATCTGCCATATATTCATGATATATGTCCTTGGCAGTAGCCCTAAATAAAGCAGGAACAGACTGGTCAATCATATCTTCATTTAACATAAGTGTTAATTGACCTTCATCATTCTTATACTTATTAAAATAACTTCTAGCTACTGGTTTATAAAGAAATGGAACATACTTTTCAATATCATTTTCTGATAATGTTATTTGTTGAACATTATTTGTTATATTTGGCTTAGTTTTTTGTGTTTGTTTTTTTATAGTTTCACTATTTTCTTCTGCTGCAAACTTATTAGTTAACTCAGTATCTACTACATTACTTGCATGTTCATAGATATATTCATCACTCCATTCCGGATGTTCTTGTTCATATTGTTGTGTGAGCTTTAAAATCTTATCAGAACGAGTATAAACAGTAAATGGTTCAGATTCAGTTTCAGTTTGTGTCGTTGTAGTAGTCGTTTTATTTGAATCTACTGGTTTAAATGGAACTTGAGTATCACTTTTACCAAGTATTTGTTTACCTGTTTCTGACATTCCTTCATATATTGACGGTTTCTTTTCATTACTTAATTCAAGATTATCCTGCTCAAACTGCTCCATACTTATTTTATTTGATTCATTCATATTATGAAGCTGATTATAAATTTCAGACTGGTCATTACTCCATAATTCAGAAGCTTTTTGAGATGTAGTTTCATGTAAATTATGTTCACCTCTAGCTAAAGCTTCTTCTTTTTCAGTATAAGGATCAGAAATATGTCCAGCCTTAGCATTATCTTTCATACTTGCAGCATAATTAGTAAGATCATTAGCATTGCGTGAAGCTTGAGACATACTTTCAGCATAGCTAGAACGATTAGCATTAAAATCTTGTTGAGATAATGAATTCATTGAACCATATCTATTTTCAAGAGATGCTATTTGATCTTTCTTTAAATTTTCCATTTCAGAAAGTTCATTAAGCTTATTATTGTAATCAAGCGTTAAGTTATTGAAACCACGATTTAAATTATCAAGATTCTGCTTTTCTTGTGCTAACTGTGCTTTCCATTCAGCAATATTATTTGTATTCTGTTCATATATAGCATTAAGTTCAGCAGCTTCTTGTTTATATAATTCAAGATTACTAGCTGCAGCTTCCTTGTTCTGTTTTGCAAAATATCCTTGTACAGCCTCATCTGCGGCGCGTTCTATTTGATCATGATCTACAAAGCCTAAGAAATTTCTCATTTTTCCGCTCGCATCTTTTGCGTTGGAATTATGTTCTTGTTCAGCTATATCATATTTTTGCATATCTTGTTCACTCTTAATGATACCAGCAGCAGCCTCTTTACGGCGTTTTTCAAACATTGGATCATTTAATGTTGCTTCAGCTTCTGTAATCTTATCTTCGAGTTCTTTAACCTTTGCCTTAGCTGCTGCAACATGTGCTTGCTGATTTTCAATATTTTGTGATAACTTCTTAACCTGCGGTTTAAGAGCAGCAATATCATCGCTGTTATTATTATATGCATTAGGTGTAAGCATAGAAGTAGAATCTGATGGTGCTCTGCCTGCTCTGCCAGCCATTATAGCCTTATACATTTCAGCGAAATCAACATTAGTTTCAGTAACAGGTTCAGCTGTAGAAACATTAGGATCATTTTCACCATTAAGATTATATGTTCTTGTTCCTTTTGGAATTGCTTGATATTCCATATATGAAAATGATAATTTCCATTTTGCCGGATTATTACTTGAATAATCTAAATCATATTTTGTATAATTTGTCAACTTTAAATATTTAAATGTATATGTATACATAAGTGTGGAAAAATTATTATCATATACATTAACATCAAGTCGATCAATATAATTATGCATCCTATAAGAGAATGTATCAGTATTAAATAATTTATTTAAAAATAAATTTACAAGTTGCTGGACTACAAGATTATCATTTTTATCATAATATTCCATTAACTCTATGCTCAAGTCATCTAATGAACTATAATCTGGAATCAAAAATGTTTTTTCATTATTACCATATTTGTAAATTTCAGTTTTATACTTAAATGATGGCAATGTAACATCAGTACAGTTAAATAATTCTAATTTATAATTTTCTGGAATCGCATCCAGATTAAGTACTTTTGCTTTATCTTTTGCTGGAGTACTAGCTGTCGCAAAATCATCTTCTCTTAAATATAAGTCAACACTGTAAGCATCTGATAATTTTACAGTCTTCTTAGTCTGATATTGATATAGATTACATAAACCCATATACTATTTATACATAAGACCTATGTTATAAATATGTATATGAGTAATGAAAACCTAAATTCTTATTTAAATAAGTTCTGGAATCCCAAAAAATGTGGCAAAGTTGAAGACTTAGCTGAAATACATGATGGTTTACTGGATAAATACTTAAAAGTCGATCCAAAAGACTTATTTGAACAGTTGGCTGAAAATACATTTACATTTAAGCCAATGAAAGTATCATGGAATGATTTTCTTAAAAATGCCAATTTAGCAGAATATCTAGCACCAGAATATACTAAAGCTGCGCTTAATATTACTGGTGGTCAACCAGCTATCGGTAAAGGTGAATTTTTATTTGCTAGTTGCTTTTCTAATATAGGTTTTCTTAAAGGACGTGGCGATCTTTATGATATGAATACTGGTGCCACTGCAGAATTTAAAGGTATTAGATCAAATTTATCAGGTTATGGTAATCAATATAAACCAATGAATCGAGATGTTATACTTTCTATTTTTGGACTATTCAATACAAATGTAGAAGGCGATAATTTTAATCGAGATATAGCTAAAAAACTCGATGAATGTTTAAGACAACAACCTAAACATTTATTAGATGTTTTAGCAAGATTACAAAATTTACATAATCCAGATATGAAAATTGCAAATGAATTTAAAAATTTATATGAGAAAAAACCTCATATATTTGAAATAGCTGGAGCACAGCAATTACAGTTATATATGAAACAGCAAGAATCTTGGTTTATGATTTTTTCTAATGATGATGGTTTTCATTGTTATGCATATCCAAAAACTGCTGACGCAGCATATAATATTGTAACACATGATGGAATAAAACTTTCTAGCTGGTTCCAAGGTGAAACAGGATTTACTATAGGTATCTAATGGCTGATAAAGAAGAAGCAAGAGACGTTGGTTTAGCAGGTCAGATATCACAACCTATAGCTACGCCAGATACAAAAATCGAAGTCATTTATGGTAATAAAGACCCAAGACATGGTTTTGTTATAACTAATAGCAAAATCATAAAAATCCTTGTTCATGAATCATTCTTTCAACGCTTACCATCAATGACATTGGTATTAAATGACATTGGCACATATTTCCATGACGTTGGTTTTCAAATAGGTAATAGTATCTTTTTAACTATTACCCCTGATCTCGGAGGAACTGTCGATATAAAGCCATATATAGATTCTGAATTTAGAATTGAATCTATTGAATATGGTTTAGATCAAGATAGTAATAATTATTGCTATACTATAAGATGTACATTAGCTGCTGAAAAATATTTAAATGATATATTTGTATGGCCGAAAGACGATAGTGGCACGTTGTTAAATACAAGTAAAATATTTTCAAGTGCAGAAGTAATAAGAGCATGTATGACACATGGCGGTTTACTATGTGACACAATGTCATTCCCAACAGCAAATGATAGTATGGCTTGGTTAAATGCATCTTTATGTCATGCGGATTTTGTTGATAAAATTGTTGAACATGCTTGGATATCAGAAAATGATATGCCAATATTATATGTTGATAAATCTGGAACTGGACACTATACATCATTAAATACTCTTTGTGATGCTGCGACTGTAAGTAATTTTATACAAAAATCTAAGTATCAAAAATTACATGACGAAACAAAAGGTATAGAAGAAAATGCTAAGCCTGTTCCATATAAAGTTTATGATTCTTTACGTTATGTCAATGCTGGTTTCTTACAGAACCAAGGTGGTTACGGTATAAAGACTAAAATATTTGACCCTCGTAATGAAGCTGGTATAAATCCAATTGATTTCCCTGTAATGGTTACAAAAATAATACCAACAACACTTAAAAAACCATCTGTTAACGAACTCTGTTTTAGATCAAAAGAATTCCATGATACTGGTAAAGATAATAAATTAAGACTTGGTGTTATCAGTAATAAATCGCAAACGCAGTTAGAAAATATAAGATATAATACGGTCGCTACTCATTTTATTGAAACACATGAACATTATGATTATGCACCAATGCATCATGCAAGCATAAAACGTGCATTTTATCAGCAATTTGTATTCATGACTATTGATACATCATTCCAACCATTTGTTGACCCTAACGGAAATCCAATTATTCTATTAGGTCAAAGAGTTTCTGTTGACCCCGCATCAGTAAATAATCAGCAAACAATTAATGCTGGAGATTTTCTTGTAGTTGGTTTAACTCATACTTTTTATACTGGTCGTAAATATACAATAATGGCAAGTTGTGTAAGTGATGGTATTAACGGTATAGGCGAAGTAAAACAATCTAAAAATACACAGTAAGGTTATATATGGAATCTACTAATGAAATATTAAATGAAGTGATGAAAGATATTGGTAAAGGCCTTAATGAGACCTTACAAGGTACTTACGAAAAATTTGAACAGGATCCAACTACTAGATGGACTGGCAAAGTTATTGATAATAATGACCCAATAAAACTAGGAAGAGTAAAAATCCTTATATTCGGTTATTATGATGATTTTGCTACAGGTGCTATTCCTTGGGCTGTTCCTGACATATCTTATGTCGGTGGTACTAATGGTAACTTTGTTATACCAGAAGTCGGAACAATTCTTAGAGGTTATTTCGATGAAGGCGATATTCAGAAACCGATATTTGACTCCGTTGCCTTTACTGTAGCTACTGCTACTAGTATGGAAAGAAACTTTTTTACTGGAAAAATTGAAGATTATCCATACAAAATGGTTTTAATGGAAACAGATAATGGTGAATATCTTACATTAAATAGACGAACTGGTGAAACCGTATTTAAACATAGAACTGGTATGATGCTTACCATTGATAGAAATGGCAGTATCTCTGTTACTACTGGTGAAGGTATCGAAGGTTTAGGTGATATAAAAATTAATGTTAAAGGCAATACTGAAATTAATACAACCGGAGACACAAAAATAACATCTACTACCGGAAAAGTTATTATTGATAGTGATAAGAATATGGTCGAACTCGGAAGAAACGTTGCTAAGCAACTTGTAAATAATTTCCCGAACTGTGTTATTTGTGGCGTTCCACATAATGTAGACAATACAAATGTATGGGCATAAGAGGTAAATAATATATGCTAGAATTAAGTGCAAATCCAGATTTTTTAAAACATGAAACTGGCACCATCGAACAAGAATATTATGACCTCGATGGTTCCAATGAATCAAATGAACTTTGGGGTGCAGCTGCACTTGACCAAATGATTGAAAATGTATTACTAACGGAAAAGTTTGAACGACTCTTTAATTTAAGTTTTAGTTCTCCTATCTATGATGTTCTTTTCCAAAATTTTGATAATGCTAATCTTTATGTAAATACTATTTTTGATATAATTGAATTTTGGGTTCCAATAAAAATAGACAGGTCAAATGCAAAAATTGAACAAATTCCTGAACGTAATGCTTTAGCATTCCAAATACCATATATTTCAAATAATGGACAAATAGCAAGTTGTTTTGCAAGAAGAATAAGTAAGTAATATGGCAAATGCAGATAAACATAAAGTAGCTGAATTTAATGGACCTAGTTATGAGCATGACTCTAATACAGGCCTTTCTAAATTTTATCTTATTACTCCTACAGGTAATGGTAATAGTTTAGAAATACTTACAGGTCTATTAAATGAAATGCCTGAATTCTCTATATCAGTAAACTATGAAAACGGTCCAGGTGCAGAATGGCAGGATCAATTAATGTCCTTTATGTCAAGTGACCTCATGAAGATGTCAGCGATGATTGGTAGTGCAAATGGTTCATTTAAAAACTTATTAAAAATGGGTAAATGGACTAAGAAAATTTATGCCGGTTATAAACCTAGTAGTATAGGTTTAAATTTCAGAATCTATACATCAGATTCATTAGGACAAAGTCCAATAGAAACATGGATTCGAGCATTAAATAATTATGCTACACTTAATTCTGGTAATGAATTTAATTTAAATAGTGCATTTGAAAATATTGGACGTGGTATGGGTAATATGGCTATGACTGGTAATGAAGCTACGAAAATAGCATTATCTAGTTTTGTTTCTACTAAGTCCAGTGATGATAGTTCAAGTTCATCTAAAACAGAAGAACTTAAGAATGAATCTAATAAAGTTGCAAAACAAGTACAGAATTTTAATAAAACGATTGAAACTGCTATTACAAATTATCTTAATCGTAATAAGGGTCATGACTATTCATACCGTATTTCTGTTGGAACTGATACAGATGATGCATATTCATTTTGGAATGGTGAATCGACTAAAGCATTGGTAAAACTCCGTGCACATTATCTTATTCAAAAATCAGATATAGATATATCTAATGGTTTCGTAAAAGATATTGGTCAGTGGATTAATATGAATACTACTGAAGAAACATTAGCAACTGCAAATAAAGAAGATATTAAATTTGATGTTGAAAAAATATTTGAGGATATAAAAAATTCAACTAGTGATGAACAAGTAAAAACAGATATAGATAATATTAAAGTTGAATATAATAAATTAAGTAATAGAAATCAAATAGATAATGATATATTAGATGATCCTAAAATGAAATCGATATATAATACAATAAATGCTATTGGAAATCTTGCTGATAAAGTTGGTAATCTTATTGTCGGTAAATATGATAAAAATCGTGTATTTAGACGTTTTAACAAAGAAAATGCCTTAGGTGAAAAACTTTGGTATCTTGTATTATATCCAGATGCATTCTTCAATAAAGAAAATCCACTGATAGTTTATATCAGTGACTGGGAATTTAAATATTCGGAAGAATCAAATCTTAATGGAAGACCATTATATTGTGATTTTAAAATAACATGTTGTCTCGATCAAATCTACTCAAGAGCACAATGGTATCGAGTATTAGCTCCTGGAGTTAGAGATAGAAATTCTATTTCTAGTCAAATATCTCCATTTGAAAGATTAGATCCAACTAATCAAGAAGAAGAACATAAAGAACAATATGAAGCACAATTAGCTGCAGAAATTGCAGCGCGACGTAATAGAGGTGCACATCGTTAGTTTATTACGATCCTAATAAACCTCTTATATCATTATTAGACAATATTGTCTGTGTTTCTAAATCAATTTTAAATTCTACAAATAATGGCAATTCAACGCCAAATTCTCTTGTAGTATTAATACATGGTTTAAATGACCAGTTTTTAACTAACCATCTAACAGTGTCTACCTTATTAATAAGACCCTTTATAGTTAATTCGCATAATGGAACACCACCGACATTTTTGTCTGCAGTGCTTAAAAGATCGTCGAAAAAACTTTTTATTGCATCTAATTCTTCAGCTAATGCTTTTTCTGTTGCATTTAATTCATTATATGCCTGAGTTTTTTGTTGAGGCGTAGCAACTGTATATTTAGCTAGTTTTACAAATGAGGTATTAGCATTATCACTCTCTGCTATATTTTGATAATCTTTATGTGCCTGATTTAAAAGTGTTCCAAAACCTCTACCTTTTATATAAGACTGCTCTAAACCAGATTTAATATATTTTGCAGAATCACTTATATAATATTCTCTAGGTGTAGTTACAAAGAATAAAAAATTTAATATCGATCTAAAATCAGTTGTAGAATACATTAATGTAGGATATGCTTTAAATGCAAGTGAAATACTTAAGGCACAACCATCTTTAGGCATAAGCTGAGTCCAACCATCTGTTATAATAGGTGGTCGATATGTTCGATTATTTTGTGCAAATTTTCTAATTGCATCGTTATCTGTAAATGATTTAATATTTTCTGTTATAACACTTACAGGTGATGTGTCCCATGATGTCTGATATGATATAGCAGGCAATGAATCCATTATACCTTGAATCACAAAATCAGAATCATAATTAGCTTCTTCATTCATTAATGATTCACCAATCACACTAATTGTAAAATAATGTGACTGCTTAATAGGTGAAATATTCGTAGCTATATCTCTAGGATTACTACCATTTTGATATAAACTCATTAATGCCATATTTTATTAATCCTTATCGTGGTCCATCAGCAAGGCTATTTGATAAACCGTTAGGATTTTTATAATCTCTTACAAATTTATCAAATGCTTTTTGTAATTTTGTTAATGTTTCACTTATTGCATCTATCGGCTTTGTATAATTTACCTCTTCATCATACTTGACATAATTAGAATTAATGTTGTCACCAAGTGAGTCATTGCTTCTAATCGTTGTCATATTAGACATATTCATATTACTTATTTCAGTAGACATTGGATATGCTTCTTGAATAGGTGTCATAAAGTTACGATTAGCTTCAATCGGTTTACCAACAATATAATCTCTTAAAGCTTCAACTGCATTCTTTATACTATTTAATGGCTCAGTTACTTTATTAACTAATTGTGTATAACTATTATCTATCTGTGCTGTTTCATTTTGTTTAGTTTCAGTTGTGATACTAGAATCACTCTTACCGCCTAAGAAAGCTTTTGTAATAATACTAATAACACCTTCAATCAATGTAAACAGCGGTGTAAACAATAATTTAAAGAAACCAGTAACTGCATCAATTATCAATCCACCAATATCCCTAAATATTTCAACTATTGTTTTTACTGCCTTAATTATATGGTCACTAAACTTTGAAATTAAATATATAACTCCTACGACAATAAGTATAATCGCAGCAACAATTATAACAATACCAGCACAGGTAAATAAGAACTCTAATACAGCCAATGCATTTCTGAAAATAATACTACCAATTTCTGCAGCATGCTTTACAAGTTCTTTCGTCTTTCTAAATAATAAGAAACTACTTTCAGCTTTCTGTTTCTTTGCTTCTCCCTTCATCTGGAAAACCCAAAGAATCATATCCTTTGCCCACTTAGCCGTTAAATAAAACATTCTAGCCGTATGATAAATGGTTTCAAATGTTTTCATTAATATAACTGGACCTTTAATTAAAGCAAAAGCTAATAAAGCATATTTTGCTATCTTTTTGCCTAAAGTTATTGCTTTTTCTTTTAACTCTTCAGAAAGTGAATCCCAAACACCCATAAAGAAAGCAACAGCCAATAATACATATGGCAAGAATTTCTGTATAAGTTCGATAATAATTGAAACCGGATTCAAGATATCAGAAAGAATTCCACCAAGACCTTTTATAAATTCTTTCATAGAGAATGGAAGAACTGGTCTTTGACCTTTTTGTTTAGTCTTTTCTTCTTTAGGTATTGATGGTTTTTGCCTATTATCACCAACTTGTTCTTTACGTTGTTTTGCCTTTTCAACTTTATCATTATTAAGCAAAACCATTTTTGTCTGTGCTTGTGATCCTTTTAAAAGCTGTTGTGTATTCTTTTCAGCAGACTTAGTTTGTTCTTTCTGTTGATTGGCAATTACTTTAACAGTATCAACAAGCTTTCCCAAATCTTTATATTCAGGAGCGACAGCAGATTTTCTACTAGCAGCACCAGCTATAGCACCTTTAATGAAATTACTTAACTTACCACTGTTTTCACCATTTCTCTCTTTCTTAAGTTGTTCCTTAATTGATTTTAAACTATTTAAAACGTTCTTAAGATTATTATTATTTCGGTTAAGTAAGTCATTAGTCTTTGTAAGCTTAGTAGCACAAAGTGTGACAGCTTTTTGTATATTCATTATAGGGTTCAGGATTTTATTTCCTGCCCCTGCTATCTTTTCCAATATCTCTAACTTTGCCTGTTCGATATCAGCATTATACTGCTTAGTTGTCTGTAGTGCTGCTTTATTTGTATCTGCCATATACTATTTATAATAAATAATATATATGAGATTCAAAGAAATATATAAATTAGATGAAAGTCTTTATGCAAACGTCAATAAACTTACAAAAATGCTCTCCAGAGCTCTTATTGACGATGATTTGAATAATTATATTAGAAAGGACAGATATGCCCCAGAAGAGCTTATTTTGCTTAATACTGGCATATTAAAAAAGATAACTGAAGAAGAACTTAAGGCTATTTGTGATACATGTGGATATTACTGCAGTATACACTATAATAAGAATGGCGAACCATTAAAGTTCGACCCAATTTATATAACTCCAAAGAATCAACGAGAACCATTAAATATTGGTCATCAAGTATATTATCACTGTTCTTTAGCTAAGAATCTCGATATTACTGGTATAAGATTGAAATCAAGAAAAGTTGATAATGACTATGATGTATATGATGATAGAATATATTTGGCGCCAGTAGATTTATTTGGCGATCCAGATGAATTGGTATGTATGGTTGCATCTGAACATAATTGTCCTGAATCTGATGTCGCTGTTTATAAAGTAACTTTACCTGATGGTTATGAAGTTTATCAAGACCCGACTAAACTTGAAGCCGTATATGTAACTAATTTTATACCTGCTAAATATATTACAAAAGTTAAATAGAATCAAGAATTTTCTTAAATTTATAGGCTTGTCGATCAAAAAATGCTTGACCGGCCTTTTTTAATTCTGCTTCAAATTCTTCTTTATTATATTTGAATCTGTTTATATATCTAATATTACCGCAATCATAATGAAATATACACATTATTTCATTTGATTCTATAGAGATACTTCCTATACAAAACTTATTCAATATATACATGACGATACGATTTTGAGATACTTCTCTAAAATCTATACGATAACTTTCTGCTATCTCTTTAATATCATCTATTGTGTTTATTATAGGTATCATCTAGCTAATTATTTACAATAAAAAATGTAGGTCTTGTGAACCTACATTTTTTAAACTTGATTTTGTGTAACCGAAATTACCAAACCATGCTTTCAGGAGCCTGGTCGAAGAGGCCAGTGAACTTGAGTAAGCGGTAGTAGTTTTCAGCACCGAGCATGTTGTGGGCGAAACCATAACGGCTCATGATACCGACTCTCGGAGAGAAGTCGTTAGGATCAATAGCCTGGTTAACAACACCAGTAACATACGGGCAGAAGATTACACCAGCATCATAGAGGCTTGTGCCCTTGAATGCGAGGAGGATTTCACCGTTATCGTTAGCACCGAATTCATCAACTGCATACTGGTCACAGAAGATCTTAACGACACCGTTCAAAGTACCCATTTCCGGAGTAACAGCAGAACCGTTAACTTCGTGAGCAATCTTGGTGAACCATGGGTTAGCGCACTGGAGAACAGTAGCAACGTCCGGTGAAACTACACCGATATTAGCAGCGCCACGACGAGTAGCGGTACGGATATCGTTTACACCCTTCATGATGTGGGCGATGATAGTACCAAAGCGTTCCTGAGAGTTTGTACCGATGTAACCGTCGTTATCCTTGAGAGTGGACGGAGACTTGGTGTAAACACGAGGAGTACAGAGGGACTTACAACGACCGATTGTTTCACGGTCCATCTCTGCGGTCATTTCAGCCTGGAGAACGTTGATCATTTCGTTCATCATTTCGATACCCTGCATAGCCTTAATATCAGCAGCAGATTCGAGAGAGAAGGAAGCAGCGAGCTTTCTGGTCTTAGCAACGATGGACTGACGGCTGAGCATCAAACCAATTTCCGGCATCTTACGAGATACGGACGGATCATTGGAACCGAATGTCGGGCCAGTGATCTTCCAGCCTTCAGCAGACTGTGTATCAACACCAGTACCAGCATCCCATTCGCCATCATTATTAGCGGTAGAACCGGTATAACCAGAGAAGCGAGGAACGGCCTTCCATGCAGCTTCAACGAGTTCGTTCGGGTTATTGGTCTTATAGATGTAACGGAGTGCGAAAGCAAGACCGACAGGACCAGTCAAAGGCTGAACACCAACGAGAACGTTAGCGAAGAGCTGAGGGAACACACGACGAACGAGGGCAAGGGAGATCGGAGCGAAAACACCCTTAGCGTCACCACCGTGAGGAATACCCTGGTCGAGGCCAAGCGGAGCACCTACACCCTGAGTGAAGTCTTCAGTGAGCAATTCAGAACCGAGGTTCTTAGTTTGCTGGTTTTCCAAAAGACGTGCAGTATTATAACGGACAAGGTTGTCCTTAATGCCAGTGATTGAGAGACCACCCGGGGCTTTCTGCCAGCGGTCCATCATACCAGCTTGAGTCTTTGTAATTTTCATTTAAGTTTCTCCTAATAAATTGTTTATAAATTGTTAGCAACAATTTCTATATTTTATTTATGTTGCAAAATTCAGATTTTTTGTTTATTCCTCATCAATGAGATTTCCAGCACCGAGCATCATGCGTTCGGATGCAGTCATTGTACGTTGAACGGGTTTAAATCTGTCAGCTACGACGTTCTTTGTGCGGTCTTCGATGTAAGCAGTCTTACGAACCGGGCGTTCACGCTTTTCGAACAAACGAGCCTTTTCATACTTCATATTTTCATAGATATCAGTTTGTTCCTGAATCATGTCAATATAAGCATCAATATCTTTCTTGGTTTCATTGAGGCTCTTGTCCTTGAAGAACTTCTTAACCTTTACTCTCTGTTCCGGATCAAGAGTTGAAATCTTTTCAGAAATCAAAGTCTTCTTGCCCATTGTTTCAGCGAGTTCGGAGAGTCTCATGTTTTCATCAAGCTGCTTCTTAAGAGTCTGTCTGATTTCAGCATTTTCCTGCTTCAACTGACGAATCTTTTTAGCACCACTTGTGTCCATCGGAACATACTCATCCTGGAAGAGCTGCTTAATGCCTTCAACAATCGGAGCATAGGTTTCGGACAATGCGGTTTTCTTGATAAGGGATGGGCTAATCTTTTCATTAATATTAAATTCAAGATACTTGTCCAAACCAGTAATTACTTTTTCTTCGATAGCTTCGAGTTCTTCGCCATATTTCTTCTTGAATTCTGTGTCGAAGTATTCAGCAATATAATTCTGTGCAGCTTCTTCGAGCTTCTTCTTATATGCAGCTACCTGCTTTTCAGCTTCTTCAGTGATAGCCTTGCACTTTTCTTCACAATAATTACCTGCTACTTTTTCAATTTCATCAGTCTTAGTCTTGACTGCTTCGTTGATTTTCTTCTGACAGTATTCATCAGCTTTCTTAGCGACAACCTTGGCTTCGGCATCTACTTTTTCCTGAACCTTTTCATCAACGACAGATTCGAATGTCTTTTTAATTTCATTCAATTCTTCCACTGAGAACTTCTGGGAAAGTGTTTCTAGGATTTTATCCATTTATTCCTCCAAAATTTGTCTTATAAATTCATTATATTTTATTTATAGATTCAATATCTGAAAAATTGCTCATAATAAAATATCAGACATTATTAATGCCTGATATCTTACTAAAATTAATCTATATTATCTTTTTTTAGCAGCTACGCCTCTTCCTTCACCAGAATGCATCAAACCACTGATGTAAATGAGAGCTGACAAATAAGTTTTCTGTTTAGTTAATGTTGCCTTAATATTATTATACTTAGCATCAGATACGCCATTACCAACGAGTTCCTTAATTTTGCTCAAGAATTCGGCCTTTACCATATTTAATGCATCTTGCTTCGTATATGACATGTTCGGATTACCGCCGTTGGCAATATAGATTTTTTCAATTGGAGCCGGTTCGCCTTTTTCACCGCCACGAAGGAAATCTGCAATGACGCGGGTAAGAACTGTGCCATCGTCATCACCATATTTTTCGCTAATAACTTTAAAACCACAGTGTTTTGCAATGGCTATTGCTTCTTTTAAATTCATACTAACCTCTTTATTTTTTAATGACTCTAATTGTAATTCTTTATAAAAATTACCGTTTATATTATTTATAAAATAGGTAACAAAAAATCAAAATTATTCCATAAATATATAAATAAGATATAAGAGGAATTATAATGGCAAGTTTTTCAAAATATGTAGAAGAAGAAATCCAACATTCCATGAATGAAAATACATCTCAGATTGGTCTTACTGATGTATTTTCTGGTTCTCCTGTAATGGGTCCACACCATCACGAATACTGGATTTATGATGAAACTGGTTATGGTAGAACTAGTGATTCTATCAATGAACCTTCAAATATAAATGCTGAAACTCCTATAACTACCGTTGGTGGTCATATTCACTTTATTAATAATGGTGTAGTTCAGCCTGCTGGTGACGGTCATACCCATAAGTTGCTTTCGCCGCAGAAAGTTGATGCTGATACCAAGATTTTCAGTCATAAATGTAAAGACGGTCAATGCTGCTGTGGTGACACAATAGAAACACCGATTCGCGGAATTTAAATAATGTCTCCTTGTTAAAATAAAACCGAGATTTTTAATCTCGGTTTTTATTATTCTTCATCAGGTTCTGATATATTACATTCTAATGTTAATCTATATTGTATTGATTGCAGTTCATCTGGCCAAATTTTCTGAACTATTGTTGCAGAATTATAATTTACAAAATAATCTCCACTAATACCACTAAATATATCTGCATAATGTGTTGCTTGAGTATCATTTACAGTAATATCAAATATTTTTATTTCTTCTTGTGTAAATTCACCTATTATATATTCTACAGGTATTTTTGTGCCTTTATATGGATCACATAAATATGAGCTTAACTCAATATTATAATCTGTAATCGGTATAAACATAATAGCAGATGCTTCATATGCGGCTAAATTGTCTGCATTATTTGATGATACATTCGGACTTATATATAATCCGTCTACAGTTTCATTATAATTAAAGTTTGCACTAGTAGAAATATCTTGATCTATATAATTTTCATTAAAATTATATCCTGAACAGCTTGCACTGGATTCCTCTGGATTTATTACTCTTGATTTATCATCAGGAAAAACGGAATCAGATGTATCATCTAATTTATATACTGTAAAATTATTACTACGATGAATTGATGGTAACATCCCAGCATACATTTTTATTTCTTCAAGAACACCATTTAATCTAAACGATACACTGATTTGAGCCATATCAAATGCTTGATACATTGTATTATCAAATTTATATGAAGGCAATAGATAAATTATAATTTTTTTATCTGTCATAAAAAATGTAATACCACCATTTTTTATTAGATTTGCTTCAATCTTATCTAATTCTTCTTCTACACTAGTTCCATATCCTAAATCTTTTAACATTGCATCATAAACAGAAAGTTCTACATCTGGATCTGTTGTTTCTTCTATATTTGATATATTCTTTCCATAAAATGTAACAGGATTTATAGCTTTGATAGAAAAATCATCAGAACTTATTATATCAGTAGGAATACTATCTTTAAAATTTATAGTTCCCTTGAATATCCATCCATCAAGTAAATATTCTTCTTTTATAGTATAATCTATCATAAAACCTCTAATTATTTATAAAATAAAAAGGGTGGCTTAAAAGCCACACCTTTTTAAATCTCTAGCTTAGATTAGCCACGACCTGTAGTTTCATCCATAGATACACCCTTCTGACGATTGATGTAAATCTTGATGTCGATGAATTCAATAGCACTTGTCGGGTAAACAATGATATTGACGTTCATGATTGTCGGATCTTCATCATCTTCAGTTACACTGACATCGTATCTATCGATACCACCTGCAGCCTTAACTCTCTGCAAGAATGCATCGATATCGTTTCTAGCAGAGCTTCTGGTGTTAACATTGTTCTGCTGGAACAAATACGGAGTCATCATGTGTTCAAGAATCTTTTCAATATAGTTCATGCAACGACGGACATTGATACGGTTCAAGAGGCTATTCTTCTTGAGAGCAGTTTTCTGACCCCAAAGAACAACACCATAGTTACCGCAGTCACGGGTTGTGTTAACATTATTGTCATAAAGATCACCGATTTCATCATCTGTCAAGCGAAGCAACTGACCGTTAGCATACGGGATTGTACCGTTAGCAACGCCGGCAGGAGCCATCCAAGGATAAACGAATGTATCACAGTGTGCCATAGCGCAAGCGCCAGCAACTGACTTCGGCAAATAAATCCAAGAAGCAACATCACCATTGTAATACTTATCATAGCCACCGTATTCAGCGACATAGGAAGCATTATTGAATGTGAACATCTTAGCTTCAGATACCATCTGCTTACCAGTCTTACAAGACTTAGAAGTTACCTGAACAACACCAATATCCTGCTTACGATTACCAGCAAGTTCAGCAATCTTTCTCTGGTGAGCGTTGTAACGCTGACGACCATTGAAAGTATCGATAGCTTCTACGTTGAACAAAATATCGAACGGAGAACGAACACGGTCCTTATAAAGGGTAAGTGCTGCGGTCTTTTCGGAAACATTGTCCTTAGTAGAGTTCTTACCACCAGTTAAACCATAAATTGCATAAGTTTGAACAGGCTGTGCATAATTACCAACACGGTCGATTGCATCATTAGTAGATGCACGAGAAACATAGATGTATTCAGAGTGACCGTTAATTACATTCGGAGCATAGAGGCTGTTACCTTCTTCATCCTTTGCATACGGGTCAGTAGAAACATACCAAGATTCAGCAGGAGCCTTAAGAAGAGCTTCCATACCAGTACCCCATGCAGCTTCAGCGGTCTGATTCTTGTTCTTGATATAAACGTTAATTCTAAATACTTTCTTCCATGTCAAACCTTCAGCATCATCATTTACCTGATCTTCATCATCATACTTATACTTCCAGTTGAAGCCATAAGTACCCTGAAGTGCAGGAATATCAGCACATGCTGTAGTAATAATGCTTACACCAATATCATTACCATATTCACCAGGACCGATAGAAGCAATAACCAACTGGTCAGTGAATGTAGACTGATACTTTTCAATATCACCATTACCTGGTTCATCATCAGATTCAGTCTTGATAGTATAGCCATCAGCATAAGTCTTATCAACAGAATTTACAATGTAAGATGTAGGAGTAGCAACAATGTTATTAGCATAATGCTTTTCATCTGCATATTCAATTTCAGTAGTTTCCTGAATAGGCAAGCTAATCATTGATGGATCATCGTTATTGATATTAAATATGCTACGAATTTCAAGTTTCTTTCCATTCTTTTCAACATAACGGATAAAGAGACGGTCTTCAATATTCTTCTTCAAAATATCCAAAGACTTAGAATTATTACCAGTAAAGTCTTCCTTTACGAGATTTTCAACATGTCTATTTTCACGTGGACTATAATAATTGATATAGAAATATTTTGCAACATCTGCAATATCAGTAATGCCTAACTTATCAAGCATGGCAACAGCAATTTCTTGTGCAGATTTTTTTGTACCATATTCATCTTCATAAGTAGCATCAATCTTGCCATCATACATATCCTTGATATTTGCACAGTCAATAACACCCATATGAGTTTCTTCAGCGGCAAGTCTTGTACCTGCAATATCATAAGTTGGATCAACCTGATTAATTTCAGTATACTTGACGCCATATGCAAAACCGGTAACTGGTTTATTATCTTCATCCTTTAATGTACAGGTATCAACAAAATATGTCTTTTTAAGCTCAGGGTCATCCCAGTCAATTACTTCGATACGAGTAGCATCGGTATAACCATAGCCATTTGTTATAGGATCATTCCATGCACTAAATGCACCAGCAGGATAGAAATACTGATCGCCATGTTCGAAAATTTCATTAAATCCGATTGAAGTAATACCACTAAATGAATCCTTTATTGCCTGGAATTTTATAGTAGCATCGCCTTGACCATCTAATGTTGCACTAGACGGAACCAAAATCTTAATATAATCATAGTCTGGACGAGATTCAACTACCGGAGCAGCAGAAGAATTCCAGCCAGATTCGGTAAACATAAGCTTAGTCTGCATCTTAGCCGGAGTAACATCAGTGCCATTTACAATAACACTTTCTGGATAAACTACATGCTTACCTTCATTTACGCAAACGCCATCAAATTCAGTGTCTGTAGATTTGAATATAACGCGATCTTCGCCTTCACTAAGAATATCTTGGAATCTACCATATAATGCGCCTTGAACTAAAGTATAACCCCAACCTTCAAGACCGCTATTATTATATGCATCGTCCCATTCTGTGCCAGTTAAACCATCGACACCATAAGATGACCATGGTTGTAACAAACAAAGATTATTAATTCCCTGGTTATCAGTGAATTCAATCTTTGCAGTATTCTTAGACTTATTCTGTGCAGTAACTGGCGCATCATCATAAGTAAACTGAATCTGTGCATACTGTTCATCACCCATTGTAGCACGGACTGCATACAACTGAGTAGAATTAGCAAAGTAATTTTCTGCAGCAAAATGACCATAGTCGGTCAAAGTTTCTGGTGCACCGAAAATTTCCTTGAACTGATTATAGTCACGGGTAACAATTCTTTGGTTAACCGGACCTTTATTTGACTTTAAAACAATAGCGCCAATACCCAAACCTGGAGCGGCTTCAGTCTGAATACTATTGTCTATTTCTTGTGTGCGTATTCCTGGCACGCTATATTTTGCCATAAAAATTTCCTCTTGTTAAACTTTATTATACTGTAATTCACAATTTTTCACAATTTGATATATAATTATTTATGAGGAAATTCTAAAATTTTTTCCACTTTAGCCAATTTCCACATTTCTGGCCATGAAAATATAAATAATAAAGAAAATTCAAAAAATTTAGGAGATTTTACACATGGCTGGAAAAAAATTTGATACTAGCAAGAGCGTATGGGGCGAACTAGCCAATAATGTTGATATTATGAAGCAGTTCTTGTTCGACGTTCGTTTTGAATACGAAAGCGACTCAGCATTGGCACCAATTCTCGACAAAGATGATTTTATGATCAAGGCTAGAAGTGCAAGTATTCCTCAGAAGTCATTTAATGAACTTGAAACTAACTACATGGGCACTAAGCTTTTATACCCAGGTAAGGCCACTATTACTGGTGATTTCACTGTTACATGGGATGAATTTCAGGATAACTCAATTTCTATTGCTCTTCATAAATGGGCTAACCTTCTCATGAACCAAGGCTTTAATGAAGATATTGGTGGTTCTTCTAACAATATAACTGGTGGTGCTATCGCTAACTACGCCTCTGCATATTGCTGCACAGTAGAACTCATTGTTTATGATTCTACTCTTAAGAATCCTCTTCCGATTAAGTGGCGTCTTTATCGTGTATGGCCGAAATCTGTTAACGGTTTCCAGCTTGACCACAATGGTGATGCTAAGGTTACTCGTGAAGCTACATTCAGCTACAGTAACTTCGAAGTTATCTACACCTAATCTTGAAAATTAATTTATTAAATAAAAAACCGGTTTTTAAACCGGTTTTTATTTTTGTATTTAAAGCTAAATTAGAATCCTAAGTCAGTTCCTGCATCAGGCTCTTCACCGCCCTCATTTGCATTCGCTTCACTTTCTTCTCTCATTTGCTTAATTTCGCCTTCAAGCATCTTATTATTCAACAAGATATCTTGAGTAGACATACCGAGGATTCTTTCCAAGAAGAACTGCTTAGAGAACAAAGGTGCAAGTTCTTCAGCTCCTGGCTTAATATTTGTAGAAGTTGGTAAGAACTGAGAAAGAGTACCGATAACAGAACCACGTTTTTCAGCTAAGTTCAAGTCTCTCATTCTTTCGAAATCAGTTGCCGGATTCAAGTCAATATTATACAAGGCACTATCAAGGAACTTTTCCTTATAACCACTTACTCTCAAGTGAACAAGGAATACCTGTCTAATAATATCAGCAAAACGACGACGTAATCTACGATTTACCCTCTGGAAAGCAACTTCTTCAAGATTTGCACCTTCAATACCGACATTATAAGCATTGCCACCGGTTTCATCAGATTTCCATCTAGCCTGAGGAATGAACATACCGTCCATAACCTGCTTCTGGAACATCCAAACATCCTGTAACTGACCATCAAAAGTAGCACCAGAAGCAAAGGTATCAACTGTAGAACCGTTACCAGAGTCATCCTTACTAAAGAAGAATTCTTCAGTCATAGCCTGAGTATTCTTAACTGCATTAATCATACCAGTGGCATTATCGATTGTAAGGTTCTTTCTATACTTATTAATCATTTCCTGAACCTTAGCAGCAGCTTTATCAGGAGGCATACGACCAGTATAGATATTAAATACACGGTGTTCAGTAGCACGAGTAATTCTATAGACAGTTAATGCGTCTTCAATATTTCTCAACTGGTTCAAAGGTCTGATAGAACGTTCCAAATGACCTCTAACATCATTTCTGTTAGTCCAAGTTAATGGATAACGAATATATGCAATCTGGCTTGGCAAGAATTTCTTGACTTCTTCAACCTTGTCTCTCTGTTGAGTCAAATAATTTGTATTCTGTATAAATCCATTAATATTTTCAGAATATTTATCATAAATTACGAGCATTGCATAAGGAGCCAAAGTATTAATACCGACAACCTTATTACCTGCATCATTTAAACAAATTTCCCAATAAAGTTCAGAATCGACAAGCCACTTGTAATAATATTCCCAAATCTTTTCCTTGCCGATAACACAGTTAATAAGATAGTCAAATTCAGTCTTTAATGTATCAAATTCAGCTGCGGTAAATTTTGATTTCCATGCATCTTCAATATCGAACTTTGCAACATTACCTGCTGCGTCAGGACAAACTGCCTCATCAGCCATAATATTAAGTCCTTTAGCCACTAATGGATAAAGGGACATATTTCTATACCATGAAATCTTTTGCCATTTATTGGTAAATAAAGTTTCAAAGATAATATTGTTCTGGTTATAATCCATTGCTGGATCAGTAACACCGTTATTAGCATATCCAGTAACCAGTTCATTCCAGTTTACCGGATCTTCACCAACACCATATGAGTTTCTAGCCGCAACTACAGAACGTTGCTGAGCATGATCAGGTGCTGTTTTTAAAAATTCAGACGAAAAAGGATTCCAAAATTGTAGATTCATAGTTTATGCCGTTTTAAATGTTTTCTATATTTATACTTTAAACCTTGTTTCTTTCGTATTTATAAGCATTTTAAAAGTATAAATATATTAACGAAAAAGGTCTAACTGATGAATTATACAAATATAACTTACGAGCAAATACTTAAGTCATTTAAAGACAGACTTGCTGCAGACCCTAGATTTAAGAATATTGGTTCTTCTGCAATCTATGGAATGTTCATGGAAATGATAGCCGCAGTTACTGAAATGACCAACTTCTATATTCAGAGAACAGCTGAAGAAGCATTTATCGAGACCGCTCGTCTTGATTCCAGTGTTATTAAACATGGTAAAAATTTAGGTTATAATCCTAGACGTGCTGTTCCTGCTCGCTGTGAATTAATGATTAGATTAAAAGGACCGCTTCCAAGTATTCTTAAAGGTGGTGACGAAATATTATTTAGTCAGAAAGATACAAAATTAACCTTTAATGGCAATAATTATATTCTTGACAGTGGCTATAGTTATGTTCTTACTAAAGATGATATTGAAGCTGGTAAATCATCTGACTGGGTTAAGAATTTATATTTCTCAGTTCCTGCAAGTGAAACTGAATATTTACCACTTCAAGGTATCTCAGTTTATAGTACACAGAATACTACTCCTATTAAATGCTTCCAGGGTGAAGTCAAGACTGTAGAATTTTTAGGTTCTGCTAATACAACCAACTTAAATGAGACTTGTCAATTCTATGATATTAATGATCTTGAATTCTCTAATTGGTATGGAAAACGTGACCCATTTAGTTTTAGAAATGGTGCATATCAAAAAGAATATAGCTGGTGTAAAGTCGGTATTGGTGAAAATGAAACTGAAGCGCTTGAAAATGAAGAAAAATTATATGCAGTAGAAGATCAATCTATTTTCTTAAATGAAGAAGTCGTTAGACTTGATGGTGCTACTCCTGAAAAACCATTAAAAGTTTGTTTAATTGATACAAACTCAGATAAGACCGTTCGTGTTACATTTAGTTCAGAACGATATATCTGTGATTGTGGTTTAAAAACTAGCAATGAAAATCTTTATGTAAAATATATTGCAACTAAAGGAAAGCAAGCTAATATAATTGGTGTCACTGGTTCTATTATGACGCACAATAATAAATTCTATGTTAGCTCTCAAGGCAGTGTAGTAGATGTTACAAATAATGTCCAATTTATAATTAATTCTGATATCTATGGTGGTGATGATTTTGAACCACAAGAAAGTATAAAGATTAATGCTCCAATGTACTTTTCTTCTCGCGGTAAACTTATTACTCACGATGACTATGTTTCTTACTTCAGATCATTGTCTTCTCCGATAAAAGTTCAAAATGCATTAGTATTTGGCCAAGATGAAATTGAAGATAATGGCGACAAATTCCATACATTGCTTCAGAATAATGTTATCTATTGTTTAATGGGTCATTTGTATTTAAAGAATGATGGTAACTGGGATGTAAGAAATGTTCTTACTTCTGATGATGGCGCAAATGATGCATTCTCATTATATGGCAATGATTATTTAAGTCACCTTATTGATTATATGAAATTCGTATATTCGTTTGAAGGTTTCTATAATGCACAACAAGGTAAACCTGGTGCTGATACCGAACAATGGTTAAGAAATATTCAGTTACTTAATGATGAACTTCATTATAAGGCAGAAATTATTTCTCGTCAGTTCTCCTTACCTCCATATGTTCAATACTTCGATGCAGTTGGAACTGTATATGTTAATCCGCTAACTGATATTGAAGAATATACAAGAGAAATGAAAAATAAAGTTTATGAATATCTCGACAATAAACTTGCCAAGGATAGAAAGATTTACCGTTCTGAAATCATCAAACTTTATAATGAACATCCTAATACTATTGCTGCTAATATTGATTTTAAAATATCTGATATTATTAAAGACTCTGGCAAAAATTATAAATGGATTCCTGATGCTGATGCCGCTACAGAAACATATGACCTTTATAATAATGGCAAATGGTATATAAAAGATGATCAAAGTCATCCACCTTCTACTGCTGACATTAGGTATCAAGGCATACAAGGTAGACAATGGAATGAATTATATATTAGTAAAAAAGATAATTATGGTACTACATTAAAACTTGAATATTTTGATAATACTGCAAGTATTATTTTTGCTGGTACTGGTTATTATTCCGGTGAACCTGTCGTTCAACCTATTACTGACAAATTTAATGCTAGCGATGCTGGTGACTATATTAAATTAATTCCATCAGTTGCACAAAACTTAAATATTATGTATGACAATACTAAACCAATTAGTATGACTATAATTATTGATAATGGTGAAGACTTCTATTCAAGTTCTGAATTATCTGAATCTAAATGGCAAACTGCATATGGTTTAATGAGTAAGTCTAATTATACTGATGTTATTACAATATTAGATGAATGGTTAGAAGGATTGGAAAAAATTGAAGAAGCTAATAGACCGATTAATCTTCCTTATGAAGTATTGACTAATGATGTTACTACTCGTTTAGAAACATTTATGAGAAAGGGCTATATCAAGACAATAAATGAAAAAACATTGTCTGAATATACATTCTGGAATTACTTTGTGAAAAAGATACTTGACCAATTCTATGGTGCATCTTCTACAAGACCAGAAAAAATTACAGATGATACTGAATTTGATGCTGATGTCTGGGAAAGTGCAAATAACTTAATTATGGATATCTATCGTAAAGTAAAACCTGGTATTTGTGACTCTATCCTTGATAATAACAATAATATTGTTAATTTCAGCACTGAAATGGAATGTGCAGCTTTAATTAATAAGATTACTGTTAAACATTATATCAATTAAAATTTAATTCCATATAAAAATAAAAACCAGAATTTACATTCTGGTTTTATTAATATAATAATCAATTAATTATGAATTATTTATTATATCAAGAATATACTGCTTTAATGTTTTATTTCCTATCATTACATTAGCTGCATCTCCTATCTTTACATTAGTTGCTGTTAAATTGACAGCAGTTATATTCTCTGTCTCCTGATATTTAATATCTGCAGCACGCGCAGTAACCCCGCCAACGGTTAACTGCTCCTCAATATTTACCTTAACGCAATCTATCTCCCGTGTTTCAAGATAACTATTTTCTATATAAGGAGCATAAATCCAGTCAGTAGTTAATTTTCCAAGATAACCATCATTATTATCTAAGCTGCCCCATGCTGTCATGGGATCCATTAATGAAAATTCTAATGCATTTCGTCTATATGTATCATTTAATCCGGCACCAATAACAAAAACTGATGAAACTGGTTTCACTGAATCTGATTCATCCGGGCTAACACCATTATCATAACCACCAAGCGACCATTTTTCAGTTTCAGGATCATAATAACTAAGGTATGAATAATTTTTATATGTTGCATTATATTCGCCCATAATAATTTGACGATCTTGACTCATACCTTTTAGACCTACACCATTTAATAACAGTTTTTCAGATGTGCTTCTATCTTTAAATATATCATATTTTATATCACTCTCACGACAATTAATTATAGTACTATCTTTTGCACTTAATATGTTACAGTCATATGTATTTAACATCAAATTATTATATGCAACTTCAAACCTATCGCCAACACCTTTAATAGCTACATTTCCTTGACCTGACTTAGTTCCAACACCGGCAAACTCTACTCTAAATGAATTAAGGGTTGCGTTTTCAGATGCATTAGCATTTATTTTTATACCATAGCTATTAAGTAATAAATTATTTCCGTTTTTCAAATAATTACAATCAGAATTTATAAGTGTATTATTTTCAGAAGTAATATAATTTTGATTAGAATTTATAAATACACTTCTACCAGATACTTCTTTAGCATAATTATAAAGATATGTATTTTTATTTGATGCTAAATATAAATTACCACCGCTCCAAGGTTCATTAGTCGAAATATCCCAGTTATCGTTTGACTGAATAAACATTGCATGTGATTTATCGTATGCAGAATTATTCATACCAAATAAATTAACAGCAATATTTTCTGATATAGCATCTACATTATATGTCGCTTCTGAATAAAAATCACCTAAAACTGATGGTAATAAATATTCAGATGTTTGACGAGATGTACCCTGTAATACAGTTTTCTGGTCATTATCAGCAGTTAATGTAGTTTTAACATGAACTGCTGTAATAGGGTCACTTTCATAGTCAACATCATTAATACATTTAAATGTTGAAATTATCTGCTGTGGTCTATATGCATTTGGATCATTTGCATCAATAATGCTATTAGTCTGTACATGCTTATTAATTAAATGTAATATACCTGGCTGATTAAGTTGCTCGTCGAATGTATCAGTATTAATTACATCTGCCATTAAAACTGACTTAGATGTTGCAATATTGCCTTCCTTATTCAAATTAAATTGATAAATTTCTTTATCGTCAACAGTTAACTTAACATTGGCATCTGTTTTTATACCATCATTAATTAACTGAAACTTATTGTTAATTCCAGAAAGTGATTCAGCAAGTTCAACTCCACCTTCAGTAATCGGATTTTCTGTAATTGTTATACGCCATTCAAACTTATATTCTGTAAACTTATTTCTATCTTCATCGCTAGTGCTTTCAAATTTTACCAACGTTACAGAACTACTTGGGTCGACAGTTAAAATACCTACAACCGTTGGTAATTGAGCATTATCAACATTATACTTTGCATCGCCATCAGTAATATACTGCTTACCCATTAAAACAATGCTTTTAAAATTGGGTGTGCCAGTACAATTAAATTTTGTCTTATCAAATTTAAAAGAATATAAACCATAGACATTATTTTCTTGATCTTTTACTCCTAAATCTGGTTGATAAGTCGTATCAAATAAGAATGTTGCAGATGTAGTAGATTCTCTATTAAGGATATTTTCTAGTGCTGGTGCATAGTTAGTATCAGTTGTTAAAATTTCACTGCCTTCACCATTACTTGTATATGCAATACCCTTAAGGCCGAGAGTTCCGTATTCCCCACTCTTTAATTTTTCCCATGTAATTTCTTGAATTTCTTCTTCTGTAAAACCTCTTGTTAAAAGAATTGCGCCCATAACAGCAAAATGAATACCACCATTTTGCGCAACAAGCATTCTTCTCCCTTCATTAGTGAAAATAAACTTTCCGATTTCGGCCATATATTAGTCCTTAAATTCTTTTATATATTTATAAATAGAATGTTATGATTTTTACTTGTAAAATTTGTGGATTTAACACTGAAGACCCTAATGCCTTCGCTCAACATATCAAAAAAGACCATCAAATGGCCATGCAGACCTATTATGACAATTACCTTCGTAAAGAAGGTGAAGGCATATGTCCAATTTGTGGAAAACCCACTCAATATCAAACCTTAACCAAAGGCTATAGAGAATTCTGTAGTATAAAATGTGCCAATGCACAAAAACAATCGCAGAAAACTGAAAAACAAGCTAAACTTGAATGTAAGATATGTCAAAAGGTTTTTGAAGGAACGGCACAACAAGTTGGTCTTCAATTTACCAAACATTTAAAAGAACATAATATCTATGAGCCCAAAATCTATTATGATAAATATATTCGAGAACAAGGTGAAGGTATTTGTCCAGTCTGTGGCAGAGAAACTACATTCTATAGTATTCTAAGAGGTTATGACAAATATTGTAGCACTAAATGTTCTGGAACAGCTTTAAAGAATACTGAAAATACTCAACAAAGTAAACTTCATAAGCTAGTTGAAGTAAAAGAAAGTATAAAAAACCTTGGTGTTTCTATTATTGCAAAATATAAAAATTTTATAGATAATGATAAAAAACCAAAATGGTCAGACTTGCGAACTGATCCGATTACACATAATACTATTGCTACCGAAGCTACATATATTGATGAAAATAATAAACAATATATGGTTAAAACTGAAATATCTTGTAGTACTGAACGCAGAAATAATATAGGAAATCAGTCAAGATATGCACCAAAACTTGAGTCTTGCAATCAGGAATATAAGTTTGACGAGATAATCGAAGATAATGTAAGTCTTGTTGAAAGCGAATGGTGTAATTAAAAGTATAAATATATAGAATATGGAAAAACTCTGGGAACGATTCTTTTATTCTTTAGAAGATACAAATTGCGTATCTGGTTTAAGACGTTTGGTAAATAATGCCGAAATGATGTCTGCTTATTTTGAAGCAAATAATATATTGAGTGAAGCAAATAAGACTTTACCTGCGCTTCTTAGAAAGAACAAAAAGATAAATTTAAGCTGTCATAATAGGGATATCGATAATATCCTTGTCTTTATATTTTTAAAATCCATTACAACTATTCCTACAAAGACTAAAGCTTATAAGTTAGGGTTAATCAATAAGAATGGTGAACTGATTCGCAGTCCGGAAACTAAACAAGAACAAGATGCTATTTCTAACTTGGACCTTCTTATGTTCAAGTTGAGAGAATGGTTAAGACCAAAAATGTATTGTCTAGCTTCTGTTAACTGGATTCGTGGTTTATATAATGACAAGCGTATTCAAAATTATCTTATGAATACAGACTTCGTTTCTAGACAATATGTCGTAAGACGACTTAATGATGAATTAAATGATATTTTAAGGAAACATTAATATGCGTTACTATCCACCTCCGCCGCCTCCTCCCCCACCATGTCCAGAATGTGAACGTATGCATCGCTCTGAATATGAAAAATATGGTTTTAATATTGTAGTAGGCGGAAAATATTGGACAAAAATTCCAGAAGTTCGTAAATGTTGTCCAATTAAAGTAACTGTTGTTGAAAGCACAGCGAAAGAAATAACTGTTGAATTTAATGGGGTAAAATTCACAAAGGATAGAACTGAATTCTTAAAGTCTAGCTGGCGTGATTATGATTCTTTTTAAAATGAAATTCTGAAAAGACCGCTGTGAAACCTGTCGCTGTCCTAAAGGACAGGACCTTCTCCGATAGGAGTAGAGTCTTTATACAACAGTTCCTGGTTCATAGAATTACTACTTTTTAGGGTTTGTAAAACAAACTTGTCATCCATAGTTGGATTCTCCACAGGCATAGAAGGAACTAAAGTTCCTTCGGTTTCGGTATTTCGTACCGTACCTTTATCTAAAATTCTCAAACCTTCATTCTTTATGTTAATTGACGCATTAATGCCACGGTCATGTTGAGTACAACAATTAGGACAAATCCATTCACGAATTTCAAGACCCATATATGACATTCTGTGACCACAGCAGTGGCAAATTTTAGATGAAGGAAAGAACCTACCAACTTCTATTATTTGCCTATTATGCCATATAGCCTTATACTTTAACATACTAACTAAAGTTCCAAATGAACAATCCTGTATTGCTTTAGCCAAATGATGATTTTTTGTCATACCTTTGACATTTAAGTTTTCTATACAAATGATGTCATTTTCTTTAATTAATTTCGTAGATATCTTATGGAGGTTATCTTTTCTCTTATTGTCCAGTTTTTCATGAGCGATAGCAAGTTTCAGTCTTGCTTTCTCTTGATTCTTGCTACCTTTCTTTTTCTTACTATATAATCTTTGTAAGTGTTTAATTTTCCTCTCAGCTTTAACTTGATACTTAGGATTTGAATACTTATTTCCGTTAGAATCTATTACTAAGTCTTTAATTCCTAAGTCTATGCCGATTACTTCTCCAGTGTGTTCGTATTCTTTTTGTTCTATATCACAGCATATTGAACAATAATACTTATTTGTTTTAGAACGTTCAATAGTAATGTTATAGATTTTCTTAATGTTTAATTTAGCAAAGTCATAATCTTCTCTAAACTCTACTAAACCGGCTTTTGGTATTCTGATATGATTCTTGTCAGGAATAAGTTTCTTGATAGTCTTCTGCATCATACCATTACGATATGAATTTTTGTCTTTCTTTTTCTTGAACTTGGGAAATTTAGCTTTCTTATTAAAGAAATTAGTATATGCAACATTTAAGTCTTGATAGGTATTACAAAGTCCTTGAGAATCTGAATTTTTCATCCAGTTATATTTGGATTTAATTTTCTTAAACAAATCGCATTTATTTAACTTAGTACCGTTTTTATAAGCATTTTGCAGTTCATAGAGCATTTCGTTATAGATTACCCTACAGCAGCCAAAGGACTTGTTAAAGAAAGTCTGTTGACTTTTATTTGGATATAATCTAATCTTATATGCTCTAGTTATTACCATAAGAAAAATCCTATTAGTAGAGTCAGTACCAATAGGATTTTAGACTATTTCTAGTCATTTAATTTCAGCCTATTATTAGAATCTGACTCATTCTAATAATTTCTATATTATATTTATAGAAGTTTCATTTTGAAAATTGTATTTTTGTACCAATTCATATCACCATGCTAAAGCATGGGATTTTTCTTGGCGCAACTCTATAAATAATATATACAATTTGAATATACGGTAGAAAAATGAAACATTTTGATGACGATGACGATTTGATCTTGGACGAAGACTTTGGTATAGGTGTTGGTGCACCTTGTGGCCTTGACCAAGGAATTCCACATGGTGGTGACTGCAAAGGTTGCTGTCCCCAACGTATGGGTTTATTGTATCAACGTTCACCATATTCTATAAATCCATTTTATGCCGGTGTTGCTGATGCACATCATCCTGGTTATTGGTTAAAACAAATTCCTAAGAAAAAACGTCGTAAGAAAAAACGCCGTAAACTTCGTGAAGATGCACAGGCTAGAGCAGAATTAATGAACTATCTTAAAAAAGAATGTTTTGCAATTTACTATAAACATTATGGTAAAGAAGACTGTGCTAATGAACATGCAACTCAGGAAGAGCTTTATCAGCATTTTAGCACAGGTTTTGAAAACGATATTACGCCGTTAATCAGATCTTATGAAATTGGCAAATTCGCAAGAAGAATCTGTAACCATGTGCTCGATGAAGAAGATGCAGACAATATTTTAAAGCATTATAAAAAGGAGCTAAAGCTAGCAGCACGATTATTAGCTTAAAAATTTTTGAGTGTATATATGGATGTGAAAACTCAACAGCTTAATATAATGATGGAAGCTATACGGCAAATTGTGCGTGTAAAGACATGCCCACCTTGGGTAGTCGGCAAATTAACTGATGCCGTTAAAAAAGCAAAAACATTAACAGAAGGTAATTCTTCTGGAACAGAGAATTTTTCTGAATATGAAGTAGATTATACATGTAGGCCATTTAATCTTAATGAACGTGCGATAAGCACCATTGAAAATGATACTTGCTTATATGAAATAATCGGTATATGTGATCCTATTAATGGAATTAATTTATATAATATAAAAATTGTAAAGGGAGATAAAAACAATCCTACTGGCTATATTGTTTATAATGTCCCTGAAACTAAATTACAACATATTAAGGAATAAACTATGGCAAAACATGTAAATAAATCATCAAATATAAGGAGGATTGTAGTGAAAAGAAATTTTGATGCTCTTTACAAGTCAAAAAATTCAGGCGATACATATAGTGAACAGGATATGCAGCATTTAAAGCTTATTGAACCAAATGCTGTACTTCCAAGAGGATATACATCAATTCCTAGAATTCCACGTTCTCCTCGCGTTAATCGTGTTGCAAATAAAGCAGCGCTTGATAATTTTGAAAAAGAATATGAAGCATTTATTGCTGAACAGAGACGTTTAAAAGTTGAACGTGAAGCTAAGGAAGCAGCAATTAAGGCTGCAGCTGAACAGACAGAAACAACAGAGCCTAAAGTTGATGTTGCTGAACCAGTATTTGTAGGATGGGAGACTGAAGGTGAAACTGAACCAGTAGAGGTAAAGAATGAAGTTACAAGTGAAGAAACCGTTACAAGTGAAAACACAGAAGAAGTCCCGGTTATTGAAACTAAGCCAAAGAAAAGAACAAAGAAGAAAACGGTGGTTGAACCAGTTGACACGGTAACTGAAACTCCTGAAACTGCAGAATCTGCTGAATAAATTAAAAAGGACCAAATAATTGGTCCTTTTAATTTTTAATGTCTGAACTTATTAGTTCGTGTCCAATGCTGTAAGCATGTCACGTGCTCCTTCAAGATCACCCTTCATTGTAGCAATATCCTGCTTAAGTTCATCACGCTTCTTAATGAGAGGTTCTTTCATCTTTCTATTAAGATAAGATCTTGCCTTTACATCAATCTTTGCGCCAATCTTCTTAATCAAGAAAATAGCATTTTTAATGTTCTTGAATTCCAAGTCTTCAGGGTTCAACAACTTACCATTGAAAATTAATTCAATATCAGTCTTAACCTTTTCGATTTCAACTAACTGTTCTTCCTTAAGGGTCTGTGTTACAGCAACAACAGCCTGCATGATTTTTTCTACATCATAAATGACTTTAGCTGCAGGAGTATCAGTAGTCGTCACGTCGTTCGGATCTGACTGACCTTGCAAGAATTCCGGGTCATCTTCATGAGAACCATCATTAACAGGAGATTCATCTTCCTTGTCTTCACCTTCGGTGTTATTATCGCTATTAGCATTGTCTCCGCCTCCAGCGCCACCAGCACCGCCTGCTCCGCCAGCTCCACCAGCACCGCCACCGGCGTCTCCACCAAATGGATCTCCACCACCAGCGTCGCCGCCAAATGGATCTCCACCAGCGTCTCCACCAGTGTCGCCAGCATCTCCTCCAAAAGGATCTGCTTCATTCAATATAGGTGTGCCTTCGAAGTCAGCTTCTTCAGACAAGAAATGAGAAAACGATGAACCAATATCAATCTTAATCGGTCCAATCGCATTCTGTAGCATTTCTTCTAATTTTGCCATTTTTTACTTCCTATATTCTGAAAATCTCGTTGATTCTATCAACTATTATCTCTTTATTTATACTTCTTATATTAGAGCAAGTTAAATAATTAAAAAATACCCTTGCTGCTTTAGAATTTTTCTTAGTCAAAAGTTCATAAAGACCATACTTATCTTGATTAATAACCATATTAGCCATTAATTCCATAAGATCTGTCATACGTTCTGCGGTATGTTCACAATCTTTAGATTCACCTTGATATGTCTTAAAAAACTTATCAAGATATTTCTTCATAAACTCATTACGATGATCTAATTTATAATATATAGAAAACAACAATTTAGCCCACCTTACGATAAATCGAACTTGGGCAGTTCAACTGGTTCAACTTGTACCTCTGCCTGTTTCATAACTTCAAATTGTTCTTTTGGATTAAATATATAGGTATTATTTTGTGTAATCTGGCCCGGAACTTGCTGACCTTTATCAGCAGTAAGACGTTTTGTAGCCAGACGTTCTTTCATTTCAAGAGACTTCTCCTTGAAATTTTCACCAGTTTCAACAACTTGATAATCGGTAATTATTTTTTCAAGTTCAGTCAACTGAGCAACATTATCACGAACAGATTTAGATAATGTTGCATATAACATATAAAAATTCGGAGCCGCGGCACCACCAAGAATCAAATCTTTTAATGAATCCATAACTTCACGGTCAGATTCAATTAAATCCTGAAGCTCATTCATTAAAAATTCTTTATCAGCTAAAGAATACTTTTGCTCTTTTATACCGTCTCGAATTTCTTCAATCTTTTCATTAGCAGAATTTATGGTAGAATTTACATCTTCCTCTACTGCTTCAATATTGAATTCTTTCTTTAAACCTTCAAATCCGTCCATAATTGTAACAAAATATAGTAAAAAATATTTACTTCTGGTCAACTAAATTAATAAATTCTGTATATTTATTTACACATATTTAAAATCTGACGTTCTGTCAATACTTTAAATATATATCCATGTTCAGCACACCATCTTCTTGCTGCTTTCCATTTAGAATTATTTGTTCTAATGACGTTACATTTTTCTTGCCAACGCCTAATAGAACGTTGTGTCTTCTGCTTTGGTGGTTCTGGATAAATCAATTCATTATTTTCATCAAGCTTTGCACTCTGACTTTCTGGTTTTACTTCAATAATATATTTATCTACCTTACCATTAACATCTTGACACTTCATATAAAAATCAGTAATATAAGTATGCTGTTTACCGTCAACTTCTGAAATATATGGAAGTTTTAATACTTCAGAACCCCATTCAAGTATAGTAGCATACTTATCACAGAATTTCATCAGTTTTAATTCCCAACTACTACGATATGTAATGTCACTTACCTTTCCTAATGCCCCATTTAAATTTACACATTTATATGGATGCTTCGGAAAGAATTTTCCTTTATAATAATCATTACTAAATATCATTCCCATAATTCACCTTTTTACCAACCTTCAAATGGATCATAATATTCAGGATTTTCTTCCTTTATATCTGGATCTTTGTATCTATAGTCAAACATATTAACTGTCTTATTTGCAGTTAAGTCTGTGTTGATTTTTAATGGGTCATTAAAATTATATTGCGGTGATAATGCACTTGGTGCAACATCGTAAATTGGATCTTGTGGATTTGCTAATGTAGGTGAATTTGCAGATACTGACCATTTATTATCCTTATAGACTTTCAATGTCATTGTATAAGTATGTTTAGCAAGTCCGAATGCTTCAGAATAGTATTTAACATCAACTACTCTGTAAAATGTTTCATTTGGATTTATGTAAACAATATCACCAATTTTAGCTGGACATTCATTATAAACTTCAGGTGTATTCTTGTCATATCCGCCATAAGTAGAATAATAATCAAATGCATTTATACTGGCATAAAGAGTTACCACATCTTCACCCCAAATACCCTGTAACTGATAACTTCTAACATTTGGCGGTAACTGTTGAACATATCCCATAAAATACCAGCTACGTTCTATTTCTCTTAACTGGTCTTCACCATATAACTTATCTCTATCTAAATCTTCAGATACATGGTAATAAGTACATTTAATACCATACAAACCATATGCATCCAAAGTAACATCGTCTACTGTATCTTCTTCATTAGAACATACAATATTATCTTTGTCATCTACAAGTGCTGCTGTAGTTGAACAAAGCCATGGAAACATATTTGTATTTGTAATTTTTGCCATACTTTATTTATTTAACTGAAATTAATCCATCGTCAGACCATTCAACTTTGACTTTTCTAGTTATAGGAACATAATCCTTTGGAAGTTTATAATATGCGAATGGAATACTCGTTTCCGGATTCTTTGGCTCATTAAATATATAATCATTTAACTTATTATCAGCCTCATCTTTACTTGCTCGATCACCGCTATACCAAGTAACTAATATACCATTACCTCTAAAACCTTCTACCTTTCCAGAGAATACGCAATCATCGGCTTTTAAATTAGACTGGTCTTCACACAATGGTTCTTCTTTAATTCCATAAATTCTATATTCACTTGGACTATATCCAGATTCAAAATTATATGCACTAAAATGCTTATCAAAATCCTCATCTGGTCTTTCTGCCAAATTTGGATATTTTGATAAGTCATAGTCATATGCTTTTGCACTATATACAGAATAGTCAAATGAATCATAATAGATATCTCTATCAATCATTGTCCCAGTTTTTGGTTTATCATAATTTGAAAATAAATATGATGAAACTGGAGTATTAAAGAAACTGCTGAATTCATAACTAAATTCTGCTTCAAGGCCATCTACTGTTGAAACAGTTTCTATTTCAGCATTATTTATTGGGCCTAAATATTTACAATATCGAGCATTAGCTGTGGCATCATTAAATGTTAAATTAATAGATGACATCGCTGGATTATCTTGCTTAAAATCATATAAAAACCAAGCATCAAATTTTGTGTTGATAATATTACTATCAACAAATGCTTTGTCATTATTAAGCAAATGTTTTATATAGGAATTAAATACTAATCCGCGATTATTCACGCTTCAACCTCCAAAATTAATCCAGATGCAGAAACATCACCATTAGAAGGATAACTACTATATGACCATGATGTTCCATCTTGACATTCACTTAAACCTACATTTATATACATTACTGGATTACTATCAGAATCTGTTACATACAAGCCATCAAAATCATCAGCAGTAAATCCGCTAAATGAAACTGAAGATATACCTTCTATTCTTAACTGATCTAATATACATTCTTGATTAGGTGTCTTACCAATAGCAAATATATTTGATGCATAAATCAAATCATCATTATATGCACTAGGGACAGTTTCACCCATATTAAACCAGAAACCAGCCTTATCATTTGCTTCATCATATTTAACAGGAACCAAAAATCCAGTTTTACCTATATTTTGACTTAATATACCTTTTGTATAAGTATATTTAAAATATTCACCATGCTCATCATTTGTAGCTTCTTTACGTCGAATAAGATTACTTGAAAAATTAAATAACTTAAATTTATCTAAGTTTTCTTTTGCCTCTTGATATAATATACCTGTTGCAGCATTTGCATCATAAGTGCTACCTAAGAAATCAACATAATATTTACCAGGATCATTCATATATATCCATGACACAGGATATATTGGTTCAATTTCTTCACCTGGAACCATTAAATATTTCCATGTTTTAAGTGTCGGAATATAATCAAATACTCGTTCTTCTCGTGGCATGGATGCAACTTGCTTATCAATATCAGCTTGATCTGTAAGATAGAATCCTTCTTTCAAACCAAGTAATGCTGATGTTGTTGTTCCATTTGCAAATTTTATTGTGCCTGATGCAGCTGACCAAATTGCACTAACATCTGATGCACCGCCTGGCATATTATCATCACCGACTTTATACCACAATTTATATGGAATATTCCAAATTTGACTACCGTCAAAATTCGGATATAAATCTTCTCTAGCATAAGCTGAAACTATACTACTACCAACTATAGTTAATCTTGATGCTACAGCAGTTAATGCAGCGGCAGTCCAACTATCAAATATACGCTCTTCATTTTCATCAGCTGGACATATTGCTGTAGTAGGATCAAAATATGGCGCTGATATATGTGGATTATTATTAGTAATATTTGCAGATACATAATTAGCTTCCATCATATAAGCTGATACTAATCCTGGAGGAGTATCAGATTCAATTACTGCAGACACTTCATTATTGTCGTTTAATTCATAACCAACAATATACTTAGTTGCAGGTAATCTTTTCTTAATAACTTCAACTTTTTCTATCTTTAAATCATGCTCATGTGCATATAATAAATCATTTCTATCACGTACTCTTGATATAAGTAATGTATGCGTAAATTGCATATTTTCTAATGGCTTTTTATTATTATATGTATCTGGATCAATAGTTATAAAATGTTGAGCACCTTGATAAATATCTCCAGCATTGTTATGATCTAATACATATAATCCTGCAACTTTAATATAATTATTGTCATTCTCACCATCAATAGCATCATCTATAGAAATACGTCTATCTCTTATATTTTTATTTGCATCTAAATCAAGATGGCCGATTGACCATTGTTCAGCATATTCCATTTTTGGGTATTGATTAATCACATTACCAGCCTCTGGATCATAATTTGGGTCTGTTGTGTCCCACCATACACCATGACCATCCATGAAACAAGCTGTTGCATTATAATCACGTTGATTATTATCACCAAATGTTACTTCTACAATAAATCCAGAAACAAAATCACCTAATGTACCAACACCTCCATCTGCTGTATAAGTAGCACCACAATTAGGATTTGATAAATATACTCGATACCCTGAAATATTTGTCATCATATCATTACGTATATGACTATTATCTTTCTTTAATACAAAGTCAGAACCAAAATATGGATAAGTATATGGTATCTTATTACCATTAAAACCACTATTAACTACGTGATGATCTATCTCCATTCCACGGTCAGATGGATCAGGTGGAACAGAATCAACATGACTTGCTGTATATACTTGTGTTCCACCCGCATTTATATAATATGCTGAAAAATGATTTGGTAATTTTGCAGCTTTTGGAACTACTGTATATTTAAATAAATTATTTTCTGTAAAATATTCAGTATTAAGATTAACTGCATGGTCTGGATGAGTCCATACATTATGATTATCAGAAACTTTACAATTCTCCCAATTAATTATTTTTCCAAATAATTTTCTTATATCATATGAATAATTCAATTTGTCAGTAGAGAAAAATCTATCAAGAACAGTTTGTTTAGTTGCAGGATCTACCGGATTCTGAATACCTGGCAAATCAGTCATTATGTTTATACCATAAAATTCAGGATTACTTGCAGGAGATGCTAGGTTTTGATCCATAGCATATAATCCTATCGTAGCAAAATAACTTGCGTTTGCACTGTATGTATTCTCATTAATTATCGCTGAATTACAGCCATAGCCACCACGGTCACCATTAAGCTTATTTTCATATGTTTTTTCTGTATAGTCTGCTGTATATGCAGAATAATTCTTATATGGTGCATTTGCAAATAATGTCTCTATTACAGATGGTGATGTTTGATATATCGGTTTTAATTCACAAACTAATGGAGATGCTGCACCATCAGTTGTTGTATATGCACGATAACTGTCATCATATAAATCTGGATTATTATATATAAATTCCGCAGTCGCAACAGGATATTGGCATTTAGCAACTCTATTATTATGCGAATTAAATACTTGCTTATAGTATAAACCCTTAGCAGTCAAACTTCCTTCATTATCAGAATCATCATTTGATAAACTTTCTTTATATGTAATATCTAAATTTTTAAACTTTATTATCCTACTATAACTTTCATTAATCGCATATGCTGGTCTATCCCATATATCAGAAATATTACTTGTATTTAATTCAATAATAGGAGTAATTCCAGCAAACTTATCAAGTAAGTAATAATCTTCTGGCAATGATAATCTTGCATTCTTTGTGTTAGTATCTTTTTTACAAACTTTAACATGGTTATTATTAAAGAATGCAGTAACATTATTAACTTTTAAAGAATCTTGATAACCGACAGCAATACATTCGCCGAATAAACCGCCGATATTTTTTATACTTGGCATTGGGAAATTATATACTTGTGTATCATTTTCATCTTGAGATGCTCTAACTTGAGTATAATAATCTCTTTTATGATAAATATATCTATAATTATCCTCATCAATCGTCATTGATGGTAACATACCGCTAGCATCCATTGCACTAATATTAACTATACAATTTTCAATATCGCCATTTAACTGCTTACCTACTAAACCGCCAATAAATCCAACAAATGTTCCAGATGTAACAATATTTGAATTTATAATTACATTTTTAATTACGTTATTATTAATACCTACAAGTGGAGATACAAAGTAAGCTGCTCTGTTTTGCTGGCTCAATTTTATAGATTTATCAAAATATGATGCATTTTCAAATAAAGTATAAGAATTAGTATAACGAGATTTTTTACGAACATCATATACTCTTCTATCATCAACTGGAAGATTTACTGCTCTATCGTATAAAAAGTCTATCGGTAATAAACCAATTAACGATGCAGCTAAATTAAACTTAGCTACACCTGGTGTTAGTTTATTTATCTGTGCTGCTATAAATGTATCATAGAATAAAATATTTTTACGATTATCTGATGTATTAACACTATCAACATAATAACCATATTCTGTTGATGGAAAACCATCAAAATAATACCATTCGTCTGGAGACTTTAGATTTGTAGGTTCATCCGTTGCTATTTTAATTCCAAAACTATTACCATGAGATCCAGTAATACTTGTTTTCCAATATGTTTCTAATGTTTTTGTATTTTTATTATAGCCAGATAATGTTGCGAAAACGCCTTCATTAAAATATCCAACATATGGAACAATATTGCCTATTGAATCGAAACACAAATAATCTGGATAAAACATATTTCCATATAAATTTGTTTCTTTTGTATCAGCATCATCAATTTTATTATATACTGAATAAATTTTTGGATAGAACGAATTAATAGTAATCTTACCATCAACTGCTACATTCGTAATTTTACCATTATTTTTACCACATAAAAATCCTGCAACAACATCGCCTTCACCATCAATTAAATGTGAAATAGAAATTTGTTTTTTACAAGTAAGTTGTGCAAAGCCTTCGACTGCAACTCTATCAATCCAACCACTATATCCTAAATAACCAACAATACCATTACATGAATTTACACAGTTAATGTTTATATTTTTAAATGCATAACCATTACCATATAAAATACCTTCATATGGTCGTTCTGAATTTTCTCCAAGCGCAAAATTAATATTAATTAAATCTGTGCTTCCAATATCATCACCAAGTACAATATTAATTAGGTTATTATAATTTTCGCCATTTATTTTATTTGCACACCACTTTAAATCTTCTTTAGTTTTTATATAATAGAAACCACGAGGAACATCTTCTGAAACTTCTTCCCCAGTTTCTTCATCAATTACTTTTTGTGTTTTATCTACACGATAAAATTTACCAGTTTCTGAAAAGAATAAAGCAGATAATGAATTAGCTTGACCATTATAATTTTTTTCAACTGGATTATTTTCAAGGAATAGGTCAAGATTTTCTTTAGTTACATATTCAGGTTCATGAGCTATATCTACTTCACCCATTACAGTATAATTATATAAAACAGGACGCATATTTGTATAATATGTATCGCTAAAATTATCTACAATATTAGTATAACCACTTGTAGAAAAATTACTATTCAAATAGTATAAATCTGTTTGACTACGAACATATTTTAATGTATCTGCATAATCTTCTGCAAAATTTGCTTTAACTGGTTGAAACTTCCAAGTGTCTTCACCTGAAACTTTACCATTCATTAATCTTTCTTTGAAACTATTAAAAACAAAAGATTCCATATTTTACCACTTCTTGATATAGTCTGTAGTTTCCTGCTCGTCTGTTGTAACTATAGGTCTATTAACCTTAAATGAACATTTCATTGTATTTGTATCATTACTATTTACTTGTTCAAATATAAGACTTGAATCTAACATATTATTATAGTCTGATGGAGCATTAACATCATCTGATATTTTATATTCTCTAAGCCAATCCTTTTTTATAGTCTTAGTATTTCCATTTCCAAATGATTCTACACATGTATTATTAATAAACTGCGTTAATTCATGAAGAGTCACATCACCTGCTAAACCAAGTGCATATTTACTAGTAAATTTTCGATATTTATCATATGCTTGAATTGTAGTTGAATATATATCAGATTTATCTGGTATTCTAGCTACTGATGCCATATGAGGCAATCCTTTTATCATATATTTTAATTCATATGGAATACCACAATCAGTAGATAATACCATTTCTGTTGCCAAGAATATTTCATTAGTACTCATTCTCCATACTGGTAAAGCACCAGTACTAATAAAATCTCTAACATTTGTAACATTATAGTCAGTACCTAATACCATTTTAGAAAGACGATTATAAGATTTCTGTAATCTTTTTGTTATAAAATTATTTCCATTTATTGAATACTTTGATGTTTTTTGTAATCTAAAGCCATTAATAACAGTATATGGCAATTTATTACCATATGGACCTAAATATTTTGAATTTTCATATGTATCTTCTTCAACATCTGGGTCAGTATCTAATGTAGCATCTCCAGCTATTATATGTCCTCTATGTCTATAATGCATATAAGATCTAACATCATATTTATCAGGATTCCGGTCAAAATCTCCATTTAATTTATCAATAAATGGTTTCTGAAATGATGTAATATGATATAAATCTTCATTTTCATCTAAAGGCTCACGAATTCTATTATCTGTTTTCGACAAATCACCATTTATATCCGCTCTATTATTAATAGTTATCCAGCCATTTACACCATTCCATACTAATAATTGAATTTTAATATTATAAAAATACTTATTTGAAGTTTCAGTAATAACTAATTTTCCAGGTTTACATTCATAAGTACACCAATTATGTAAATCTTCAATCCAAAAATATACTCTATTATCATCAAATAAAGTTGCCTTAGAAATATCTTCATAGCCATTGTTTTCTAGCGATGTATTTTTACGCTTAGAATAATATTCCATTGGCGTTTGCCAATTAATACCATCATTTTTTTCGAGAAAATCATCTATTGAATCACTAGACTCTACTTCATTATTAGTATCTGTATCTATAACTACTGGCTCTGTAGTTACTTCACTAACATTAACGGTAAATGGGAACTCTGTAATTCTTGGGTATATCTTAATTGCCATATAGATATTTATAATATCGATTTTAAAAAATCATATATAATAAGTATATCATTTAGTGAGGTTTTATGAAAATTGCAGGCTTAGATTTGTCTATTTCTTCTAGTGGCATTATTATTGAAGAACTTGACGAAAATCTGGAAATAAAAAATATTGAACGGCATGGGTTTACTAGTGTCAAGAAAAATGCTATATTAGAAAATATTGTTTACTATAATAAGAATGATTTTAAAAACGACTATGAGCGGTATCAATTCTTTTGTGACAATATAGTTGACTGGTGCAAAGATTGTGAATATATCGCAGTTGAAGACTATGCGTATTCTATGTCTGGTGCCTCTGGTATGATTTTCTCTTTGGCTGAATTCGAAGGAAATATCAAGCTTTCACTTTTCAGAGAAGGATGTAAACTTCGTTTTTATACTCCTAACCAGAATAAAAAGTTCTTTTCTGGTCGAGGAAATGCTGATAAAATCGGAATGAGAGATGCATTTGACCAATGGCCTGGAAAGAAACCAGATTTAGGTGATTTGCCTATTGTAACTAACGGTAAAGCTGGTAATTCTCCAACTTCTGATATTATTGATGCTTTCGGTATCTGTGAATTTCTTAGAAAAGAATTGAAAATTCGTAAAAACTTAGAAACTATGGATTCTCAGGCTAAATATATTCAAGAATGCTTTTTAACCAAAACTCAAGAACATATTAATGGCCTTATAAATGCAAACTTCCTTTATAAATAATAATAGAGGAATTATGCATTTAGATGAAGCATTAAATATACTTAAAAATAATAATCTTATTGTCGAAGACGAAGTTGTTATTAGAGAAGCTACTTATGAAGAATATATTGCAGCATTTAAGAAAGTTGCAGCTAATGAAGTAGAACAATTTTATACTAATGCTACACCAGAACAGCGACATATATTAGAACAGCAAATTATAGCGTCAGCTGATATTATTTGGGATAGACTTCTTCATAAGTATACTATTACTGGTGAAGAAATTTTAGCTACATTACCAAATCAAGATGGTTCAACCTATATTTCTATGGCATATGTACCACCTATGAATCGTGGAAATTGGGGTTCTATAAAAGCATTTAAAAAGTGTATCGAAGATTCACCGAATGGTGTTTCTTTACATACAAACAGAAACAATAAACGTGTTATTAACCTAGTCAAATATTTTGGGTTTACTGAATATCCTTCTGCACATCAGAATGAATTATTCTTTGCAAATAAACCCGGAATTGGTGGTAATGAATGGGTTACTAACGATCAGGCACCAGATACAGACTAAGGAGTGAAATGATTACAAAACTATTTTTAGATATGGACGGTGTTATAGTCAATTTTAGAGGCCAATGCGAAAAATTTAATTGCATTGAAGGTAATAAAGTTGACTGGTCTGTAATTCATAATGCTGGTTCTGACTTTTGGTCAGAAATCGAGTGGCTTCCTGAGGGTAAGGAGCTATATGAATTCGTTAAAAAAGTCTGTAAAGAAGAAGACATAGATCTTTACATTCTTACTTCTGTTAACTTTAATGAAGGAAAAGTTGGTAAATTAAAATGGCTTAAAGATAATACTGATATCGATAGACATCATATTATCATTACAAACCTCGGCAAAGAAAAAGCATATTATGCAGATCCTGAAGCATTACTAATTGATGACTTTAGAAAAAATTGCGATGCTTTTTCAAGTGCTGGTGGTCAAGTAATAAAATATGAAACACCAAAACAAACAAAAGAAGAATTTTTAACATTACTTGGATTGTGAACTAATTCCACCCTAAAGGGTGGAATCTTCCTACTCAAGGTTGTTATTACAACCAGTATCAATAGGCTTAACAGGCAGTCCCTGCGCTGATTTATTTAAAATTTTTATACCTTCATCCAATATGTTCAATGCTGCATTTTTATCTCTATCTAAAAAGATATGACAATTAGGACATTCCCATTCTCTATCGGCTAAAGTCAAGGTAGTGTTTTTATAACCACAACAATGACATAGTTTACTTGATGGGTAGAAACTTCCAACTCTGATATAAGTTCTACCATACCATTTAGCCTTATAATCTACCATATTGCAGAATGAACTAAATGAAGCGTCTGCAATAGATTTTACCAGTTTACGATTTTTGACCATATTGGAAGGTTTTAAGTCTTCACTTACGATAACTTGGTTTTCGTTAATAAGTTGACGACTTATCTTGTGCTGAAAATCTTTTCTTTGATTCTTTATTTTTTCATGGACTAAAGCTACTTTTAACTTTTGCTTCTTATAATTATTACTTCCTTTAGTACAATGACTTAATTTTCTTTGTTCTTTAGCAAGTTTTTCTTATGATTTCCTAAAATATCTTGGATTGTCAATTACTATTCCGTCTGAGTCTATAAGAAAATCCTTTAATCCTAAGTCAAATCCTATTTTAAAATTGTTTGGTTTAAGTTTTTCAGGTTCTTCGCATTCGCAACAAATACTACAAAAATACTTGTTTGTATTAGATTTCTTTACCGTAATGTTGTAAACCTTTGTTATTCCATATTTTGAAAAATCATATCCAGTTCTATAAGTGATTTTACCAATTTTAGGAATACTTATTTTCCTTGTATCATAATTGCATAGTTCATTAATTTTAGTTTTCATCATACAGTCACGATAAGACTGTTTATCATGTTTCTTTTTAAACTTAGGAGCTTTAGCCTTTTGTTTAGTTTTCTTCTTTAATGAATTAAACCAATTTTTATATGCTTTATTCAAGTCATTTAATGCTTGGCATATAGCTTGACTTCCTATTTCTTTAAGCCATAGATTTTCAGATTTTATATTTTTGACAATATCATTAATTGTAATATTTAATTTTTCAGTATAAGCTTTTTGTTTTTGAAACAGAACACAGTTATACATGAATCTACAAGCACCAAAAGTCTGATTTAGCTTTTGTTCTTGTAGTTTAGTAGGGTATAACCTTATTTCAAACGCTCTGTTCATAAAATAAAAATCCTATTAGTAGGATCGGTACCAATAGGATATAGCTATTTCTAGCATTAAAATCTTTATTTTCCTATATTAGAATCCGATCCATTCTAATAATCTATATTATATATATATAAAAATTATTTTATGAATTTTGCAATTTAAGCGAACATTCATATGCCGGCCTGAAGGCATGGCATCTTTCTGTTCGCTTTTTATGTAAAATAAAAAACCGGTTTAATAACCGGTTTTATTTTTATCCTTTACGTTTTGTAGGATGTTTTGCAGCATATTCTTCGATATTAGAAGCAATCGATAAACTCTTCGTCAAAGCCTTATCAAGTCTTCGAGAGAATGCATCTGCAAGGGGCTTATCTACTTTCTTTAATGATTTATAAAACTCAACTGCTTTATCCCATTCAGCAAGAGCTTCCATATCTTCCTTGTCATACTTATTTTCTTCTAACATCTTTGCATATATCTTTTTACATGCGATATCTGCAATATTTTGAACCATTTCAGAAGACATTTTAACATCGCTTCCAAGGTTATAAGCAGTCTTTAAATTCTGGTCAAACGCTGCAGTTGTAGCTTTTGAATTATATGTATCTGTGGCTTTTGCATTAAAATCTTTAGCCATTGCATTAGTAATAAGTCCTGCAACTAATGCTAAACCTGTTATAATTTTGGTAATTTTACCCTCATTTAATACCTTATAGCCATTTTTATTCAAAACTTTAATAGCTTCGTCTAATTCTTTTTCTTTTCTATTATAATATTCTCTGAAAGTTTCTTTCATAAATTCTCCATGGTTTATATTATTTATAAATAATGTATGGCTAGAGATTATGCTGCGGAATTCCGAAAATTATTCAGTAATGGATGTAGTGTTAAAGGATGGGACTGGAATGCCCCTAGATACTTCGATTCAACAGAAAACGACTGTTATTCTGCTGAAGCCGCATTAGTCTCTGAACTTACTTCTGAAGCTTATAATAATTTTGGTTTCGAAGTCCTTTATTATATTAAGGCTATTGATACTAAAATTGATAAGTTATATGGCGAAGACCCATTAGAAAATGTAGAACGTAGATTTAAGCTACAAATGTATACTGATAGTATACCTACAATGCAAAAAAGTTATGATATTCAAGGCATGATCTATAATGAACTTATAACATGCCAATGCACTGTTCAACATTTCTATGAAGCATCTCAGTTGTCCTATCCTGATATGAAAGATATTTATGAAGCTGAGGTTCCTAGAATAGGCGATATTGTCTATATGGAATATTCAGATACTTATTATGAAGTCGTAAATGTCAAACAATTTGCTGATAGTACTACATTCTTGTCTACACCGATGACATATACATTCATATTACGCGTATGGCGCAATAATCATGAAGACGTCGATGTCTTTAATGCTAATCCTGACCAAATGGAAGAATTTAATGAATATGCTTCTCTTGGTGAAACATTCAATATTAGCCTTAAAGACACTGAAGGGCGTGAAACTGCTAAGGTACAAGCTGATAAAACTGAAGAAGGTGGTATAATTAAAGAAGGTAGCGATATGCTCGCTATCAATGAAGATTTAAAACGTGATAATACTCTGAAATATTCTGAAGAAGGTGAAATTCTTAATGAACCTAAGGATAATGTTGAATCCCATGTAGTTTATAAGGATAAAGAAATTAAAGAAGAAAATCCAGAATATTATGACCCGTTCGGAGGTTGGTAATGGGTTTATTGAATATCTATAGTAGCATTTCAAAACTTAGACCGCACATAACTTATAGATTCTGTGCAGCAATTAGCCCATTTGGTAGTTCTTCAGTCGAATCTGACGAAGTAGTAAATTTTGCAATAAAAAGTGTAACATTTCCTACATTTAATATTGCTAATGATACAAAAAGATTATTTGGTAATACTCAAGTTTCTTTCCCGACTTTTAAATTCGGTGAACGTGAAATGTCTATTACGTTTGAAGAAACTGATGACATGAGTGTATTTAATACATTATCAACCTATTATACAAATACTCCATATTTTAATGAAAGTTTGCCTTTAATAAGTATAAAAATTACACAGTTTGAAGAATCAATGAATACTGTCGTTGATGAAAAAACTTATGTCTGTAGAATTAAACAGTTCGATTTTCCTACATTCAATAATAATGAATATGGCTCACCTATTTCATTAAAAGCAAGTTTCTATGTCTTATATAGCACAAGTGATGAAAAGTCTCTCAATAATATTAAACGTGATAAATCTGGCGAAATTAAGCATCAAGAAACTCATGGTAATCTTGACAATATATTCGGTGAATATATGGAAAATCTCGGTAGTGCTGAACATGAAGAAGATTTAAAAAGCAATTCTCAATACAGAGAACAATATTTTGGTTCACAGTATAATGAACTTAATGAAAAGCGTAATGAAAAATTACAAACTATTAGAAGACAGCTTATTGAAGTTCATAATGAAGCTATGAAAAATGACGCAGCTTATAAAGAAGACTTTGAAAAGTTTAAAAAGACTTATAAGGGTGAAGCTAATACTGTTGCTGAAGTAGAAGCATTCTTGAAACTTGACCTTAAATATGGTAGTGATCCTGGTGCTATTGGTAATGCTATTAATAAATTTAGTGAAAATGAACAAACTGCAATACTTGAAAAAGCATTAATCGATTTGAATGAACTTGATACTCAGATGGAATCTATTAAGTCTGAAGAAAAGTCTTATGCACCAACTTCATTATTAACTAATAATAATTCTAAAAGTACTTCTGATTTTGAAGTAAGCGATGCTGAACTTGTCGCTAATCTTAACAAGATTCATTCTAAGGGTTATACAAATGTTACTATGGAAACATTACGTACTGTAAGCTTAGAAAATGCAAGCCGTATGAAAACTGCATATAATGGTTTAAAATCTAGCTTAAGTGATTCTCCATATACTATTGGTATAAACACATATAATGATCCTAATCATGGATTTAAAACTGGTACTGGTTCTGGCTCTCACTTGACTGGTCAGAAAGTTGACCTTACATTCTACAAAAATGGTCAGAAACTTTCTATGAATAATATTTCTAAGGAAGATAGAGAATTCTTAAGTAAAGCTGCAAAGGAAAATAATTTAATTATAAACTGGGAAGCAGACACAAGAAAAACTGATTCTGGTTGGGGTGACGTTGCATTAGCTAATGCTCTTACAATTAATAAACAAGGCAAAGCTGAAAATATTAATCTTAAGAAGTGGACTAAAGACGATAAATTCTATGATTCTGCTACTGATTCTCACAAGAATTTTAAGCAAGAATATGATTATGCCTCAATGAATGCTTTTGGTCATAACTAAAAATTCAGAATTTTAGTTAAATAAAAGTTTACAATTAAAATTTTCTTTGCTATCTTTGTTTTTCGACATTCCAAGTCCTATTCCTCGGAGCGAAGCCCAATCCAATGATGTTGTCGGTAGAGGGTAGGCCATTATGAACTTGAGGGAAAAGTTCGTCGTTTTTAACGAAATGATCAGGTACTAACTGATAATGGAACCCAATGAAGAAAAACTTAGCACGTTTTTCATATAGCCGCCATGGCATGTCAAGATGTAGCCGGAGTACAGGATGACCATCCCGTAAGCTTGACAGTAAGCCCCGAGAGTTGAAGACAGATGTAATAGATCTTTCTTTTTCTATCTTCCTGGATAGGCTTGATGTCTCAGAACAGATATATTTAACGTGTAAGTAAATAAGATATGAAGTTGTCACTCTACTAAAGTGGAGGACTTTCAGTGTGGCTTATAGTCTTGCTACAAGCTATGACTGATTCCTGCTCAAGAGAACTAATGTTCTCAGTATTAACAGGCTTTAGAGATTTATCTCTTCCCGATCTTCCATCGGTATCTCTACTTAAAATTTTACGACCTTCTTGAAGAATATTCAAAGCTGCATTATTATCTCTATCTAAATAAGTTCCGCATTCAGGACAAATCCATTCTCTATCTTTTAATTTTAGTGTTGTATTCTTATAACCGCAACAATGGCAAAGTTTAGAACTGGGATAAAATGCACTTATCTTTAAATACGTTCTATTCATTTCTTTGGCTTTGTAGTCAATCATGTTACAGAAACTTCCAAATGAAGCATCTTGAATAGATTTAGCTAACTTATGATTCTTTAACATACCTCTAACATTTAAGTCCTCTGAAACAATGACTTGGTTTTCGTTCACTATTTGCCTTGACCATTTATGTTGAAAGTCTTTTCTTTGGTTCTTTATTTTTTCATGTACTAAAGCTACTTTTAATTTTTGTTTCTTATAATTATTGCTACCTTTAGTACAATGGCTTAATTTTCTTTGCTCTTTTGCTAACTTCTTTTGTGAAATTCTAAAGTATCTAGGATTTTCAATGACTTCGCCCGAATCAAAGATACAGAAATCTTTCAATCCTAAATCAAAACCGCAAGATTCATATTTCGGTTCAATATATTCTCTTTCAGGTAGTTCTACGCATAATGAAGCAAAATACTTATCAGTTGGTGTTTTCTTAATAGTTATGTTATAGATATGAAAATTAGTCCAATCAACGTCTCTGTAATTTTTAAACTTCATTGAACCTAACTTAGGAACCTTAATATGTTCAAAATCTTCAACTCTTATATCATATCCTTTAGAAGTTTTAGTGGCAGCAATCCTAAATGAATCCTTTTGACCTTTTTTATGAAACTTTGGAAAACTCTGCTTAGCTTTAGATTTTCCTTTTAATGAATTAAAGAAGTTATTATAAGCTTGTAAGCAATCCATATAAGAGTTAGCCAACGCTTGACTTGGTACTTTGGTTAAGAACTTCCATTCTTCTTTAAAACTTTTCAAATTAGGAGTAAAGTTAATATGATGTTCAGACCATAATTCTTTTTTCAAGGCTAGAACGTGATTATACACAAAACGAGAACAACCTAAAGTCCTGTCTATGAGAACCCTTTGTTCTTTGCTTGGATATAATCTAATTTCTAAACCTTTCTTCATATAACTAAAAATCCTATTGATAGTACGAGTATCAATAGGATTCAGACTATTTCTAGCCTTCAAATTTAAATCCGTATTAGAATCTCGTACATTCAAATAACCTTTATTATATTTATATAAGTTTAGTTTTGAAAAATGTAGTTTTAGCGGAAATTCATATCATCATGCTAAAGCATGGGATTTTTCTTTCCGCAATTGTTATAAATATATAAAACTTGTTTAAATAAAGGTGAACTATATGAAATCAGAAAAACTTGATTTGAATAATATCAATCCTGAAACCGTAAATTCTGGAAATCTCGGTGATATTGTAGCAGCAATGAGAAATGCTCCTCCTAAAGGAAGCATAATGTTAGATAAGACATTATTACCTTCCAGAGGTAAACTCTATCCAGATACTCCACTCTATGTAAAGAAACTTACACCGCTTAATGTTAAGAACCTTGCTGTCATTACAGCAGATAATATCAATAAGGTTATTAATAATGTTTTAGCTACAAGTATATGGGGTGGTCCTAATTTTGACTATACTTCCCTTTATACTGGAGATAAACTTTATTTAATTTTCTATCTCCGTGCTTATACTTATAATGATATGCCGTTCCGTCTTCGTGGCGAATGCACAGAATGTGGTAATATCTGTAACTATGATTTTACTTTAAGTAATCTCGATATACAGTATCTTGATGAAGATGTTCCTGAATATATCGAACTTGGTAACGGCGATAAGATTAAACTTGTATTCTCTACTATCGCTACTGAAAATGCAGTAAACCAGTTAAAGAACCGTCAGGATATTTCTATCGAAATTAACCCTGAACTTCTTGAACTTGCTACTTACATTAAGAGTGTCAATGATGTAAATCTTACATTGTTCAAAGCTTATGAATATATTACTGAACTTGATGCAATGACATTCTCTGAATTTGCAAATATAATCAGTAAATATCTTTTCTGTGTAAGACCTGAAGCTAAGTTTAAGTGTCCTAAGTGTGGTGAAGACATTTATCTTCCTATGCCTTTCGTATCTAACTTCTTCTTACCTGTAATCAAAAAGTAATTTAGAGTCAAATTTAACCAAAAACATAGATTTTATATCTATGTTTTTTATTATAAATATATTATTATGGCTAGTTTTAAGCAATATCTGGTTAACGAAAATAATAGAATATCTGATGAAATCGCAAAGAATGCGACAATGAAAAAAGCAGATAAAGAAGACACTATTGAAGATGTCGTTTATAATGCTAATCCTGCAGTATGGACTGGTAGAATCGTCAATAATAGGAAATATTTAATCTATAACGGGAAGTATCTCGATTTAACTAGCCTTAAAGATGAACTAACCAGACTTTATACCAGTAAAGGATATCCGGGTTATGGATTCGCAAAACTTGACGAACATGACTTAATTAGATATACAAAAGTAAAAAATATCCTTATGAAGGTATTTGAGTCTGAAATTAATGACTTTATAGATCCTGCTTCCACGGCTGAAATCATGTTCATGAATGAATTCAAGGAATTCGACTGGAAGCCTGAGGAATATTAAAATGATTGATCACAACTCACTACTTGAAATTAAGCCATTAGTGCATGAAAATATAATCAACGAGACTCTTTCAAGAATGGGTATTATTAGCCGTAAGAAAAAGATTATATATCAGTCATGTCACTTAATGAAACAATACGATAACTATTATCTTGTTCATTTTAAACAACTTTTTCCATTATCTACTAATAAAGATGGATTTGCTGGCTTCGGTGATGTAACAGATAAAGATATTCAACGTCGTAACAGAATTGCCTATCTTCTTATTAAATGGAATATGATTGAAGTCATAAATCCAGCAGATATAGAGCCACATAATATCTATGTTGATACTTTGTCTTATGAAGAAGCTCTTGAATATGAAAAAATCAGAAAATTTAACCTAAATAATTTAGTTCTGTGAATTTCATACTATCGAAATTATGAAGCAATCAACTGCTAAAAACAGTTGATTTTCCAGCGTGACTTGTAGTCTTGCTACAAGCTATGACTGATTCTTGCTCAAGTGAACTATTATTCACAGTATCAACAAGCTTTGACGATTTATCGTTTACCGGGCTTCCAACGGTATCTCTACTTAAAATTTTCATACCTTCTTTTAGTATGTTAATAGCAGCATTTTCATCACGGTCTAAGTATGTTCTACATTCAGGACAAGTCCAGAAACGTTCATCTAGTTTTAGACCATTGTATTTGAATCCACAACAATGACATAATTTAGAACTAGGATAGAAAGTTCCAATTTTTACGTACTGCCTATGTTGTTCACTAGCTTTGTAAGTTATCATGTTGCAGAATGAACTGAAACTTGCATCCTGTATGGATTTTGCAAGTTTATGATTTTTTAACATACCTTTAACATTTAAGTCTTCAGATACGATAATTTGGTTTTCATTAACTATCTTTCTTGACCATTTATGTTGAAAGTTTTTTCTTTGATTCTTTATCTTTTCATGTAGTTTAGCAAGTTTTAAATTGACCTTCTTATAGTTTTTGCTAAACTTCTTACATTTAGATAACTGCCTTTGTGTTTTCTTTATTTTATTTTCAGTCTTTCTATAATATGTAGGATTTTCAATTACTTCTCCACTATCAAAGATAACGAAATCTTTAATACCAAGGTCAAATCCACATGATTTAAATTTTGGTTCTATATAGTCTGGATTAGGAAGTTCACAACATAATGAAGCAAAATACTTGTTTGTAGAAGTTTTCTTAATTGTTATATTATAGATATGAACTTTAGACCAATCCATATTATTATAGTTTCTAAATTTAATTAGCCCAAGTTTAGGTACTTTAATATGTTTATAGTCTTCAATTCTTATGTCATAGCCTTTGCTTGTTTTAGTAGCTGCAATCCTAAATGAGTCTTTTTGTCCTTTCTTGTGAAATTTTGGGAAACTTTGTTTAGTTTTAGACTTACCATTCAAAGAATTAAAGAAGTTGTTAAAAGCAGACATACAATCCATGTATGAATTTGCTATAGCCTGACTAGGAACTTTAGTCAAAAACTTCCATTCTTCCTTAAAAGATTTTAAATTAGGATTAAAGGATAATTTATAATCTTCCCATAGTTCTTTCTTTAAAGCTAGAACATGGTTATATACAAATCTGGAACAACCAAGAGTTCTGTCTATAAGAACTCTTTGTTCTTTAGATGGATATAATCTTATTTCTAAACCTTTCTTCATAACAATTAAAAATCCTATTAGTAGGACTGGTACTAATAGGATTCAGACTAAAATTAGTCTTTTAAATTCATTTCCTATTATTAGATTCCAGTCCAATCCAATAATTTATATTATTATATTTATATAAGTTTATTTTTTAAAATTGTATTTTTAACGGAAATTTATATCAACTACTGAAGATAGTTGATTTTTCTTTCCGAATCAGTATATGAAGTCTGTCGCTTTGCTAAAGCATTGGATTTTCTTTACATTTTTTTATAAATAATATAAATAATATAAATAAACAATTATTTAGAGGATTTTATGAAACTTAACGAAGCGAAACACATACTCGAATCATTAGGTTACAATATCAAGAACCCGTATATCAATGAAGAAAAGGTTCTTCTTAATGAACTTATGGCTCGTTTTACTCCAGGTAGATATACTGGTCGTTTTAAAGGTCTTCAAGATGCTGGAGATGTAACAATAGAACTTAATAACGGTAATAAGGCTGAAGAAGCTGCAAAGGCACTTTCTGACGTAGATAATATCTTCCAGACAGCTATGACCCAGGGTATCAAGACTACCCAGACTAAGAAGCTTGATAACCTTATTAAGAACTATACAACTATTCTTAATGCAATTAAAGATTTACCCGAAGTTAATCAAGAAACAGTTACTGATATTGCTAAGAAAATTGACTGGCTCCAAGGTAAGAAAGATGCAAATGAAGAAATTATCGCTGGTGAATGGAAAGCTGCTGGCTTAGCAACTACTACACATTCCAAAGACGATGCTGCTCTTGATTTCAATACACTCGTTAAGAATATTTCTGCTCAGATTAGTTCCCTTAAGTCTAAGGGTGGTAATAATACAGAACAGATTATCGCACGTATCGATGACCTTGCTGCTCGTGAAGGTTTAACACAAGCTCAACTTGATAAGGTTGAAGAACTTCGTTCTAAACTCGAAGTTGCTACTGCTGTCGGTGCAAGAGCTGCAGCTAACCGTGGTCGTGCATTGACATTCAAGTCTGATCGTCCATTGAAGATTACTCGTGCTACTCGTAGACTTACTGCTCTCGGTATTAATTATACTCAGAATGAAGATGGCACTGTAACTGTTACAGATACACCTAGAAAGGTTGCTCAAGCTAAGGAAGAACTTGAAGCTATCGGTGTAGAATTTGTTGATGCTAATGCTGGAGCAGAAGCAGGTGAAGATAGAAATAGCGAAGTAACACTTAAGTTCGGCGATGAAGATTCTAAAGCTATTGCAGTTGAAGAAGCAAATAATAGAGGCATAACAGTCGAAGATATTGATGAACTTACAGTTAAGTTTACTGGTAATGAAACTGTAATAGATGATTTCGAAAATGAACTTGCAGCGATTGAAGGTCTTGAATATGAAACAACAGATCGTGCTGAACCATTAGTTGCTATGGAAGAAAGTACAAAGGTTAAATCTACTCATATTCTCACCGAACAAGTTGAAAATAATGAAGAAGAGGAAGATGTTGATCCTGTTCTAGCAACAGCCGCTGATTTCCTTCTTTGGTAAAAATTAAAAACGTAATCTTTTGATTACGTTTTATTTTTAAATATTAAAAAACCTGATTATTAAAATCAGGTTTTATTTTTTATTCTAATCCAAGTTTTTCTGCATAATAAGCAATCATATCATTCTGATCGTCAGTCAATGCTCGGCCAGCACCAAGTAACTTATCATACATTCTCTGTAATTCATTTGTAGATAAAGTTCCCATACCGTTAAGTTTTTCTTTAGCATAAGTAATAAATGCATTATAAGTATTAGTAATGCTTCTATTATCTGCTTGTCCTCTTTGAACATTAAGCATAGCACGCTGACGAGGATTCATTCTAGCAAGTTTAATCTTGGATAATACATTTTCAACTGCCTTGAGGAATGATTCCTTGTCAAAGTATTTCAAGACATTACCGAAAGATGTATTAGACTTGATACCATAAACAGGCTTACCAGTTTCACGAGAAATCTTAAAGAATACAGTGAATACACCACCATCAGCACTGATTGCAAATTTCTTTGTAAATCTATCTGGATCATCAGGATTCTGTGGAATATCGCTAACACTGACTTGCTTAATACCAGGAACATTTGTTAACATGTCAAGGAAGAGTTCATCTTCTGATTTACCACCAGTAATACGTAAGTGTTCTGCTTCTTTTTTCGCCGCACGTGTTGTCTGATTCAATCCGGACTGACGGATAGACTTATATCCCTCTGTAGAATTAATGAGCTTCTGGTCGCCTAATAATGCGATTATCTTACCATCTATACCAACTGCCTTATTGTATTTCTTTTTATTACCAGCAGCTTCAATACTAATATCAAAAGGCCAGGTAATATCTGTGGTAAACATTAAGGATTCAGCTATTTCATAGTTAGCATCAATCAATGTATCATCAGTTCCGCTAATCTTATTAAACTTAATTGTGAGGTTATTGTCATCGTCATAACCAAGATTCTTATAAGTCTTAGCACTAACGTCATCAATATTAAATGTTTCAGGTTGTTCAGTCGGAGTGAATACAATCTGAATTTCTTGTTCGTCAGGAATAAACTCAAGGTTAAACTTTACTGAAATAGTAATTGGCTTTAATTCCTTTAACTGTGTTTCTTCATCAAATACTGCTTGGCAGTCAACTGAAACTTTACAGTCTGTAAGTTTTTCCTTAAGGTTTTCATAAATTTCACCGATTTCAAAGAAAGGAACTTCATCCATTGCTTCGGTAATAGTATCTTCCAAAAGAATAAACTTAGAAAGATAACTTTTGAAATTTTCTTTCTTAATATCGATATTAACCTTATCCTTATATGGCTTTACCATATCATACAACATTCTTAATTTCTGTGCAGTTGCAATATCGTCCTGGAAGAATGCATCACTGATTTCCTGACGACATTCGGTCAACCAGTCTTCAATTTCTTCACGACTCATTTTCTTTGGGTCAATATTATAATTCATAACGGAATTCCTTATTCGTTTATATTATTTATAGCGTTTTTATTAGCATAATGTTATAAATATATAAGTCTAAATTAAAAAGGTAGTCTGTATGTATATAAAATGTGGTGACGAATTTTTGAAATTTGAAGGCTTTAGTAAGAAGCTATCTGAATCTTTAGATATTGTATTTGATAATTCAAGATTAAAATGTTCTGTTGACCATAGGTTTAAAGATGAAAATGGTCAAGATATATTTGCTAAAGATTTAAAACGTGGTGACAAGATTAAGAATAATCAGTTTGGCTTGAGTACAGTCGTTCAAGTTACTCCTATTGGCCAACATACTGTTTTTACACCTGTAAATGTTGAAGGCGGATTATATGAAACTTTAAATGGTATAGTTAATCATAACTGCTCATTTATTGGTTCTAGCTCTACCCTTGTTAAAGGTGATATTCTTGAAAAACTTACTGAAAAAGAACCGCTGGAAGTACGATATGAAGACTTATCTTTTTCAATTTATGAATATCCTATTCCAAATGCACTTTATGTAATGGGTTGTGACTGTGCTACTGGTGTAGGTAATGACTATTGCTGTGTCCAAGTAATTAAGATTGTTTCTAAAACTGAAATGTATCAAGTAGCTACATATCGTTCCAATACTGTTAAGCTTGGACCATTCGCCCGTATTATTGATGAAATATCAAAAATGTATAACGATGCATATTTTATTATTGAATCTAATGATACTGGTAAAACTGTCGCTGAAGAAGTTTGGTATACTCTTGAAAATATGCATTTGATTAATACAGAAAAATCTTCAAGAGGTTTAGGAACTTTAGCTGATAAACGATCTAAACTTGATGCATGTATGGAATTGCAGAGAGTCATGGATAATGAATTTTTGCATATTTGTGATAGTAAGACTATTGAAGAATTATCAAGATTCGAAGAACAAAGACCAAACGTTTTTGCTGCAGCTAAAGGTAATCACGACGATACTGTTTCTGCATTGTATTGGGCAATGTATGCTACAATGCAACCAGAAATTGATATGGATAATATCAAGCAGATTACAAATGAATCAAATGAAGAAAATCAAATGACTGTTGATATGATGGTTAATGAATTAAATGGTGAAGATGAATTCTGGGGAGATTTTAAATGAGTGGTAAAATTTTATGGGATTCTCTAAAACCCAGATTAAATACAATGAAACCAGATAGTCCATTTGGTACATTTCATAATCATCTTTCGTTATCGTTAACTGAATGGCTTACAGGTTATTTTTTACCAAAACAAATATTTAATGCTAATGGTATGCAATATATTCCACCAGCAGAAGAAGTAACTTGGTCAGAACCTACAAATCCACTTACTCCATTTAAATTTGTTACTCCGACAATTTATATTTCTCCAGCAGAACTTATTACGGTATTTAAAAAGAAACAATTAGCATGGGCTGCATTATTCGGTTTAATAGGAACTAAGATATCATCGTTATTAACAACAGTTATATGCACAGTCCCTGGAACAGCTATTGTCGGAGGTACTGCTGCACCATTTATGTCAGCGCATTTTAGAATTAAAGGACATAAGTTTTTTGCTGCATTAAAGAAACTAGACTATAGTGCTGATAATATAAAGTCGGGAAAAATAACAGAGCAAATTTGGGATAAGTTTGAAGACTATTTAGTTGAAGCAATTAACTCAACACCGCCAACAATATTTAACGTAGCTGGCGCATTGCCACCAGGAACATTCGTAGGAACAGTAAATGCAAAGCTCAGTTTATAATTATGATCGTTTCAACTATTGGGAAATTTATACAGAAGAATTACCTTCAAGAGGTATATTCTATAAAAAAGATGCCAGAATTAAAGTAAGAACAATGTCTGTTCTTGAAGTTAAATTCTTAGCTACTTACATGGAAGCTACTGCAACTCGTATCTGTAATGAAATTCTTAACAAGTGCACAATCTTAGAGAATTTAACTCTTGATGAATTATTATTACCTGATAGAGACTATATTATTTTCTGGATTCGTTTAAATACATTTAATACATCAAATGGCTTTACAATTACAATTCCACATTGTTCTACTTGTAAGGCAGAAATAGTTGAAAACTTATCGTTGACACAGTTTAAGCACAAGTATCTTGATAATGGATTTGAACCTAATGTATATCTTCCAGATTTACAGATGGAAATTCCTATTAGAATTCCTACTTATAATGATTCTATTTATAATGTAGAAAATGAACTTGAAGATGTTGCATTACATTTAGATACTGATAATACATTTGAAGAAAAAACAAAATTTGTTTCGATGCTTAGTGCATTAGACTATGTTTACTTAAAAGAACATATAGAAAAAAATAGCTGTGGTATTATCGATGAAGTTCCTATATATTGTCCAGATTGTGGAACGGAGCATATCGTAAAAGTTCATATTAATGATTTAAACATTTTTACACATTTTGAACTTAGAGATATTCTTGAAAAAATTACACAGATTGCAAAGTATTCTAATTTGACTATTACAAATGAATGGTCATGGGTTGAAGTTGAACTTGAAATGCAAATCATCAATAATATGATTCAAGAAGAAAATGAAGCTAATAAAAAACAGCTTCAGAATGTATCTTCAAGAATGCCATCTGGTGCTACCAGTACTTCGACTCCGAAAATGCCAAGTTTACCATCAATGCCGCATATGTAAAAAATTCAGAATAAAAATTTGTAAATTTTTATTTGCATAAATTTGCTATATTTTTATTGATGGAAAACTGAAAAATTTATAAGGTTAACTATGAAACAAGATAAGAACAGTGAAGGATATATTTCAAACAAATATTTGCGTGAACTTGTTGTCAAGTTTAATTCTATGAATATAAACGATAATGGCAAATGGTGTGACGCATATGAAAGAAAGATGGATAAGAAAAATGCCAATGGCAATATTAAGATAGATAAATATGAAATATCTAAGTCTTTTATCCAGAGAAAGAAACAACAAATTGCAGCATTGCATGCCAGATACGAAAACTTTAATGATGAAGAACGTAGAGCATTCAATTCTGAATTTGAAAAAGTAAAGAAAGATATTTGTGAAGCTTTCTTAAAAGTTATTGATGGACGTATTATTTCTTATAAGCTCGTCCAAACACCCGCATACGAAGAAATTGACGACATTCGCCAGGAAGCGTTAATGTCGTTATTTACGTATATTAACCGTTATGATGAAACACGAAATACAAGTGCTTTCGCTTTTGTAACAGAACTTATTTCTAATGCTATGAATGGTTATCTTAAGAAGATGAATCAACGTAATGCCATTCAAATCACCGGTCTCGATTTCTATGAAAACCTAAATACAATTGATGACTTATATGGTGAAGACAACGACTAGAGGTTACATTAATTAATGTTAAACGCACATACTGAAAATACTGACGGTAAACGAATAGCCTTGGTCTATTGTAGAGACCACTCAGGTTGTTCACATGTCCGTCTTAGATATAATACAGAATATATTAATGGTCACGAAATGGGTGTCGAACCCGTTTTGTTACCATTCCCTACATTTGATCCAGCACTTCTATCTTGTGCTAAGTCTATCGTTATTCAAAGACCTTGTGTAGGAACTGATATTGATTTACTTAAACGTTATAAAGAATTACAGCCAAAATTCGGTTATAAACTTGTTGGCGAATTCGATGACTTAATTTTCTATACAGGTGATGCTCCAGAAGAAATTGATGGCGTTCCACCATATAATCCAGGTCATGAAAATATGAAAAAGAACAAAGATGCAATCAAAAGTGTTCTTTCTCAAACATTGCCATTGCTTGATTTAATTGTAGTATCTACAGATTATCTTAAGAAGTCTATTGAAAAAGTATTTGGTGTAAACAATGTCATGGTTGTAAAGAATGTTGTTCCTAGATTCCTATGGAACTTCGAACGTAAAATGCCGATTAAACAGGATCTTGTAAAACCGAGAATTATTTATTCTGGTAGTCCGACTCATTATCAGCAACCGATTCCAAAGCTTGTTCCTGGACAGCATCCTAATTTTCCGAATGGACATCCTGGCCAACCTGGCGACAGAGGCGACTGGAATACAGCACTTTGCGATTGGATTATAAAGATGGTCAAGGAAAATAAAATTGATTTCTATATCATGGGTGCATTGCCATTTTTCTTTGAAGAAATTAAGGATAAGATTCAATTTATTCCATGGGCTGATTCTCATACATTCCCGAGAAAATTCATGGAAGTGCATGCAGATTTTAGTGTAGCTTCAATTGTTGATAATCCATTTAATAAGGCTAAGTCATCATTGAGATTTACTGAAGCTTGTGCTACTGGTTGTGTATTTATCGGTAATATCTTTAGCGAATCTGATACAAGTCCATATCGTGAAATTCATCCCGATTGCAAGTTCACAGAAAAGTCAACAGTAGATGATATTGATGCTATGTTCTGGAAGCTTTGTAAGAAAGATAAGTATAATGAAGTTCTTAAGTGGCAATATGAATTCATTAATAATTCTGGTTGCTGGCTTGAAAGCTCTCAGCATATTAATCAGATGATGCTAGTATTCGATAATAAAGAACAGAATATAATTTAAAAAAGTCAAAATATAAATTTTATTTTACAAGTCTTGATCAAATTACTATATTTGATTAAGACATTTTAATATGGAGTAATAAAAATGATTGTAACAACAAGATCTGGTAACAAATATATCGTTAAGACACGATTCCTTCATACGCCTATGTGCAAGGAAAGCGTAGATGAATATGGTAGAACCCATGTCATTTTTTGGACTGAACATACTACACGAGTATCAATTACACAATTAACTAATGCTAAGCTTGCTTCAGAAGTTACTGTTTGTGGTATTGCTCGTTGCCATTATAAGGACAAGTTTGATAAGGTATATGGTAAGAAACTTGCTTATCAAAATGCTATCGATCGTATGACCGACTTGCAGCTTATTAGTTCTGGTGACCGTATTGACTTGTATACATTTAATCTCGATGCTGCTACATATACAGCTCCTGAAATTCCGTCTTGCGAAGAAGAAGCAAAGGTTTAAGGTAAAATATGAATACGATTAAGTTTGATAGTGTGCTTAGTGCATTTAAGCTTGTAAAGCGTGGTGAAGATTCTTTTTGGAATGTTCAGTTTAAGGTTGTTGAAGAAACAAGTATTAGAACATTCCCGAGACAGTTCGGAACTGACATTGATTTCAATGGCGTATTCGATCAGAGTGCAGTAAATGATGCATGGGATAAGACTAATATTCCGGTTTCTGATTATAATATTCATTATAATTTGGATTTCAGTGATCTTTCTTTCGAAGTCAAGTTCTTGAATATTTCTGCGGTTCGTAAACAGAACAATGATGATACTTGGCGTACAGAATATACACTTTCTTTCCTTTGCGATCCGGATAAGGACACAATTAAGAAGCTTGTCTATTATGTAAATCGTAAGGAAGTTAATCCGATGACTGGCAAGAAAGAAGTTATGAATTATCCGACCATTTTAAATCCGGTTGAAGATAATGGAAATCTTGACAGCACTGAAGAAACTACTGAAGATTCCGAAGCATAAATAAGTCATATAGGAATTCTGATGTTCGATTCACAAAAATTATCATTCGAAAAATTTATTCTAGGTTATAAGCATGGCATTTACATTTTTACTGAAGATACTTGCCATATATGTCAAGAATATAAAGATAGCATTTCTTATATTAATAATGCTAATCTGTATTTTGTAGAAGTAAGTTTGGACAGTGAACGAAAAATTGTGGATCAACTTTTAGGAAGATCAGTTTTCCCATTGACTGCATGTTTTAAAGATAATAAGCTTAGCTATGTAAAAGCTGGACAACTTTTTGAAACTCAGCTAGAAGGGATTTTTGCCGATTTGAAAAAGTTTGGTGAAAAACCATTGTCTCCTGAAGAAATTCAAAATCGTCTTAAGAAAGAAGAAACAAAATGTGTATTAACATATTATGTTTTTTCTAACGGTGTAAATGCAGATGAACGTAAGCAAATAATAGAACAATCGATTAAATACAATGAGCTTCCAATTGATGTAGATAGTCTACCTGAAAATTTAACATTGGAAGATAAATATCATTTGCTAGAATACACGCTTTCATTAGCTAAGCTTGTTATTTTTAAATCCAATAAGTCACAAATGTTTTCAACTATTGGACAAAAAATTATTATTGAATATAATAATGCCCATGGTTCAGAAACGAAATTTGAAATTAGAAACATAAGTGATATTTTAGGACAATCCAATGATAGAAATAATTCCAATTAAGGAACGTATTGAAGAAAAAACTGTTGATACTGACAAAGTTTTTTATATTGACAATTCACAAGGTAAATCAATAGCTGAAAAATATAATTATGCTATTGAAAATATTATTCTAAAGTCTGATGACCCAGTTATCTGTTTCAGACATAGAGATACATTTATCTGTACACCAAATGATACTTGTCATTATAAGCTAGAAAAACTTTTTGAAAAACATACAATAGGTATTGCAGGAGTCATTGGAACTATTGCACTTGATAGAGGTTGCTGTTGGTGGCATGGAGTTCCTAGTGCAGGTGGTAGACAAAATTATGGTAGTGGTTCTATCATTCAAGGTGGTTTAAATGAACTATGTCAAGTAATTGAATATCCGATGAATGATCATCCTGGTGTTCATGATTATCTTGCTACAGTTGATGGCTGTTGTTTATTCTTCCCTCGTTGGATTTTTGAAGAAGGATTAAGATTTGACGAAAATCTTAAAGATTATCATTTCTATGATGCTGATATTTCTTTACAAGTTCTTGAACGTGGTTATAAAGTATCAACCATCGATGTAAAAATTAAGCACTATAGTAATGGTAAACCTCCTAAGCAGTTTGAAGATTTACGTAAAGTATTCTTTGCTAAATGGGATAAAAAAGTTAATGGTCAATGGCCAATTTCTAGATTAAGTAAATTTAATAAGGAGTAATTATGAATAGGATTGTTGATTCGTTTCAAAAAGATTCTTCTTATACCATGTTAAAACAAGCGGAAAATTACTATATTTTTAAAGATAATATTATTGGTCGTGAATTAAAAATTAGTATAATTAATGACGATAAAGTATCTTTAGAATTTAAGGACCATTTCGATGAGTGAGAAAAAGAAAAATCCTTTGTTTGAAACATTAAATTTTATTTGTACAAAGCAATATACTTGGGAAGAACTTCCAGAAGAAAATAAGAAAGCCTATAGTCAATTTATGATTAATAGGTTTTTAAGTAGCTATGAATATCTTTTACCAATTCTTTGTGAATTATCAACTATTAAATATACAGACGAGCAGCATTATAAATTGTTATATCAATATGTAAAAAGAACTAAACATTATTTTAATTATAATGCTTATAAGATTGATAATAAAGTTGATGAAGATTTAATAACGTCAATTAAGAAAGAATATAAAGTTGGTACTAGAGAAGCAAAACGATATAATGAAGTTCTAACTGAGCCGCAACGAGAATATATAAAGAAACGTTGGGCTGATTATATTGCTTTTATGAAAAACAAATAAAAAATAACCGGTTTTTAACCGGTTATTTTTATTTTATAAAATTTAAATTATCCTTCCAAAGAATTATAGAATACGATAACTGCTGCTGCAAGTTCAAGAACACCATAGTCACGGCTAGTATAGTTCTTGATGTATTTGTTAAATGCTTTAGGAGAACACTTAGAACTATTATTAACAATAGACTCTGGTCTATCTACAGAACCATCTTTAGATTCAACTGTCTTGATAATCTGTTCGCATGCTCCATGAATTGTCTGTTCCCATGACTGTATTTGGTCAATGGCGTCATTCATACGCTTTGTTTGACCCATATTATCATCATAGGCAGTCTTAATTGTAGAAATAAGAGAAGTAGCAATTTCAAGCTGTGGCTTAATTGCATCTCTAATTTCGCTTCTTAAATCCTTGTGTTCAGACTCACCACCTTCGTCATAACTATCCAAATCAACATCTTCTACGACAATCTGATAGTCATCATTGAATTTTGCAAGACTTTCTACAATTCTATTAAATTCTTCTTGTACCATATTCAATCCTTTTATATATTTATATTATTTTGACTTGATATAGTTATAAATCTCATTCATTAATGTATCAGGCGATACTTCAGGTAATTGATAATTTTCTTTCTTTTCAAATTCTTCTTTAGAAGCACCTTCGCCTTGTTTATCAGAATAATCAACATTTACATTCTGATTATTCTTTGTTAATGCATTAGCAACAATTACACAACTAGAATATAAAGCAAATAAGTCTCGGTCGTCAGATTCTTTAAGATCTTTTGACATAGTGCCATTAATTACACTTGCTGCTTTTGTAATGTTTAAATCATTTACTTTTTTACCAAATGCTTCCGGATTTAATAAAGATGAAGCAACAGATAATAAACCAGTACCACCATTACGGTTTCTAGTACCTAAAGTAGATTCTGCAGCACGTTTTTCAAAATCATTAAATTCTTTTGCTTTTGAAATATCATAGATATCAGAATTAATATCTGTCGGTAATAATTTATTAAAATCAATTGGATGCTTATCAACTCTTGCTTTTAAATCTTTAACAGATTCTTCAACATGAGTTCCTGGTTTAGGATTTTTTTCATTTAGATTCATTATTACCCTCTTGATTTTGCTTTTGATTTTTCTTATCAGATTCTATTTGATTATTTAAATCAGTCATTGCAAGTTTAGCTGCAGAAATTGCAGTCCAAATACCAGTTAAAAATACAGAATTCTTAATGTTATTTTCTACATTCTGTATACGATCAGAATTACCATATGCTGCTTTAAGTATTTCAATTATTTCAGCTTCATACTTATGTGCAGTTTCTTGTAATTGTTGATACTGATTAAACCAACTATCATTACTACCAGAGTTTGCTAATTCATTCAGTTTAGAAACAACATCTTTGAATATTGCACCATTATTACCAGCTATACCCTGTAATTTTTCTAAATTTTCTTCATGATTAGTTCCTGGTTTCTGTTCTTCTGGTTTCTGCTCATTATTATTTTCTTGATTCTGTTCTTTCTTTTCACCGTAAATTTCGATAGCGCCTGGAACATTCTGTGGTGTAACATCAAGTTCACCACTATTACTATACATACCGATAATACCGTCTTTAATTGGAAGAACTTCAATATTTTCAAGAATACTTACAAGATTATTAAATACTCTCTTTATACCTTGTTTAGCTTCTTGCTCTTTTTTAGCGTTAGCAAGATCCTTAAATTTGTTGATATTTAAGCTGTCGCCATTTTCACTCATGACTTCATAGATTTTACATAATGCCTTACCAGTGCCATTTTTAATCCAGTCTAAGTTACCTTGATTCTTACTTACATTCGGTTCATTATTATCTGAACTATTATTGTTATTACCAGTATTGTTAGTGCTAGTATTGCCACCATTACCTCCATTACTGTTATTGCTGTTATTGCTGTTATTGCTTGAACCACTATTATCGCTTTCACCATTACTAGCTTCATCATCAGCAATAGTAATCTGATTTTCAGCTTCATTTAGATTTATTTTTATATCTGTATCGAAAGATAATTTATCACCAATTAATTTAAGCTTAAATGATTCAGTTTTATTAGCATTATTATTTTCTTGTGAATTATCTTCGTTACTGCCCTTATTGCTTAAACGCATAGCAGTATCTTTTGCACGACCTTCATCAAACAACTTATCTCTAAGATAGGTAAATGTTTCTTGAATTTCAGGAATCATCTTGATACTATCTTTATAATCATCAAGAATCGCAATGTAGTTATTAATTGCAATTTCTCCAGCTTTAGCTTTTTTATTTTTAAGATTTTCAAGTTCTTTCTTTACATTTTCAATATTCTTTTCTTCACCTTCAACATCAGCTTCATTAATAAAATTCTTTAAACTTGCTGGCTTATAAGAATTATTTTGTTGCGGATTATTCTGATCATTATTCTGGTTATTATTCTGATGACCTTCTTGACTATTGACCTGCTTTTCAAGAGCATTAATATGTTCTTCTTGTTTCTTTTTTGTTTCTTCAAGCCACTTATTATAAACTTTTTCTTCTTCAGTATAAGATTTAATAGAGCTTAGCAAGTCATTAATACGAGCCTGAATTAATGGAACATTATTTTCCGTATTTTCAGTATTGAATGTACAAGTATCAGCATTAATAGTTCCAATCTTACCATAAGCAAGAATCTTATAAAGTTGGCTTAAACTACAGACTACACCAGCATAAGCAGCATTCATTGCTTCTTTTTCATCTTTACCACTATACTGTTTAATCAACTTATCAAAGTCTTCTGGTCTTGTATTTTTAAATGCATGTTTTAACTGGTTAAAGCCACCACCCATTCTATCACAAATATCCTGGTAGAATTTTCCACCTTTTTCCATAGCATCAAATAAGCCAAGAACAATCTTTGCTCCACAGTTAAAGATAGTCCATTTTTGACCCTTAATATCTTGAACAATCTTATTTAATGTTTCACTATTTCTAATAAATGCATTGGGACCACCTAAGCCCCATGCTTTACCATGACGTTTTTCAATTTTACCTGTAATCGGATTCTTAATTTCTTTCGTGTCTGGATTTCTTTCCAAATCCTGATATTCTTTAACACCCCTATTAAATGCTGCAGTAAGTTTTTCATGCCATAACTTAAATTGTTTTGGAAATTTTTCAGCAACATTCTTTGCTTGTTTCAATGCAATCTTTACATCATCAGCAAAGTCTTCAACACGTTTAGGTAATGCTAAATAGTTACCATATCTTTCTGGTTTACCATCAGTTTCATTGCTTGTTTCATCATCTTCAAATAAGAAATTAAGAACATCTTTCAAATCTATTGCATAAGATTCCTCTTCAATTTCACCATTATCATTTGTACCTGATTGCTTAATAGAATTGATAACATTCTTTGCAGCATCAATTTTTAACTTAGGTTCAATAGTAATGAACTGCATAAGAAAACTGTCATTTTCTCTACTTTGTGTTGGTGCTGCACCAAATACGCCTTGTAAAATTTCTTGGAATTTAGCTGGTGAAATTTTAGTATCGCTATCTGTAAGTTTACTTACACATTTACCAGAATAAAAAACTATAGCTTTACCTAATGTTTCATATTGGTCTTCAGATGCAACAATACCACGTTCTGCATATCTTACATCTTTTGTAGATTGTCCTGGAGCTCTAACTTTAGGAATAAAATAACGTTCAATATAAGACTTTTTATTAGCATCATTAACAGCGTCTAAACCTTTTTTGAATAGTTCTTCCCATTCTGTCGGCTTTTTGTTTATAATCTTATTACGTATCTGTTTAAATTCAGCTGTTGGCTGTTTAGAGTTATCTTCATTATAGTTAATAGCAGTTTCACCATGTTCATTTTCATTATCAACAACATAGAAAAACTTAAGATGCTTTTCAGAACTTGGAGGCGTAATACGCTTCAAGAACTTAACCATATTATCTTTATTATCATAAATGCCATCAATATCAGAAAGAATGGTATTAAGATCGACCTTTATTTCTGACTTCTGCTTCTTGCCGGCTTCGTTTATAAAATCTCTTAATGACATTAATTAACTCCACAGATTGGTATCATTTTCTTAGAATAATATCTAAACTTATTTTGCTCATTTACCATGTTATTGAACATATCTGATGCTGCATCTATTATTAAACCATCACATAAAATAAACATGTGTGGAATGTAATAATAAAATGCTTGTTCTTTTTTACTCAAAGATTCTACATATGCTTCCAATGAATCCCTATATGTATCACCGAATTTCTTTTCAATTAAATCCAGTTCCTCTTCAGTAAAATCTTCTTCATCAAGCCAATCTTTAAAAGTATCGACTTTATAAAGACCATAAACTGTTCTACAAGGAAATCCAGACATAACAAGTTCATCTCGTAAATTTGTATTTATTTCAATACAATTATCACGAATCATTGGCAAACTTGGGGTATAATGACTAAATTCATTCCATATCATTAAAGCAGTTTGCTTATTATCTTCTGGATTTACTATAATATTATTCATTTATATATTTATAACATTGAATATTGAAATAAAAAATAAAAACTGGTAGTTTTTACCAGTTTCTATATTCATAAAGGACCAAATTTAATTATTAGTCTTCTTCGTCTTCATCATCTTTGATGTCATCTAAAGAGACGTAATCATTACCAGCACCGTACCCAATATCTTCAACGTTATCTAATTCGTCGTCCATTGCGGTAATGTCTTCACCTTCAGTTTCCGGTTCTTCTTCAGGACCTTCACCATCGAGCAAGTCAGAAATACCATCGATGTCTGCATCTTCGTCAGAATCCTTAGCATCAAAGTCTTCTGTATCAGGAACAGCATCAATAATATTAAGACGAGCGCCACAGCATGGGCAAACTGGATTAGAAAGGTCTAAGTCGAAAGTTTCATCATCGTCAGCCTTAGGTGTCTTGTTGCTAAGAGCATCAATCTTATCTTCAATAACATCTAAGCGAGAATAAATGTCCTGATCTTCAGGGTCAACTTCTTCCTCATCGCCTTCTTCATCTTCGTCAGCATCAAGGTCAACTAAAGTACCATCATCTTCATCTTCATCTTCATCGTCATCAGCGATTGGCTCTGCTAAATCGCTATTATCGACTTCAGTATCATCTTCATCAGTATAATCTGAATCATCGGTATCTTCAGTAGTATCTTCTGTTTCTTCTGTTTCTTCAGTCTCTTCGGCTTCTTTCTTGGCATCTTCATAAATTGAATATGTTTCATCCAATAACCAGTTAGCCGCATCAAAAATATCGTATTTCTTCATTTTATCAAGTCCTTTATTTTATATTATTTATATAAAAAAATCCAGAGTTTACGTAATATTCTGGCAATTTAATCCATAAAGCCTTAATGCCTGGAATAATTCGTTTTCAATATAGTAAGGAGAAACTTCAATACCTTTATGCTTTACCATATTTGCAATGGCATTAGCCTTCATCTTTACTATCTTTTTAAGTTCCTTATTTACATATAAAAACCTTTCACCATAGTCATTTACAATATTTCCCATAGAGTCAGTTTCAGGTTCTTCAGTTTCAAGTTCGTCTTCAAAAATAGACTTTGCTTCGTCTTCAATAATTGTCAAAAGATAATCTGCAAGTTTATTTTCATTAAGCATTGATTCATTAACCTTGATAATATCATCATTGGTATATTCTTGTTTTGTTGAATCAATCAAGTTTAATTTTTTACCACAACAAGGGCATACAAGATTATCAGTCTTGATGTCGTAGGAATCACCTGGGACATTATTATCTTCAAACAAATTTTGATAATATCTAAAATTCATATCTTATTTATATCAATTTACTCCATATATCATAATGGAATGTTAATTTACAGGTTAATTTTGAATCACTTGCATAATCAAGACCTTCATTAAATGCAAAATTTGTGATTACACAGTTCTTATATTCATATTGTGATGTAATTAAAGGCTCATCATTTACTACACCATTCTTTGATACCTTAAAGCCTCTTTTATCTCTAATATTGACTATTATTTTATCGAATTTCCAAGTCCAGTTAGCAGTATTATCATCATTTGAACGTTCAGTAAATTCAGGGTGATATGGAATTATATCAGAACCTTCCTTTCTAATTCTTGATGATAATTGAACTATTTTATCAATTTCACTATTTTCAGATGATTCTGCACGAACATCAAAGTTAATATCGCAATCACCGCCATAAGTTCTTAAAACTGGGTATGAACGTTCTGAACCAAAGTATTTTCTTGTAACAATATCTGTTTTATATGAAGGAAGACTAACACTTGTAGCAATTAATGTTCCATTAGTAATAGCATTAACCAAGACACTAGGATCCATACATGGATTATCACACAAAAACTGTATATCGAACATCCATGTGGCTTGTGGATCAGCCATATGGTAAAAGTTACCATTTGTAAAAATTTTATATCGTCCAGGTGGAATATATGCCATAATTAGCTATCCTTCTTATTGAATTTCATATAGTCGTAAGTAAAATGAACACTTCTAGTAACACCTTCAGTGCTATCGTATGAAAATTGAATGTCATCTATTGTTACTATTTTACAACCATAGAATTTATAAGTTACTTCAGGTACATCAGCTTCAAGTTCACTGTTCTTGAAAACTTGAACTTCTATTATATTTTCATCAATTTTATAATCTTTGCCTTTACTATTATAAGCTAATGCATCTGAATCTGTAGAAGTTGGATAATTCTGATTCATATTATAATTTTCATAAATTGACTCAAGAATCTTAGTTATCGTATAATTTTCATCTTCATTAAACTTTACTGATAACTCACCAGTAGTATTAGCCCTAGTGAATTTCTTAAACTCAACACCGCCATAGAATACAGAAACATATTGAGATTCACGTTTACCGACATTTATATCAATAATCGCACTATTTAAAATATCTGCACTTTTTGTATCTACTCCTTTAAAGCTATTAAAGGATATTTTATAAGTCCAAGCTAAAGCTGGAGGTGTTTCATAAAACGCATTTTGCCAAATTGAATCCATATACTATTTATAGTTTTAATTTAAAGTATAAATAATACATGAACGATGTAATTGATGATAATTTAATGCCAATGCATGACCCGATTATGCCGCCGGAACCTCCGACTGGCAGTAGATCTCGTTTAAAACCTCCTCCACCGGACTATCGTCCAGAACCAGGACCGATTCCTCCTGACCCACATTCAGATCCGGGTCCAGATCCTAAACCAAGGCCATTCCCGCCTAGACCGTTCCCTCCTGGTCCACCGAGACCTAAGCCACCAGTTTCACCTCCGCCACCGAATAGTTGTGACCCAGTTCTTGAGTCTACAATGATTCAGAATATGGCTCAGATGCGTAACTATATTAAATTAATGCTCGGTTCTCCAGTTATCTGTATCGAAATCAGTGATGAACAATTAAATTACATCATCGCAGATATGATTAGATATGTTCAAAGATATTATGCCCGTCAAGGTAATTATCGTGACTATCTAGTTATGGAACTTCAACCAGGAAGAACACATTATAAGATTTGTCAAGAACTTGAAGAAGTTGTCGACTTCCAGACTGCAAACTGGATTGGTGATATCAATGAGCTCTTTACATTACCTCATAATGCACTTTATGACTCAGTTATGAGTATGAATACTTCCAGTATTTTCCGTGGTGCATGTTATGGAAACTCTGCTGGCTTTGGTGATGTTCTTGGTAACTGGAATGCTGCACTTATGTGGCTTGAACAAGCAAAACTTGATTTCGGTGAAGCTTATCAAGTAAGATATAATGATAAAGAAAAAGAATTAAGTATTTGGCCTACTCCTAGACATCCTGTTCGTGGTATCATGGAAGTTTATAAACGTCAAAGAAGTGTAAAAATCTTTAACGATATTATGTTTAGAAAACTTGTTGTGGCAAGAGCAGGTCAAATTTGGACTAATGCGCTACGCAAATATTCTATTACAATTGCTGGTGGTGGTCAATTAAATGCTGATTCTTTATATTCTAGTTATAAAGAAGAATATGATTGGTGTTTGGAACAAATACGCTTGGAAAGTCCAAATTCAGACTTCTATGTAGCTTAATTACAGGTGGTAGTCTACTAAATGATATAAATAAAATACAGATTTTTAAATCTGTATTTTTATTTTTATAAAAAATTTCTATATTTTATATTTTAGGAATTATATTATGATTTGTAGACTCTGTAATAAAGAATTTGCGCATTTAGCTTTACATTTAAAATATTCTCATAAAGATATTACAATAAAAGATTATTATGATAGATATTTAAGAAAAGATGGCGAAGGTTTTTGCTTTACATGTGGCAAGTCATTAAAATTTTATGATTTAACACATGGATATAAACACTACTGCAATGCTAAATGTGAATTAGCTGATAAACGAATTGTAGAAAAAGCAAAGCAAACATATAAAGAACGAACTGGCTATGACCATAATATGCATAATCCAGAATCAAAAGAACGTGTTAAAAATACGTCTAATGAACGATATGGTGGCATTGGGTTTGCAGTACAAGAGTTGGCAAATAAAACATTAGCAACATATAATAAAGAACATAATACAAATATTACAAAATGTAATATGATTGTTCATGAAGTTCCAGAACTAGAACAACAGCGTATCAATACGCGTATTGAAAATAATAACGGTTCTTATATTTCGGCTGAACATAGGCAAAAATTAAATGATATAACTAAAAATCCAGAAGTTGTAGAAAAACGTATTAATACACGTATTAAAAATAATGGTTCATATTGGACAGCAGAAATGTTAACAAAGACTAAACAAACAAGTTTAGAAAAATATGGTTATGAAAGTTGGTCGTCAAATCCAGAAAATTACGAAAAAACTTTGAAAAATAGACTTATTAAAAACAATGGTTATTTAAGTAAAGCTGAAAAGAAATTTGCCGAAATGTTAAAAAATAGGCATATTGATTTTAAATATAATTATGTATTAAATAAAAAACACTGGGATTTTGCAATATTTAATAATGGAACACTTGATATACTTATTGAAATAGACAGTGAATATAACCATGGTTTAATGAAAGATGCTGATGGAAAACATGTTAGAGGTGAGCAAGATTTTAAAAGATTTTCAAAAATAAATGATAATATAAAATTCTTAGTAATTGACAGTAAAAAAATTAATGAAGGTATAAAAGAAACTATAAACCTTATAGGAATAGATTATGATAATTTTATACAAAAAATAATGGACTCTTGTAATATAGATTTTCCATATCCCATTTATTCTGATAAACGAATGCATGAAGATTATGAACGTTTATGTAAGTTTGATAATTTAAATGCAACACTTACATATTCATTAATAACGAATTTTCATAAAAGCATCTGGCATTGTCACATAAAAAACAAACCTAGCCCTTATGAAGCATGGTATAATAAAGATTTGCTTAAAAAATGTATTGAAAATAGATTTATTTATAAATCTATATTATCATCACAAAATGTATTAAATGGATTTAATATCTGTAAACTTGCTCCAAAGATTTCTCTATTTAATCCAAATATAGCAAAATATTTAATTAAAAAATATCTAAATGATTATCAAACTATATTTGATCCATTTAGCGGTTATAGTGGAAGAATGCTTGGTTGTTGTGCGCTTAATAAAAATTACATAGGTCAAGATATTAATAATATAACTATTGATGAAGCATTAAAAATAAAAGATTTTTTAAATCTTAATGTACAACTTTCTTGTAAAGATATATTTGAAAGTACAGGTGAATATGAATGTTTATTTACTTGCCCGCCATATAATGATAAAGAAAATTGGAATCAGGATATAAAAAATCTATCATGCGATGAATGGATAGATGAATGTCTAAAACGGTTTAAATGTAAAAAATATCTTTTTGTTGTAGATAATACAGAAAAATATAAAGACAAAATTGTTGAAACTATTGAAAATAAATCACATTTTGGAATAAATTCTGAAAAAATAATTTTACTGTAAAATACAAAAAGCGGTTGACAAACCGCTTTTATTTTTCTATATTCAATATCTGTAACAACCTTTTTACATTATTGGTATCAATTATTTCTTGAATTCGATTAACTGTGCCAATATATTTAATATAACTTGGTGGAACATCTTGGGTTATATATCTTGCTGGACAATCGGCACCATATTCATTATCTATATGAGTTTTAAGACCTTGAGGAAGTCTGACCATATAAATGTATTGACCATATCCACTTACGCCTAAGCCATTAAATAATGTTCTAAATGCACCAATGACACGTTTATCAAAATTCTTGTCAGTTGATTTAAGATTACCAGATACATCTTCCATCTTCCAAAGGTAAACACGTTTATCTGGATAAATAATGCCACGTTTAACAGTTCCAGAAATATCTATTTCAGGGTCTAATGAATCTTTAGCTTTTAAACCAGTTTTTAAAATTTTAGTTGGAACTGCTTTTGTAAAGTGTAAGTAAATCCCTTTATAAAAAGAATCATCAATATCGTAATAACCATGATCTATTGTGTTTAATTTTAATAGATTTACATTATTACCTCTGATATGAGAAATATACCAACCATATTTCTGAAGAATTTTATCAAACTCTGTCATTTTTATATTATGAGACTCAAGTTCGTCTAATAAAGTATCTCTATCAATATTAAATGTTACTACATGGCTTCCATCTTCTACGTCTTGAGTATATTCAATATTGATTCCTTCATTCTTGCTTAATACAGTAGCAAGTTTAGAAGCTGGAATTGCAAGTTCTAAAAATTCATATAATTTCATACATTATTTATAAATAGTGCATACGTATGAAATTATATATCTGTCATTTTCCAGGATGCACTTATTATACTGAAAATCGAAATAAAATAGATTTCCATCATATTATTCCAAAAGAATTATGGCCACGAATTAATCAGAATGTAACGGTAAGTTTTTGTCCGACTCATCATAGATTAATTTTCCATCCCGATTGTAAATCTGGTATGCACAGTATACAATCTAATGATAGTCTAGAGATTCTCGGAATTTATAAAAATACGCACGGATATTCAATTTTATATAAAAAAGCTGATGGAACTGAATTTTTTGAAGATTTCGATGATAAAGAATATCAAATAAAAACTATTTAATATTGTTTACAATGTAATACAAAATTACTATATTTCTAACAAATAAAAACAATGTAAAATACAAGGAGTAAAAAATGAATACATTGAATTCTGAAGATTACGTTATGAACACTCAGACTGGTAAGGCATACGTCGTTACGACTGATACAATTCAGTCTCGCGGTCGTCGTCAGCTTTGTGGTACTGGTATTCGCAATCCGGAAATGACTCGGGTTGTTGAAAATCATCTAGAATCACTTAGCAACGCTGCAGCAATCGTCTGTTTCCATGCTGAACGCATCCTTCGTGGTAAGCATAAGCAGAGTGCACATGATAAGCAGATTCTTGCTATGTATCGTGCCCTTAAGAACACTGTCATTGCTTAATGATGGTTATTGCTGATGGATTGTTATTTTGTCAATAATTTCAACATTCCAAAATGCACGTATAAACGTCGTGCAGAATGGTTTGATCGTATTATTGATAAATACTGTCTTCCAGCAGATGCAATTTGTATTGCGGGTGGTATATCTGAGCATTTGGATATGGAAATAGCTTTTTTGATTAGATTAGCACAGAGATATCCAAAAGTAGTATATATATTAGGTGGTTGTGATTTCAAAAGTGATATACCACTCGCATTAAAGTTTGAAAAATTCGGTAATTGTTTTAATAGATTACAGAAAAATAAGTGCACCCCCGAGAGAATAGATGGTAATAAAATTTGGTTAAGACAGCTTGTTCTCGGGGGTTCTTTAGGTTTTGATAGATACGAAGATATCAGAAATTGGGATTGGTGGTCAAAGGACAAAGAGGAAATTTATAATTTTGAACGTGACCGTTTGTTATCAGTTATAAATAAAGAGCCGAATCCCGATATAATTTTATCATATTATTCACCCGATGCAATGCAAATTAAATCTAATGCTAAGGTATGGCATTACGGGTTTGGTAAAAAACAAGAAATCATAGAAACAGACGGAAATTTAATTCTAAATAACAGTTGTGATGTATTGAATACTAAGTATTCAAAAAAAGATTTTTTAATTAATCTATAATGGAGAAACTATGAGAATCCCAGAAAATAATGTTTTGATTGATGAAAATAAGTCAGTCGATCGTCTTTCCGCAGGTGTATTTGTTATTCCAGATGTCGGAACTATTCCGATGGCATTTGGTAGAGTTATTAAACTTGGTGAAGGCATGAACAATCCAGAGTTAGAAAATGATAAAATCCCGTTTTTCGTAAACGAGGGTGATTTTGTCATTTATAATCCAGGTGTTGCAGTGCCGATCGAAGTTACATCAAAGACACTCGGAGCAAACAGTAAAAAGAAATATTTAAAACTTAGTGCAGGTGAATGTATGTTAGTACTTGAAGAAGAAGATGGTAAGACAGTCGGTATCAAGAGAATGCTTGAAAATTATCTCTTGCTCAAGATGGAATCTACCACTGAAAAGAAGGCATCAAATAAGATTTATTGTCCTGAATATAATGCTGACAGTAGCATTGTTACAGGTAAAGTAATTATGGTCGGTCCTGGTCGTTACAACTTTAAGCTTCGTAAGCAGGTTCCGTGCAATGCACAGGTTGGTGATACTGTCGCATTTGCAAGCGTTAAGAAGATTGAGCTTAGCATTCCAGTTAAGCAAGCTGACGGTAAAACTGTCAAGGAAAAGTTTTATATGATTCCTGACACAGCAGTAGAAGCAATTTTGGAAGATGATGAAACGCTCAACTAAAATAATTATCGGTATAAGCATTGCAGTTTACTCCTTCATAATAGGTCTAACCGGCCTATTTGGAGAAACTGTCCAAAATGCTTTATTCTTTTTTATAAAAAATATCTTGCCTTACATTGGTATCGCCGTAGGATATTTTCTTGTTGTGTTTATTCCGATTAGAGTAATTCAAGCCTTAGAAAATAACAAGCGTATCAATGAAGAGTATAATAAAGATATGGCAATGGTTAAACGTGCTGAGCATGAAAAAGCTATTCAAGAAAATATACTCAGCGTATTACAAGATAAGGATGAAATATGAGTTATTTAAAATCTGGAACGTCTGCTATCAATCCAAAACATTATTGTCAGAGTGGTGCTAAACTTCAGCCAATTGAAGTTATTAGATATTTAAATGCTGATTTAGGTAATGCTTGGAAGTATTGTACTCGTTACATGTATAAGAATACTCCGGGAACTGATTTAGGTAAAGCTATTTGGTATATGGACGATTTCCGTGCTAATTGGATTGACGCCAATGATGAATCTATGTTTATTCATAAGATTCCGCAGGATATTGTCGAAAAGATGATTAAGTTTGTCGATGCTGAACCTAGGCAGGAAGTAAAAAATTTATTTAATCAGATTATTATTATCGCTACACAGAATCGCATTTTGGACACTAAGGAATTTGACCTTACTAGATATGAACTTTTGCAGTTTGCAAAGACATTCCCAGATGCAGATTTGAAAGACTTAGAATGAGGTAAATATGCTTACAATATCAAATGTAAGAGTTCACCCATTAAAATTCAAGCTTAAAAATGGTGTCGTTGGTTTAGCTCAAGTATTGTTCAAGGGTGGTTTACTTATAACTGGTCTTGAACTCGTAGAACGAAACAACAAACGATTTATACAATATCCAAAGAATCCTAATAATAATAGAGGGCTTTGCTATTGTCAACCATTGAATTCTATATTGTCAGGTATTATTGAAAAGAAAGTTTTCGAAATATATGACAAGTTAAAAACTCAATCAGGTAATGTAAATTTGGATGAAAATTTCATGGAAACAGCAATGACTGAACTATGTGATACATTCCACATTACTGAAGCGAATGGAGAAACTAATGAAGAAACCAAAGACATTTAATATGCCTCCGCTTTTTAAACGAGATAAGGATATGTTATCCATTATCAATGATCCTAAAAAGTTTCAAGCTTTAAAGGATGTCGTTGACCAAGCGGCAAAGGTTTCTAAAAATCTAAAACATTTTAAAGACTTGCAGACATGGTATGCTTATGTCATTACCATTCTGCCTGACTTTGAAAATTCGTCTAACTTTAAAAATCAATTGGAAACACTAGTAAATGAATATTGTAATGAATCAGAAAGAGATAACACCTCTGAACATGGTTAAAACAGTTTATGCATCAGTCTTAGAAGATGTACATGCACATTTTGATGAATATGCAAAAGTATTTGTACAGAATTATGACAGCTATAATGAAGAAGAAATGAAAGTTATTGTCAATAAGAATGATGAATTGAATAAAAAGATTAACGCATTTTTAGGAAAGAATAAACTGGTATGAGTTTCAAAATTGGACATACCTACGATGCGATAAATGGTAATAAGTATACTTGTGTTGGTGTAGAAAATGGCTTTGGAATTTTTAGATTTAATCAAGTTCTTAAGCGATTTAAGATTACCAAATATTGCGGAGTAGACTCGGTTATTCAGTATGGTAATGTTTTATTTAAGTCTGAAAATATTATGCCTACAGAGGATGATGATTTAGATTTGTCTAAACAGCCAGTAATTTATAAGTTAAACAAAAATAATGAAAGGTATATTGATGTATTCAAACGACATAAAGCAGAACTCTAATATAGAAAAAACTTTAACTAATCCTGATGTTGAAGCACCGGAAACTGAAAATCCAGAAAATCCGGAACAGCAAGAAACTCAGCCTATTAATCTTGGTGAACTTGGTAATTATTTTGATGTTGTTCGTAATAACTATTTTGAAGTAAATCGAGTAATTTTCATTATTGGTCCTATTACTTGGGAAAATATGATTCACGTCATTCAGAAGTTATGCTTCTATGATGATGGTTCTAAGAATCCGATTACTATCTATATTTCTTCTCCTGGTGGTGAATGTGATGCTGGCTTTGCAGTAATTGACTGTATGAATAAGCTTAAGTCTAAGGGTATTATAATTAATACTATTTGTATTGGTTCTTGTTCTTCTATGGCTTCTGTAATTCTTGCAAGTGGAACTGTTGGTTATCGTTATGCATTCCCGTCTTCCAGAATTATGATTCACCAAGCTGGTATTGAAGCCACTGGTGGTAAGCTTCAGGATATTCAGATTATTCAACATGAACTTCAAGTTTGGACCGACTGTATGAATAAGATTTTCAAGAAGCAGACAAATAAGACTATTGATGAACTCAAGGCTTTGACTTCTTTCGATAATTATATGTCTGCAAATGAAGCAAAGAAAATTGGTTTAGTTGACCATGTAACTGCGAAAATGATATGATTGCAAAATTAGTAAATACTATTTTATCACTTGATGATTTAGAATCTTCATTTTTGGAACTTGAAGATGATGCTACAAGAGACTATTATGCTCTCTTGATAGCATCTCTCGGTTATTTTAATTATCTTGTTATTTCAAATGTATTTGCTGCATTATTATATCAGACAATTAAAAATTCCAGAACAATTACAGATGAAGATATAAATGAAATTTTTGATTATTTAATGGACTTAAGTTTAGAAGAAAAATAATATGCCAGAATCAGATCATAAAAAATCATTATTGACATATCTTAACAATTTGTCAAAAACCACTACTAAGAAAACTGAAAAAGAAGTTGACGATTATGATGGCATTAGGGCCATTATTGATTTCTTACACATGGAAGGGATGGAAGATTATATCTTAACCATTTCTGAAAAATTAACACTTGAAAGTGAATTTACAGATTTTTATGAACATTTTGAAAACTTAGATTCTGTTCTTAATTTGCTTTGTATTAAGGAAACAGAACCAGAAAGATATTATAATGTTGTTCATTTTGAAAATATTTTAATAAATATCTTATCATCTATTCTTGGTCTTAAGTATAGAATTGTTTTAAATCCTGAAGATTTGTTACATCCATACTATTTGACATTAACACGTAAAAATTAAATTATCAATTATAAATATATAAAAATTGGTACTATATAATGAATAATGGTTTCTTAGAATACTATCATCGTGAAGACCAAAAACGTGCTGTATCTGAAGAAGAACAGCTTGCTCTTCATAAAAAACAAAAGGTAATAGAGTCTAAAAGACATCAACTTGAAGAAGAAGATGACTTCTATAATGAAGATGTTGATTTTAATGAAGCGAGAAGAGTAAATGTTCCTACTCGTCCGCTTCCGCCAAAAAGACCGATTGCGCCACCTGCGCCAAAGCCAGCAGTTCGCCCTGCTCCAGCTCCTGCACCTGCAAAAGTTCGTTCTCGTGCATCATCACAAATGGATGAAGCTTTTGAAATGATCGATAAGCTTACTGATAAGATTACAAGTATGTTCTTTAAGTATGGCTTTGCTGGACTTGAAAAAATCAGTCGTCATTTAAATGAAGATATTGAAGATATTATAAATCCTCAGCCAGTCTATAGAGATGAACCAAATGAATCTTATAGTATTGACGAAGAGCGTATGGAACGCCTTGAAGAGGAAAATGCAAGACTTCGTAGATTACTTGAAAAGAGTTTGGAACAAAGACAAGTAATTCATGAAGAACCAGTTCGTAAGGCACAGAAGATTGAAGAAACTACAATCGATGAAGAACATGATGATGTTCCGACTGAAGAATTAGATGAAGGTTTCGATGATACTTATGGTATGCCTGATGAAGCTGATAATAAGAAATTAAATGAAAAGTTTATTTCCATGAATGAGAACATGGATATTAATGCTCTGGGAGCATCTTTGTCTCAGCAAGCTGCAATTCAAAAACGTACTGAATCTGCTGGTGATACCAGATTAGCTCAAGTACAGGCTCGCGCAGAAATGCTCCAAAATTCAATCAATAAAAAGGTTGATGAAAAAATAGCGTCTCAAGAACAGCAAATAGATGAGTCATTTGAACAGTCTGAAGAACTGGAAATAGTCGATGTCGAAGAACCGACACAGCCAGTCGAAAATGTAAAGTCTACACCTGCTGCAAAGTCTACAAAGAAAGTCTCAAAAAAGAAAAAGTCTGATAAAAAATGAAGAAAAAGAAAGATCTAAAGCCTAAGTCTGAGAAAGCAAACATTTCTGAAGTGGAGGTAGAGGGAACAGTAATAGAAGCTAGACCCAATGCCATGTTTGATGTGAAATTGGACAATGATAACATAGTTCTATGTACAATTTGCGGTAAGATAAGAGTTAATCGAATTCGAATCTTGCCAGGTGATCGTGTTAAAATTGGCCTAAGTATATACGATTTAAAAAAGGGAAGAATACTTTTTAGATTATGATACCGGAATATAAAAGAGATAAAGCGAATCCGCTAAACGTTGACACTGCACTTTCCGAAATGCCGGAAATTGCAGAACTCATTGCAAAGCAAGATAACTGGTCACAATATGAACAGCCAGCTGATTTTTCTGATATACCTCCTGAATATCAAAAGCTTATTCCCGATAATGTTCGCAAAAATCAAGAAGATATGCGAATATATAACATGTGGTTAACAAAACAATAAAATAGAGGTAAAATATATGATGCAAAATGGTAATAACTTTAATGATGCAGTTGACTCCGAAGACGTTCTTGTCAATTCTGTTCGTGCAATTAAGCTTTTCTTGATTGGTCGAATGGACGAAGTAGCTAAGACTAAGGTTCCTGAAGCTAAGGTCGAATTCAAGGAAGGCTACACTAAGGCGCTTGAAGATATGCAGGCATTTGTTAAGAAACTTAGTATCTAATTAAAAATCACAAATAAAAATTCATGGTTCTTTTGAATCATGAATTTTTTCTATCTTTAAAACATTAAAATCCGTATAATACAGCGAGTTGAAGGATAAAAAATGGAAGCATTCAAAAATTGTTATTATGATTATTTTCATAAGACAATATATTTGAAAGAACAGCATACAAAAGGGTGGCAAAAATTTAAATATAAGCCCTGGTGTTATATAACTGACACAACTGGTAAATCAAATATATTGGACATTTATAAAAGACCAGTAATGAAATATGAGTACAAAGACAAAACTGTCATTGACTCATTAAAACAAAATCCTGACATGATTGTTGCAGAATCTGACTTAAAACCAGAAGTCAAATTTATGCATGAACGTTATGATAAGGAAGAACTTAAAGTCGATATTGACGACTGGAATATTGGTCTTTTCGATATAGAAGTCGCGGGTTCATCTAGGTTCTATGATACCCATCTGATTGAAATCCGTGACTTACAAACTAACAGATTCGAACAAATCGAATTATTCATTTTCGATACACGATATAAAAAAGAAGAATGGGAAGTCTTCGATATAGAAAAGAAATGCTGGGTTAAGTATCTTAACTCATGTTATGTTTCTTATGAATTCCCTGCTCCTGAAAAAGCTGAATGGCCGATTAATCTTATTTCTATGTATTCAACCCGAGATAAAAAACTTTATACTTGGGGCACAAGACCATATGATGATTTAGACGAGCCTATTGAT
>Ga0256405_10000987_pt1 | contig 85087 bp, 72 predicted proteins | sample RumenRJG_02DNA_FD_189096 | JGI IMG/M metagenome (GOLD analysis project Ga0256405, IMG submission 189096) | Bovine rumen microbial communities from Lethbridge, Alberta, Canada - RJG_02 | ecosystem: Host-associated > Mammals > Digestive system > Stomach > Rumen | place: Canada: Alberta... | reverse complement strand
AACTCTGAACCCGCCGTTAATGTGACTATCGCAGGCAGAAAACTACCCCAAAGGCGGACACGGGTGCAGCGTCACGCTGCCGCACCCGGCAGGCGAGACCCGGGGGACATCGGTGATTGGTTATATCCATTGCAAAAAACACGGTAAAGATTTCAAATCTTTACCGTGTAAGTGTATGGGTGTGGATAACCTTCCGGCATAAACGGAAAAGCCAACGGCAATGCTGCAGGCTTTTGATCAGAAGGTTTTGACAAAATGATGGCTCATGTTTCCGTCTGTCATTTTTGGATTGTTCTCAGTAAGAAGGATAAAGAAGTGACAGAGCAAAACGATTCTTACGTCCGAACGGCAGAAGGAAGACAAGTGGAGAAAACCTCGGCTTTCGATAGTCTCCGATTGTTTCTGTCAGGGTGTTGTCTGATGCTGCTGCATACGATGATTGTCAAATGGAGAACACGGAAAGGCGTTCTCTATGTGTTTTTTTGGGGGAACAATCCGGAGAACGTCTTGTGTGTCCGGTTTTCCGGTATCATAACGCTATTCTCGCCAGAACACGGTTTGCCCTGTGCTGTGTGACCGATGTCTTTCAGGAAAGAGTGACCTGCGACAAATCGTTGTTCGATTTCGGCTCATGGAGAAGGGGTTCGAATGCATTGCAGGGTCTTTCTTGTATGCGTTCTGATACAAATTCATACACAGATGACAAGAAACAAACAGTTGCCTTAGTCGTCATTCAGCAAGCTGCCATAGATCAGCAAATCTTCATCCTTAAACACGTTGAAGATGACCTTGATATCGCTGCTTGTTGTTTTTTTATAGTCTTTTACAGTTGATATGGCAATTTCAGCCGCTTTACGCTGCGGAAAGCCGAACACGCCTGTGGAGATGCAGCAGAATGCGATGCTTTCACAACCGTTTTTCTCGGCAAGCCTCAGGCAGGAAAGATAACAGCTTTTCAGGAGGTCGCAGGCTTCATTTGTCAGAAAACCGCTGACGATTGGTCCGACCGTGTGAATAACATATTTGCTCGGCAGGTTATAGGCTGATGTGATTTTTGCCTGACCCGTCGGCTCCTCATGTCCCTGCTCGTTCATGATTTCAAAGCACCGGTATCTCAGAGAAATGCCGGCAGCGCTGTGAATACAGTTATCAATGCATTTATGCAGAATTCGCCAGCAGCCCAACATCTGAGCGTTAGCGGCGTTTACCACAGCGTCACACTGAAGCAATGTAATGTCGCCCTGCCATAGATAGAGGTCTTTTTCAACAGGTGTGAGGTCTGATATTTTTGTGATACCTTTCGCTTGGCTTTCGGCTTTCAGATATTCACTTTCTATACGCAGATATTCCTCGCTGATGGGCTTGGGGATCCAGATATTCATCAGACCTTGGAGCAAATCTTTCTGACCCTGCTCATCTGATGGAATAGGGTACTTGCTGAGTTGAGATGGTTCCTTTTGCAGTTCCTTGATCAACCAGATGCGCTGCTCTTTATGTGTCATCAATATCGACTTCCTTTCTCAGTTAATCTTCTTTCATTTGACCAAAGTGTTCTCGGCATGACCGACGCAGCGTTATTCCCGCTGCTGATTTCAGACAGCACAGGTTTTGACAGAAACGACGGTGTGCCTTTTGCTTGTCAAAAAGACTGCGTGGTCAAACAATTGCAGATTTTGAATATCATTATGTATACCGATGGCACAAAAAATGATGGTTTATGTCATTCTTACAGGCAACAGCATTGCAGTTGTTGCCATTCCGTGACGTGCCTATGATAGAGTGCAGACAACCGGTCTGATAGGGCAAATATCTGCTGCAGAATACCGCTTTAACAGTACAAGGTCCTGATGTCCCGGTCATAAAGGGACCTGCAGATTAGTGTTTGGTCACACACTGACAGGCTGCTGATTTTCACTTTCCGATAAAGAAATCCGTGAAAAAGATAGCTTGGTTTTTTTAACTCGGAGCAAAGCCCGATGTAAGCTCGCTTAACATCGGCTGCATTGATCCAACTTCACCGCAGGAGCTTTAGCTCCTCGGGGTTTCAGTGGGGGATTATAACCCCCACTGAAAGTCCGAATGGCACCCGCCGCCTAAGAGGGTGCGGATGTCCAGTGGACACCTCTGCGAAGCAGAAGCACCGACCGAGCCGGCAGGCGAGACCCGGGTGCCATCGGTGATTGGTTATAGAATGTTCAACATCGGAATGGTATTTTAACTGTTACAGTAATTGTATCATATCATACCGTGATGTCAAGGTATAAACACTGATGAATATGTCATCAGTCATGATAGGTAGGTAATGAATCGTAATAGACTGTCAGTATCATGAAACAGGAAACGATTGACAGCAGTCAGCCACAGTTGCAGAAGGATAATAAAGCTGCCTGTTCATCTCATTAAAGCAGCTACAGCGGATAGTAATATTTCTTGAAATGAGCAGAAGTGGGAAAAAACAGGGCGCCGGCGTTGCTTATGGCTAAGAGCACAATCTGAAAACCAGCCATAGGGAAGAAGAGAGAAAACGATCAGAGTGCGAAGAGACAATGCAGTTTGTCTGAGGAAAGGAAGTGCCAAAAGAAAAAACTGCACATTTTGATTCATGCAATCTGGTGATTAAATGCAGACGATACACGATAACTTGGTTTGACGAGATAAAAATGATATATTGCAGATAGACAATGATTCAAAATGGGCCATCAGGTACGTATTGATACGGTTTTGCAAAGATATATTTACTTGAAATAAAACAAACAATATGATATGATAAAAACAAATGCGAACAGAAGAAACAGTTTTGAGAAAGGATTGAAACAAATGGCAAGAAAAATCAAAAAGAAAAAAACGGAAGCCCCCAATCGTCAGGGTACAATCATTTTGATCGGAGCAGGTGTGTTTTTAGCAGTGATAGCAATATTTCTGATTATTTTTGCTATCGTACAGAATGTCGGCAAAGGGAATGATACAGCGTCGGATTCTTCAGAACAGATTTCAACCGCTGCTTCTGATACGGAACAAACAGGGTCATCTGTACAGAATTCCGAAGTGTCCGTAGATATCCCGTCCACGGATTATATGTCATCTGTTGTCATCGACCAGACCAAGGATTATTATGCTGACATCAACATCAGGAACTATGGCAAGATAACAGTCAAGCTGGATTATGAAGCGGCGCCGATCACGACAAGAAACTTTATATATCTTGCGGAATCCGGTTTTTATAACGGACTTACCTTCCACAGAATTATGGAGGGCTTTATGATGCAGGGAGGAGATCCTGACGGCAACGGCACAGGCGGTTCGGAACATAACATTTACGGAGAGTTTTCTGACAACGGCTATACGGGAAATAAGCTGTCACATACCAGAGGCGCCATTTCAATGGCAAGAAATTCATTTGATATGAACAGTGCCAGCTCACAGTTCTTTATCGTACAGACAAGCGACCATACAGGTTCGCTTGACGGAAGCTATGCTGCGTTCGGATATGTTACAGAAGGGATTGAACTCGTAGATGCTGTCTGCAGTGACGCAAAGCCGACGGACGACAACGGTTCGATTCCGAGGGATCAGCAGCCTGTCATTGAGTCAGTAATAATACACACAGCAGTCAAAGAAGCATAATGCAGCTTATGACAGTCTGATGAATTGTCAATCATTTGGTACAGTTTAGTGCAAATTAGTACTATGTCCAATGCGTCGGATACGGCAGAAAGATGTTGAATATAACTTTATGCAGTTTTGTATGTTATCAATGTAACCGATGATTGTCAATCGAGGGATATTTGTTAATATCAACGGCTTCACTGCAACGTACAGAACAAGTGCAGTGAAGCTGTTATTGTATAAACAATTATTAATTAAACGATCATAAATGAAGGAGGTTTTTTCATGATTCGGCAGATAATGGGATTGGTTTTATCAGTCTGTGCGGTAATGACAGTGTTGACAGGGTGCGGGAATACGGCGACAGAAGCTTCAAAGGAATTATCCGTTAACCGGGAATCAGAAATCTCAACCCCCCCAGAAGAATCATCACAGTATTCTGAAGCTGCAGAGAAATACCGTCAGATTTCTCAGGAGGAAGCATCAACAATTATGCAGGAGCAAAGCGGCTATCAGATTGTTGACGTCAGAACCGTTCAGGAATATGAAGAAGGGCATATCCCGGGCGCAATCTGTATTTCGAACGAAAGTATTATCAACGAACCGCCGCCGGAGCTTGCGGATAAAAGTCAGTTGCTTCTGATCTATTGCCGCAGTGGAAGACGCAGTAAAGAAGCGTCTGAAAAGCTTGCGAACATGGGTTACACTAATATAATGGAATTCGGCGGAATTATTACATGGACAGGCCCGCTGACAACAGACTGATGCATTCTTCAGCGTGGGGCAGAAGCAGAGAAGAAAAGAATTCAGGTACAAACTACTAAAACAAGAAGAATATATCAGATACCTATGGCACCTGAATGTTGACAGTCGTTTTGGTCGGTGCTTCTGCATGACAGAGATGTCCGCCGGATGTCCGTATCCTTTGAAGACGATTGAGTTCATACGTTCATCGGTGGCGGGTTAAAACTCCCCGCCGATGTCCGAAGGAGCAAAAGCTCTCGACGACTGCCACTGGTGTCGCTCACTCCAATCAAGCGAGTTTGTTGGAATTTGGTTTTTTGTAAAATAATGAAAACACATAAAAACGATAAAAAAATGCTTGACAAAGAGTAATAGTTGTGGTAATATAATAAAGTCGCAGGAAGTGTTGTTCCGCTTCCGTGACTGATTCGGAGAGGTATCGAAGCGGTCATAACGAGGCGGTCTTGAAAACCGTTTGACGGAAACGTCACATGGGTTCGAATCCCATCCTCTCCGGCGGGGTGTCCCCGCTGTCGGGTTCAGATTGTATGGTTTATGTGTTCGGTATTTTTGTGGCACATGGGTCATTGGATGAATGAGGGCGGGGATAACACAACAACTTAACAGCAAAGTTATTACTTTGGCATTTGGAGGATTACCCAAGTGGTGAAGGGGCTCCCCTGCTAAGGGAGTAGGTCGGGAAACCGGCGCGAGGGTTCAAATCCCTTGTCCTCCGCTGAAGAAAAACCGGATTTTCATTAGAAAATCCGGTTTTTTGTATTGCATTCAAAGTTTCTAAGCCAAAAAAGGCTTTTTGACAAAACTAGTTTGCAGTGTTAAATGGAAAGTAACAATACGGTTATAACAGCTACAAAGAAATGGTATCATTTCATGATAGGGGAACGTACTATGCCGAAACGGAGAAAATGGTCAGAGAAACCCGTCTGAAAGAAGTTTCAGATGGGGCAAGACTTTATACGCAGAGGTTCATACCAATGTGAAGATAAGTTGTTTGCCAAGAGAAAGGATGATTCATGAAGATTATTCCATCATGCGCTGAAAATGTTTGTCACAGGCTTTTTCCAGTGCTTTGACGATGATTTTCAACGTTTTGATGCGGGCGTATTTTTTGTCGTTAGATTCTATAATATGCCATGGAGCGTTTTTGGTACTGGTTTTGCTCAGCATTTCATTGACGGCGCCTTCATAATCGTCCCACTTTTCACGGTTCCTCCAGTCTTCATCGGTAATTTTCCATTGTTTCTCAGGTGTATTCTGACGGTCTGTAAAGCGAGCAAGCTGTGTATCCTTGTCAATATGAATCCAGAATTTCAGTACAACAGCGCCCCAGTCAGTCAGCATGCGTTCAAATTCATTGATTTCGTGGTAAGCTCTTCGCCATTCTTTTTCGCTGCAGAAACTTTCCAGCCTTTCTACCATCACTCTGCCGTACCATGTTCTGTCAAAGATACAGATATGTCCGGTTTTGGGCAGCCTGGTATAAAACCGCCAAAGATAATGACGGCTCAGTTCATGGGGCAGGGGAGAAGCAATAGGGTGTACATCAAATCCCCTTGGATCCAGAGCGTAGGTCAGACGGCGGATATTACCGCCCTTTCCGGCAGCGTCCCAGCCCTCATAACAAATGATAACGGGTATTTTTTTGCGGTAAATAATATTATGTAGTTCGCTGATTCTGGTTTGCAGTCTTTTGAGTTCTTTTTTATATTCCGCATCGTCAATAGTCGGGGAAAGATCAATATCGCAGAGTTTTGGCATCTCTTTAAGCGGATAATCTTCTTCAAGTGCGATACCTTCAAAGCGGCCTTCCTGCACACCTCTGTCAATTCTTCGTACAATCAGTCTGAGGGCGTCACGGGTAGCAGTACGGTGGTGATTAGCGTCCAGAATATGCCAGCCCACAATTTCGCTGGTTTTTTCCATGAAATCATCATAGCATTCCATAAAACGTTTGTATTCTTTGTGCTGCCACAGATCTTCCCTGTCTACACGCCATTCGGTAGCAGGTTCTTCTACAAGATGATAGAGTCTTTCATATTGTTCGGATTTGTTGATATGCAAAAACAGTTTGAGAATGATATAGCCTGCGTCACGGAGCTGCCGTTCAAATGCATTCACTTGTCTGATCCGGCGTCTGTACTCATCTTTATTGATTTCATGGCGCAGATACTTACGAACGTTGTTCTCCATCCAGCCGGAGTTCAGAAAAGTGACCTTGCCGTTTACAGGAATTGCATTCATATACTGATACAAGAAGGGATACCGTTCATCTGCTTCGCTCAGTACCTTAGGCGATTCAACGTGGTAGAATCTCGGATCCAGCTCACTGATCAGTTCTTTGATCAGACTGCCTTTGCCGGCAGCAGCCCAGCCCTCTATCATAACAATGACCGGCAGTTTTGATTGCATCAGAAGCTGCTGCTGTGCCAGCAACTGTTCCTGCATTTTTTTGATTTCAGAAGATAACGCCGTCTTGTCCTCTCGTTTTTTTGTTTCAAAATCTCTCAGCACAACGATTCCCCCTTATGGTTTGATCTAATACAGTTTAGTTATTTATATTATAAACAAAAATCAACTAAAAAACAACAAAATATTGAAAAAAATAATATAAAATATCAAAAAATAACAGAATCCTGCGATTTCCGTTGAATAGTTGCTAATAGTAAAAAAAGCCGGACAAAACAAATTCCGTCAAACAGGATAGTCCTGTCTGACGGAAGAAATCGTTCAATGGTCTGAAGTAACAGCGTTCATTATGCTGTTGATTGTCTGAAACGGTTTTAATAGTAACGGACATTGAAAGATTGGTTGTGATGATGTCAGAAATGCTGCTTAATCTGTTTCTTTTTTGCGGGAGAGAACGATTACAGTGCCTGCAGCGAAAATTGACACAAGGACGATGATCCAAGCAGCATTATCACTGCCGGTCTTGAAGTTTTCAGCTCCGGGAGATACAACAGAAGGATCCGCGGAAGATTCTTCCTTGGAAGTATTATCGGTAGACGTTTCGTCGTTAGAGGAATCTTCAGTAGAAGTTTCGCTTTCAGAAGATTCGTCTTCAGAAGATTCGTCTTTGGAGGGCTCTGTTTTCTTACCATAGAATTCATCCATCATTTGGCTGATTGCGTCAATATCATACAATCCGGTGTAATCGATTACTTCTGTGCCGTCATCAGTTGTCTGGATTCTGGTAAGGTCATAGTTTACAGGAGCGCCGACGTCTGCATCTTCACCTTTGGCATTGACAAATTTATTGTAACCTGAGAAGCTGAAGATGTTCTCTTCAGGAGTTTTGAACATAGAGAGCATACAGCCACCGCCGCCGCTTGTCTGACCAAATACAGGAATTCCACTGTCCTGCGCCAGTATCGGAAGAATGTTGCCGGAGGAGAATGAAAAGTCTGAGGTAATAATTGAATAATCAAAATCATAAACAACTTCTTTGTCAAGCTCATCAATATTACCGTCCAGATTGAGGTCGAGGGAATAGGAGGTAGAGTTGTAATTTTCCGTAATGGTATTAATGCATCTGAGGGATTCAATATTAGAATGATCTTTAGCATTTGTCATAATACCCATCATATACATGACGACTGCGCTGCTGCCGCCGCCATTGCAGGAGATATCTATGACGATTTTTTTGATGCCGTTTTCTGCTGCATGATCCAGCGTCCATTTGAAGGCGTCAACAGCGTCGTTCTGGAAACCATCAAATACAAACACTCCTGTTTCGCCGTTTCGGTAATAGCATGCATTGGCAGGACCTTCCCATGTTTTGATCAGTTCGTAATGACTGTATTCATTTTTTCTTAGATCTTTCAATGCCTGCATGCTGAAAACTTTGTTGTTTGAACTCTGAATCGTAATGGCAGCGTTTTGTGCAAAGACATCACCGGCTTGAACCTTGTTTTTAATTTCCTGAACAATATCGGAATCCGGATAATACTGCAGCAGAGGAATAATACCGAAATAAAGATTGGTATGTCCGCCGTCATCAAAAGCGTCGTTCAGGTTACACAGACCTATAAAGTAATCAGCGAAGCTGGTTGACTGAAGAAGCTGTTTAGCCATACGGGTATCTTCACCGTATTCGTCCAGCGCTTTGTCAAATCCTACTTCTTTCACCAGTTTGGCAATCTTTGCTTTTAAGGGATAGCCGTAAAAAGTATCGGCAACGAAGCAAAGCTCGTTGTAGGTGTAATCCGTCATTTCCTGAGTGCGTTCCACGTTTTCATAGATGGAAGACATATCAACATAGGATTGTGAGGTTTCTTCCATCATGTGTACAAAATAAATGTTCCCGTTCACGTATTTTGCAGCGTTATAGGAAGAGCAGAACAAATCGTTAATGGTTGCCAGCGGGAAATAGACCTTATTGTTAGCTTCAACAATGTCGATATTATATTTTCCGAGGTCAAGTGTTGTAGCTTTTCTTTCTCCTTCGATGGTAACATTCAGTGTTTTACAATAAGGAGCGTTCAGCATTGTACCTTCTGATTTACCTTCGATGTTCATAAATTCTTCAAACGAATCGTAGGAAACAGTATCATTTTGGGGATTGATGAACATATTGCCACCAGGTCCCGTCAGCGTAAAGGTTCCGTCATCGTTTTTTGTTTCAGTAAACTGTTCTGTGTAGATAACACCGACATAATCTGACAGTTCGATATAAGGGATATCCGGCAGTGAAGAAGTGAACATACAATCTAATGTTGTAGTGTCGTCCATGTTAAAAAGATAAGCAGTAAGCTCTCTTTTTTCAATAGCATCGTTTTCTGCCGCAAATGCAGTGGCTGATGCAAAAGCTGATATGACCAGTGCCGATGATAGAATCATACTAATTGCCTTGAGTGATTTTTTCATTACTTTCTTCCTTTCTGAATTGAAATTGAATAACACAATTATATCATAAATGATCAGAATATGGAATACTAATATTTATAAATTATTGAAAGAACTATGAATCATTCCAAATAAACGTGCTTTATGATGGTTGATGATATAAATAATGACGAAAAGCCTTGTGACCTCTATAATAGGATACTGCTTTCTTTGCGTTTTACCACAGATGCAGAAGTCTGTAGTACACGGGTTCCTTTACTCTTTAAAGAGAATTGCTATTGTGTTAATTGTCATCAATAACCCCTTTTATCCCCACAATACCATAACAGTAAGAATAACTTAATGAAAATGATGGTCAGTGAAACAGTTAAATACGATAAATAATCATTGCGTGCGAAAAAGGCTTGCAATATCTGTGTCAATCACCGGCGGGTATACTGAATGAAGACAGGGATAGCTGTATATCATAACAGTATTTCCGAGCGGCATCAAGAATGGTTTATTATCCGGATAACTACAGTCCTTATTTCAAACGGTGCTTCCGAATCGGACGAAGATTGTCTGATCAGAAGGGAAAGGAACCTGAAAATGTTCTGATAAACCGCATGAAATATAACAAAATCCCTTAGCTGCATTTGCACACAGCTAAGGGATTCATCATATGGATTTTTACAGTCACAATCCAAAGAATGATTATTCCTTTACCCCACAACCACCTGATACATAGAATAATTGCGGTAATAGCGACTGTTATCAAATTGTTATCAAATTGTTATCAAAAGCAACGCAAAAGGCTCGTAACCCCGTATAAATACTGGGTTTTCGGCGTTTTACATATCACTCCCATTCGCTCCCTGCAAAATAATCTTAACAGTATTTGTTTAAGGATTTTAGCACGGAGTATTTCTATTATTTGTATTGTAAATAAAATACAGGCTATCAAATATTCTGTTGCCATTTTGTTGCCACGATATAAAAATATTATAGCAGAAACAAGCAATAAAATCAACACTTTAAAGTGATAAATTGATTATGCTTTGTGAACCAAGCAACTAATCGAAAAAGTGTCACGCTTTTAGGCTTACTCTCATCAATTCCTTCATATACGAAACTAAGTCGTTATCATTCATTTCTAATATTTCTTCTTTAGTCACCCATTTGTACGCATCGTGTTCTTCTAAATCAAGCTCTATTGTTTCATCTGTGCCTGATAAACTGCACAAATAGATTAAAGTAGTAAACACCTGTTTCTTCTTTGTATCCATATTAGATTTTTCGTAGAGGATCCTCTCAACTGTAACATCCAGATTAGTTTCCTCTTTCGTTTCACGCACGGCAGTTGAGGATGGAAACTCTAACTTTTCAACTGTGCCGCCGGGAATATCCCACTTGCCGCCCTCATAGTTTTCTTTTCCTTGCTCTGTCAGCGTTCTTTTGAGAATTAGCAACTCATCCATCGAGTTCTTTATTAGTGCGTGTGCGATCAGATTACTCATATCGTTTATTCCTCACTTGTGTCGGTGTTTTGGTTTTATATCCACTGAATAAATGCTGTTTTATCTGTACAGTTATAGCCTGCTCTTTTATAAAAATCAAGTGTACTTTCACTCTTTGAGCCTGTGAGCAACATCATTTTATAGCAATCAGCTTGTACTGCCAAATCTTTTGCGTATTTCAAGCAGGCGGTTGCATAACCCTTTCCTCTGTAATCGGCGTGTGTAACAACATTTTCTATAAAAGCATACGGACGGACATTTCTTGTCAGATTAGGGATAATCACACATACGCAAGAAGATATGATTTTACCGTCAAACTCACAGACAATAATATGATGATTAACATCATTACATATTTCAGACCAAGTGTTTTGTAAATGTTCGTTGTTTTCAGGTACACCAAGCTCATGCAGGTGGGTATATAATTCAAGCAATTCGCCTAACTCATTTTCTTTGATTTCTCTAATTGTCATTTCTTCACCAAATTGTTATCAATATATTCCATATACGGCTTGCGGTAATAAACGCTGTCGGGGTTGTTTCTGTACCACTCAAATTCTTCTTTCAAGCCTTGTTCGAGAGAAAGGGTATCGGGCATCAACTCATTTTGCTTGCTGACATCAAGCACATATTCATAATCATAGAAGCAAAAGTAATCTCTCTGCGGAATCTCTTTACCCACGCTTACAAACTCGGCTGGTTTGCCGACAGCCTTGTAACATAATTCAACCCATTCCTTGACGGTTACAATATCCTTGTTGCCAACATTAAAAATGTGAGTATCAGGGTGCTTGTTTATCAGAATTTCAACAAAACGGCAGAGGTCGGAAACATTGAAGAATTGCAGCTTCATATCGCCGTCTTGCGGAATATAAAATGGTCTGTCTTGCATAGCGCAGTCAAACGGAAAAGCTTCACGGTATAAATTCTCATATAAGCCGTAGAAATACGGAGGCCGGAGAACGTAAGCATTTGGAGCTTGCGATAGCAAGTATTGCTCCGCTTTCAGCTTGTTTATTCCGTAATCGCCCCAGACGGAATTGTAACCGCAGGTCTGTTCTTCCGTAAACGGCTGCGGATTGGTTTCTGGATAAACAGCACTGGAACTGATGAAAATATAATCATCAAAGGTAACGCCCGAATCGAGCAGCGTTTTGATGTGTTCTTCCGTATAGGCAGTGATATCTAAGATAACATCAAAGTGTTTTCCGCTGAGTCTGTCGCCTAAAGACATCCTGTCGCAGCGGATATGCGTTACACCATTGACCTGCGTTCTGCTGCCACGGTTGATAACGGTAACGTCGTTACCTTCAGCAGCAAAAAACTCTGCTGCATATTTACTTACAAATGTTGTTCCGCCTGTGATAAGAATTGTCATAGCTGCTCCTTTCAGTATCAAGACTGCTTTCTTACAAACTGATTTTACCATGAATCAGAATAATTAGCAACAGAAAACGCCGCCAAGCAGGAAACACCCCGCTTGGCGGCTGTCATTATAATTCCTAATTAGAATTTTATTCCGATTCCCAGAATAAATCGTCCAAGGTTTTTCCGAGTGTACGGCAAATAGCGATACATAGCTTGATTGTTGGGTTATATTCCCCTTTTTCAATCGCGTTGATTGTTTGCCGACTCACACCTACTTTTTCGGCAAGCTGCTGCTGTGAAAGATCGAGCGCGGCGCGTGCGCTTTTTAGTTTCAGGTTTTTCATTTACTTCTCCGTTCCGCGTTTTTCCAAAATAATTTTAATCACTGCGAGGATTCCCAAAGCAATAAAACAGACCGAAGAAACCAAATACAATACGATAACGGTCAGCTCACCGTTATCAAAAAGCACTTCTCCCTTACTTAATCTCATCATCAAATTAATAAAATACAGTAGTCCAAACCCAAAAAAGAATAAGACGGAATGAAGATTTAGTTTCGGCGAATCGGAAAAATATGCATCCTTTATCATACATACAGCGATAAACAGCACAAATGATAAGATGATTCCGAGAAACATTTGTATAGAGGTATCCGCCCATTTGACATCAAAAATCCGCAACAATCCGCAGGTGAAGCAATACACAATCAAAAAGAAAAACGCACCCTTGTAAGCGGCATTTCTAGCCAAAAGCTGGCGTTCATCATAATTTGCTTTCTTGTTTCTAAACAAGCGGGCAATTGCGACAAACAAAACCACAACAACCGCAATAATAATCGGGAACAGAACATTGTCTAACATAAAAAACACTCCTCTCAGGTGATTTTGACAACTATCATTACAAGCATATTGTATTATATCATTATCATTATGTCAAGTATATTTTACAAATTGTCGTAGATATTTATACTTGCAGAATCCACAAAAAGCCGCCAAGCAGGAGATTATCCCACTTGACGGACATTTTTATTTATTCTCATACCAATAGCGGCAAATCTCTCTTAGTTCTCCCTGATAATTGTCAACACCTCTGAATTCCAAAACAAAGCCGCACTTCTCCATCACTCTTTGCGAAGCAATGTTATCTGCAAGGCAGATTCCTGCCATTTTTGTAAGTCCGATTCTTTTCATAATGACAGGCAAAAACGCTGTTACGGCTTCTGTGGCGTAACCGTGTTTTGTATATTTAGCTCCTATATGATAACCGACTTCCCAGACGCCGTTGCCAAGCGGAACTGCCTGTACATAACCGATGTTTGTTCCGTCCTTTAGCAGTACAGGATACACTAACGGGCCGTCACAGCCGTCATACTGCGACATCAAAAAATCGATCGTTTCTGCCGCTTCCTCAACTGTTTCAAACACCTCGTCGGGTACGAAGAGTCGGTTATCTTCGTCAAGTGAGTTTTCGTGAACCGCCTGTGCCATATCGGGCGTAAATTCGGTAATGGATAATCTTTCGGTATCTAATGAAAACATAGTATTTTCCTCTCAGTAGTGTACATACATTCTTGTTGGTTCGGGGTCGCTTCCCTGCACCATACAAAGAAACTCCCAGCCGTATCTTTCATAAAAGCCTGTGTGATCTGTGACAAGATAAAGCGGCGTGATTCCCTTTGACCTCATATTCTCTATCACCATATTCAACAGCTTGCCGGCGATTCCCTGTTTTCGATAATCGCTTTCCGTATAGACAGCGCACACGTTGGGGGATAAATCTTTTCTCTCATGAAAGTCATTTTCTATGACGCCCATACCGCCGATTATCCTATCTCCGTCAAGGCACAAATACCAGCCGTATTCGGTAGTTCCGTTAAGGTAGTTGTCCATACATTCAAGATATGCTTCAATAGGAACACCCCATTTTTCGTGAAACCACTGTGCAGCTTTGTATTCTATTTCAGGTCGTTCACGAAGGGCAATATATTGATAATCTTTCATTCTATTCATCCTTTCCGGTTTACTGACATCATCCTACCATAAATAATGCCGGAAATCTACCTCAACAACAATTATAAAAAAGAATGAGCCTGCATTACACAGACTCATTGACTCTCATTTCACGGATAATACGCTGAATGGTTTTATCTGAGAGGTAGTATCTTTCGGCAAGCTGAGATACGGTTGTTCCGTTTAAGTAATCCTGATAAATCAATGAATTACGGTGAATCAGTTCTGTTCTTGCGCCTGTTTTTTCTCCCCAACTGATGCGGGAGCCTTCTTTTTTTGGAATGTAAATATTTTCCCCGTCAATATATTGCTGAATGATTTTGATGATGTTTTGCGGCAGCACATCGTCTGCCTTGATATAGCTCATTGTTGCCTCCTAAAAAATGAAATACTTTAGGGAAAGCAATGGCTATTACAATAATTAAATGATACCGAATAGCCAATGCTTATTCGGAAATAACATATCTTTTCAAAATGCAACCCTCCTGTCTGTCGTATTATAGCGTATTCTTTGTATTTTGTCAATTTCAAGAAAAAGCCGCCAAGCAGGAGATTATCCCACTTGGCGGCGTTGCTATTATACTGCAACTATATCCTTTTTGACACAGCGAGCAAGTGGCACGATAAACCGATGATTTCATCGTGAGTGTCGAGTAAGCGGACGGTGGTCATCAATATGTTCCGTGACTTTTCATTTTTCCACAGCTCGTCGATATTGTTTGCGAGCCAAGCGCCGCCCATTGTTCCGTGTACAACAGAATCGGAAAAACCTCCGACTTTAAGCTCAGCTTTCAACGCTTTTGCCGTGTGTAAATGTGAACTCCCCAAGCCTGCATATACTTCTTTGTTCGGATTGATATGGGTACCGTCCTTCAGCTCACGCTCCACCATTGCCAAGAAATCAGGATTTTCCAAATACGATTCCCCGTTAGGAGAATATACGGTTAACTTGTCGAGAAGAACAGAATACGGTGTTAATGCTGCCGAGAACAACACTCCGCCTTTCTTTAACAAACGAAAGCTCTCTTTTATAGTTCTGATTCTTTCCTCATAGTCAGTAATATGATAAAGAGGTCCCATCAAAAGTACAGCGTCAGCGCTGTTGTCTGCTCTCGGAACTTTTCGAGCGTCGCAAACCTCACTTGCTGCAAGCGAACAGCCGGGATACTCTTCGGCAAGCATTTTGCTCATTTCGATATTGGTTTCAGACAAATCAAAAAGATGCACCTCATAACCGAGAGAAGCAAGCCACCAAGAATATTCTCCGTAGGCGCCGCCGATATCATAGATGACAGCAGGTGGTGTCGGCAGATTTTCAAGCAATATTTCTTTTGAACGTTCAAATTCAATCAAGCCTATACCTGTTCTTAACCTATTGTACTCTCTGCCTTCCTCGTAATAAGCCAGAACAGCATTGTCTATTGTTTTCATATCTTTCTCCTTTTTGATTAGTAAAGTTTTGTTGATCTGTTTCATCTGTTCCGATCTGGTGGTGAACGGGCTGTTCCGACATGATTATTCCTCCTTTCACAATAAAGCAGCGTGACACTACACCATATTTTGCCTTTGACTGCGTTTATCTGTTTATAAAGCATCACTAACAGCAGATGTAAGCAGTTTCCTTTAAAACAAAAACCGGTCAGAAGCTATATAAGCTACTGACCGGTTGCTGACAAAATAATAATTATGCGCACAACAATCTAAGCCAGTTGCCTGATTCGACAATGGCTTGCTGCTGATTCATTTTGTTAAAAGCAAAATACATCATTGTTGCGACCCTCCATAATTTGCTGATTATTATAACACTCGGGCAGCTTTGTGTCAAGAAATAATAAGAAAACTTAGAAAAAATATACTTAGCAATAAAAATATAATTAAAAAATAAGTTGCAAAGCAGAATATTATCTCGCTTGACGGCTGAAATACTTATCAGTTTTTTACAGAATTTGATTTGACTTTGTCATTAAACTTCCGAATTCTTCTTTTCATAGCAAAGTACTGAGCGAACCAAATGAAGAAATAGATAAAGAAGAAGATGGCGATATAGCCTGCTATTCCCCAAAAGCTATGCGGCATCCAGTACATAAGATAAGCAATTGGGAACGATGATACAGATATCACCATGCAGTGCAGCACCGTCTGCTTAAAAAGGCTCCAGTTTTCCATTTCCCAAATTACTGACGCTCCGCCGAAAGCAGCTCCATATATCAAAGAGCATACGGTTTGAATGATGACGGCATTCAATTCATTACCGCAAAGAGAAGTAAGCTGCGGCGTAACAGGATAAAATTCTCCCTTGTTAAGCATTACCGAAATGATAAGTGTGATTAAAAAACTAATGCTTAAACCGATGGGTGCGCCGATCAGGCAGCGCAGAATAACTTTCTTTTTCATAATTTTGACCTCCTATAATCCTAAAACCTGTTTGATTTTTGATACATACCGTCTTGAAACGTAAGTAACGGTTCCGTCGGAGAGCGTAACGCAAATCGTACCGGATAAGCTTAAATCAAAGCTGCGTACCTTTTTAAGATTAATGATCTCCGAGTTGGAAATGCGTACAAATCTGTACTTGATCAGTCGTTCCTCAAGCTCATATAATCTCTGTCTGAGGACATATTCTTTCTTGTTGACTGTGGCAAAGGTTTTGCCGCCCTCTGCATAAATACGGATAATCTCCTCCGGCGATAAGATCTCTGCTAAATTATTGTAAAAGCCGGTGATCACTTCTGACGTTTTAGACGAAAGCGTGTTGAGAATGTCGGTGATTTCATCCGTCATCTTATCGGTAATGATAATTACTTTTGGTTCAATACAGTTGTTATCAATTTTAATCTCTACCTGCATTGTGTTTCCTCCTTTCTTGACAACAGTATATCATGCACACAAAACCAAATCCACCTTTTTTCGATAAGTGGTCGGTTTTTGAAGACAAGTGGTTATTTATTCAAAAAACAGAGCCGCCAAGCAGGAATCATTCCACTTGGCGGCTGTACTTGTCAGGTGCAAATCAGCTCTGCATGAACCATCTTCGTAGCACGATTGCGAGTATTGTGCATTTTCTGTACCCGCAGCTTTAAGTGTTTCGAGGATAGATTGTAAAACTATGATTTGTATGTTATAATTATCTTAAAGACAAACAGATTGATAAGATTGGGAGCGAAATGCGTGAAAAAATCGTAAAGGTGAAGTCAGCAAGGACGATTACGATAAGTGGCGCTATAACGATCCTAAGTATGATACGTCCGGGCATTGGGAAAAAGTACCATCTCAAGAACCGAGTGATGCTATGATAGAGAAATTGAGAAAAGATAATAAGTGAGTATGACCATTACTGATTGGGAGGAGAAAATGAGTTTATTTTTCATATTCGGCTGGTATTCACTACTGATTGCAATTATAGGTGATTTACTTGTTTCAACGATTCTTTCTTTATTTTATAAAGAATATAACATTGCAACAATGTCAATCAGCGCTTTAGGTAATCCTAAAAGTCCCGTCAGGTTACCGTTTAATATTTGGATGTTCTTAGAAGGAGTGCTGTTCTTATTATCTTTGCCTGTATTATATAATCGGTATCACTTAACATCAGGTTGGATAACAATTGTATTAATCGCTTTTATTGCAGTGTTTGGAGTTGGCTCTTGTATCTTTACTGCATTTTTTAGTGTAAACGAAACAAAAGATATAGTTACTATTTCATCTAAAATACACGGAGCAGGTTCAGCGCTCGGCTTTATAGTTTTTCTTTTTGTTCCATTGCTTTTAGTGATGCTTTCTTTTATAGACGGAGAAATGATTATAGGGGTTATAAGCATTATCTGTTTTATTATTTCATTAGTTTTCTTTGTGTTGTTTATTATGTCTGATAAACAGGAATTTGCAAATACGGTTATTTCTAATGAAGGATTGTGGCAAAGACTCAATTTGATTTTTATGTATTTACCTCTTGCTATTGTTTCTATACAAAACATTTTGCAAGCCACTTAAATCATATTTCTACGGAAAAACAGAAAAAAACAAAAGCCCTTAGCTGTATTTTTATACAGCTAAGGGCTTAATCATATGAATTTTTACAGTCACAAGTCAAAGAACGATTTTTCCTTTACTCCACAACCACTTTATTTACAGAATAATTGTGGTAATAGCAACTGTTATCAAATTGCATATCACTCCCATTCAATGGTAGCGCTGGGCTTGGGTGTCAGGTCGAAAAGAACACGGTTGACGTTTTCTACCTCTGCAGTGATACGGGCAGTAATATGCTGCAGCAATTCAAAAGGAACGTTTTCGACTGTTGCAGTCATAGCGTCCGTGGTATTGACGGCACGAATAATAACCGGATATGCAAAAGTACGCTTACCGTCCTTAACGCCGACAGAGCGGAAATCCGGCACAGCAGTAAAATACTGCCAGACTTTTCCTTCGAGACCGTTCTTGGTAAATTCCTCACGCAGAATAGCGTCAGATTCTCTGACAGCCTCAAGACGATCTCGTGTAATGGCACCAAGACAACGAACACCGAGACCGGGGCCGGGGAAAGGCTGACGATACACCATGTTGTCAGGCAAGCCGAGCGCTTTGCCGACAACCCGCACTTCGTCCTTAAAGAGCAGCTTCAGCGGCTCAACCAGTTCAAACTGCAGATCCTCCGGAAGACCGCCGACATTGTGGTGAGCTTTAACGCCGTCACTTTCAAGAATATCGGGATAAATAGTACCCTGAGCCAAAAACTCGATACCGTCCTGCTTACGGGCTTCTTCTTCAAAGACACGAATAAACTCAGCGCCGATGATTTTTCTTTTCTTTTCAGGGTCAGCAACGCCTGCGAGCTTATCCAGAAAACGATCAACTGCGTCAACATAAACGAGATTGGCATTCATCTGATGACGGAAAACCTCGATAACCTGTTCAGGCTCACCCTTACGGAGCAATCCGTGGTTGACATGCACACAAACGAGCTGCTGACCGACTGCTTTAATCAGCAAAGCAGCAACGACAGAGCTGTCTACACCGCCCGACAGAGCGAGCAGTACCTTTTTATTGCCGATCTGCTGTCTGAGTTCGGCAATCTGTTCGTCAATAAAAGCATTGGCAAGAGCCTCAGTGGTAATTCGATCCATTTCGGCCGGTCTTACATTTCCCTGCATAAAAAAACCTCCTGTATCAGACATCATTCTTCAAAAATGGTGTCAGATTTAATCATTACGGAAATATTATACCATCGTGTAAGGCTTTTTGCAAGAAAAAGAAAAGAATTCGGTTATCATGACAGCAATCAGTCATTCGTATATAACAGACGTTTATGATTCACGAGCTTTGTCAGTGGGATTGGTCGGTGCTTTTGTAATGCAGAGCCGCACCCGCTGAAGGCTATGGGGTTCAAACGTCTATCGGCGTCAGGTCAGATACACTTTTGGAGCAGCATATCTTGTCCGGTATGATCAAAAATAGTAGCAATCACCTTTTCGGAGCAGGCAGGGGAGTAGCAGAAGCTGTCGATATGGCTGCCCGTAAAGAAATATTCCGGGTCACCGGGGCGATAGTCATAGTCAAAGGTGTCGATGATAATCAGCTTGATTTTCATCCGGTTAGGGATAATATTCTTGATATAGACGCTTGCCTGCTGACCGGGATGAAGATTTTCCTTCATTTCGGCAAGACCGGCAAGATTCGGGGTCAATTCTACGAAGGCACCGTAATCTTCAACAGAACGGATAATACCGGCAACCGTTTCACCGACGGAAAAACGCCGGACGTTTTCTTCCCATGTTCCGAGCAGTTCCTTGTGAGTCAGGCTGATTCTGCCGTTTTCCACAGACTTGATCACAGCACGGATCTCCATCCCCACCGACAGGCGTTCTCTGGGGTGTTCGATGCGTGAAACAGAGATAGCGTCGATCGGCAGCAGTGAAACGATACCGCAGCCGATATCTGCAAAAGCACCGAAAGAGTCCAGATGAGTAACTTTAGCGTCGATCACATCACCGGGAATCAGTTCGCTGATATATTCCTTCATACATCTTTCCTGAGCCAAGCGTCTGGAGAGAATCGCCACGGTTTTGCCGTCGCTGTTTTTTCTGAAATCTGTTATGACGAAACAAACGGGTCTGTTCACTCTGGAGATAACAGCAATATCACGAACCGTACCCTCACGAATACCGATAGCGCCTTCCTCACGGGGGATAATTCCCTTAACAGCGCCCAGGTCCACTGTAAGGTTATGAGAGGAATCGCATACAACGGCTCTGGCTTCCAGAATTCTGCCTTCGTGATAAGCCTCAGTCAGAGCGGAGAGAGACTGTAATGCATTCAGATTCTCCACCGTACCCAATAGTCTGCCTTCAGGATAATATCCTGTCATTTTGCTTTCATTCCTTTCTGATGAGGCGGTGCCTCAATACTTTTTCTCAACATCTATATGACACCGCAAGCATAGTTATGACGGAGAATCGAAGGAATAAAATAAGCTTGCAATTTACCCTTATGTATTATACAATAAGGGTATACCAAGATACGAGGAGTGTTTTCTGATGAGCGAAAACAATGATAATATCCGGTTTTTGTCAGCCATTTCATATATTCCGTTCTTATTCATTGTCGGTCATTTCGCCGTGGAAAAGGACAATCCCGATTTACGGTTTCACAAGTATCAGGGCGGGGTTTTGTGCGGTGTCTTTTGCGGGCTTTATCTGCTCGAACTTCTTCTGATACTGATGTTGTCTTTTTCTTCCGGAATTCAGGCAATTGCCGGTTTTTTGCTGACAGGGGGAATCTCACTTGCTTACGTTATTCTGATTGCGCTCGGCATATCCTCTGCTGTAAAGTTTCAGCAAAAGCAGTTGCCTTTTATCGGTTTTTTTACGGTTCGATTAAGGGAACAAATGGACAGCAGGCGTCGGTAAGCTCCGTCTATAAAACGATTATAGCATATTGGCGGTATCGAAAAATGACAATAAAAGGGTGATCATCATGATGAGTGAAGATATCATAAACGTAGATTCATACGATTTTGACAGCCGGATCGAATACGGCATAACAGGGGTATTGTTTTTTTCTCAGTTTTGTGTACGCAGCCGAAGTCTGATTCCCATCATTGAAGAGTTGGCGGATCAGTACTATGACAGTATGCGTTTTCTGGCGTTAGATGTAGAGCAGTCACCGGATATCGCCTCAGTTTTTGCTGTTGAATCCACACCGACGGTCATTTTCTTCAAAAACGGACGCCTGAAAGAAAGGGTGGCAGGTACTAATCCGCCGGAAGCCTATGCGGAAGTCATCGACAGTTTACTGACGGAAGACAACTAAGTGCCGAGGAAACCTGACTGAAAACATGAAATATCGTAGGGAGAAAAACGCTGATAAAGAGGCAGAGGCTGCCGCAAAACAGAAAGTTTTGCGGCAGCCTCTTTTACTTTATCATATACGAAAGGCTGCATGGATATACCGAACGAAAACAAGCTGCCGATAATGGGCAGAGCGTCATATACCGTTTCCATGCGATTATTTCTCTATTACTCTTCAATCATAGCCAGAAGTTCATTTTTGGGTTTTACGCCGACGGAAGTATCAATCAGCTTTCCGTTTTTGAAAACCATTACAGTAGGAATACTCATGATACCGTATTTTTCAGCTAAAGACATTTCTTCATCAACATTAACCTTACCGACCTTGATCTCAGGGTGTTCCTCCGCAATTTCCTCAATTACAGGGGACAACATTCTGCAGGGACCGCACCACACTGCCCAGAAATCGAGCATAACGGGCTTGTCGGAACGAAGAACCTCCTGTTCAAAGTCAGCGGCGGTGATTTCAATAACTGCCATAATAACAACACTCCTTTTCATAAGTATAGTATAGGATTATACAGAGCAGACAATCACTCATCTGTTCTTTTTTCTTTTGTTACTGCGTTTTTTTGCATTAACAGCGGATTCGCGTTCCTTTTCCTTGCGGGCGGAAGCAACGGTACCGTTCAGGCTTTTTTCATTAATCAGCGCTTTAACAAAATGGGGGTGCTTTTCGGTGAACTGTGCTTCCATCTCAGGGTGACTGACGATGTACTTTTCCTGCTGACGGGCATAGAATGCAAAAATATTGATAATAACGATGATAATATACATTGTAACGGAGAGTACGGCGCCGATACCGATGTAGGGATATATCGTAAAGAAAATATCAGCCAGCACAAGAATCGTCGTGATAATGACAATAATATTCTTGACAATGCGTTTTTTGTCGAATATACACGCAAAAACTGCAATGGCGGGTAAGATAGCCAGTGCAAAAGTAAAGATTCCACGCAGGAAGGTGTTGCCGAGGTTAATGTCGCTGCCGAAAGCCTCACCGACGGAGCCGCCGATCATCATCTGCAGACCGTTCTGAGAGATGAATACAGAGGCGCAAAGCACTTTCTGAGCCTTAAGTATGGCAGTGTTCAGTTTTTCAATGCTGTCTTCGGTATAAAGACTTCTGTCGATTTTTTTAACACGGTTGATCAGATCTGTCAGTCTGGTTGCGTCTACATCGTTCCTGATCGCATAATCCCAGTTATAATTAACGGTGTCCAGTTCACGCACAGAGCTGCTGTCTGAAGGGGAAGCGTTTTGTTCGGCGGCTTTGGCGGATGCTTCAGATGAGGCAGATACTTCAGATGCAGAAGCAGATGTCTGAGCTTCGGTTTTTTCTTCGGGAGCTTTGACCAAACCGTCGAGGGCAGATTGCAGTTCTGTGGCTGCAGCGTCAATTTCCGGTTGTTCAGCCAGAATGGTATAGGCTTTTTCGGCGTTCGGAGTAACCTGAAGATCGGGAGTGATATAGAACCTGACTTCAAAAAACGGATATGTCAGCAAAAAGAACACAACAAGGTAGCATAGGATGAGCACAATACGAATAATCTGTGACGGTGTGCGAAGCAGTTTCTTTTTCTTCGGTACGTTCACCACAACGACTTTGCGTTTTCCATTTTTTTGAGGGACAGTTTCGGAACCGGATTCCGGTTTTTGTTCGGAATTCAGATCCTGTTCGAGAAGTTCATCATTTTCGAGTTTTCTTGCCATAGGGGTAATAATCCTTTCAAAGCATATCAGACTGTATTGAATTTTTCTTTATAATTCTCGATTGTCAGCTTAATGATAGCGATAGCCTCATCACGTCCTTTTACCTCGTCTACAACAGTTTCCTTGTTTTCAAGGGACTTATAAACACTGAAGAAATGAGTCATCTCATCAAAAATGTGTGACGGCAATTCGGAAATATCTGTATAACTGTTGTAAGTGGGATCGTTAAAGGGGATAGCGATAATTTTCTCATCATTTCTACCGTTATCAAGCATCGTAATTACGCCGATGGGGTAACACTGAATAAGGGTAAGAGGATAAATCTTTTCCGAGCAGAGCACCAGTACATCGAGAGGATCGAGGTCATCTGCATAGGTACGGGGAATAAAGCCGTAGTTCGCAGGATAATGGGTAGAGGTATGAAGAATACGATCCAGTTTCAGCAAGCCGCTCTGCTTATCAAGCTCATATTTTGCCTTGCTGCCCTTAGGAATTTCAATCACTACCATAAAATTTTCAGGGGTAATTCTGGCAGAGTCCATATCATGCCATATATTTTGCATAAACGGTCAGCTCCTTATTTCATTGATAAGAGTATTATAGCATATAATTAAACAATTCTCCATAGTTTTTTTGAAATTTATACAGAAAAAGTATGAAAAACAGGAAGTTAACGATTAACCGACAAAAACTATGACAGGCCGATCTGTGTCGGTTAAAGTTGATCAGGGAACAGAAAAGAAAATGTTTTGAAAGGCTGCAGCCGGAGAATATCTGTCATAACAATGCAAACATGAGAAAAAGTATATTGCAGCAAGCTGAACCAAAAGAGAGAATACCGCAGCAGCCGGACAGAGTCAACAGAAACATACCAAAATGGTAAAAAAACAGCAGCCTCATGAAAAAGGCTGCTGTTTGATGCACAATCGGCAGATAATCAATTAGCTGCTTTGCTTGTCTTCTTAGACTTATCGTTCTTTTTAGAAGACTTTTTGGTATTGTCGGAATTATTCTTTTTCTCAGCCTTTTTCTTGGCGGAATGGTTTTTCCAGATAACCCACAGAGGAGCAGCAATGCAGAGCGATGAATAAGAACCGGAAATCAGACCGATCATCATGGGAAGTGCAAAGCTGACGATGGAAGTGATGTTAAAGATCAGAGAAACCACGAGAACAGAACCGATGGCAATAATTGTTGTGATAGACGTGCAGATGGTACGCACCATGCACTGATTCAGGCTGGTGTTGACGATATCGCCTACAGGAGTTTTCGGACCGGACTTTCTGCGGATCTCACGGATACGGTCATAGATGACGATGGTATCGTTCAGAGAGTAACCGAGGACCATCAGAACAACGGCAATAAAGTTGTCATTGAGAGGCATACGGAAGACCACAAAGACAAAGTAAACGATAATCAGGTCATGAATCAGAGCTACAACAGCCATAATACCGGCGGACAAACCACCGATCTTGCGGAAACGCAGCGCAACATAGACGATCATGAGCACAGCGGCAAGGATAACGGCAGCCAGACACTTGAAGAAGAAATTGATACCCTTGGAAGCGTCTACGGAAGAGGATGAAGCCTCTTTGAAGGTACTGTCGGGGTAAGCTTTTTCAAGAGCATCGGTAATAGCGGTTTTGTCCTTAACAGAAACAGCCTTGTTGCCGTTAAACTGCAGGGTAATAATTTTAGAGTTATTATCCTGAGAAGATTTTGCAAGGTTATCACTGTAGGAATAGTCAATCTTGTCTTTTTTCATCGTTTCCGACTTAGCGATGGTATCGTTAATCGTTTTTTCAATATCTTCTGCTTTCAGGTCACCGCTGTAGCTGTACTTAATGATCGTACCGCCGGTGAACTGGATATCGACCAGAGTGGGGAAAACGAAGATATTCAGAATCAGGCAAACAAGCATAATGCCCAGAGAAATGCCAAAAAAGATTTTGGACTTTTTGATAAAGTCTATATGGAATGTCTGTCTCATTACGATTTCTTACCTCCATATAATCTTTTATTTCTCAGGAACTTAAAGCCTGAAATGGATTTGAGCATCAGTCGGGAAGCGCCGACGCCCATGATAAAGTTAGCGATTACGCCGACGAGCAGAGTATAGCCGAAAGCGTAAATCAAACCTGTGGTAGAAACGCCGAAAATCACAGAGAAGATATTCGCAGGACCGAATACCAGAATCAGGATAACGGCAACGATGATAACGGTGATGTTACCGTCGAAGATAGCCGAGAAGCTGCCCTTTGTACCGTTGCGGATACAGCCGTCCAGTGTTTTGCCTGTCCACAGCTCATCTTTGATTCTTTCAGCGGTAATGATATTGGCGTCAACGCCCATACCGATGGAAAGGATCATACCGGCGATGCCGGGGATTGTCATCGTAAAGCTGGGGAATACAGGGAAGTAACCGGAAATAGCCATAACAGAGATTGCCATCTGACCGACCAGAGCGATAAAGGCGATAAAGCCCGGGAGCCTGTACATAAAGAGCATGAACAGGAAAATCAGACACATGGCTGCAACAGCAGCATATCCCATGGCTGTCAAAGCGGAATTACCCAGAGAAGGACTGATGGTGCTGTAGCTTTCTACCTTCAGACCAAAGGGAAGGGCGCCGGCGTTGATGGTATTGGCAAGCTTAGCAGCGCCAGCGGCGTCAAAGCTGCCGCTGATGATAGCGATACCGTCTGAAATAACACTGTCTACATTCGGTGCAGAAACCAGCTCATCGTCCATCCAGATGCCGATCTGCTGCTTCAGATATTTTTGAGTACCGTCGGCAAATTTTGTTCTGCCTTCATCATTCAGTTCCAGAACGACAACGTGCTGATGTTTGCCGTCGGCAGTTGCCTGGTAGTTGCTGTAGGCTTTTTTGACGTCCTTACCCTCGATGATGAGTTCACCGTCAGCAGTAGAACCGCCTTTGAAAGTCAGCTTTGCAGTAGCGGAAAGCTCGCTGATAGCGGTGTCGGGGTCATAGTTTGTTTCGTCAGACTTCCAAGGGAAGCGTACAGTGATTCTGTCGTTGGTGTAGTCGGGATAGATCTCATAGTCAGTAACGTTCTGAGCAACCAGACGAAGCTCCAGAATAGCCTTGACAGATTCCATCTCGTCATCGGTAGCGTCTTTGCCGTCGGGAGCAAAAACAGCTTCCACACCGCCGTTGATGTCGATGCCCCATCGAATATCGTTAATACCCTTGATGTAGGTGATTTTAAAATCACCGTTCTCGCCATAAACACCAAACATAGAGGTATAGGCGAGTGCGAGAATAATAACAAAGACGATGAAGAACACCGGTTTGCCAATTCGTTTCATACGGTATCCTCCAATATAGTTCTTTTGTGTCATAGTATGCAGGCGGTGCAGGGGGATGCGGATACACACTCCATAGCCGTAAACACACAGACATATCGAATACAATTATATAGTTTTTGTCTATAAAAGTCAAATCTTTTTTGGCAATTTCGGAAGAGAAATGGTGATTTTTTGCTCCAAAAAAATGAATTTGGAAAGAAAAAATCGTAAAAACACCGAATAAAGAAAAAACAGAGGTTTTTTAAAGAACCTTCATCAAACGGTTTCGGCATTTTGAACAAAAGGCGTCAAATGCTTTTATCTATAAAGTGTGGCAGCTTGACAGATTAAGAGTTGAACAAAAGTGTAAAGCATACCTCTTTACAGGAGAATCGTTCTTTTGAAGGCCATTCCGGAGTGAACTGCTCGGATACAACAAATGACCGTCAGCGCTAAAGCTTAAGCCGGAGCGGATACAGAAATGACGAGTGATGCTGTAAAAAAGCGAAGATGGTCAGATAGTGCTGACTAACAAAGAAGGTAACGACTGATTGAAAAGATGATCTGCAAGCGGTTGAGTAATGTTTGCCGGTATGTACCATCGAGGTATGGTAGAGGACAGAGAAAACAGTGTATCTGAGGTTAAGCTCGTCAGTGGTTAGCAGGGAAGTGATAGATGTATACTAAGAAGCATAGAAGATTCTGAACTTTTGATGTTGGGCATTGTTGCGGTTGAGGAGAGTGGCAATGGAAAAACAAACGGGTGAAGCTGCAAATGGATCTTACGGGGGAGTGAAAAAGCGATATGATTATGATGATGACAAGCGTAATAAGGATGAAAGCAAAAAAAAGCAACCCGGCGAAGTATTACATTCACCGGGTTGCAGCATTCTAATATATTATGTCAATGTAAGCTGACGGTTTATTTGGACATTTTTTCAATTGCCGCCATTTTGACGCAGGTGCAGAAGATTGCTATTGCTTTTTCCAGCTCTTCAACAGGAGGATAAGTAGGAGCAAGACGAATATTGCTGTCTTTGGGATCATTTCCGTAGGGATAAGTTGCCCCTGCACCGGTCAGGACTACTCCTGCTTCTTTACACAGTGCAACGACACGCTTTGCACAGCCTTCCATTACATCAATGCTGACAAAATAACCGCCGTTAGGTTTTGTCCAGCAAGCAATCTGCAGAGGGCTGAGCTCCTTGTCCAGTGTATCCAGCACCATCTTGAAACGGGGTTCCAGAACAGCTCTGTGCTTTTGCATATGAGCAAGAACGCCGTCAAGGTCCTTGAAATACAGAACGTGACGCAGCATATTCATCTTATCGTAGCCGATCGTCTGGAAGTTATAGCGTTTTTTCAGCAGGGCGAGGTTAGCTTCGGAAGCTGCCATGGCCGCAACGCCGGCACCGGGGAAGGTGATTTTAGAAGTAGAGCAGAATTCCAGAACCATATCTTCGTTACCGGTCTTTTTCAGTTCGTCAAAAATATTCAGAAGAGAATCGGGTGTATCGTTGATATCGTGAATAATGTAAGCATTATCCCACATAATGCGGAAGTCCTTGGCAGCGGGCTTCAGAGCAGCAAAGCGTTTGACGGTTTCGTCAGAGTAGGTGATACCCTGAGGGTTGGAATACTTCGGCACACACCAGATACCTTTGATAGAGGAATCAGAGGATACCAGTTGTTCAATCATATCCATATCAGGACCGTTTTCCGTCATGGGAACGGTGATCATTTCGATTCCGAAATACTGTGTAACGCCGAAATGTCTGTCATAGCCGGGGGCAGGACAAAGGAACTTGATTTTTCCCTGCTGATTCCAGGGTTTTTCGCCGCTGCAGCCCTGTTCCATCAGACAGGCAATAGTATCAAACATCATATTCAGGCTGGAGTTGCCTCCGACAAAAACGTTCTTTTTGTCAACACCGAGAATATCAGCAAAGAGCTGCTTGGCGCAGTCGATACCGTCAAGATTGCCATAATTTCTGATATCAGGGCAATCCGGTGTGACAAAGCAGGTTTTGTCATTGAGAACGCTGAGCATATCGTTGGAAACATCGAGCTGAGCTGCGCCCGGTTTTCCTCTTGCCATGTTCAGAGAAAGACCCTGAGCCTTATAGGCCGCATAGGTTTCAGAGAGCTTTTTGTATTCCTCAGCAAGAGCGGTTTTGTCCATAGATGAATAATTCTGCATGATAAGTTCCTCCTGGATAAAAATTCAATTCGGTGATGCAAAAACTTGCAAAATACTTCATTATTCTAATATATAAACCCGATAAATGCAAGTGTATTTTGCGAATCCTGCAAAAATCTGTATTTTAACAAAAAACTTTATCATATAAGGTGTTTTTTTGGATTCTTTTGCAGAGCGGTTGTTCAAGAGCCGCTGATAAAGACCTGAATAAACAGTACTTCGGCGACATTCCTGCCGCAAGAGAACAGCCGCAAAAGACCTGCTGTAATAGTCAATGGGAACAGAACGGTTGTTACAGTTCTGTTATGAAAAATCTATTATGAAAGGTTAGCTGCGGAAGAATCATTTGGAAAAACATGATGGAAAAGATGACCTGCTGATACAGACCTGTTGTAAGCGAACTGACGGTTAAGCTCTTTTCCGGACATCGGCTGTCAAAAATCATCAGTGAATGCTTTGGTGCGAAAGCGGTGGTGGTAAATACCATCGGGAAACGACTTTTCGGAAAACGACTTGATCGGAATATGAAAAGGAAAAAATAAATATATATTAAGGTACAGATTTTCCGAAAAAGGGGAGGAATGAATTTGTCGTACAGAAAAAGATATTCATTTGCAAGACGAATCAGAACATTCTGCAGCATAATGATCCTGCTGTCAGTTCTGCTGCTATGCGGTTGTATTCCGGCGCCGCCCGAAACACCGCAGGAAGAAATGATCCGGCATCACTGGAGAGCCGAAACAGGAGAGGGAGAGCTGTCTTTTGAAGAAAACACGTTTACCATGATCCTGAAGCAGGACAAAAGTTCTTTTACGTTAAAAGGAGAGTATCTGTTATCAGAGGAACAGCTTACCATATTGTCAGACAATTGCGGCGTCATGACCATGAGCTTCAGGATAGCAGACAATAAGCTGTATCTGAATTATTCAGGTAAGGAATGTATATTTGTAAAGGCTGATGACTTTACGGAAGGCGAGAGCGTTACAGACAGTGAAGCAGGTTAAAAAACTTCGAATTGTGCAATATTGCTGAATTGAGCGTTACAAATTTGTAATATATGAAATGGTAAAAAACAAAAAAAGCCGTTTTCAAGCAGTAAAAAAAATGATATAATAATCACTGTATAACAGCAGTGTTGTGTCTTCGTGCATGACAAATTTCCCTGCTGAATAAAACAAAGGAGAAGATATTCTATGAATGCAAAGAAACTCACAAAGCGCATCATAGCCTCCGTTGTTTCCATGATGCTGGTATTAAGCTGTTTCGTACTGCCTTCCGTAATGGTCAGCGCAGCCGACGAAACAACCGTTAATATCCACTATCTGCGTGATGACGACGATTATAGTGCGTGGGATGTCTGGGCATGGGCAGACGGTCTTGAAGGCGCAGCTTACAGCTTTACCGACAACGGCGATTCCAAAGGCGCTGTAACAACTGTAACCATTACACAGGCTACTCCCAGACTGGGCTTCATCATTAGAAGACCCAGTGATTGGAAAAAGGATCCTGACGGTGACCGCTGTGTTGAGCTTACTGGAGTCAAATCAGGTACAGTAGATGTTTACTGTGTGGCAGGCTCAGCTCTTGAAGATTATACCGTAAACTATGACAATGCAGTATTGGTTCTCAGGGTAAAAGAGGCTGTTGCCGAGTCAAAAACAAAGGTTGCTATCAAATTTACGTCAGCTCCCAAAAATGAGGACGACATAACCGCTGCTGATTTTACTATCAAGTCGGCATCAGGCACAGAGGTGGCTATCGCCTCTTATTCAAGAGTTTCCGACACAGATGCGACTCTTGAGCTTTCCGAGCCTCTTGACTATTTAAAGGGATACACCATTAAGTTCCGTGACGCAGAGCTTAAAATCACTCTGCCGGATTATTTCTCCAGCAAAGAGTTTGAGGATGAGTTTACGTACACAGGCGATGATCTTGGTGTCACCATTAACGGCGACAATGACGCAAGCTTCCGCGTATGGGCTCCTACGGCTGAAAAAGTAGAGCTTAATTTCTACAATGAAGGCGTTGGCGGTACAGCCGAGGTTGTTCAGATGGACAAGGATGTAAACGGCACATGGGTTGCCAGAGTAACGTCTCTTGACAGCGGCAACGTTATTGGCAAGTATTACACCTATACAGCTTACTTTGGAAGCACGGTAAACAAGGACATCGTTGACCCCTATGCAAGAACAACAGGCGTTAACGGTAAGAGAGGCATGGTTCTTGCTCTTGAAACTACCAACCCCAGCGGCTGGGACTCAGACAAGAGACATACCTACAAGAACGTAACAGACATGGAGATCTATGAGCTTCATGTAAGAGATTTCTCTATCGCAGAAAACAGCGGTATCACAAACAAGGGCAAGTATCTTGCCTTTACAGAGACTGGAACAACAACTCCCGACGGTATTGCTACCGGTATCGATCACCTTAAGGATCTTGGCATTACATCGGTTCATCTCCTTCCCGTATATGATTACGGTTCGGTAGACGAAACAAAGCTTGACAAGGCTCAGTTCAACTGGGGTTATGACCCTGTAAACTACAACACTCCCGAGGGCTCATACTCAACAGATCCCTATCACGGCGAAGTTAGAGTAAGTGAGTTCAAGCAGATGGTTAAGGCTCTCCATGATGCAGGTATCGGCGTTATCATGGACGTTGTTTATAACCATACATACAATACACAGTATTGCTTTAATCAGCTCGTTCCCGATTATTTCTACAGAGCAGGCCAGAATACATCAGGCTGCGGCAACGACGTTGCTTCCGAGCGTTCAATGGTAAGCAAGTTTATCGTTGACTCTGTTAAATATTGGGCAGAGGAATATCACCTTGACGGCTTCCGTTTTGACCTGATGGGTATCCTCGACGTAGACACCATGAACGGTGTTCGTGCAGCTCTGAACGAAATTGATCCTTCCATCATCGTTTACGGTGAAGGCTGGAACATGGGTTCAAAGCCCACAAAGAACGTTAAAATGGCAAATTTCCTTAACGCAGCAGAAACTCCCGGTATTGCTTACTTCAGCGATACGATCCGTGACATGATCAAGGGCAGCGTATTTGACGGTCTTGAAAAGGGTTACGTAAACGGAGATTCCAAGCACGCAAAGGCTATTATTAATACTGTTCAGTATACAAAGAAATGGTGTCCTTCTCCCACACAGATCATTAACTATGCAGACTGTCACGACAACCTTACTCTCTGGGACAAGATCCGTACCTCTAACAATGCAGACACCGAAGAGGATCAGATTCGTCAGAACAATCTGGCAGCTCTTATTGTTCAGACAGCACAGGGTGTTCCCTTTATGATGAGCGGTGAGGAATTTCTTAGAAGCAAGCCGTTGCTGGATAAAAACGGTAATCAGATTTATGTAGCTGAAGGTGAAACAGATACTAAATATTTTGGTTCTTCAGACAAACCGTTAGTCAATAATACGGGCGCACCGATTCCTGTTTATCAGCACAACAGCTACGCTTCTCCTGATTATGTAAACGAGCTTGATTATTCAAGAGTGGGTACATACGCAGATGTTTACAATTACTATAAGGGTCTTATCGCATTCCGTAAGGCTCATCCGGCACTCAGGATGACTTCTGCTGATTCTGTTGAATCACGTTTTGAAACTCTTGTTTCAGACACAAAGACAGGTCTTGCAGCTTATACTATCACAGGCGGCGTTGACGGCGAAGGCGCAGAAAAGATTCTCGTTGCTTATAACCCCAACACCGAAGCTCAGACTGTTGAACTTCCTGAAGGTGAATGGACAGTATATGTAAACGGCGATCAGGCAGGAACAAAGGCTATTGAAACTGTTTCCGGTACAGTTGAAGTAGCAAGAATCTCAGGTATGGTTCTTACTCAGGGATATGTTGAGCCTGCTGAAAGTCAGTTCTCCATCATCGGCAGCATGACCGATTGGACAGGCGATATTGCTATGGAAGAAGTACAGCCCGGTATCTTTGAAGGTTCCTTTACAGTAGAAGCAGGCACACATCAGTTCAAGGTCAGAAAGGACGCATCCTGGGATCTGAGCTGGGGTGTTTACGAGGCTGAATTTGACAGAACTCAGAACAGCCAGACAAACATCGAGATTACAGTAGAAGGTACAACTACCGTTACTGTAAGACTGGACACAACAGGTGATGACATTGAGCTGTGGCCTGTCAGCTACAAGCTGAACGACGGTGAGTTCATCTACACAGGCAAGCCCGGTGAGGAGTCAAAGCCTGACGAGTCAAAGCCCGATGAATCCAAACCTGCTGACGAATCCAAGCCTGCTCAGGAGAGCACTCCGGATTCTTCCAAGACAACGCCTTCTCAGCCTTCCGAGAACGTTAAGACAGGCGATACTGCAAACATGGTAATCCTGCTTGTAGTTCTGCTGATGGCTGGCGGAGCACTGGCAACAGTAGCCGTAAAAAGAAGCGCTAAGAAGAGCAAGTAAGTTTTGAAATCTCTGCGGCAGCAGTGCAAAGCACAATAACCGCAAAACTCCCCAAAACACAATGTTTTGGGGAGTTATTTTTTGTCTAATCGCAGAAATTCCGGAAATTGTCGGATAGTATTGTATGAAAAAATAAAATATGTTATAATACAGTTTGGCGTTCAGGGTGAACAGACCCTGATACTATTCTCTTCTGATCAGCAGTAAAAAAGATTGTTTCAGTTATGTCTATCCTTGTGTGTTGAGAAGCAAGACTGCTCCTGCAGCTTCATCACATCAGGAAGGAATGTTCTTTGAGTATCGGCATGGTTCTGTGTGAACACAGCAATAACCGATTGATTGTGACAGTGAAAACAGTTGATGACGTTAAACTGTATAAGGCTTGAGACAGAGAAGGAAAACAGACTGAGGCAGTCTTTTGTATGTCAGTTTGGAGAGAATCGTATGGAATGAGCTTTGCAGAATAGTGACCGGTCAGAAAGCATTGTAAGAGAAGCATCGAAGATGAATGATGGAAGTCCGGCTCCGGTATAACCAATCACCGATGTCCCCCGCCTCTTAGGCGGGGGTGCCATTCGGGGTTTCAGTGGGGGTTATAATCCCCCACTGAAACCCCGAGGAGCTAAAGCTCCTGCGGTGAGGTTGGATCAATGCAGCCGATGTTAAGCGAGCTTACATCGGGCTTTGCTCCGAGTTAAAAAATGATGGGAGTCCGGCTCCGGTATAAAAAAGAGGGATAGGAATGGATTCAAGAGAGAATTTAAGAAACGTAGCAATCATCGCTCATGTTGACCACGGAAAGACGACGTTGGTAGATCAGCTTTTGCGTCAGAGCGGAATATTCAGAGATAACGAAGCGGTTGCGGAGCGTGTGATGGATTCAGGTGATCTGGAGCGTGAAAGAGGCATCACAATCTTATCAAAGAATACGGCTGTAATGTACAAAGATACCAAGATCAATATAGTAGACACACCCGGCCATGCAGACTTCGGCGGAGAAGTAGAACGAATCCTGATGATGGTAGACGGTGTTCTGCTGTTAGTTGATGCTTTTGAAGGCTGTATGCCCCAGACCCGTTTTGTGCTGAAAAAAGCTTTGGGACTGGGCAAAAAGCCGCTGGTGGTGGTCAATAAAATTGACCGTCCCGGCGCAAGACCCGAAGAAGTCGTGGACGAAGTACTGGATCTGTTTATTGAACTCGGAGCAGACGAAGATCAGCTTGATTTCCCTGTTGTCTATGCGTCGGCGCGTGACGGCTATGCGTCACTGGATCCTCACCAGCCGGGAACGGATATGCAGCCGCTGTTTGAGAAGATTCTGGAAGTAATTCCTGCACCGCAGGGAGATATGAACGGACCGCTTCAGTTATTGTTTTCAAACGTAGACTATGACGAATACGTAGGAAGAATCGGTATCGGCAGAGTAGAAAGAGGAAGCTGCAAGGTTGGACAAAGTATAACACTGTGTCATAATGACGGCAGCAGAAAAAATGCAAAGATTACCAAGCTGTATCAGTTTGAGGGGCTGAAGAGGGTAGAGGCAGATTCTGCTGCACTCGGAGATATCGTAGCGGTATCTGGTATTGCCGACCTGAATATCGGAGAAACAGCCTGTGATCCGGAGCATCAGGAGCCATTGCCGTTTGTCAAGATCGACGAGCCGACTGTATCCATGTTGTTTATGGTTAATAACAGTCCTTTTGCAGGAAGAGAGGGCAAGTATGTAACCTCCCGTAATCTGAGAGACAGACTGTTCAAGGAAGTACAGACGAACGTAGCCATGAAGGTAGAAGAAACGGATTCTGCCGACACGTTTAAGGTTTCCGGCAGAGGAGAGCTGCACCTCTCCATATTGATTGAAACAATGCGCCGTCAGAATTATGAATTTCAGGTATCCCGTCCTAAGGTTATCATGAAGGAGATTGACGGAAAACTGCAGGAGCCGATGGAACTGCTGATGATCGAAGTACCGGACAGCTATGTTGGCGCTATCATGGAAAAGTTAGGTCCGAGAAAGGCAGAACTAATGAATATGGGGACCCGTGAATCCGGCGTTACGCATATTGAATTCAGAATACCCGCAAGAGGACTGATGGGTTACCGTTCAGAGTTTATGACAGACACCAACGGAAACGGTATCATGAACCATATTTTTGACGGTTACGAAGAGTATAAAGGGGATATTCAGTCACGGCAGCAAGGCTCGCTGATCGTGTATGAAACAGGTGAAAGCACAGCCTACGGATTGTTTGCAGCACAGGAAAGAGGCAGGCTGTTTATCGGTCCCGGTGTAGAAGTATATGAAGGCATGGTGATAGGCGCCAATCCGAAAAACGAAGACATGGTAGTAAATGTGTGCAAGAAAAAGCACATGACAAACACCCGAGCTTCCGGATCAGACGACGCACTGAAGCTGACGCCGCCTACAATACTGAGTCTGGAGCAGTCACTGGAGTTTATCAATGATGATGAACTGGTAGAAGTTACCCCGCAGTCGATCAGAATGAGAAAAACCATTTTGAACAAGGAGCAGCGTTTGAAAGCACAGAGCAGAGGAAACTGAGTATGCAGTATGTTATCCTTGATCTGGAGTGGAACAGCGGGTACAGTTCAAAGACGGAAGGATTTATCAACGAGATTATCGAATTCGGTGCTGTAAAATTAGACGAAAATATGCAGCTTATCGGGCAGTTTTCCATATTTGTCCGGCCGGAGATCACCAGGCGCCTCAAAACCAAGGTGAAGGAGCTGACGCAAATAACAAATGAAGATCTGAAACACGGGTCTACCTTTACCTATGCTGTCAGCAAGTTCAGAAAATTTGCAGAGGACTGTGTGATCATGAGCTGGAGTACCAGCGATCTCAAAGCATTGGAGGAAAACTGCCGGTATTATTATCAATCCGAAAGAATCCCGTTTCTGCGGTATTATGCAGACGTTCAGGCGTATTGTCAACAAGCGATAGATTCTGCAGATAAAAATCAAATGGCACTGCAGACAGCCGCCGAAAAGCTGTCTGTTGATATGTCAGACATACCGCTTCACCGTGCAGTAGGCGACAGTATTCTCACTGCCAGAGTGTTAAAGAAGGTATATGACCGGCGGTGCTTTGAACCATATATTCAGCTTGTAGACGATGAGTTTTATAAAAAGCTGAATTTTCATAACACGTTCATCTACCATCTTGAAAACCCGTTGATAGACCGGGAAAAAATGTATTTTCTTTGTCCCGAATGTGGCGCCGTATGCACCTGTACTGAGGAATGGACGGTCAAAGGAAAAGCATTTCGTACCATAGCGGTGTGTGAGAGTTGTAACGTCCGGTACAAAGGCAAAATACAGTTCAAGCTGTGTTATGAAGGCGTAAAGATTCTGAAACGGTTGGTACCGCTTCAATCGGAAGAAACACTGTCGGAAGATGCACAGGAACAAATCAATCGCAACGAACCCGAAGAAAGCTGATTTCTTCGGGTTTTTCTTTCTATCGGTTATCAAGGAAGCGTAAAACTGTTATCATATAAAATGTCACAGGGAGAAAATAGAGAGGCGAAAACACCATATAAACAGACAGGTCGGTCAATATCGTAATCCGGGTAAACATCAGCTTGAAGAGAGCATATCAATTGTACAGTACCGGATATGAAACGGTATGGTGGAAATATTTGGTTGAATGCTTACTGAATACGTACGGGAAAGCGGAAAAAATAAGGGAATCAAACAAAAAAGCAACTAAAAGCAACAAAAAATCAGAAAAAACCGATGTTTTTAGCGCACAGATAACCAAAATTACATTGAATTTTTGATTGAAATATGGTTTAATAGAATTAGGACATAAAACTGTCTTGAAAAACTGCAACAAGGAGAGTGTGTGAATGGCAAGTGAAATGCTGAAGGCAGTGCTGGCAACGGAACAGGAATGTTCACAAAAAGAAGCTGATGCCAAAAAACAGGCAGAAGCCGATAAACAGGATGCCAGACAGAAAGCCGCTGCAATTGTAGCGCAGGCACAGGAAAACTCCGAAAAGCTGTTAAAGGAGAATGAAGCGGCGCTGTCCGAACAAGCCGAAGCAGAGCTTCAGAAAGCTCGTGAAGAAGCAGCGGCGGAGTGTGCCGAAATCTCCCGAAAGGCCCGGAACAATATGAAAAGGGTGAGGGAGCAGGTCATAGCACTGCTGACGGAGCAGTAGTTGTGGTACGCACAGGATATAGAAAGAAAAGTGTGGTGATAAACATTTGGCAAAGCTAACTATGAAAACGGTAAGAATATTAGCGCTCAGGCAGGACAGAAAGCGCCTTTTGGAGCATTTGCAGGACAGCGCTCTTGTGCAGGTAAAAACAAGCGGAAAAGAAGCACAGGAGGGCTTTCAGAGAACAGATACTTCAGCGCAGCTCAAACAGTTTGAGCGGAATATAGAGCTTACCGAACAAGCATTGAAAATTTTAGGCAGAACAGTGCCCGAAAAGAAGGGAATGCTTGCAAGCTTCAGGGGCAGGAAGGAAATTGACCCTGACGAAATCGGCAGAATTGCTGCGGATTCCGCCAAAATCATAAGAATCTGTCAGAAAATCTGCAAGCTTGACAAGCAGCGGACAGACTATGCGGCAGAGCAGGTGCGGATCAAAACGTCACTTGCACAACTGGAGCCTTGGAAGAAATTGGATATCCCGCTGAATACAAAGGATACTTCCACCACAGCGGTTCTGATCGGAACGCTGCCAAAGGCGTTTGATGATAAGCTTTTGGCGGAATCTTTGGCAAAGGAATGTCCCGAGCTGGTATTTGAATTTGAAATACTGTATACATCCCCGAATATGACTTGCCTGACGTTGTTTACCCCAAAAAGGCAAAGGGAAGACGCCGAAAAGGCACTGAGAACAATCGGTTTTTCACAACCGCTCAATCCTACCAGCAGAACCCCTATGGTCAAGATGCAGCGTCAGCAGCAAAAGAGCGAGGACCTTCTCCGGAAGGACGAGGAAGCCAGAAAAGACATTGAGGAACTGGCAGAGTACAGAGAAGCCATTTGTGAAACGCAGGATTATTTTTCTCTGCGTTCGGAGAAGTACAAGGTTATAGCAGAACTTGATCAGACAAAACATGTATTCGTACTGAACGGATATATTCCGGAAGAGGATTGCGGCAGATTGGAAGCGTTGTGTACCAAGGCGGCGCCTTCATGTGTGGTAGAGTTTGAAGACGCAGGCGAAGACGCACCGATCAAGCTGAAAAACAATAAATTTGCTCAGCCTGCCCAGAGTATCGTAACGATGTATTCAACACCGGCAAAGGAAGATATTGATCCGACGCCGATTCTGGCATTTTTCTTTTACTTTTTCTTTGGCATGATGTTTTCCGACGCCGGGTACGGACTATTGATGATTATCGCCACGGCGATTGCGATCAAGGTGTTCAAGCCCGATAAGAAAATGAGGAATAACCTGAAGCTGTTTCAGTATTGCGGCGTTGCGACGGTATTCTGGGGACTGGTTTTCGGCAGTATCTTCGGTGATGCGCCGGCGATGTTCTACAAGATGTTTACAGGCAACGAGATCACGATGAAAGAGCTGTTGCCATGGCCGACGCTGGATACGCAAAAAGATGCGCTGATGATTATGATTTTGTCCATTGCACTGGGACTGGTTCATATTATGGTCGGCATGGGCTGCAAATTCTACATTTGTCTGAAGCATAAAGAATATGCAAAGGCATTTTTTGACACAGGACTCTGGATGCTGCTGTTGATCGGCGTTGCAGTTCTGGCGGCAGGCATGGCTGTGTCGCCGGTAATGATCACCATAGGCGCAGCAATTGCCATAGCGTCGGCAGTCGGACTTGTGTTGACGCAAGGCAGAGAGAAAAAGGGTATTTTCGGAAAACTCATCGGCGGCGTAGCGTCGCTGTATGATGTAACCGGCTATATCAGTGACCTGCTGAGTTATTCAAGACTGTTGGCACTGGGACTGACCACAGGTGTCATGGCACAGGTGTTCAATATGCTGTCCGGACTGTTCGGTACCAGTCCTGTAGGATTGATCTTCATGATGGTGATATTTGTCGTAGGACACGCAGTGACCATCGGTTTGAACGCACTGGGTTCGTATGTGCATACCATGCGTTTGCAGTATGTTGAAATGTTCAGCAAATTCTACGAGGGCGGCGGCAGACCCTTTGAGCCGTTCTCTACCAAGAGCAAGTATTTCAAGACAAAGGGCAGTAATGAAGAATAAAGTAACCGTTTTGAATGACGGAAGCAATAAAAATTGAAATGAATAATCGGAGGTATATTAAAATGGACGGAATTATGGGTATGTTTTTGGCAATTCTTGCAGCAGCAATTGCAACGGTTTTTGCAGGTATCGGATCTGCAAAGGGCGTAGGCAGTGCTGCACAGACAGCAATGGGTGTTTTATCAGAAGACTCGTCAAAATTCGGTAAAATGCTGGTATTAACACTTCTTCCCGGTACACAGGGTCTTTACGGATTCATCGTAGGCTTCCTGATTCTCATCAACTGCGGCGTTCTCGGCGGTGCAATGCCCACACTCGGTCAGGGCTTCGCATTTCTGGCTGCTTCTGTCGCCATCGGTATCGGCGGCATGATCTCAGGCTTTGCACAGGGCAAGGCGGCTGTTTCCGGTATTACCATGACCGCCAAAGATGAAAAGAATTTTTCCAAAGCAATGGTTTCCATCACTCTGGTTGAAATCTATGCACTGCTGGCATTCATCGTATCCCTGCTGGTTGTCATCTCCGTACCGAATCTGAAATTCTGATTTTGCTGAATGATTCCGGAAGGAAACCGGCGGATCAGTGTAAAAACAGCAAAACAGAAAATAGATAAAGGTGGGTAGAGAAATGAGCAGCGCAGAAAAAATACTGTCCGTTATCAGAGAGGATAGTGAGAAAGCGATTACAGAACTGCAGACGGAATCTAAAGAGAAATGCGAGAGGATCATACAAAAAGCGCAGAAAAAAGCAGATGAAATTCACAATCAGGCTTTGCAGAAAAAAGCAGAGCAGACCGCAGGACTGAAAAAAACCTATCAAAGCCGTATCGAGCTGGAAAAAAGAAATATGATCCTGAAGGCAAAGCGTGCAGAGATCAATCACGCAGTAGATGCCATCCTGAAAGACATGAACGGTCTTGAAGATCAGGACTATTTCAGTTTGATCTATCGTCTGGCAAAGACGTTGGGCAAACAGGAGGGCGTTGTCTTTCTGAATGAGAGGGACCTGAAACGAGTGCCGAAGGATTTTCTTGCAAAGATGTCGGAAAGCGGCATTCGTGCCACACTCAGCAAAGAGCCTGATAACAGCATAGAAAGCGGTTTTATTCTGAAAAACGGAGATATTGAAGAGAATATGAGTTTTGCAGCCGTTATTGCCGAAAAGCGTGAGGCTGTGGAAGATGTTATCAACCGAGAGCTGTTTCGGGATTAAGGAGGATTTATATGGCATTATCGTATGAATTTTCCATCGGATCGGTTCGTGCAAAAGAAAACGGCATGATGAATGAAGCAGATGCCGAGCAGATGCTTAGTCTGAAAAATGACGGCGAACTGGTGCGTTATCTGAAGGATAAAGGCTACGGAGAAGGCAATACAGTAGACGAAATACTGGCAAGCAGCGAAGCAAAAATGTGGAAATATATCCGCAGTATCGCACCCGACTTCGGTATTTTTGAACCATTTTTTATCAGAAATGATATTCATAATCTGAAGACAGTGCTCAAGGGTGTTATGTCAGAAAGAAGTTATAAGGAGCTGTTAGCAGACCCCTGTACCATCAAGCATGAGGAACTGATAAAGGCTGTGGAGAACAGACGCTTTGACAGATTTCCGCAATGGCTTCAGCGACCGGCAAGCAGAGCCTATCAGATTCTTGCCGAAACCAAAGACGCCAGACTCAGTGATGCGTATCTGGACAGAGCGGTACTGGAGCAGCTTCTGAAAGAAGGCAAACAATCTCATTCGGTTTTTTTAGAGGCATATTTCAATGAGTTAGTTTTCTATGCCGGCATCAAAACTGCCCTTCGTGGAGCCAAGGTAGGCGCCGGTAAGTATTATCTGGAAAAAGCCATCTGTGAATGTGAAGGGCTCGATAAAGCAGCGGTTGTCAAAGCCACTTTGCAGGGGCATGAGGCACTGATCAAATATCTGAAGGATAGAAGCGAATATGACTGCAAGACAGCTATCGAGTTGTATCAGCAGTCGCCGTCTGCATTTGAAAAATATACGGACAACAGAGAAATCAGACTGGCAAAACAATTGTGCAAGCTGTCATCGGAAGGTCCGGAGCCTCTGTTGGGATATTATATCGGCTGTGTTTATGAACGAAAGCTGATCTATCTGATCTCAGGCGGACTGAAAACAGCCATGCCTTCAGACAAGATCAGGGAAAGGCTGCGTGAGATTTATGGCTAAAAGTATAGCAATTATCGGCGACAGTGAAAGTATCAAAGGATTTGGTGCTGTGGGAATGGACTTGTTCATCTGTGACGATCCTGTGAATGCGTCACAGATATTAAAGCAGATTACCGAAGATGACTATTATGCCATCGTCTACATGACAGAAGAGGTTTTTGAAGCGTCTGCAAAAGAGCGTGAAAAATTTGTCGAGCGCCCTGTTCCTGCTATCATACCGTTACCGGGCGTGAGGGGAAATACGGGCGTCGGACTAAACAGATTATCGTCATTTGTAGAGCAGGCTGTCGGTTCGGACATACTCTTTAAAAATTGAGGTGTGAAATTTGATAAGCGGAATTATAACAAAGGTAGCAGGACCTCTGGTTATCGCAGAGGGAATGCGAAATGCAAATATGTTTGACGTGGTGCGTGTCAGCAGTCAGCGTCTGATCGGTGAGATCATCGAAATGCATGGTGATAAAGCATCTATACAGGTGTATGAAGAAACCTCCGGACTTGGCCCCGGCGAAACAGTGGAATCCACAGGAGTACCATTGTCGGTAGAATTAGGCCCCGGATTGATCGGTGCGATTTATGACGGTATTCAGCGTCCGCTGAACGAGATTATGAAGGTAGCAGGCAACAACCTGACCCGTGGTGTAGAAGTGCCGTCACTGGATCACAAGAAAAAATGGCATTTTACCCCCTGCGTCAAAGCAGGAGAGAAGGTACAGGCAGGCGACGTGATCGGAACAGTGGACGAAACGCACGCCGTAGTACACAAGATCATGGTGCCGAACAAAATGAGTGGCACGATCAAGAGCATAAAAGAAGGCGAATTTACCGTAGATGAGACAGTAGCGGTGCTGGAGCAGGACGGTAAAACCGAAAATATCTGTATGGCGGTCAAATGGCCGGTGCGAATTGGCAGACCCTACAAGCGTAAACTGTCGCCGGACATTCTGCTGACAACAGGACAAAGAACCATAGATACACTGTTTCCGATTGCAAAAGGCGGTGTAGCTGCCGTTCCGGGTCCCTTCGGGTCAGGCAAAACGGTTGTTCAGCATCAGCTTGCAAAATGGGCTGCGGCAGATATTATCGTATATATCGGCTGCGGTGAGCGTGGAAATGAAATGACAGACGTACTGAATGAATTTCCGGAGCTGAAGGATCCGAGAACAGGCAGCTCGCTGATGGAGCGTACTGTTTTGATTGCCAATACGTCGGATATGCCTGTTGCGGCACGAGAAGCGTCTATTTATACAGGTATTACCATAGCGGAATATTTCCGTGATATGGGGTACACCGTTGCGCTGATGGCGGATTCCACCTCCCGCTGGGCAGAGGCATTGCGAGAGATGTCAGGCCGACTGGAAGAGATGCCCGGTGAAGAAGGTTATCCGGCGTATCTTGGCAGCCGTCTTGCTCAGTTCTATGAGCGTGCCGGACGGGTGATTGTAAACGGCAGCGGCGAAAAAGAGGGTGCGTTGTCCGTCATCGGAGCAGTATCTCCTCCCGGCGGTGATATTTCAGAGCCAGTATCCCAGGCAACACTGCGTATCGTCAAGGTGTTCTGGGGTCTGGACGCTAACCTTGCCTACAAGCGTCATTTCCCTGCCATTAACTGGCTGACCAGCTACTCTCTGTATACAGATCAGTTGGCAAAATGGTTCTCGGAAAATGTGTCTGCTGACTTTATGGAGCTGAGAGGCAGGCTGATGTCACTGTTACAGGACGAGGCAGAGCTGCAGGAGATCGTCAATCTGGTCGGAATGGACGCCTTGTCTTCCGGTGACAGACTGAAGCTGGAAACCGCCCGTTCCATTCGTGAAGACTATCTGCACCAGAATGCGTTTGATGCGACGGATACCTATACGTCACTGAAAAAGCAGGTTTTGATGATGAGAGCAATTCTGCAGTGTTATGATAAGTCGTCAGAGGCTCTGAAGCAGGGTGCGGATATTGACTTGCTGATGAGTATTCCTGTCCGTGAGAGAATCGGACGATACAAATATGAAGAAGAAGCCAATATAGAAACAGAATATGATTCAATTACGGCGATTCTGGATAAAGAGATTGAAGACGTAATAGAAAGGAGTGAAGACTGATGCCAAAGGAATATCGTACCATCAGGGAAGTGGCAGGTCCTTTGATGATGATCAGCGACGTTGAAGGTGTAACCTATAACGAGCTGGGCGAGATTGAACTTCCCAATGGTGAAAAGCGCCGTTGTCAGGTTTTGGAGGTTGACGGCACCAATGCGCTGGTACAGCTCTTCGACTCCGCAGCAGGCATTAACCTTGCCGAATCGAAGGTTCGTTTTCTGGGCAAGTCGATGGAACTGCCCGTGTCCGGAGATATGCTTTCAAGAGTATTTGACGGACTGGGCAATCCGATTGATGACGGTCCTGCCATCATTCCCGAAAAGAGAATGGATATCAACGGCACACCGATGAACCCGGCAGCCCGTGACTATCCTCAGGAATTTATCCAGACCGGTGTTTCTGCAATAGACGGTTTGAATACGCTTGTTCGTGGACAAAAGCTGCCTATTTTTTCAGCGTCCGGTCTGCCGCACGCACAGTTGGCTGCACAGATTGCAAGACAGGCTTCCGTCAGAGGCAAAGACGAGCAGTTTGCGGTTGTTTTCGCTGCTATGGGTATCACCTATGAGGAATCTGACTATTTTGTACAGTCCTTCCGTGAAACGGGCGCCATCGACAGAACGGTCATGTTTGTCAATCTGGCGAATGACCCTGCTATCGAAAGAATTGCCACACCTCGTATGGCACTGACAGCGGCAGAATATCTTGCGTTTGATCTGGGAATGCATGTACTTGTTATCATGACGGATATTACAAACTATGCAGACGCATTGCGTGAAGTGTCGGCAGCCCGAAAAGAAGTTCCGGGAAGAAGAGGCTATCCGGGCTATATGTATACAAACCTTGCAACGCTTTATGAGCGTGCAGGAAGACAGAAGGGAAAAGCAGGTTCCATTACACTGATTCCTATTCTGACTATGCCGGAAGACGATAAAACTCACCCGATTCCCGATCTGACAGGCTATATTACCGAGGGTCAGATCATTCTGAGCCGTGAGCTGTACAGAAAAGGCATCACGCCTCCGATTGACGTATTGCCATCTTTGTCCCGTCTGAAGGATAAGGGCATCGGCACCGGCAGAACGAGAGAAGACCATGCGGCTACGATGAACCAGCTCTTTTCGGCTTATGCAAGAGGAAAAGACGCCCGTGAGCTGATGATCGTGCTTGGCGAAGCCGCTTTGACAGACATTGATAAGAAATATGCCGAATTTGCCGAGGCTTTTGAAAAGGAGTATGTATCTCAGGGCTATACGACTAACCGTACGATTGAAGAAACCCTTGACAAAGGCTGGGAGCTGCTGCATATATTGCCGAGAAGTGAACTGAAGCGTATTAAGGACGATATGCTGGATAAGTATTACGGCAAATAAGGGGTGTACAGGCATGGATATAATGAATGTGAACCCGACCCGAATGCAGATGACAAAGCTGAAAAAGCAGCTTGTTACTGCCAAAAGGGGACATAAAATGCTCAAAGACAAACGAGATGAACTCATGCGGCAGTTTATTGAGCTGGTGCAGGAAAACAAGCGTCTGAGAGAAAAAGTAGAAGCATCGCTTAACGAGTGTTCAGCGCATTTTGTCAGTGCCGGTGCTGTGATGAGCAAAAAAGCGCTGGATTCTTCGCTGATGTCCTCTCAGCAGCAGACAGGCGTAGAAGTCAGTTCCAGGAATATCATGAGTGTAGACGTACCGGTATTTTCGTCTGTCAGCGAAAGCGCCGACAAAGGAGATATTTTCCCTTATGGATTTGCCTTCACGTCTTTTGAACTGGACGATGCGGTAACGTCATTGAATGAGCTGATGCCGGACTTGATCCGACTGGCTCAGACGGAAAAAAGCTGTGAGCTGATGGCAGCAGAAATCGAGCGTACCCGCAGGCGTGTTAATTCACTGGAGCACGTCATGATTCCCCGGTATGAAGCAACGATCAAATATATAGCGATGAAGCTGGAAGAAAATGATCGGAGCAGCCGTACCAGATTGATGAAGGTTAAGGATATGCTGTTGGAAAAAGCGCATCATTATTCGGAGCGATATTAACTATAATAGAGCGTAAAGCCGTGAACAGAGTCAGTTTGTTCACGGCTTTCAGTGTATAAGAAAAAGACCGCAGTCATTGTGAGGCTGCGATCTGAAAAGCGGCGTCAAAGAGAAAGTATAGCAATCATAATGAATCCTGCTAAAAAGAGGGGGGACATTACCCTACGGTTACTGTAGTAAGGATCAGAAAATAAGTACAGAACACAGGCACTATACGAACAGTTTTGATGCGTCCGGTTTTTCATTTCAGGCAAATTGATAAGCCTGAGCCATCGAGCGAATCTTTCTTAAAGATGATGCGAAGCGGCGCTGATCTGCAACAATCATCATATACGTTTGACGGATAAAGAGTGATTTTGATAAAGGTCAGAGATAAATGATGGCAAAGTACTGGAAGTTCAGGCGGAAATTGCCGTTTAACAAAGTTGATTGATATCAATTATGCGGACATTGTCCGGTAATTGTAAGTAATACATCGCAAAAGAGCGTTACACAGCAGATTGAATACAAAGGTGAATGAAAGCGTATCCGAAGCCGGATACGCTTTCATTGTACAATATAGTATTTTGAAAAAACAGCTCAGTTGTTTTGGTTTTTGTCAAAGATAATCTGCAGACCGATGAGTAACAGTTCGTTATTGAGAATAATATCATGTGTGCAGTAGGGGATGATGGCGGACGCAAGACCTCCTGTGGCAATAATGGTAGGAGTTCCTTCTATTTCACGGCTCATACGGTCAATCAAACCGTCGAGCATGGCTGCGTTGCCGAATACAAGACCGGAACGCATACAGTCAGCGGTATTTGTGCCGATGGCTTTTTTTGGCGGGTAAAGTCCGATGCTCTGAAGCTGAGCAGCGTTTTTTGTCAGAGATTCCATCGAAACTCTGACACCGGGCGCAATAATACCTCCACGATAAACACCGTCTTTGTCTACAACACAAATGGTAGTGGCGGTACCCATGTCAATGACCATAAGCGGTTTAGGATACAGAGCCAGAGCAGCTACGGCGCCAACGGCAAGATCGGAGCCGAGCTGTGCCGGATTGTCGATTTTGATATTCAGACCGGTTTTGATTCCGGGTCCCACAATCAAAGGGGGAGTGCCAATAATTTTTTCAAGCGCCTGCTTGAGAATAGAGGTAAGCTGTGGGACAACAGATGAGATGATGCCGCCCTCAAAGCTTTCAGACGAAACGCCGTTAATATCCATCAGGGCTTTGAACTGAACGGCATATTCGTCTTCGGTTTTGTTGGTATCTGTGCTGATACGGCAAAGAAAAGAGGTTTTTCCTGTTTTGTCAATACCGCCGAAAACAATATTGGTATTGCCTGCGTCAATAGCGAAAATCATTGTATCATTGCTCCTTAAAAAGTAGAATGGAATTATGAATCGGAAGAAACCGAGTCTGAAACAGATTGGGTCTGATTGTCAATAACATGAATATCAAGCTGATTAAAGGGAATGGTAATGTGGTTGGCATCAAGAGAGTTTTTAATGCTTTCCTGCATTTCTTCCAGCATATTCCAGTAGTTTTCCGACTTGCACCAGATCCATACACTCAGATCAACGCTGCTTTCGTTCAGTGTCTGAACAGCAACACGGTTGTATTTTTCATGAAGAACCTGATCATGATTGTCAATCAGTGTCATAATGACCTTACGGGCTTTTTGAATATCCTCGCTGTAGGCGATGGGAACAATCAGGTCAATTCTCCGTTCCGGCAGAACAAAGTAGTTGACGATATTATTGTTGGTCAGACGGGAATTGGGAATCTGTATTTCCTTGTTGTCATAAGTACACAGGGTTGTATACATCATGTCGATTTTTTTAACCTTCCCTTTTAGACCTTCTGTTTCAAGATAATCTCCGATTTTGAATTTTTTGTTGAGAATAATCAAAGTACCGCTGGCAACATTAGCAAGACTGTCTTTCAGAGCAAGACCAATCGTCACGGCGGCAGCGCCGATGGTTGTAATAATGGTAGTAACATTAAAGCCGACGGTTGATAATACACAGATGACAACGATGACTTTAAGCGTCATGTTCAGAACAGAATGTAAAAAAGAAGCTACAGTAGGATCCGCTTTGCTTTTTTGCATCGCCTTTGTCAGCAGTTTACAGATCATTTTCGTAACCCACCACCCAATGATGAGGATCAACACAGCAGAAATCAGATTTGGAAGATAGTTCAAAAACCAATGATAGGCGTTGTCAAACCATTTTTGAATGGTGGACATATTCTGTTCTGCTGCAATAATAGGATCTGTGGGGACAGAACTCTCAACAGCAGAAGCCTGGACGCTTGTCTGCTCCCAAAATGTAAAAGCCATAATAATCACCAGCCTAAAAAATGTTGCAAAGCAATTATACCATATTCTCAAGAATTATGAAACAGAAATGAACGAAAAGAACTAAAATAATTTGCAAAACAAGTCATTTTATTGTATCATAGAAAGTAGTAAGACGAAATCTGTCCTATTTTGAGGAACAGTTGCAGGAAGGAAATGTTACGATGGAACAGCTATTATCACAAAGCCTCGAAAAAGAACTGATTTACTATGGCATCTACAGTACTGCTGACGATATGTGGAACGGCAGTGATGTTCTGTGTGCTGCCCGTAAACGGTTTTTTGAAGCAGGAATGATCAAGCAGCGTAAGAGAAGTACAATCAAAAGCAATGGGATTTCTTATAATTACAGTTACACACTGGATAATGGAGCATTGCTGAAATATAAAAAAACAAGACAAGGCAGCCTGGTTGATCATGTCATCGAAACCCAGGAGGGCTACTATGTTGAAACGCTGAATGAACACCGTACGGCAGTCAAGCGCAGTTATTACAACCGTCAGCATAGCTGGCTGCGAACCGAATATCTGAGAGGGGACGGCATCACCATGCTGCTGACTTCTTCGGAAAAGGACGGGAAACCGGCAGTTGTATGCAAAATTGCCGGCAATACGGAGCTGTTGTTTCCGTTTGACGTCAGTCTTGATAAAGAACTGACTCAAAAGTTGAATATTATGACCAGCGAACCAAAGGTGTTTTGCGTAACGAACTGTGGAAGCTTTTATTATTGTACAGAGGAAGAGATAGAAAAACGCAGAGAAGCATTGAATCGGCTGTTGACAGAGATAAAGCAGGATCATGCAGCGGAACCGCCGCAGCCCAGAGCGGGAGCTTCTGCGTTTGTTATTCAGTCAGAGCTTTCCAAACACAGCCGATTTGACCTTAAAAACAGCAAAGAAATCTATATTGATGAATTGGAGCAGTCTGAGCCTGTTGAAGGGGAAAAGGCTGCGGAAAAAGAAAAGATCGACGCTGTTGAAGCGAAAAAGGCGGGGGACGAAGAAAAGACCGACGCTGTTGAAGCGAAAAAGGCGGGGGACGAAGAAAAGACCGATACTGTTGAAGCGAAAAAGGCTGCGGAAAAAGAAAAGATCGACGCTGTTGAAGCGGAAAAGGCTTCGGAAAAAGAAGAGATCGACGCTGTTAAAGCGGAAAAGGCGGAGGAAGAAGACAAGAGCGGCGCTGTTAAAGCGGAAAAGGCGGAGGAAAAAGAAAAGACCGACGCTGTTGAAGCAGAAAATGCGGAGAAAGAAGAAAAGACCGTAGCTGTTGATGTGAAAAAGGCGGCAGACGAAACGCCGCAGCAGGGAGAAACGCAAAAACATGAAGACAGTTTCTATGATGAACTGGAAAATATAGCGAAAGAGGCACTCAAAAAAGAAAAGGCTGACGATCATCAAATACATAGGCCGGCAGAAGTGTCGTTGTCTGAGAATCAAGTGTCTGGTGACACAACGCAAAAGGTGCCTTCGACAGAACAGATAATATCCGAACAAATCCGTGAGAATGACGATAAGCAAGATGAAGAAGAAGCGGCAGCCGCTGAAGCGAAAACGGTGATTGAATCGTCCGGCAAAGAGTGTGGAGTTACCGGCAACTGTCCTTATGAGAATGGCAATCAAAAGCGCATTCAGCAAGACGGTAAGGAATACATCTATTTCGGAACACTCAGCGAGGATAAACGAAACGGAAGAGGCAGAACAGTAACAGAAAACGGTGAAACGGTATTTGAAGGTGAATATAACAACGACAACCGTGAAGGCTTTGGCGTACAGTATGATCGTATAGGAAGAGTAAACTACGCAGGAGAATGGAAAAATGATCGCAGGGAAGGACTTGGAGCAGCCTTTGATACAGCGAAGGACAGCATCACTGTCGGGCTGTGGAAAGATGATAAAGCAGAAGGTGCCGCTGCAATAATCAGCCGTGAAGGAGAACTGCTTTATGCAGGAAAAATGTCGGGCGGTCAGAAAACCGGCGTTGGCGTTACGTTCAATGCTGCAGACGGCACCTGTTTTGTCGGTAAATATCTTGATGGCAGCTTTTTGGAAAACGGAACGCAGTTTGACAGAGAAGGCAATATGCTTTACAGAGGCGATTATCACAATAACAGCCGAAACGGAGAAGGTACCGCCTATACAAAAGAAGGAAAGATGCTGTATCGTGGTGAATGGAAAAACAATCTGTACCATGGAGAAGGCGTTTTGTACAGAGAAGATGGCAGTACCGTGAAGGGCAGCTTCCGAAACGGAAAAGCAAGAGGAAAATGTACGGTAACCAATCCCAAAGGAAAAGTGCTTTATGTGGGAGAACTGGCAGATGACCGTTATCATGGTGCAGGCAAGCTGTTTCTGCCGGAAGGCGGCTATATTGAAGGCAGGTTTTCAGAGGGCTTGCCGGCAGGAATTATCAGTCAGTACAGTAATGAAGAGAAGCTGAATTACTGCGGTGAATGGTCTGAGGGTCAGCGTAACGGCAGGGGAATTGCTTACTCTGACGGAGAGAAAATATATGAAGGGCAGTTCAAAGCTTCGGCATATCACGGTGAAGGCAAGCTGTTTGAAAACGGCGTACCGGTCTACATCGGAGCTTTTGAAAACGGCGAAAAAAGCGGTTTTGGCACCTCTTATTGTCAAAAACAAGTGAAATACAAGGGATTATGGAAACATAACTGTTATCATGGTTACGGAATCCTGTATGAAAACGGAGAAGCAAGGTTTGTCGGAACGTTTGCAAACGGCAAGAGAAGCGGAAGAATCAATGAAATCAGACAAAACAGTGTCATTCGCAAGTCGTTTTATGAAAATGATGTATTAAGTTATACTTGTGAATATCGCAGTGACGGTTCGCCTGTATATTACGGCAATATCAGCGGAAATATGAGAAATGGTATGGGCTGCAGTTTTACAGCGTTTACGGAAAAGCAGTTTGAAGGTATTTTCCGGAATAACGAGCCTGACAAGGCGATGAAGGTGTTCTTGAAGAATCTGGACGAGCTGCCGCCATGTAAAGAGTTGTCGCATACTGAATATGAATTATATCGTGTAACGCCGGAATATATTATTGAAAAAAGTATTACGGCAGGAGGGACAACAGGCGTTTATTCCGGAAGACTGAAAGACGGTCTGCCCGACGGCGGCGGAACAATGCTGTATTCGGATCACCGGTATACTGGCTATTTTAAGGAAGGGGTCCCATGCGGAGAGGGTGTGGTATATCAGCGTGACGGTTCCGAGAAGAAGGGGATTTTTTCCGATAAACCCTTTGCCGGCTGCAAAACACTGATTATGTCGGATATTACGCATTATTATAAGGAAATACTGCCGGAGCAGGAATAAAGGAGGACAGTATGAAGACACTATATGTCAGCGATCTGGACGGAACATTGCTGAATAAACAGGCAAAACTGACACCAAGAACCATTGACATTATTCAGAAACAGATCCAAAGCGGCGTCTTCTTTACCATCGCAACAGCCAGAAGTCAGTCTGCCATTGTGTATCTGCAGCAATTGGGGATTACCATTCCCAGTGTACATCTGAACGGAGTGCTGATGTATGATTACAGCAAGCGCCGGTATATAGACTGTGTTCCCATGGATACGGTCAGCGCTCAGAAGGTGATTGATATTCTGAAAGCCTATGAAAGAATGTCTTTTGTATATAAGTTTGACGAGGATTGCGGTATCAATGTGGAATTCGAGAAGCTATCCAATGAGGTAGAGCGTAACTTTTTTGAAGTCAGAAAGAATAACGATTATAAGAGTTTTCGGCAGACGCCTGAAATCACTGTCAATGATGATGACAAGGTGATCTATTTTACAATGGTGGATACACACGAAAGACTGTATCCGATCTGGCAGGATCTGAACCGGGTAGCAGGTGTTAAGGCAACACTATACAGTGATAATTATTCGGCAATGTACTTTTTAGAAGTATTCAGCAGCAAGGCAACAAAAGCGGCGGGTGTACAAAAGCTGAAAGAACTGGTCGGCGCCGACAGAGTGGTAGCCTTCGGAGATAATCTGAATGATTTGGAGATGCTGAAACAGTCAGATGACGGTGTTGCGGTAGGTGATGCAGTAGAAACGGTGATCCGTCAGGCTGATTATGTCATCGGCAAGAGCTATGAAGACGGTGTTGCGCTGTATCTGTCTGAAATCAATCAATAATAAACACTTATTTGAAAAAAATCAAGAAAGCAGTGTGTTAATTACTGTCTATCAGGGGTGAGCGAAAGTGAGTGAATTCGGGATCAAAATCAATAATCCGAAATTTGATGCAACGCTTGTTAAAATTATGCGGCAATTTCAGAAAACTTCCATTATGGATCTTAAAAGAAAAGTAGAAGGGCAGGATTATATATATTGTTGTGATTATTTGGACGACAATGGAATCAAAACCTTGTTGTCACTTCGAAAAGCGTTGGCAGAGTCCGGAATCAGCACAACTATCTATGAAAACGGTCAGGTATTACAGAATGAGGAGTTATTGGATAACCTGCTGATCTCTTATGCCGAAACAGCCCAACAGGTGGAGTACATCATGGAGCAGGAGGCTGAAGGTTTTTGAATGAGCCGGAAAAAGCAATTTATTCCAGTTGAAGTCGGGTATATGATCAACTGAAACGAAAAGAGCAGGGGACTTACAACTGAGTGAACAAACAAAAAAAGGGGCTGCCGCAAACAATATGTTTAGCGGCAGCCCTTGAATTGTTTAGTAAAGTGTTAATTTCAGTGATCGGGACCGGTGCTGATCTGAATAACAACGGTTGAACCGTATCTCTCTTTGTCACCGGCATTATGGCTGGTATATTTGATAACCTTGCCGGCTTCTACGGTATCACTGGAAACATAAAAAGGGGAAGCAACGAAGCCCTGTGCATTCAGCGCACGTACAGCAGTTTCTACAGACTGACCGGCAATGGCAGGCAATTCTCTTTCGGCAGAACCCATACTGACGGTTACCACTATGGTAACTCCCTTTTTAGCGCTGATACCGGCTTCCGGACTCTGGGATTTAATCACACCTTGTTCATATTTGTCACTGATTTCGTCCTCAGTTTTGATCAGCACATAATCAGGGTTGGTTCCCAGCTTAGCTACAAGATCATCATAACGCTGTCCCACAAGATCGGGAATCTGAACCATATCCGGGTCGGCGTCTGTCTGAATCGAATCCTCTTCGGCGGTGTCGTTAGAGCCGGAGATGAAGCTGTTGAAGGAATCCGGATTATTCATAATCCAGAAAATACCGGCGCCTAAAAGAATCAGCAGGCAGGTCAGAACGGTCAGAATACCCCAGACAAAACCGGGAACACCGTCCTTTTTGCGGGGCGTATAGTTTTCGGCGACTTCACTCTGAATAGCATTGCGGTTAGCTTCATTCTGAATTGCCTTAACAGTAGGAGCGGAAGAAAGCTGTGTACGCATTTCTTCAAAGGTTGCAATTCTGTTCAGTTTCTGAACCTGCAGACCGCCTGCAAGGGCAGAAACGATATGAGGCGGCAGTCTTTTGAACACAGCCGTTGGAATTGACAACTTACCGTCAGGTTTACGCTCGTTGCTGTTTTCGGGCAAACGGCCTGTTAACGCAAAGAACAGTGTTGCGGTAAAGCCGTAGACATCAGACGCTTCGTCGAGAACGCCGATTTCCTTATATTGTTCCGGAGCAGCACAGCCGTCCATCAGTTCAGGCTGGAAGAAACCGCCTGTCTGTCGAATTTCCTTCAGGGCAAAGTCCGTCAGACGCAGCTTGCCGGAGCTGGTTACCACCAGATTTTCCGGAGAGATTGCATAATGCCCGATACCTGCCGCATGAAGAGCAGAGAGTGTAGTAATCAGGGGCATAAACAGCGGGCGTGCGGTATTCCAGTCAATACTGCCGCTGCGTCTGTTAATATACTCTGTGAAGGGGATAGACTCATAGTATTCCGAAACGGTATACGAAACACCGTTTTCGCTGAAAATATCGAAAATAGGGGCAATAGCTGTCAGTTCACGCAAACGGGCAATGCTGCGGTAATAAGACAGAAATTCCTCATTAAGCTGACGATACTGATCTTCATAGCCTGTTCTGATAACGACTTTTTTCTTACCGTTAGCACGTCCGCAGATACCGGCAGGCATAAATTCGCTGATTACAACAGTAGTTCCCATTGTTTTGCTGTAGCCGATATACTTAGCTCCCTCAGCGTTATTGCTGATCTTTTTTCCGACAATATAGTTTCCCTCCTGCAGCTCTGTACCCAGAGGCATAAAGGGTGCATTCTGAACGGTTTCTCTGTTAAATCCGCAGATCGGACAGATTTTTTCACCGTTATTCTTTTGCATACAGCCAAGACACAATTGAGCCATAGCATCATTCCGCCATTCTCCGTACTGATTTTACAAAAAGACAAAGCTGTACGGTATTCTTCGCCTTATATATCCAATAGATTATAGCACAAACCATATGCAAAATGCAAGTTTTTAGAATGTTTTCTTTTTATCATTACAAATTTGTAAGAATAGGTCAATGCAGGTTTCCGGAGAGCTGTTGACAGGGAATATTGGTACTGATACAATATAGTAGCAGAAAAAACGGTTCGGTATAAACACACAGTGACAAGGAGGGAGTATTTGTGTTGTATGATGTTGAAAGAGAAGTATTTGCGGGCAGTTGTATTCAACCTGAAAAAATGAAGGAATATGGTTTTCAGACAGAAGAAGACCGGCTTGTGTACGTCAGAGAACTGCCATGTGAGCGTATGAAGATCATTGTTGAGTATGACAGTGAGATGCACGGAAAAATTATTGATACAACCACAAATGAAGAATATGTCAATTATCGTTTGGAAGGGGCAACGGGGTTTAGCGCAGAAATCAGACAGAAGTATGAAGAATTGCTGATAGATATCCGAAACCGGTGTCGTGAAAACAGCCGGTTTTATTTTCAGCAGGCAAGGCGGATCAATGCGTATATTAAGAGCCGGTACGGCGTCGATCCTGAATTTTTATGGGCAAAGTATCCGTCCTTTGGGGTATACAGAGAGCAGGAAAGTCAGAAATGGTTTGCACTGATCGGCAGAGTATCGAAATGCAAAGTGGATCATGATACAGACAGTGAAGAAGAAACGGAATTTATCAACGTCAGGCTGAAGACTGACAGCAGCAATCCCGGATATGATGGCAGGGGAATATATGAAGCCTATCATATGAATAAAAAAAGCTGGGTTTCCATTATTCTTGACGATACCTTACCGGACAGTGAGATTCAGGCTTTTATAGAAGACAGCTATCAGAGCTTAACAGAAGTACGAAAGCATCGTTTTCGCTGAAGAGCTTTTGCTTTGTCATGAAGCATACTGCAGGTGTTAGAGTGCAAAGCAAAAAGTAAAAAAGAGAAAAGAGAAAAGCAGATAACGATTTTCTTATCAGATTCATAGATAGCGGAATGAAAAAAGGAGGCAAGAAACAAATGGTATATCTTCTGGAGGATACGGAAGGGTTGAATACGGATTTCTTAACGTGGGGAATGCCTTATCTGAGCAGACAGAGAAGTGAAAAGCTTGCCGGCTATGGAACGGTAAGAGATAAAACAGACGGCTGTGCTGCCTATATACTGCTGAGGATAGCACTATTGAAGGAATACGGAATTACGCAGGCACCTGTGTTTGTGTTCGGAGAGCATGACAAGCCGTTTTTACGGGACTATCCTGCGATACATTTCAATATCAGTCACTGCAAAACAGCCGTCGGCTGTATTCTTTCAGACAAAGCAACGGCGATAGACGTTACAGATCTGCGGCAGCTCAGGAACGATATCAGCAAACGGGTTTGTTCTATCAGCGAACAGCAGAGAATAGAAAAGAGTGCCGATCCGACGCTTTGTTTTCTGGAGTATTGGACAAGAAAGGAATGTTATGCAAAGCTGACGGGAGAAGGAATGTCAAGAGCGTTCAGCGGTATTACAGATGAACTGCCGGAAATGAAAGACGTTCATACGATGAGAATGAAGAACTATATTGTGTCATATTATGCAGCCGACGCAGTGCAAAGCATTATCATGAAGCCTGAAGAACTGAAGCAAGAGGCAGAAAAGCTGTTTTCTGGGATATGAGGCTAAAATAGTGGTCAAAAGAAATTGAAATTTTCGAAAGAATGGTATATAATATAGGTTAGGCGTAAAAAACCGAAGGGTAAGAAAGATCATGAGAAACAGGAAATGAAAGGAAGAGATGGAATCATGACAAAAATAGATATTTTTTCAGGTTTTCTCGGGGCAGGAAAAACAACGCTGATCAAAAAGCTGATTAAAGAAGGCTATCAGAACGAACAGTTGGTGCTTATTGAAAACGAATTCGGAGAGATCGGCATTGACGGCGGCTTTCTGAAAGAAGCGGGCATTCAGATTAACGAAATGAATTCCGGCTGTATTTGCTGCTCACTGGTGGGAGATTTCCGTCAGGCATTGACTAAAGTGCTGGAAGAATATCATCCGGACAGAATTATTATAGAACCGTCAGGCGTTGGCAAGCTTTCCGATGTTATCAACGCCGTTAAGACGGTTGCCAGCGACGAGGTGGTACTTAATAGTTTTATTACGGTTGCCGATGCGTCCAAGTGCAAGGTATATATGAAGAACTTTGGCGAATTCTATAACAACCAGATTGAAAGCGCCAGCACGATTATTCTCAGCAGAACACAGTTGGTATCTGACGAGAAGCTGGCACAGGCTCTTGAGCTTATTCGTCAGCATAATCAGAAGGCTGCCATTGTCACAACTCCGTGGGACGACCTGACAGGCGCTCAGATTTTGTCAGCTACGGAAGGAAAAGCCCTGCTGACGATAGACGATGTAGAGTTTGAAGACGAGTGTGACGATCCTGAATGTGAGTGTCACCACCATCACCATCATCACGATCATGACGAAGAGGAGCATGAGCATCACCACCATCACGATCATGATGAAGAGGAGCATGAGCATCATCATCACGATCATGATGAAGAATGTGACGATCCTGAGTGTGAGTGCCATCACCACCATCATGACCACGACGGGGAGCATGCACATCATCACCATCATCACCACCATCATGCTGACGATGTCTTTATCAGTTGGGGTAAAGAGACAGCCCGCAAATATACAAAAGAAGCGATTGAAAATATTCTCAAATCGCTGGAAGACAGCGAAACATACGGAATGGTACTTCGTGCAAAGGGTATACTTCCGGCAGAGGACGGCACATGGATTCATTTTGACTATGTACCCGGAGAATCCGATGTACGCAGCGGCAGCGCAGACTATACCGGAAGAATTTGCGTAATCGGTTCAAAGCTGAAGGAAGCAGAGCTTGAAAAGCTGTTTTGATAAGAAAAAGAACGGAGTGAAATCAGATGGAAAAAGTCATTCCCGTCTATTTGTTTCTGGGGTTTTTAGACGGCGGAAAAACCCGCTTTATACATGAAAACCTGTGTGACAAGGAATTTATGACAGGTGAAAAAACACTGGTTGTTCTTTGTGAAGAGGGAGAAGAAGAGCTGGATACCTCAAAATACACAGGCGGCAGAAACGTGACGATTGTTACGGTAGATAGTCAGGAAGAACTGACAGAAGAATTTTTACAGCAGGCCGCCAAAAAAGCAAGAGCCGAAAGAGTGATGATCGAATATAACGGAATGTGGCTGCTGAACGATCTCGGACAGGTACTGCCGAAAAACTGGCAGATATTCCAGATCATGATGATGGCTGACGCACAGACATTCGATATGTACAACAGCAATATGCGGCAGTTGGTTTATGATAAGATCAGCGCAACTGAGGTAATATTCTTCAACCGGTATGAGGATTCTATTGACAAAATGAAGCTGCATACCATTGTCAGAGCCATCAATCGCAGGGCCAATATTCTGTATGAATATAAAGACGGCACCATTGAAAATGACACAATTGCAGATCCTCTGCCGTTTGATGTCAATGCGCCGGTGATTGAGGTAAAGGACGAGGATTTCGGTTTGTTATATCTGGACGCAATGGACAAGCCGCAGGATTATGACGGCAAGACGGTTCAGTTCAAAGCTCTGGTAGCACGCAATCCCAAGTTACCGAAGGATACCTTTGTGGGTGGCAGATTTGCCATGACCTGTTGTGTGGAGGATATTCGTTACGTGGGATTTTTGTGCAGATGGAATCAGGCGTCAATACTCGCAAACAAAGGCTGGTATACTGTAAAAGCGAAAATGAAGGCGCAGAGAGACGCATTGTTCGGCGGTGAGCTTGGACCGATGCTTTATGTCGAAGAAGTCAGGAATGCGAATAAGCCTGAAGAAGAAACGGTTTATTTCTCATAAACAGTTTATAGTTAACAAAATGAAGTAAAAAACAAAAGTCGTATCCACATAGAAGGCTACGACTTTTTTACATCAGTTTTTTCATTTTTTCTTCGGTATCACGAATCAGGTTATAAAGGGAAGGCGCACAGTCGGGAAATTTTTTAGAAATGACGTCAGGTGACAGATAAGGCACCGTATTGCTTTCAACGCCGCTGATACCGGCAAGGGGCTTTCCTTGTGCAAGACAGTTGATGTTAGATTCCTCAATACTCTGCAAAGCGGCGGAAAGACCTGTATAAAGTTCCGGAATGACAGAGAACATTGCCTGAGGATTTTTGAAATTGGCAGAATATATGGAACGAAGCATTTTGTAGATGGTAACCATCAGATAAGAAGACATTTCGGAAGCAAGTCCCTTATGGTCAATTTCTTCAAGAAGAGCGAAAATAATCTGAAGGGAGTTGAGAGCCAGTTTTTTATTCATGGCGATGAGAGCAGATGAACGACGGGCTTCTGGTTTCAATTCAGTAACAATGGGAGCGACAACCGGAGCATTGTCAGATGCATAAGAAACAGTGCTGTTCGTCCGTTCAAGACTTCTGCCGAGCAGATAATCGCAGGACACCTGATAGTAATCAGCGATTTTGACGACGAAATCCAGACCGCACTCACGGATACCCTTTTCATAATGAGAAAGCAGTGCCTGAGATACGCCGAGTTCCAAAGCTGCCTGTTTCTGACTAAGTCCACGCTCCTTACGAAGCAGAGTGACGATTCGGGGAAAATCGTTGTTCATAATGCACCTCCCTCTTGACAATTTAGCAAAAAAATACTATATTGGATACAGTCATCTTGTCATCGTTTGATAAAAGGACAGAATACGACCATAAATTACAAATTAAACAGTATGTAAATTATATACCATTCAAAACAATTTGTAAAGTTTTTTTTTGCGTTTCGTCTGTACAATTTTTATGATAATATTCATATTTTCTGTACATCTTTTTTGAGAAAGGAATGCGGCAGAATGACTGCGAAATTCTGGAATGATATGTTTCTGAAAGAGAGGCAAAAGCTCCGGTATGAAGTACATTTCGCAGAGCCGCACGATGAATGCTTCTACGACAGGGAATGTATTTATTACAGTGTCATCTTGGAAGAAGATGATGCAGCGGGTAAGACAGAGGAGATTTGTCAGGCAGTTGAAGAGAGCCTTTCAGACAGTACAGAAAAAGAACGCTGCTGTGTTTTTACAGATGGTTTACGATATGAACGGTGAGACAACGGTTTATCAGTATCTTGGAAATGTCGATCATAAGGATATAGATACAGCGCTGTGGGGTATGCTGAAGGCGTTGAACAAAGTACATGGTATCAGAAATGTAGAAATCAATTAAGGACGGTTCTGATGATCAAGAATCGTTACGAAGAAGTCATAAAGGAAGGGAAATATGCAGTCATATACAATCTATCTGATTCGTCACGGTGCAGTGGCAGAAACTAACAAAGGCAAATATATCGGAAGAACAGACGTTCATTTATCGGAACACGGAAGACAGACCCTGAAGGAGATAGCGGAGCAGTTTGGCTATCCTGCTGCAGAAGAAATCTATACGAGTCCGCTGATGCGCTGTATCGAAACCTGTTCTGTACTATATCCCGGAAGGGATATTCGTATAGTCAGTTCATTGAGTGAATGTGACTTTGGGGAATGGGAGGGAAAAAGTGCAGCAGAGCTTGCCGGTAACGCAGAATTTGCCGCATGGCTTCAGAACTCGGACAAGACACCGCCGCCCGGAGGTGAGAGCGGCAAGCAATTCGCCTCGAGAGTATGCCGTGGCTTCGAACGGATTGTAGAAGAAATGTCTGCCAAAGGAACGAAAACAGCCGCTGTCATTACCCACGGCGGCGTCATTATGACAATACTGGCAATGTACGGCATTCCGCAGGCAGAAAGCTATCGCTGGCGAATGGATAATGGCTACGGTTTTGCAGTGCGTGTAACTCCTATGCTCTGGATGCGTGACAGAGTGATGGAAGTGTTTGATACAGTGCCGTTTGCTCCGAAAGCAGAGGAATCGTGATATCTCATCTTATTCTATCATTTGTGCGGCGGTTATTTAAGAATCTGCTGCCGGCATTATGCAGACGTTTTTCAGCAATGCTGATGACCGCAATGTATATTGTGCAAGAAATTATTCTGAAGGAACAACATGGAATCAACATCAATAAAAAACAGACACCCTCTTCCATCAGAGTGTGTCTGTTTTATTATGTTATTCGGAAACGATCGACAGACTGTCTTCACTGTTTTCAGGAGCAACAACCAGTTCTTCATAGAGGAATTCGGCAACCTGACGGCGGAAATTATTCCAGTCAGAGATAAGAATAACGGAAGAGAAAGCACCGTTAATGTAAATCGGGTGATTCTCGTCTGAGAAGTAGAAGGTTGTGCCGATGCCGTTGACGCGCGGAGCGGATTCTGAAACTATGTCATATTTCAGATAAGCCGGCAAATCTCCGGCAAGATCTGTGATTTCAGATGTTTTAACATTGGTAGTGATCAGTGGACCGATCTCATAAATAACGGAGAGCAAAGTAGGAATATCGGCGCTTTTAAGCTGATTGATAATGATATTGATGACATTTCTCTGCCGCTTTGTCCGTGTAAAGTCATCGCCGCTGCAAATGCCGTCTTCACCACGGTTTCTGGCATACCACAGCGCCTGTGTGCCGTTCAGATGAACAACAGCGGTCGGGTCATCGCCTTCTTCGGCAGCAGTAAAGTTAAGGGTATTTTTGTTAATGGGTTTGTCTTCCTCGCTTACGGTAGCAAACCATACGTCCCGCAGATTTGCTCTGATAGATTCTTTATAGTCACTTTCAGCATTGCTGTATTCATCCTGATCGTTGATCCAGGACTGCCAGTTGATATAGTCTACTTCTTCAGAAGTCAGCGGAACGTCAATACCACCGAGAATATCAATGATTTTTTTGAAGCTTCCGAAATCCACAACAGCGTATCGGTCGATTTTGATGCCGTAGTTTTTCTGAATGGTGCTGACCGTAAGAGCAGCGCCGCCAAGGGTATAGGCAGCGTTGATGCGGTTTTCACCATGGCCGGGAATATCCACATAGGTATCACGCATAAAAGAGAGCATTTTCAGCTTTTTGTGTCTGGTATCAATAGAGAACAGCACCATTGTATCGGAATTGCCGGTATCGGCGTTTGCTCTTGTATCGGCACCAAACAGCATGATATTCAGTACCATAGGATCATTCAGAAGATTACCGGTGTAAGGATTGATCTCCGAAGTCTCGGAAGCCTGAGAAGAATCCGGATGGATAAAGGTAGAGGACTGCTGCTGATCACCGGTATTATCAACAGAAATCTCCTGATAATTAATACGGTGAAAATAAGTGTAAGCAACAATACAGACACAGCCGCCGAGAATGAGCAGCGTACCCAAGACTGAAATGACGATATTCAGAATTACTCGTTTTTTAGTAAGTTTTCCGGGTTTTACGGCTGAACGCTTGCCGGAAGAAGAGACAGGCTTTTTTTCGGAGTTCTTTTTATCTGTACGATAAAAAACAACATCATTATCAGATGTTTTTTTATCGGACGATGGTTTTGACTTATTATTTTGCTCTTTGTCCATAAAACAGCCTCCCTTGATGACACCGGACACGAAAAATATCCTGATACTATAAAAAAGACTTTGTTCTATTTATTATATATCAGAAAAATGCTCTTGGCAAATAGATTTTGAAAAAACAGCGTGTTTTATATTTTTTTGAAGGTTACCGTAATATTATTGTGGATAATATCGAACACATCACAAAGTGAAATTCTGTTCATCCAAAGATAAACTGTAGGATGGCAGAAACTCTTGTATAAAAACGGTTGTTTCGGGAAGGTGCATCTCTTCCAGAGAATGTATGATTTCCGTTTTGGCACGGCTGAACTCACGGTTACCCATCTGCTCTTCTTCAATGCATTTGATCAGCGCAGACAGACGATCAGCCGCTTTCACCAGACGAAGAATATAAGGATCGGATTCATCGGGCAGCAGAAGAGCATGGTAGTCTTCCTTCAGGTCGTCCGGCAGTGTGCTGAGCAGTTGAAGCGCTGCTTCTTCTTCAATATTATGGTAGGCATTTCTGAGGGTTCTGCTGGCGTATTTGATCGGTGTAGGAAGATCACCGGTGATGATTTCGGTACAGTCATGAAACAAAGCGAGGACTGCTGCGTGTTCAGCGTCAATGTTTTTGCCGAAGCGTCTGTTGCCGATCACACACAGCGCATGAGCAAGCATCGCAACGGTCAGACTGTGTTCACTGATGTTCTCCAGCCGTGTATTGTTCATCAGTGACCAGCGGTTGATGTATTTCATGCGTGACATCACTGCAAAAAAATGATACCCGTTCATATTAATTCCTCCGTTTATGTTACTGCTATTCATCAATTTATCATATTTTTAACTAAAAAACAACTGTTTTTCCTGTTGTACACGGAAATCAATTTTGTCGGGGCAGTTGCATAGGGAAACCCCTTTTCCGGCGGAAAAAGGGGTTTCCCTATCCCCATGTCGGCTCGGTTGGTGCTTCTGCCTGCGGCAGAGGTGTCCACTGCAGTCAGAAGCCCCTTTCCTAAAGATGCTGATTTTTTGTGAAGTAATTATTTGAATCAGCAGGACTCGATATGCGGTCGGCTTTGAAGTTTTGAAAATTGGTTTTTCTGCTTGTTGTATGCTTCCGAGCAGTGTCGGAAGTAATCTTTATCCGAAGCGGCGAGCGAGGAGTGTCAAAGGAATGCGCAGCGGACTATACAGGAAAAGGTGGGAAGATGATAGTATTCGAAAGCTTTTGACAAGCTGTATGACAGTATTTCGGGGAAAAAGTTCAGAGCCATGCAGCAGATTATCCGGGAAAAAGACGTAAAGAACCGATAATAGATGCTTCAGAAAGAAGCCTCCAGAGATAACCGTAACAGCTTTTGACGTGCTTGTGCTGTGGTCAGATCCTGTGAAGCTCCCCAAAGATGACCTGAAAATCTGCTGACAAAACGAGGAGAAAACGTAAGATACCAAGAGATCATTGATGGAAATGATGCAGGAAATACGGTCAGAATTTTGACAGAATTTTACCGAAGTGCATAAAGATGGTAGATTTTTCTGAAAGAATATGATACAATAAAAAAGCATTGCTGTCTGAAGTGACGGCAGAAAAAAGAAGGAGGCACAAATATGACAAAAGCAAGCAGATTGCGGCCCGTCAAAAAAAACTACTATCTGCGGACTTTTCTGTGGGCGTTGGGACTGGCTGCGCTGTTCTTTCTCCCGTGGATAATTTTTAACAATGGTTATTTTTTCTTTTATGGCGATTATAACGTACAGCAGATTCCGTTTTATCAGATGATACATGACAGTGTACAGAGCGGTAACGTCGGCTGGAGTTATACAACAGACCTTGGCGCCAATATTATCGGTTCCTATAGCTTTTATATGTTTGGCAGCCCGTTTTTCTGGCTGACGATGATGTTCCCCAGTGCCGTAGTGCCGTATCTTCTGGCACCGCTGCTGATGCTCAAATTTGCACTGGCTGCATTGGCGGCTTATACGTTTTTACGGCGATATGTCAACAACCAGATGTATGCTGTATTCGGCGCCATCATTTACGCATTCTCCGGTTTTGGCATATATAATGTATTCTTTAACCATTTTCATGAGGCAATGATAGCCTTTCCATTCTTGCTGGCAGCGGTAGACGCTTTTATTTACGAAAAGCGGAAGGGTGTTCTGGCATTTGCGGTTTTTGCTGCCTGCATTATGAATTATTATTTCTTTGCGGGTCAGGCAGTGTTCGTGTTTATTTACTGGCTGATCAGAATGATGACCGGAAGCTTCAAAATGAGTATCAAAGAATTTCTGCGATTTGCCCTGGAGGTGCTGCTGGGATTCTTTGCAACGGCGATCATCATTTTTCCGTCCGTACTGGCTGTGTTGCAGAATTCCCGTGTAAGCAGCTCGTTCAGCGGTTGGGGAGGACTTACTTATTCCAGTGAACAGCGGTATATTCATATTTTGGTATCCTTCTTCTTCCCGCCGGATATGCCCGCATACGCTAACTTTACACCTGATTCCAACGCAAAATGGGCTTCAGTTGCAGCGTGGCTGCCGATGTTCAGCATGGTCGGTGTATTTGCCTATTATCAGCACAAAACTCATAAATGGCTGCGTATACTGATTCCGCTGCTGTTTGTGTTTGCTTATATACCGATCTTCAACAGCCTGTTCCAACTGCTCAATTCGGCGTATTATGCAAGATGGTTCTATATGCTGACCCTGATGCTTGCGCTGGCTACGGTGATTGCACTGGACAGAACAGAAACAGACTTCAAACCTTCTTTGAAGCTTACCTTCATCATTACGGTGGTGATAGCGGCGCTGATCGGTTTCATGCCTACCACCTCAACGAATACAAAAGGCGAAAAAGTGACAAGCTACGGTCTGGAAAAATACGACGACCGTTTCTGGATCTGGGTAGCCATCGCAATAGTAGGTTTGTCGGTGCTGGTGATCGCCATGTGTTTCCGCAGAAAGGAAAAAGTATTTGTGCGTCTTTCAGCGGTTATGCTCAGCGTTGTGATAGCGGGGTATGCCAATATTCTGATCGGAACAGGTGTACTGAATGCCAGTTATACAAAGGATTATATTATTCAGTACGCTTTGGGAAACAAGGACGAGTTTGATGATATTAAAGACCTGAAGGAAGTACGGTCTGACTTTTATAACGAAATGGATAACATGGGAATGTACTGGCAGATACCGACGATTCAGGCATTCCAGAGTATAGTACCGGGTTCTGTAATGGAATATTACAAGTCGGTCGGTGTTGAAAGATCCGTCGGTTCACGCCCGAAGACCGATGTATATGCAATCAGAAGCTTCCTTTCCTGCAAGTATCTGTTTGACAATACTTCAGACAGCAAGAGATTTGCGACGAATGAAAGCTATAATCTGATGCCGGGCTGGGAAGAGATCAGTGAAGAACATGGATATAAGGTATATCAGAATAAGTACTTTATTCCCTACGGCTTTACTTACGACACTTATGTTACAACAGAAGAGTATGAAAAGACAGATGAAGCCAACAGAAGCAAATTGATGCTGAAATCTATTGTGCTGACAGAGGAGCAGGCCAAAAAATACGGAAGTTTCCTGAAGCATGATGAAAAACTGGAGGATTATGCATACTCTCAGACAGAGTATTATAAGGACTGCAGCGACAGGAAGCAGCTTACCTGCAGTTCTGTCAAGTTTGAAAACAATCGGATAACGGCTAAGATTAAAACAGGCAATTCGGCAGAGCTGGTTTTCTTCTCCATTCCTTATGAAGACGGCTGGAGCGCTACACTAAACGGTTCGCCGGTAGAGATCGAGAAAGTAAACGTAGGCTTTATGGCGGTGAAGGTTCCCGGAAACTCCAACGCAACCATTCAGTTCACCTACAAAACCCCCGGACTGACAGCCGGCTTAATTGTCAGCGGCGTCAGCGTGATACTCTTTATAGCCTACATGATATTGTGGAAGGTTAAGAAAAGAGAAAGTGAAGACGGCAGCTATCTTCTGATTGACGATTGTGCTCCGAAAGAAAGCCGAAAGCTGAAGGTTAAGAAAGAAGAACCTGAAGCAGCAGAAGAAGAGGAAGAAGCGGATCAAAAAACGGAAGAGGTTGACTGCGAAGAAAAAGAAGAAGCTGATGACGAGAACAGCGGATCAGGGGAAACCGATAAAACAGCAGATGAAGAAGAAAAAGAAGCAGCCGGCGGCGAAGAAATGCCGGCAGAGTCGGATCATAAGCTGATCAGTCTTGATAAAATTGTCAAAGAGGCAGATCCCACAACCCTGAATAACAAAACAAAGATGTAAAAAAGCGAAAAAGAACACGGCACCAAGGTTGACAAGGTGTCGTGTTCTTTTGGCTTTTCATGAAAAGAAGGCAAATAACAAGGAGGTGAAATTTATGTTTACTTCAGCATTTTTACATAGTATACGCAACGGTCATGCAGACGGAAACCGGCATGTACAGCCAAAACGCATTCCATTGAATGGCAGACTTTTGCAGCCGAAGGATATCGGCGCATGGCATTGCAACAGCTTTTCAAGCCTCAGATAACGGCGCTTGTGCGGGTGAAACGGGAAAGTGCTGCACTGCAGTTTTGACAAAGGAGAATGAAGCAATGACTCAGCAGGGGTTACCGCACTTAGCAGGCAGGAAAAGGTTTTGAGGAAAAAGAGAGCGGTGATCCGAAGGAAAAAACCGATCAAAAGCTGAGATAACCGCTGTAGCCGTCATCGTACATATCATCAGAGATGGGAGAATAGCGTTGACCGCCCTGTGCGCTGTAGGAATCATAGAACCCGTTGTTTGCACGGTAAATATCACCGGTATAGGTATCGTATACTCTTTCATAGCCCAGCGTTGCGTCCGAGCGTTTCTAGCTGAGGATATCTTCTGACTGATTGCGCTTATTCCAGGAGTCCATTATGCCGTCCGAAATGGAACTGCCGGAGCCGGAATAAGAGCTGCTGCCAACGACAGAACCGGCAGAATAACGGCTTTGATTGAGCTTGATGGAATTCTGAATTTGCACCAGAATATTTACCCAGTTATTCAGCTCACCCTTTGGCGCAGCCATATCGACGGCAGTGATGACACCGTACAAACCGGTCAGGGAAGAATTGTTATCAATCATGGTAGCACTGTAATACCCCTCATAGCTTTTCCCTTTTACAACAGAATCGGCAGAAAGCGTTTTTCCGTCGACGTAAGCGTTCGGGTTATCGGCAGCAAACTGTTTCTGCTGATCAGACTGTACAGAAGAGGTAATGACAAAAGAGGTAATATTGCTGTCATTGGCAGCGACGACGTCGGTAAAGAAAGATTCAATAGTGGGAGATTTGAGAGAAAAAGAAGGGACGGAAACAAAATCAATATATTCGGTGATTACGCTTTCGTCCGGACTCTTGACAAACACACCGGTACCGGAACCGGTTGTACCGCCCTGATACAGATCCTTGGTTTCGACTTTCCAGCCCTTCGGAACCTGCAGCGTAACATATTGATCACTGTAGGTTGTCCATTCGATATTGTTCCAGCCTCCCTGAGTAAGCTTCAACTGAGCGTCAATACCGGTCGGGGCAGGGGCATTGCTTCCGGAAACTGTGTTCAAAGGGTTAAGAGGCAAAGTGCCGTTGTCAGCGGCAGGGGCGCTGCTTGTGCAGGCGGTTAATGCTGAAACGGAAAGGAAACAACAGAGCAGCATCATGGAAAGCTTTTTGTTTTTCATATAGAACACTCCTTTGAAAGAATTTGACAGTTCTGAACCGTTCTTTTACACTAATAATCTGTTTCGGAACCAAAGGTTACAAAAAAGTTGATTACTGTTTTTTTAGAATCAGTATAGCATTTTTTACCATATTTGTCTATAACTGATGAAAATAATATACAACATTGTAATAAAAAAGAAAGAGATAATGAAAAGCAGGTGATGAACAAAAGGAGATAAAATGGTGAGAGAAGGGAAAAGGATTTGTGCGTAAAAGGTTGTAATTTAAGAATAATCTGCTATAATAGGGAATAAAGGTATGAAGACGAAGTATAAATAAGCCAAAACGGAGGAATAGTATATGATAGCGGTTGCCATTGACGGACCTGCAGGAGCAGGCAAGAGTACCATCGCCAAAAAAGTATCTGAAGAGCTGGGCTTTATTTATGTAGACACGGGTGCGTTGTACAGAGCAACGGCATTGGCGTGCATCAGGTCCGGTACGGATATATCCGACGCAGAGGCAGTAGAAGCTCTGCTGCCGGAGCTGGATATCCGGATCATTTTCTTTAACGGAGAGCAGCATATACTGCTTAATGACAAAGATGTGTCAGATGAAATCCGTGCAGAAAATGTATCAATGGCGGCTTCCAAGGTGTCGGCAATACCTGCAGTAAGAAAGTTTTTGCTGCAGTTGCAGCGTGATTTTGCCAATCAGAATAATGTCATCATGGACGGAAGAGATATCGGCACCGTCGTGCTGCCGAATGCACAGGTAAAAATATTTCTGACAGCCTCACCGGAGGTACGGGCAAAACGGCGTGTGCTGCAGTTGGAAGAGAAGGGCGAAACGGCAGATTTTGACCAGATACTGTATGATATCGTACAAAGGGACTATAATGATACACATCGTGAAACAGCGCCGCTGAAGGCGGCGGAGAATGCTGTTGAAGTGGACACCACAGAGATGACGCTGCAGCAGGTAGTGGAGAAAATAGCCGATATCATAAAGGAGACAGGAATATGAAAAGAAGAAGCCTTGTGTTTATTATCGGAAGAGCACTGGCGGTACCGATTTTTAAGCTGCTGTTTCATTATAAAGTAAAGGGAAAGAAAAACCTGCCCAAAGAGGGCGCTTATATCGTATGTCCGAACCATCTGTCCAACGCAGATCCTATGCTGGTGTCCATGACGCAGAAACGGCAGATCTACTATATGGCAAAGGCGGAGCTTTTCAAAAATCCCATTGCTTCTGCGATGATACGGGAGCTGGGAGCATTTCCCGTAGAAAGAGGAGCCGGAGACGGAAAAGCTATCGAAACAGCAGAAGAGGTGGTCAAAGACGGCAGACTGTTGGGAATCTTTATCGAAGGCACCCGCTCAAAGACCGGAGAGTTTCTGCGGCCAAAGTCCGGCGCAGCCGTAATCGCCTTCCAGACGAAAACACCGGTTATACCGGTATGTGTAACGCCCAAGAACAAAAAAATCAAACTGTTCCAGCGGGTAGTGATATCATGGGGAAAGCCGCTGTCGCTGGAGGAACTGGGGCTGAAGGAAGGTACGCCGTCAGAGCTGCGAAACGCCAGCCGGATTATTATGGACGAAATTAAAAAGATGAGGGAGATCGAGCTGTCATAATCTACTCAATACTACGCTGTATCGGTCTGATACTGGTCAGACCGTTTTATCGTATTCGTTATATCGGCAGGGAACACATACCCGAAAAGGGGTTTGTACTTGCCTGCAATCATATCAGTTATTTTGACCCCCTGTGTCTGGGCTTTGGCTTCAGAAGAAAGCTGTATTTTATGGCAAAATCAGAGCTTTTTACGCAGCATGGCTTTTTGGCAGGGGGATTTTTGCGTGTATGCGGTGTTTTTCCCGTCAAACGGGGAAGCGCAGATAAGACGTCGGTGGAAAAAGCGGCAAAGCTGCTGAAAGCAGGGAAAACGGTTGCAATCTTTCCGCAGGGAGGGATTGTAAGGAATACGGGTGAATTTTCAGCCAAGGCGGGCGCAGCGCTGCTCAGTACACGCTGTCGTGTGCCGCTGCTGCCTGCGGCCATTTATTGCGAAAAAAGAGTTCGTCCGTTTGTCAGAATCACCGTACGGATCGGTATGCCTTTAGTTGCAGAAAATGATACCATGCAGGCGGCAAGAAAACTGAATCAGCAGTTGCAGCAGGCAGTGAGAAAGCTTTTGGAGGAAGGACATGGAGATTAAAGTGGCAAAAACAGCCGGTTTCTGTTTTGGCGTAAGCCGGGCTGTGAGCATTGTAGAAGAGCTTCTTGAAAAAGGCGAAAAGGTATGTACACTCGGCGCTATTATACACAATCCGCAGAAGGTGCAGGAGCTGACGGAAAAAGGGGTTCGGATCGTCAGCTCTCCGGAAGAGGTGCAGCAGGGGGAGATTCTTGTTATACGGTCGCACGGTGTGCCTGCAAAGGTACAGAACAGAATCAACGAACTGTCGATCAGTTACCAAGATGCTACTTGCCCGTTTGTCAGGAAAATACATAAAATCGTGTCATCACACTCCGGAGAGGGTGAGATCATACTCATTGCAGGGGATAAAGATCATCCGGAGGTAGAAGGTATCGTGGGACATTGTTCGGGAGAGTATCACACTTTTTTGAACAGTGAAGAACTGTCTGCGTTATTGAAGGAAAACCAGTATCTGTGTAAAAAGCCGGTTTGTGTAGTGGTTCAAACGACGTTTCATAAAACAGAGTGGAAAAAATCTTTAAAAATATTGCAAAAAGTATGTACAAATGCTAAAATATTTGATACAATATGTAGTGCCACCTCTGATAGACAATCAGAAGCACAGATTCTTGCGTCGGAATCGGATTTGATGTTTGTGATAGGAGGCAGACACAGCTCAAACACGAATAAGCTTTGCCAGATTTGTCGGGAACAGTGCGAAAAGACATTTCTGATCGAAACTGCGCAGGAGCTTCCGTTACAGGCTGTAAAGACTGCCGGTCGGATTGGCATTACGGCAGGCGCATCGACGCCTGCAAGCATAATAAAGGAGGTACTTGTTACCATGACAGAAGAAATCAAAAATAATCAAGAAAGTGAAGCCGAGGAGAATTTTGAGGAGCTCTTGGAAGAGTCATCCAAAAATTATAATACAGATGGCAGAGTAACCGGTGTAGTAGTAGGCGTAACTCCCACAGAGGTTTATGTTGATGTCGGCAGAAAGCAGACAGGTATTGTAAAGCTTTCCGAGCTTACAAATGATCCTGACGCAAAGATTGAGGATCTGGTGAAGATCGGCGATGAGCTGAATCTCATCATCATGAAGACAAACGACCAGGAGGGCACCATACAGCTTTCCAAGAGACTTCTTGACGCACAGAAGGGTTGGGACGAGATCGTTAAGGCTGAAGAAGAAAAGACAGTTGTCACAGGTGTTGTTACCGAAATCGTTAAGGGCGGCGTTATCGCTGTTACCAACGGCGTAAAGGTATTCATTCCTGCAAGCCTTGCAACAGCTTCCAGAGGCGAGAGCCTTGAAGGACTGCTGAAACAGGAGGTAAGCTTCCGCATTATCGAAACAACCAGACAGAGAAAGCGTGCTGTTGGTTCCATCCGTTCCGTACTGAACGACGAGCGTAAGCAGAAGGCAGAGGCTTTCTGGGCAGAAGCAGAGGTAGGCAAGAAATATACGGGAACCGTTAAGTCATTGACCACCTACGGTGCATTTGTTGACATCGGCGGCATTGACGGTATGGTACATATTTCCGAGCTCTCATGGAACAGAATCAAGCATCCTTCAGAGGTTGTCAATGTAGGAGATACGATTGAAGTATACATCAAGTCGCTCGATCCCGAAAAGGGCAAGATTTCTCTGGGCTACAAGAAGGCAGAGGATAATCCCTGGGAGATCATGAAGACACAGTATCCGGTCGGAACAGTATGTGAAGTTGAAATCGTTGGTCTTACGCCCTTCGGTGCATTCGCAAGAATCATTCCGGGAATTGACGGTCTGATCCACGTTTCGCAGATCTCTAACGAGAGAGTCGAAAAGCCCCAGGACGTACTTTCCGTAGGTCAGAAAGTAAAGGTAAAGATTACTGCTATTGATTTTGAGGCAAAGCGTATCAGCCTTTCCATGAAAGAACTGCTCACAGCAGAAGCTGACGAGGCTGCTGAAGAAACAGCAGAAGAAACAGCCGAATAATCATATTGTATGATATTGCGTGTTAAGGCATCTCGTCAGAGGTGCCTTAATGTTTTATTTATCGTCTTGAAAACAACTGACAAAAAGGGGAGGACAAAAATGTATGAAGAATTGACAGAGCTGGCAAAGAAGGCGGTGATTGAAATACTGGAGCAGGCAAAGCTTCAGTCGGGAGATATATTTGTGGTAGGATGTTCTTCCAGTACGGTGTGCGGCAAATCATACGGGTCTGCTTCCAGTATGGAGATAGCACAGGCACTGTTTGACGGTATCTATCCTGTTTTACAGGAGAGGGGAATTTATCTGGCAGCCCAGTGCTGTGAGCATCTGAACAGAGCCATTGTGATAGAAAGAGCAGCCGCTGAGCGCCAGTGCCGTGAGGGAGTGAATGTGGTTCCGCAGCCAAAAGCAGGCGGTTCGTTTGCCACCATCACTTATCAGACATTGTCACAGCCCACAATGGTAGAGCACGTCCGTGCAGATGCAGGTATGGATATCGGAGGCGTGCTGATCGGGATGCACCTGAAAGAAGTGGCAGTTCCGCTGACACTGCAGGTGAAAAAGATCGGTGAAGCCAATATTACCGCCGCACGTACCAGACCAAAATTTATCGGCGGTGAAAGAGCGCATTATAATGATGCACTGAAATAACAGACAGGAGGCTTTCATGGATTACAAGGAAGAATTTATTGACATCTATAACGCAAACATCAAGCGTGAAGGTGCAGCGGAGCTGTTGGAATGGCTTCAGAAGACGGATTTTTTTACGGCGCCGGCAAGCACGAAATTTCACTGTGCCTGTGAACAGGGACTCTTGATGCATAGTCTGAGTGTTTATCATACGTTAGTAGAGCGCTATTTTGAGGAAGGCAAAGACAGCGCCGAAAGCTTTGCGATTTGTGCGCTGCTGCATGACCTGTGCAAGGCGCAGTTCTATAAAGTATCGACCCGCAACGTCAAGAATGAAGAAACCGGACAGTGGGAAAAGAAACCGTATTATGCGGTAGAAGATCAGTTTCCATACGGCCACGGTGAAAAATCCGTATTCCTGATCGAGCGTTTCATGCGTTTGAAAACATCTGAGGCAGTGGCAATTCGCTGGCACATGGGTGGTTTTGATGATTCTGTACGGGCAGGCGGTTTTTCCATGAGTCTGGCTTATGAAAAATATCCTCTTGCTGTCAAGCTGCATCTGGCGGATCTGGAGTCTACCTATCTGCGTGAAAAACACACGTCTGCAGCCCGTTGATGAAAATAAGAAGGAGATTACTATGAAAAGAATAACTGGTAAAGTGTATATAGCACTGTTATGCGGATTATTACCGCTTGGAATAGCGAGTGGCTGTTCATCGGGAACAAACAATAAACCTGTTGCTTCTGCTCCTTCCTTTATGAACAGTCAGGAGGAAAGTGTAACGCCGGACTCGTCTGTAACGGACTCCTTTGTGACAGAACCCTCTGACGTATCGACCACCGAAGATTTTGAATATAAGAATACATATTATTATGAAGATGATGATATCGGGAAATCTGTCGAATGTGTAGAGCTTGTGAAATACATCGGGTCTTCTGCAAAGGTTACAATCCCTGAAAAAATCGGAGAGCTTCCGGTTGAGATTCTGGACAGTTCGTTGTTTGAAGATACGGCGGTGGAAGAAGTAGTCATTCCGAAGGTATATAAGAGTATGTCTTACAACTGTTTTGCTAACTGCGCAAAACTGACTTCTGTGACACTCCCGTCTGAATTGAAAACCATTGAGTCCGGCACTTTTAAAAACTGTACGGCATTGACTGAAATTGTGCTTCCTGAGGGGCTGGAATCAATCGAATCGAGTGCGTTTGCCGGCTGCAGCGCCCTGACAAACATCAATCTGCCGGAATCTGTCAAAAAGATTGATTCGTATGCTTTTCAGGATTGCATTGAGCTGAAGAATTTCATGTTTCCGTCACAGTTGAACTATCTTGGCAGTGACGTGCTGTATAATACAGGCATACTGAATGCATCGCCTGTCGGAGAGGTTTATATCGGTAATGTCTTTTACTGTTACAAGTTTGATAACTCCAGCAGGGACGCTGCTCAAAAAAGCGTTATCGAGTTGTCCAAAAAAGGAAAATATACATTTAAAGACGGTACAAGAATCATAGGAAGTCCCGCCTTTTGCAATAACGAAAGCAAAGACGGCGTAAGCGCAATGGATATAGAAGTACCGGATTCTGTGGTATTTATCGGAAGCGGCGCATTTAACGGAATGGTACTGAATACTGTCAATATTAACGCACAGGTAGCGAAAAACAGCAATACTTTATGCTTTTCATCGGATATCAATCAGATTGTGTTTGACGATGATGTAACTGAGCTTGCCGAGAGACTTCTGTCAAATATTCATATGGATCGTCTGGAGATACCGGGACATATCAAGACGATTGGCGATAGTGCGTTTTCTGTATGTGATATCAAGTCTGCTTTTGTTCACGAAGGTGTTGAAACAATTGGCAGTGGTGCGTTTGTAAATAACAGCTCACTGGAAAAAGTATATCTGCCTTCTACCATAAAGGAAATAAAAGAACCCGAACAGAATATTTTTGATCAATGTCCCAATGTGACGGTTTATACAACAGCCGGTTCTTATGCAGAGCAGTATGCAAAGAGTATTGGTGTTAATATCAAGATTATCAAAGATGAAAGCGAATTTCCTTTTTAATCCGGCAAAGCACCGTCGTTTTGAATGCCTTTTGTTTTTCTGAAAAGCCTTTGCTGCTGCCGTCCGGTGTAGAAATAAACTGTTGGTTTCTTTTTGCCGGATTGTTCGTGATACAGCAGGTATGTGATGATCTCAGAAGAACGACCGGTTCAGGTGTTTGTTTTCATAACCTTCACATAAGATAATAAAACACTGAATGAGTGTTATGCATTTTTGATGGATCACCTTGACAATTATGTATAAATAATTTATAATAAAAATGTTCATAAAAAAAACCGAAGATCAGGAGTAGTAAACAGGGGTATCGTTTCAGAGAGCTGCCGTCAGGTGTGAGCGCAGCAGAAAAACCTGTTGAATGGACTTGTGAGGGCAGCAGGAAACTGCATGAAGGATTGTTTTTCGGGTTTCATGCAAGAGTAAAGGCTGACGGCGCTCTGACCGTTAACAACAGAGTAACAAAAAAGCGGACTGTATCAGGCAGTCAATTTGGGTGGTACCGCAGAAGCAGCAGACTTTTGTCCCATGATGATGGGGCAAAAGTCTTTTTTTGCAAGGTAACAGAAACAAAATAACAGGAGTGAGGAAAATGTCAAAGGGCAGATTCGGAATACACGGTGGACAATACGTTCCCGAGGTATTGATGAATGCAGTCAACGATCTGGAAAAGGCGTACAACCATTACAAAAACGACGAGGCGTTTTGTTCGGAACTGAAACAGTTGTTCCGTGATTACACCGGCAGACCATCGATGCTGTATTATGCCGAAAAAATGACGAAGGATCTGGGAGGGGCTAAGGTTTATCTGAAAAGAGAAGACCTGAACCACACCGGCTCTCATAAGATCAACAATGCACTGGGTCAGGCACTTCTTGCCAGAAAAATGGGAAAAACGAGATTGATTGCCGAAACAGGTGCCGGACAGCATGGAGTAGCTACCGCTACGGTAGCAGCCCTGATGGGAATGGATTGTGAGATCTTTATGGGAAAAGTAGACTGTGAGCGTCAGGCTCTGAATGTGTATCGAATGGAATTGCTTGGCGCAAAGGTTCACCCTGTAACCAGCGGCACAATGACGTTGAAAGACGCTGTTAACGAAACCTTTCGTGAATGGGTTAACAGAATAGACGATACACATTATGTCATCGGTTCTGTTATGGGACCGCACCCGTTTCCGACGATGGTAAGAGATTTTCAGGCTGTAATCAGTCGTGAAATCAAAGAACAGATGCTTGAGAAGGAAGGGCGGCTGCCGGACGCTGTCATTGCCTGCGTCGGCGGCGGCAGCAATGCGATAGGTGCATTCTATGACTTTATACAGGATAAAAGCGTCAGGCTGATCGGCTGCGAGGCAGCAGGACTGGGAGCGGATACACCGCAGAATGCGGCAACAATGGCAAACGGTCGTGTGGGTATCTTCCATGGTATGAAGTCTTATTTCTGTCAGAATGCGTTCGGTCAGATTGCGCCGGTTTATTCTATATCAGCGGGACTGGACTATCCCGGTATCGGACCTGAGCACGCAGCTCTGAAGGATTCGGGAAGAGCAGAATATGTTCCCGTTACCGATATGGAGGCTGTCGATGCATTTGAATATCTGTCCCGAACGGAAGGAATCATTCCTGCCATCGAAAGCTCACACGCAGTGGCGCACGCTATCAGGCTGGCACCACAGATGCCGAAGGACAGCATTATCGTTGTCAACATTTCCGGCAGAGGGGATAAAGATGTTGCGGCTATTGCACGTTACAGGGGGGTAGATATTCATGACTAAGCTGAAGGAAGTATTTGATCGCCAGAAAGCATTGATCACTTTTATCACAGCCGGTGATCCGGATATTGAAATGACAGAAAAACTGATTCTGACGATGGCAGAAAACGGAGCAGATATTATAGAGGTCGGAATTCCCTTCTCGGATCCTATCGCAGAAGGCGTTATTATACAAGAGGCGGATCTTCGTGCGCTTCATAACGGTGTTACAACTGATAAAATATTTGAAATGATAGCTGATCTTCGTCAGAGCATTCAGACGCCGATCGTTATTATGACCTATTGTAATGTTATTTTCGGTTATGGTACCGAAGAATTTATCAGCCGTTGTCATGAGATAGGGGTAGACGGACTGATTGTACCGGATTTGCCCTATGAGGAAAAAGCTGAATTTCAGCCCTTCTGCACCAAATATGGAGTATGCCTCTGCTCAATGGCGGCGCCTACCTCAAAAGAGAGGACAAGCACGATTGCAAAGAATGCGGAAGGATTTTTGTATCTGATTACATCAGGTCTGACAGGAGAAGGTTCCCTTAAAAAGACAAGCATTGCCGAGATGACAGCCTATGCAAAATCAGAGTCTGATATTCCCTGTGCAGTGAGCTGTGATTATCAGGAAGAGGTATCTTTTGCAGAGCTCGCCGACTTGGCAGACGGCATTATCATCGAAAACGCCATAGTTGAGCTGATATCCAAGTATGGTAAAGACAGTGTTCAGCCTGTTGGAGATTATGTCCGAAATGTCGCACAGGAAATCCACCGATAAACCAATAAATAAAATAGTAAAAGACAGTTCCGAGAGTACGTTTGTACTTTCGGAACTTTTTTTATGATTGCAGGCAATATTTGATACCCGGTATTTATGATAAAGTCTGTTTATGATAGAGCCTGAAATAATACTGTTATCATAAAAAAGAAGACCTTCACAAAAAAATTGCCAGCCTTTTAAAGACTGCGGTTTCCATTTATATGCTTAGTAGTTGATCGTATCATACATCAAACTTCGTTTTCGGCGGGTGCCATTCGGACTTTCAGTGGGGGTTATCATCCCCCACTGAAACCCCGAGAAGCTAAAGCTCCTGCGGTGAGGTTGGATCAATGCAGCCGATGTTAAGCGAGCTTACATCGGGCTTTGCTCCGAGTTAAATAATAGCCGGACGGCAGAAAACAGGAATATTTTTCCGTACTAATATCTGTTATGAATAAAGGGATTCAGATAAGCAGATTCAGCTTGCTGAACAAACCATTGTAAAGGAATGCCGATCTCAGAGAATACTTGCGTTATCGAACTTTATTTGTAGAGAGTATTATGAATACTGATCCAAATATTTTGTAATTACATAGCATCGTCAAAATGCCCAATTTGTGATAAAAGATATCTAACGTTCAGAATAAGGATAGAACGCCGAAAAGAATTGCTTATTCGTGAACGATACAGTATAATAATAACAATAGTATCCTATTGTGGGTAAATATGCATAGTATTATTGTGCGACTAATGCGTATTGCGTGCAATTACAAAGGACAATAAAGAAGATGTTGTGATATGACAATAACAAGGAAAAGGTATAATAAGTTGTTATCCTTATTAACTGCATTGTCTATTTTGTGCTCATGCTTTACCGCCGCAGCGGTGTCGGGGTATCATGTCAACGCAATAGAAGCGCTGGACGGCTTTGGAGAGTGCTCTGCCAGGTTTGTGGCGGGAGCAGAACCTGTTGATGCCGGGAACCCTGAAGCAGGATATGTATGGAAAGCAACCGGTTTTCCGAAAGGTCACCAGTTTATGTATCAGATCAACTTTGATTTTTCGGGTACAGGCAACGTGCCTGCCGAAAGTATCTATATTTTTGTGAAAAAACATATTCTGAAGGACAGAGACAATTATTATGCAGATCTGTGTGAGCCTGCGTATCCTGAACTGGGTCAACAGCAGGACGACGATCAGTATGCTTATGCAGATATCGGCGATTATATCATGATCAAGAACGTCCGTGAAGTAGAGCGTTCCGGTGTATGGGCAAGAATCGCCTATACAACAACGAAAAACAATAACCTGTATAAAGATATGAAGCTGTCGGAGATCTTTGAAGCGTCTATGGTCATTGACGAAACTCTGCGGCAGAATAAGAATGAATCCGATGAAGCATATTATGCCAGGTTAACAACGGCAGCGGAGCAGTTGATGGATCAGACGGACAGTTATGATCCTTCGATGAAAAGATATCTTTCCGCCCCGCCTGTATGTCTGAATACAACAGCAGAGCTGCAGGAAACCAAAATACTGTACCCGGAGGGAAGACTGACCCAGTGGCCGACAGATTGGGGACAGGCACCTGCGAACGCAGGAGATTATTTCTATGTAGTATTTCCTGTCAACAGCTATATAACCTGCAATCAACCCTATCAGTTCAGACTGGAGGACGTCAGGGTTGTCAACCTGAACGGCTTGCCGGCACCGGAGATTGTTGCTTATAAAATGGCGGGCAATCATTCAGTTACCGAAACGCCGGCAACAGACGATTTGCAACTGATGAACGAGGATTATCGGCTGGACAGAATTCTGGTAAGGTATGATAAGGAAGCATACAAAAATCTTGAGCAGTATCAGATGAAGTTAAGCCTGAAGGGCGTTGTATCGCCGTCTGACGGCAAGGATGCAGACACGATAGCAACGTCCACAAGAGTGTGGTACTATGATAGTCCTATTTTTACCGGCGGTTCGGGTTCTGTAAGCGCAAGAAAATACGGAACAACCAGTTGGGATAAACTGACAGGAGAAGAATGGACTAATGCAAGCTATGACCTGAAAAAATTCTATGACGAAGAGGAGATTACTTCATTAGGCGGAAATATCAAATACTGTATTCTTCTGAATGCGAAATTGTTCTCACAAAGCTATAGCGGCAGCGGCTCGAGAACAGATATCAACAATTATACCAAGGACGTTCATTATGTCATCACAGACGACAAAATCTATATGAATGACCTGATCAAAACGGAAAAAGAAGAAATACTGAACGAGGATGAATTTGAACCGCTGAAAGACAATGAGTACGAATTTGAAAAATTAGTGTTGGTGACACATATTACAGATGCAGAGTATGATGAGGAAAACGTTACTTTTAACGAAAAGCCTGGAGACTATACGAATGAAGCGGTAACCTTGGATCTCAAGATCGGCGGAGAGTGGGTTAATGAAGCAGTAGAGATTAACTATAATACACAGACGATCACTAAGCGTAACACACTGGAGGGAAAAGGTGCCATCTCAGGGAATGTATCTGTCAGAAATTCGTCAGGCGACAAAATGAAACGGGCAGAGGTCACCATCAACCTGAAAGGTGTAACCGGATACAGACTGCATACGGCGAACACGCACTTACATTATTTGTCTTATCTATATCCGTACGTACGACTGCACAAGACACAGCCTGTGCTTGACAAGATTAAAGCCGTGAACAATGCGCAGGGACAGGAAAACATAGAAACACTGAATTCCTGGCTGATTAATATAGCAAAGGTCAATGTATATGCTGAAGGAAATGAGCAGGGTCAGCAGATTTACCAAAAAGATATTATAGCGACAGACTATCTGATCGGTCAGGAAAAGACATCTAATCTGACCAAGGAAGTAACAGCTTTTGATAACAATAAAAAGAAACAAGAGGCAATCGTTACCTGGAAAACAAGATTCTTTGAGGGTTCTTTCAGTGATAAGGGTACCAATTACGTTCCGCAGAATACGGGAACCTTTTACGATCTGCTGCCTTTAGGCTGCGACGTTGTGAGTGACAGTATTATGGTAACCGATGAAAAAGATGAATCCCTGCCCTTCCGCTTTACGGTTATTCGTGATTATCGGACAACAGGCAGAACGATGTTGGTTGTTCAGGTACAGTCACAGTTTAATGAAGCCTATCTGTATTACCAGACAACATATCCGTGGACGAATATTATCGACTACGGTAATACACTTCTGAATACGGTAGCATACGAATCCGGTAATGATGAGCTGTCCAAGGGTCTTCCGGATGATGGCGGAGATGAGCTTATCACGGAAAGTGAACTGATGAAGAAGCTTGATCCGGAGAATGATAAGGCTGTTTTCGCATATTCGGAATATAGTGTTTCAGTACATGCACTTTCATACGGCGCTGCCGGACTGTCAAAGAAGGTAAAAGGCATGAGTACACAGGATGAAGACGCCGGGTACAGAAACGAAGCGGTGGTGTCTGTTAACGGTGACTATTCGTACAAGCTGCGCCAAGAATCTGCCGTAGGATCAGAAGCGAAAAATATTATATTCTTTGATTCTCTGGAAAACTTTTCTCCTGCATCAGGACAGAACAGCGATTGGCACGGAACGCTGCGTCGTGTAGATGTCAGCCAGCCGATAAGCGAAAGAGGAGCAGCGCCGGTCGTTTATTATTCCGGCATAAACAATCTGGATGTCGGTGCTCATCATGACCTGACAGAACTGGATCAGAGCCAAAAGATATGGATGACCGAAGAAGAATTCAAAGAAGAGTTCGGAGATATCAGCCAAGCGAAGGCTGTTGCCATAGACTGTTCGAAGAATAAGGACGGTGAAGATTTTGTATTGCCCGGCGGCAGTTCCCTGGCAGTAGAAATCTATATGCGTTCTCCTGCGGCTGACAACACAGATAAACAGAATCCGAGGACATATAATAATGTCTATCTGTCACAGGATGTCACGAGCGATAATAATACAGAGCATTCCTTCATCCATTATAACTACACGACCGTTTCAATGAGAATTATGAAGGACCTGAAGTTCTACAAACTGGACGAGGAAGATCATGAAAAACCTGTAAAGGGTGCCACGTTTACGCTTACGGGTACTTCTGATTATGGCAATGACTTTAATCTTGAAGCAACCACTTCATCCGGAAATGGATATGCAGAATTCAAGAATCTTGAAAAGGGTACCTATAATCTGAAGGAGACCGGAACAAATCCGGATTTTCTGCCGATAGAGGACCCGATGATCGTTGAGGTAAAGGGCGATGGTACCATTACGTTAGATAATCGTCCCTATGACAGTACAGATGACATACCGTTCACGGACGAGCAGGACGTATTTATCATTGATGACCCGGAAAGAAAGCACGCAGGCATTACATTTTACAAAAAGGACTTTAACAATAATTACGTAATGGGCAACGTTACGTTTGAACTGTCCGGTATTTCGGAATATAATCACATTATTCATACGACTGTCACCACCGAGTCCGGAGAGGCTGTCATCAGAAATCTTGAATTAGGCAGCTATGATCTGGTGGAAACGATGACAACAGATGGTCATATACTTTGTAAAAACATTTACAAAGTAACCGTACTGGATAATGATCTGTATACCATCGAGCTGAAGGAAGCGCAAAAAAATGCGGACGCCTCGTTTGCCGAGGAATTTCTTGTACAAGGAGAAGACGGTTCTTATACGATAATGAACGAAAAACTGCACTCGTTCAATCTGATCAAGTGTGCAAAGCGCACCGACCCTGCAAATGACCCCATAGTTCCGCTGAAGGGAGCAGAGTTCCGGTTGTACGGCAAATCAAATTACGGAGACATCATTGACAGAACTGTTGAATCAGCCGAAAGCGGCTGGGCTGTATTTGATAAGCTTCCTTCCGGCAATTATACGTTAGTTGAAACAAAAGCGCCTGAAAACTGTACGTTAGACCCGACCCCGCACAATGTAGTAATCACAAAAGATGGAGTTATCACCGTAGGGGAACTTGAAAGAAGCACCTTTTACGGCAACGATTATGTATACTACTTCGAAAACAGCACGAGCATAGTTATTACGAAGAAGTGGCTGGACGGACTAACTAATGCAGAAAGAACAGTGTCTCCGGTTATTCACATCAGTTCAATATTGCCGGTGTCAGAGGCGTTTTTTGACGGCAATGCAGATGCAGCACAAGATGATCCGAATAGAACAGTGTCGGTACTTTCGAGAGTGATGGGAGAGGATTACAGATCACTGATCAATTCCTTTGCACACTGTACGCAAAGCAGAGAGGAATGCGGACTTGACAATAAGATCGCATCGGGCGAGGCGGTCAGAATTGACGACTACTCCACTGTATGTGAAATATGGGCATGGGACAGCACGGGCAACGGAGATATTCTATGGTGGTCCAATGCTGCCAACGTATATCTGACGAATAAAGCAGGTTATATGTGGTATGATTTGGAGAATATGGAGAGCATTGATGCTTCAGCAATCAGTACCAGACACCCTACAGATTCTTCAAAGACAATGACAACGATGACTCACATGTTTGATCGCTGTTACAATCTTACAGAATTGAATATCAGCAGTTTTGACTTTAGTCAGGTGACATCGTTACGTTGTATGTTCCAAGGCTGCATAGCATTGGAAAGTATTGATTTATCTATGTTTAATACGATAGATGAAAATGAAGTAAGTCATCTGACTGACATAAGTTATATGTTTTATGCTTGTATAAAACTAAAAGACATTCGGTTTGAAAATGAAAATGAAAATACATTCGATACAAGTAATGTTACAGATATGTCGGCTGTTTTCGCCGGGTGTGAAGCACTGGAGACGATTGATTTTGGTAATCACTTTGATACTTCAAGTGCAGAAACGATGTTTTCGATGTTTGGCGATGCAACGCCAAATAATATTCCGGATCATAAGCAACCTACATTTTTTCTAAACAAACTGAAAGAATTGGATTTAAGAGGATTTGATACTTCAAACGTTAAGAATTTTGGTCAGATGTTCTGTGGATGTGTTGCTCTTAAAAAAATATATTCTGATCCGGATGATCTAACAAAATACAATAATTTGGCGAATTTTGATACGAGAAAAGCTACCAATATGGCTTTTATGTTTAGTTATTGTAATGCATTGGAAGAAATTGATATATCAAAGTTTGATACAGAAAATGTAACAGATATGAATAATATGTTTGCTGCTTGTTATAAGTTGACAACCATTATCGGTGCTAAGAGTAGCGACGATAACTATGCTGAGAAGCTTGCGGAATTCAAAAGCAATTTTGACACACGTAATGTAACAAATATGGAATATATGTTTAGTAGTTGCTATAAGCTGGAGGCACTGGATGTATCTGGTTTTAATACATCAAATGTCAAAAATATGAGGTATATGTTTAGGGGTTGTAATGCACTTTTGGAACTCGATGTGTCTGGTTTTGAAACATCACAAGTTGAGAATATGGAGTATATGTTTAGTAATTGCTATAAGCTGGAGGCACTGGATGTAACTCGTTTTAATACATCAAATGTCAAGAATATGAGGTATATGTTTTATAATTGTAATGCGTTAACAACCATTACCGGCGAAAACTCTGCCGAAAAGCTTGCGGAATTCAGAAACAATTTCAAGACAGATGAAGTAACCGATATGTCTTATATGTTTTATAAATGTTATGTGTTGAAAACCCTTGATGTTTCCAAATTCAATACAGAAAAGGTTACCAACATGGCTTGTATGTTTATGGATTGTCAAGAATTGGAAGTCCTTGATGTTTCCGGATTTAACACGAAAATTGTTACCAACATGGCTTCTATGTTTAATCATTGTTATAAACTGACAACGATTATTGGTGCTAAAAAAGACGACGAGAACTATGCCGTAAAAAGTAATGCATTCTATAACAATTTCAAGACAGGCAGTGTAACGAGCATGAATGCTATGTTTAATCATTGTAAAGCTCTTGAAGCACTCGATGTGTCTGGTTTTGATACGTCAAAAGTAACAAACATGCTTTATTTGTTTAATGGTTGTAAAAAAGTTGAGAAACTTGATGTTTCCGGATTTAACACAACAAAAGTAACTGATATGGCGTATATGTTTAATGATTGTAATGCACTTTTGGAACTCGAAGTGTCTCATTTTAATACATCACTAGTAATAAGCATGGAAAATATGTTTGCTGGTTGTAAAAAAGTTCCAGTTATTAATGTTTCCGGATTTGATACTTCTAGTGTTCATTTTGTTCAAGGTATAGAACATAGCGGTAGCATGGCTTATATGTTTAGTAATTGTAATGCACTTTTGGAACTCGATGTGTCTCGTTTTAATACATCACTAGTAATAAGCATGGAAAATATGTTTGCTGGTTGTAATAAAGTTCCAGTTATTAATGTCTCCGGATTTGATACTTCTAGTGTTGATGTTGTTCAAGGTATAGAACATAGCGGTAGCATGGCTTATATGTTTAGTGGTTGTGAAAGTGTTCAGGTTCTCCATCTTTCTAAATTTAATACTACAAGTGTAACAAACATGAAAGGTATGTTTGAAGGTTGTAATAACGAAAATGGTTTGAAGGTTTATATAAATCCTTCTTTATGGTCTACAGAAAAAGTAAGTGATTCTACTGATATGTTCAAAAATGCAACAGGAATCTACGGCCAAAACGGTACCACCTATAATTCTGAACATATTGATAAAGAGTATGCAATAGTTGATGGTGGGGCACAGTCACCTGGCTACTTTTGGACAGAAACACAAAGCACAGGTTCCGGTGCACCGACAACCACCGGTGTTATTCACTATGTATCAACTGACAGTGAACACTGCACCATTACTAAAACAGCAGACGATACATGGCTATATACCTTTGATGATGTTGTTCCGGGTACCTATTATGCGTGGGAAGATGAAATGGAAAACTATACTTCCGTCAATATGGGAATGCTCAATGCCCTGACGGTCACAAACGGAACAGGAA
>Ga0256405_10000986_pt1 | contig 85367 bp, 79 predicted proteins | sample RumenRJG_02DNA_FD_189096 | JGI IMG/M metagenome (GOLD analysis project Ga0256405, IMG submission 189096) | Bovine rumen microbial communities from Lethbridge, Alberta, Canada - RJG_02 | ecosystem: Host-associated > Mammals > Digestive system > Stomach > Rumen | place: Canada: Alberta... | reverse complement strand
CGCAACAAGATAGCAAGCGAAAAACAGGCCGCCCAAGCCAAAGCCGCAGCAGAAAAGGCCGCAAAAGACAAGGCAGACAAGCTTGCCCAGGCACAGAAGGCACTCGATTCCGGTGACTATGCCAAGGCCCAGCAAATTTTGAACGAACTTGCCAAGACAAACAAGGGCGACAGCCAAATCCAGAACATGCTGAACAAGGCAAATGCCCAGGCCAAGGCAGCGGAAGAAAAAGCCGCCGCGCAAAAGGCAGCCGAACAGCAGGCAGCCCAGAAAGCCGCACAGGAAAAGGCAGACAAACTTGCCCAGGCACAAAAAGCCCTGGAAGCCGGAGACTACGACAAGGCCCAGCAGATACTAAACTCAATTCCTGCAAACCAGAGAAGCGACAGCGACGTTAACGCAATGCGCAACAAAATAGCAAGCGCAAAGCAAGCCGCAGATGCCAAGGCAGCAGCAGAAAAGGCCGCTAAGGAAAAGTCAGACAAGCTTGCCCAGGCACAAAAGGCGCTCGAAGCCGGAGACTACGACAAGGCCCAGCAGATACTCAACTCAATTCCTTCTGCCCAGCGTAGCGATCCTGACGTGAACGCTCTGCGCAATAAGATAGCAAGCGAAAAACAGGCCGCCCAAGCCAAAGCCGCAGCAGAAAAAGCCGCCCAGGAAAAGGCAGACAAACTTGCCCAGGCACAAAAGGCACTCGAAGCCGGAGACTACGACAAGGCCCAGCAGATACTCAATTCAATCCCTGCAAACCAGAGGAGCGACAGTGACGTAACTGCTCTGCGCAACAAGATAGCAAGCGAAAAGCAGGCAGCCCAGGCCAAGGCACAAGCAGAAAAAGCCGCCCAGGAAAAGGCAGACAAACTTGCCCAGGCACAGAAAGCACTTGATGCCGGTGACTATGCCAAAGCTCAGGCAATATTAAACACGCTTCCGTCTTCAGAAAAGCGCGATACAGACGTACAGGCACTCATAAGCAAAGCCGCCGCTCAGGAAAAAGAAGCCCTTGCAAAGAAGGCTGCAGAAGAAGAGCGTATAAAGAAAGCCGCAGAAGACGCCGCAAAGGCCAAGAAACAGGCTGAACTTGCCGCCCTTCAGAAGGACATAGACAGCGAAATTGCAAAGGGCAAGGCCGCCCTTGCAGCAGGAAACGTAGAAGAAGCAATCGCCCACTTTAACAAGGCAATGAGCATGCTTCCATCCGACGATCCCGCTTATGCCGCAAAGAAAAAGTCAGAAATTGCACAGGCACTTTACGATGCTTCGGAAGCTACGGACAATCCTGCAGACAAAAAGAAGCTGGCAGATGCCGCAAAGACACTTGCCAACGAAGCAGTTGCAAAGGGCAGCGACGATGCAGGAAGCCATTACGTCCTTGGCATGGAAGCCCTCAAGAACAAAAACTACGCCCAGGCAGAAGCTGAATTTGAAAAGGCAATAAAGGCCGATCCAAAGAATGCATCCTATTACTATCAGCTTGGCCGTGCCCAGGCTCAGCAGGGAAAGTTCAAGGCCGCACAGGCTTCATTCAAGAATTCAACAGAACTCAATCCAAAGTTCGCACCTGCCTTCTACAACCTTGGCTATGTTTCCGAACGCTTGAACGACAATTCTCAGGCTCTGGTATCTTACCGCAAGGCCTACCAGATAGACGGTGAATACGAGCGCGCCTATATTGCAGCAGGACGCATCATGGCCCGCCAGGGAGACAACCAGGGTGCAAGCGCCGCATTTGACAAGGCCATAAAAATCAACCCGGCAAATTCACAGACCTATCAGGAATACGGATCTGCCCTTGCCGCAATCGGAAACTACTCCGCCGCAGAAAACAGCTTCAAAAAAGCCATAGCCTACATGGACAAGTCAAAGGCCGACCCTGCAACCTACTACAACCTTTCAACAGTTCTCCTTGCGCAGGAAAAGAATTCAGAGGCACTTTCTTATGCAAAGCAGTCCTACGAATTAAAGGCTTCTGCCAATGACGAACTAAAGAACAACATTACCTACAACTACGCACTTGCCCAGGAAAAGACAGGCAACGCAGAATTGGCAAAGTCCCTCTACAACGAGGTTCTCCTCAATGACCCCAACAACGTAAAGGCCAGAACAAACCTTGGTGCCCTTTACAATGAAGACGGTCAGAGTGACAGCGCAATTTCCGTCCTGTCAAAAGCCTACGAATTGGACAGCTCCAACTTTGAGGTAAACAACAACCTTGGCAACGCATACAACAAAAAGGAAAACTTTACCCAGGCAATCAAGTACTATCAGAACGCACTGGCAATTTCTCCAAAAGACAACACCGTGCGTGCAAACTTGGCAAAGGCATACGCAGGTGCCAAGCAGTACGACAGCGCAAAAGTTACCTACGAAGACGTGATTGCAGCCAATCCAAAGGACTGGGAATCATATCTTGAGCTTTCAAAAGTGTGCATCGCCTTGGGAGACATGGAAAGCGCAGAAACCTACCTTACCTATCTTCAGAAAAACAACCCAACCTACAAAATGGCAGAGGTTGCAAAACTCCTTGCTTCTATAAAGAAGTAATAAGAAGCAATATAGAAAAAAGGTTCGCAAACAAAAGAGCCTGGTGCAAAAATCCGGTCGGGGTTTTAAGCATCAGGCTTTTTCTTTTTTTGGGCGGCACTTGCCTTTACTGACGGACAATCTTTTCCGCTAACAAAAGTGCCATGTGTGTGGTGCTTCCGGGGTTCCGCGGGGCCCAACCCGCTCCATTCCTACGGAACGCCTTCGGCGCCCCTCCAGCACCTGCCGCGCTTGCCCTGCAAACTTCCCTCCATGGATTTTTCCGCATTGCTAAGCCGCCCCTCCATGGGCTTAAAAATTAAATTCTTTTTACAAGGGCAAACAATTGCTTTCGCGTAATTGTAGTGTAAACAGGACGTCCGTGGGGGCAGTGGGGGTCTGGCAGTTCAAGGGCTTTTTCTGCAATCCATGCAGCAGTTCCGCTGTCCAGAACATCACCGTCCATAACAGCAGTCCTACATGCAGTGCTTGCCGCCGCCGCATTAATCATATCGTGGGGATTAATCCTTCTGTCAAGCAAGTCTTTCTTTAGGTCTGCTTCCGTTCCCTTCCATCTTATTGGGACTGTAGAAAATTCCCACTTTCCCTTGCCACAGTCCTTGCCGGTAAAGCCTGCCTGCTCAAGTTTTTCCTTTAGCGCGTTAATGTAGTTGTCGTCCGCAGCATTGTCCGTCTGCACAATGTAGGGAACAAGAAGCGTCTGCTTTTGCCCTGCGTCTGCCATAATGCGGTTGTACAAAATGCGCTCGTGGGCAGCGTGCTGGTCTATTATGTAAAGAACATCGTTTTTTTCCGCAATCAAAAAAGTGCCAAGAGCCATTCCAACAAAATGAAAGCCAGATTCCCCGCCTTTTTCCATAGAAGATGAAGGTGGCTGGTCTGGCAAGTAATTTGGCTTTGCAAAGCGTCCGTTAATGGAAGCTTCCATTTCTTCCGTAAGGGCTTTTTCGTACTGGCTTCGTCCTGTAAAATTTCCCCTGCCAAAACTCGTATGGTTCATCGACTGGCTGTAGTTCTGGCTGTAGCCGCCATGGCCATATCCCTTGGAAAAACCGGGCATTTTTGCGTTTACAATAAAGTCAGAAGGTGCTGCATCTGTTCCTGCAATTGCACCTGTTTCTGCCTCTGCACCTGCTTCTGCAAAATCCGTAGATTCATCCGGGGAAGCAACAGAAGAAGCTCCGCCGTACATTCTTTCTTCCAGCCCGTAGTTCAGCTCAAGACCCTTGTCCTCTTCTTCCTGGCTTTGGTTTATTATGTTCTTTAGCGTGTACTGCTTAAAGAAATTTTTTGTTGCAGAACTTACCTCATGGTGCAGTTGGGAAATGTCCTTAAAGCGGGCCTCCCTTTTTGCCGGGTGAATGTTAAAGTCAACAAGGGCCGGGTTCATCGTAACAAAGAGAGATGCAACAGGATGCGTTCCGTTTGGAAAGTAACCCTGCGCTCCGTATTCAATCGCCTGAATCAGCGAGTATTCGTTTATGCGCCTGCCGTTAACATATATGTAAATGTTTTTCCTGTTTGAGCGGCTAACGGAAGGTTCTCCTATTACAAGGGAAAATGAAAAGTCCTTTGCCGCCGATGAATTTTTAATTTCGTAAAAGAGGTCTTCGCTTTCAAAAAGTTCAAGCGTCTGGCAAAACCTCTGCGTTAGGGTTTGTCCTGCTGGAAGGTTAAGTTTTTCCTCTCCGTCGCTTGTAAAGGTAAATGCTATGTCCGGCCGGGCAATTGCTTTTTCTTCAAAGGTTGTCCTGCACAAAGCAGCTTCGCTTGCACTTCGTTTTAGGAAAACCCTTCTTGCGGGAAAGTTTTCAAACAGGGCTTGGGTCTGGACAATAGTGCCAGTAACCGGTGGAACAGTCGTTATAACGTGGTCTTCCGTAACAGATGCGCACATCCTGCAAGTGCCACTTGTAATTTCTAGCCGGGAAACTGCCGCCATGGAAGCAAGGGCTTCTCCCCTAAAGCCAAGTGTGGACAAGTTTAGCAAATCAGTCTCACTGGAAATTTTACTTGTTGCGTGTGGCCGTGCACAGGCAGCCAAGTCTTCTTTGCTCATTCCGCAGCCGTTATCTTTTACGCGGATTTTTTCTATGCCGCCGCCCGTAATTTCTACGCTAATCTTTGTTGCGCCAGAGTCTACCGCATTGTCCAAAAGTTCACGCACAATTGCATTTGGCCTGTCTATAACTTCTCCAGCCGCAATTTTTCTTGCAACGTCCGCGCTTAATTGTCTAACCTTAGCTTCCATGGAATTTCCTTGCTACGCGTTCCTAGTTCCGTTTACTTCTGAACCCGGGTCAAAGAAGTCCAGCACAGGTCCTTCCCCCTTTGCAGGTGCCTTGGATTTTCTTGCCTTGGGCTTTGCATCCTTTTCTTCTTCCTCGTCATCCTCTGTTTCCGGAGAATTCATTAGAATCTGAATCTTGCTTTCCATTGCGTCCAGTGTCTTCTTCATGCTCTTTGCAAGCTTTATTCCGTCCTCAAAGTCTTTGAGTGCATCTTCCAAAGAAATGTCCGCGCGCTTTATGTCGTCGGTAAGCTCTTCAAGCTTCTTTAAGTCATCTTCAAAATTGTTCATATATTTACCTCCCGTAATTGTCTCTATTGGCCAACGCTCAAAACTTCTGCGCTAATGCTTCCTTCTGCAGGGCGTATTTTTATTTTTGCTCCCGGTGAAAGGGAAGCCGCATTTCGGACAACTTTTCCATCTTGATCCGTTACCATTGAATATCCCCTGTCAAAGATTGTCTGGGGGTTGCAGTTGTTCAGCGTCTGCTCGCACTGTTCAAGAAAGTGCCGCCTGTCCTGCAAAAAGTCCTTGATGTTTTGCTCAAGTCTTTCCCTGGCAGAATCAAAGCGCATGGAAAGTGGCTGTTCAATGTGCCTAAACTGGAGCTCCATATTTTCCGGCGTAAAAGTTCTTAGCATAAGACGCAGGTGTTCAAGCTTGCCCTGTATAGATTCATGCATCTCGTTGCGCGAAACTTCAATGCTCTGCTCAATGTCAGAAAGAAGGGGAACTGCAAGCTCTGCCGCCGCACTTGGGGTTGGTGCCCTCTGGTCTGCCGCAAAGTCGCTCAGTGCCCAGTCAATCTCGTGTCCAACCGCAGAAATAACCGGAATCTGGGAAGCTGCAATTGCCCTTACAACGCCCTCATCGCTAAAGGGCAGCAGGTCTTCTAGTGAACCGCCGCCCCTGCCAACTATAAGCACGTCGCACATGGAGTATGCGTTTGCAATTTCTATCATCTTTATTATGGAAGGAGCCGCATCTTCCCCCTGTACAATGGTAGGAAAAACTATAGCGCTTGCCTTTGGATTCCTTCGCCTGGTAATCTGAAGAATGTCCCGGATTGCAGCACCGGTCGGACTTGTTACAATTCCAATGCGCCTTGGAAAAAAAGGAAGCTTTCTCTTGCGTGATGAATCAAAAAGCCCTTCTGCCGCAAGCTTCTTCTTCCTCTCTTCAATCATTTCCATTATGTCGCCGGCACCAGCTTTTGTCATGCTGCTAATGATAATCTGGTAGTTGCCACGTGGAGCGTAAACGGAAACAGAACCGCGCACCTGGACTAGCATTCCGTCCTTGGGAACAAAGTTAAGGCTAGCAGCCCTTCCGCGGAACATAACCGCACTAATCTGGCTCTGCGAATCCTTTAGCACAAAATACAAGTGCCCGCTCGCATTTGGCCTGTAGTTGGAAATTTCCCCCTTAAGCTGCACGTTGGGAAAAGTTCCTTCTAGCATTGTCTTTATAAGCCCGGTCAGCTGGCTTACCGAAAAAACGGAATCATCATTAGAGGATGTCATGGAATGATTATATATTTATTTTGCGGAATTGTGAATAGGTAAGGGCAGGGGAGTCCCCCTGCACTGGGGCTTTTAGGCCAAGTCTTTTCCGTCTGAGAAGGCGTTTCCTGCACGCTTTCCAAATTCGTAGTAGCCGTGGCCTGAGCAGTCAAAGATGAGCGGACGGAATTTTTCAAGGTCGACTTTTCCGTCTGCGGTCAGAATTTTTTCATCAGCCACAACGTTTACGATTTGGAAGAGGTGTTTTTCTTCGTCAAGAAGCTTTACCAGGCGGCATTCCAGAGTAAGCGGGTATTGGGCAAATATGGGGGCGTTTACATTCTTACTTTTGGAAGCGGTAAGGCCGGCCTTTGCAATTTTGTCCGGCACCTTGTTTGCGGAAGTGATTCCAACGTAGTCAGAGGCCTTGAGTGTTTCTGTGGTTGCAAAAGCAATCGTTGCCTCTTTTGTAAGCGCAATGTTTTTTGTAGTTGCGTGGCTTTTGTCAAGGCAGACCCATATCTGGTTTTCGTCTGCTATTCCGCCCCATGCCGCATTCATAGCATTTGGCTTTCCGTCCTTGTCATAAGTTCCAATGATTAAAACCGGCATTGGGAAAAACAATGTCTTTGCACCTAAGTCTTTCATAAAATCCTCCATACTAATGCTTTCAAAAATAATTTTTCAAGGCTGCTTCCTTATACCCCAAAACAAAGGCAAGGTCAACTACTGCAGCGGGACGTCACGGAATTTCCTTACCTTGCTATTCCTGGGCGGAAACTTCATTGTAGAAGTCTGAGTAGTCCAGCCTTTTTTCCTTGCTGAAAGCCATTGCAGCCCGCGGGTGCTGGTTTAGGTAGCCGGTTACCAGGTATGGAACGTCGTAGCCCCAAACAACACCATCCTTCTTTAGCTGCAGCATGTATTTTTCTATGAATTTTAGTGTTTCGTAGAATTTGTACTTGGGATTTTTAAGGAAGGCAAGGAGGTTTTCCATAAAGCAGTTTCCTGCTCCGCGACCCATTCCGCTGTATGTTGCATCCAGCCAGTCAACGCCGTCTCCACAGGCTTCTATTGTGTTTGCAAATGCAAGCTGCTGGTTGTTGTGGGCATGGACTCCAAGCTGCTTGTTGTAGCGGTCCGCGTATTCCTTGTATAGGGCACAAATGCGCTGCATCTGCTCCGGGAATATGGAGCCATAGCTGTCTACTATATAAATGCAGTCAACTGGAGAATGGCCTATCATGTCCAAGGCAACCTTTACGTCACCTTCCTGAGCCGTGCTGATTGCCATTATGTTGCAGCTTACTTCGTAGCCTTTATTTTTTGCGTCTTCAATTATTTCCAGCGCACCGGGAATCTGGTGAACGTAGCAGGCAACGCGGATAAGGTCTATGGGGCTTTCGCTCCTGGGGCGGATGTCTTCCTTAAAGTCACAGCGGCCAACGTCTGCCATTACCGCAAGCTTTACCTTTTTTTCCGAATTGTCGCCGATTACGCTAAAAATGTCATCGTCATCGCAGAATTTCCACTTGCCGAATTTTGACTTGTCGAAGAGCTTTTTTGAGGCCTTGTATCCGACTTCCATGTAGTCAACTCCGGCTTCTATGTTTGTCTTGTAGAGTTCCTTTACAAATTCGTCGGTGAATTTGAAGTCGTTTACGATTCCGCCGTCGCGCAGTGTTGCATCGATTACGCGGATTGATTGGCGCACGCCCATGAGTGCTGAAAGTTCTTTCATAATAAGCCCCGCTTGTTTTTGGTTTTCTATGATACTATCAAAAGAAACAAAAAAGTGCAAGTGGTGTATAAGGTAATGCAGAAGATAAGTGCAAATCTAAATGAAACTTAGCAAGCATTAATCTAAATTCGGAAGCACTTCCATTCCCGCCGGGAACCGCGCCGAAAATCCAAAGGGTTGCTTCCAACCCCGTGCGCGGTAATTGGTGTCTAACTCCCTTCGGTCGTACCGCGCAAAATGGATTTTCGGCACGAACCCCGGCTCCATTCCAGTGCTTCTGCACATTGTTTTGCTACATTGCATTCCTTGTTTATTGCACTTACCTTTTGCAACTGCTAGAGGTAAGAAAAAAGAAGGAGGAGGCTTTTACATAACGATTATATGCTAAAATTGAGAATTTAGATTAACACTTATTAATGACAGTGGTGTATAAGGTAATGCAGAAGATAAGTGTATTATAACATGATTTAGAGGGGTTTTACGGGTTGGATTCATTGATTTGATTAGTGGACGAAAAAAATCCCCGGGTAAAGCCCGAGGATTACAAGTTTTGAAGGCTCAGCCTGCAATGCGTCATTGTCTGACGGTCCCTGAGTCTGTCGAAGAGCGACCGGGGGAAACTTTTTACCAGCTAGAAGAGCCTCATCAAATCTTCAATTGTTTCGCGGCGGCGGATAAGTTTTACGCTGCCATCCTTGCAGATAAGAACTTCTGCTGGGCGGGGGCGGCTGTTGTAGGTTGAACACATAGACCAACCGTAGGCACCTGTGTCCAGAACGCAGGCAAGGTCACCGCGCTTCATTTCTGGCAGCGGGCGGTCCTTTGCAAGAAGGTCACCGCTTTCGCAGATGTTGCCTGTTACTGTCTGTTCGAGGAGCTGGGCACCATCACGGGCTACAACTTTTCCTTTGCGGATAACTTCAATGTCGTGCCAGCTGTCGTACATACTTGGGCGGACAAGCACGTTCATGCCAATGTCGGTTCCGGCAAAAGTTTTTCCGTTGTTGTGCTTAATTGCATGAACGCGGCCAAGAATTACGCTTCCTTCTGCAACACAGAAACGGCCAGGTTCACTCTTAAAAAGCGGTGCGCGTCCGTACTTTGCAACAAAGTCGTCCAGAATAGGTTCAAGGCGCTTCTTAAAATCTTCCATAGGAAAATCTTTTTCGTCATCCAGTTTGTGGTAAGGAATACCGTAGCCACCGCCAAAATCAACAAACTCAAGGTCTTTAAACTGCAAGGCAATACGCAGCAAATTAGATACTGCATCCAGATAAGGCTGGGGATCCATAAAAAGAGAACCAATGTGCTGGTTGATTCCTGCGATTGTAAGATTGTACTTAGAAGTAATTTCAAAAATCTTGGGAATAAACTCTTCTGAAATTCCAAACTTTGTTTTCTTACCGCCTGTTACAACCTTTTCGTGGTGGCCAGCACCTACACCCGGGTTAATGCGAACCGCAACCTTGCCGCCCTTATTGAGAGAACCGTAAAGCTCCAGCTGAGCAAGCGAGTCGCAGCTTGTCATAATTCCGTGGTCAATTGCAAACTGCATTTCCTCTGCGCTAACATTGTTCGGTACAAAGAAAATGCGTTCTTTTGGAAAGCCTGCCTTAAGCAGCATCTGGATTTCGCCAACGCTCATTGCGTCACAATTGTTGCCTTCTTCCAGGGCAAGCTTAAGAATGTGAATGTTTGTGTTTGCCTTTACCGAATAGTTTGCAGTGTAAGGATATTTTGTGATTACCTTTGCAACAGCGTCCATGCGGTTACGCAGAATCTTTTCGTTGTATACATAGAGCGGAGTGCCGTATTCCTGGGCAATTTTCTCCGGGTCCTTTCCTTCAAAAAAGTTTGATTGTTCGATAAATGAATTCATAATTTTTCTCCTCATACAGAAGGGCGGAGCCCCGCCCTACGGCCGCACTACGTTGCGTCCTACCCCACCCAGCGGGGGACACCCCCGCAACGCCCCCGTTGTGTACTACAACAAATGAGCGCGGATTTCATCACCTGAAAGTGGGCTCAGATAAGCTGGTGCTACATCAAATACTGTCTTGCAACCAGTCTGGCCTTCCTTGTTCATTCTGTAAACCGCACGGGCATAAGCTACGAGTACGCTTGATGTGAATGCAGGGTTTGAGTCAAGCTTGAGGCTGTATTCAATTACGTTGTTGAACTCGTTGTCCCAGCCAGTTTTTCCAGAGCGGATTACAAATCCTCCGTGTGGAATACCTGAATGGTCGCGCTTTAATTCTTCTTCGCTGATAAAGTGGACGGTTGTGTCGTAATCAACAAAGTAGTTTGGCATTTCTTTAATTTCTTTTTCGATGCGGGCCTTGTCTGCACCTTCTTCTGCTACAACAAAACATTCACGTGTGTGCTTCTGGCGGGTTGTCAGATCAGGGTTTGAACCTGAGCGAACAGCGTCCAAAGCTGCCTGTACAGGAATTGTGTACTGCTTGCCGTCTTTTACACCTTGAATGCGGCGAATAGCGTCTGAGTGTCCCTGGCTAACTCCCTTACCCCAGAAAGTATAATCCTTTCCGTTTGGAAGAATGCAGTTTGCATAAAGACGGTTCAAGCTGAAAAGTCCCGGGTCCCAACCGCAGCTGATAAGAGCAGTATGCTTAAAGTCCTTTGCAACCTTGTCTACATTTGCAAAGTGCTCAGGGATTTTTGCGTGTGTGTCGAAGCTGTCGATTACGTTGAAATATTTTGCATATTCAGGAGTCTGCTTTGGAAGGTCTGTTGCAGAACCACCACAGATGATAAGAACATCAACTTCGTCCTTGTGTTTTTCTACATCTGAAACATTGTAAACTGGAACGCCTGCTGTAAGAATTTTTACAGATGAAGGGTCACGGCGTGTGAATACAGCTGTGAGTTCACAATCCGTATTCTGTTTGATTGCACATTCAACGCCCTTTCCAAGGTTACCATAACCTAAAATACCGATTTTCATATTTCCTCCATTGTGTCACCCAGAATTGAGGGGCTGTTTTATAGATCCCGAATCAAGTTCGGGATGACAACCCTGTAAGATTCAGGATGACACTGTATTTATTTTCCGCCCAAAAGCGTAATTTTATCCTTTAATGCTTCCTTCATAACCTCAACGAGGTTTTTTTGTCCGGAATACAAACAGGTATCGTGTTCATCACCGGTAAGTTCGCCGGTCAAAACGTAAGCCGAATCTGCAATAAAACGCAGCTGGTCGTCATCTGGTTTTGTCTCGTAGATTTTTGCGCCTGTCAGTTTGAAACCCTTTGTAAGAAGGATAACTTTTTTGCCAGCCTTAACAAGAGCCTCAAGTTCGTCTGCAAATTCGCCAAGCACATCAGCCGGTGCCATCAGATAAATTCGAAGCTCTGTTTTTGCAAGCATTTCTCTGATTTTGTTTTTGATATTTTTTGCGCCAATGATTGTGATGTAGCCGTCTGTAGCAATAACCTTTTTTGGTGCGTGCTTTTCCAACCAGGCAGCAGTTTTCTGCAATTCTGAAATTCTATTTTGTGTAAAAGTTTTGATTTCTACCGGGCGGTACTTTGTGGACTCGCCTTCAACAAGATAAGCGGCTCCCTTTTCTACCAGAGCTGAAAGGGCTGCATAAACGTTAGAGCGGGAAATTCCGGTGTCCTTTGCAACTTCATAACCGGTCATCTCGCCATGATTCAGGAGGGCTGAATAAATGGTTCCTTCCTGACGGGTGAGTCCAAAATCAATTAAAATGTCGATTGCCTTTGTATCTGCCATAATCTTGATTCAATTTTGTAGTAGTGGTTCTGATTAGAACCACTTTTGATAATATACAAAGATTTCCACTTAATGTCAAGACGAATTACGCTTCCCTGACGAGCAAAAGCTCAAGCTCTTCTGTACCTTCCGCAAACTGTTTCTTGCCGCTTTCAATAAAGCCGTGAGCCTTGTAAAAAGCTATGGCATCTGTGTTTTTTTCGAGCACCCACAATTTGGAAACATTAAATTCGTTAATTGCAAATTTCAACAAGGCAGAGCCTACGCCCTGTCCCCAGAAGAAATAATCCGTATATAGCTCGACAACCTCGGTGTCCTCAATGTGGATGAGCCCTTTTACTATTCCGTCGTCATAGACCCAAATATTATCTAATATTCTTGCCGGTTGGCGGTCGGAATGATTGCTTTTGCAATACTCCATATACCGCTTAGCCTCGGTCAATACTTGCAGTTCTCCAAAAGAAAACTGGTCATTGTGAAAAATATCTCTGTACTTTATTCTTTTTACAAATACGAGTATCTCTGCTATTCTTGATATATCTTCTTCCTTTGCTTTTCTTATCATAAAACGCAATCCTTGAATTGATTTTCTTACGGCAAATATGAGTTTATACAATTTTGGTGCTTCTTGCAACTTTCTCGTGCTTGATAAATGGTAAAAAGCCCACGGATGGGCGTCTTAGCAACATGCAGAATTGCGAAGCGATTCTGCAATCCTCAAAAAAATCCACGGATGGATTTTCTCGTGCTTGATAATAAGGTAGAGAGCCCATGGATGGGCGGCTTAGCAACTCAGAGATTTGCTGGGCAAATCTCTGATCCCGGAAAAAATCCACGGATGGATTTTTTCCGGGCAGTCCTACGCGGGATTGGAAGGGCCGTTGGTTAAAAATTGCATCCATGCAATTTTTAACCATGAGTTTTCTGTGAAAACTCACCTTTTTTTTACTCTAACAAATGACGCGCCCTCCTTGGCGCTACTTGTTTTACATTTATTGAGCCGGAACCCTGGATTTCGCAACGAGCATGAATATGCGAAGTTTCAAGCGAAGCCCGTAGCGCAAAGGGGCTGACGGTCGGATTAGCCGTTCAATAATATGGTAGAGCGGTGCAAGTATCGTCCAGAATAGAAAAAGATAAAAAAAACTTAAGGAAAAAAGCGAAATATAACAGAAAATTATATTTTTTTAAGAATTCTTTTTTTTTAGATTTGTATAATATATAGGTATGAGAATACTTTTAGTAGAAGACGAGGTCCGCCTTTCACAGGCTTTGGTTGAGATTTTTCAGAAGAATAAGTATTGCGTTGATGCCGTGTACACAGGCCCTGAAGGTCTCAAGTACGCTCAGAGCGGTATTTACGATGCCATTGTTCTGGACATAATGCTTCCCGGAATGGACGGTATTACGATTCTGCGTACACTCCGCGAGGAAAAGAATGACGTTCCGGTTCTTTTTCTTTCTGCAAAGGATGAAATTGCGGACAAGGTTAAGGGGCTTGATTGCGGCGCTGATGACTACATGACCAAGCCTTTTAGCACGGACGAGCTTTTGGCGCGCGTTAGGGCACTCACCAGGCGCAAGGGCGAGGTTAAGGAAGACACGCTTACTTTTGGCGATCTTACCCTGGACAAGAACAAGTGCGAGCTGCAGAAGGTTGGCGGTGCGTCCGTTAAGCTTTCTCTTAAGGAATTCCAGATTATTGAGCTTTTGTTTGAGGCACCCCACCAGGTTATCAAGAAGGAGCGCATTATAGAAAAAATCTGGGGTGGAGACAGCGATGCTGAATACAACAACGTGGAAGTTTACATTTCCTTTATCCGTAAGAAGATGGACTACCTAAAGGTTCAGACTGTAATCCGTACTGCCAGAGGAATAGGTTATTCTCTTGAAGAAGGAAAGTGATTTGGTCCTGGAGGACGGCAAGGGGCAGGGCAAGGGGCCGGATGCTTGCCAGTCCAAGACGCAGGCTAAGAAGCCGGATGTTTTTCTCAATTTAAGGCTAAGGTTTTGCTTTACCATGCTTTTTGTGGTTTTTGTGATATGCCTTATTTCCATGAGTTCCATGAACGTCTACCTTGCTTCTTCTAACCTGCAGAATGCCAACTATTTTTTGAGCACGATTGCGGAGAATAACGGCTACGGTCTTGCGGCTCCGGTTTCCGACATTCATACGGGGCGGGGCAACGAGTTTTTGGTCTGGCAGTACAAGGAGGCGGAGAAGATGAAGCTAAAGCAGCTGCAGTCTCCGCTTAACCGCTTTCTTGAGCGCATTTTTATTTTTAGACCGACATTTCTTGTTCTGAGGGATTTTTACAGCGCAAGGCTGGATTCTTCGGGCAGGGTTATAAAGACCATTTCTCCCTTTGGTTCGGACGAGCTTAATTCAAGGGCTTACGAGATTGTGGCGGCGGCTTTTGCTTCCGGAAAGAGGGAAGGGCGATTCGAGGACTTTTTGTTCCGCATAGACGATGCACCCTACGGCTATCTTTTTGTTGTTGCTGACCGTTCCCAGGAGTACAGGCAGGAGAAGCATCTTTTTGTGGGCACTGTTACGGGGCTTATTTTTATGCTGCTTCTTGCATTTGTTATTGTGTGGAACTTTTCGCGTATTGCGGTGGAGCCGGTGGAGGAGGCTTTTCTTAGGCAGAGGAATTTTATTGCTGATGCGAGCCACGAGCTTAAGACTCCCATTGCGGTTATTGGCGCAAACATTGACGTTGTTGAGCAGGAGCTTCCGGGTAACAAGTGGCTGGGCTATATAAAGACGGAAAACAGCCGTATGGCCGAGCTTGTAAAGAACCTGCTCTATCTTGCCAAGAATGATGCGGACAGGAACAACCTTTGCATGATGAAGTTTGACTTTGCAAATGCGGTGGAAGGGGCGGCGCTTCCCTTTGAAAGCGTTGCAATGGAGCAGGGTAAATCTATGGATATTTCTGTTCCAGAAGAACCTCTTTGGGTTATGGGAGATGAATCCCACATTAAGCAGGTTGCGGTCATTTTGATTGACAATGCCATTAAGAATTCCGATGCGGGGGCTGTTATTAAGATTTCCGTAAGGGCAGAGGGCAAAAAGGGCTTTCTTACGGTTTACAATACAGGCCGCGGTATTGCGGAAAAGGACATTCCCCAGATATTCAACCGCTTTTACAGGGCAGATTCCTCCCGTGCGCGTTCAACCGGCGGATATGGTCTTGGTCTTACCATTGCAAAGTCCATTGCGGACAGCCACCGGGGCAAGATTACGGTAAAGAGCGAAGAGGGCAAGTATGCGGAATTTACCTTTATGATGCCGTCATGTTGACACGGGAATCAATTCCTTTTATTTTTCCTATGTTAAAAGACTGGAACACAAAATTGATTTCCGTGTATGTTGACTTTTGTTTCTACGTTCAATATAGTTAACCCATTCTTTGTATTTTTTTAAGGGGCTTATTATGATAAAGAGAAATGAGGGTTTTGCAAATTTAACGGCGGGTTATCTTTTTCCTGAAGTGGCAAAAAGAAGAAAGGCTTACCAGGCATCCCACCCGGACGCAAAAATAATAAGTCTTGGCATAGGCAACACTACGGAGCCTCTTTCTCCCCACATCTGCAAGGCTATGGCAGACTATGCAGCTTCTCTTGGAACCAAGGAAGGCTATTCAGGCTACGGTGACGAGCAGGGGCTTACCCAACTGCGTGCAAAGATTGCCCAGGTTTTGTACAATGGCTTGGCTACAGAAGACGAGATTTTTATTTCCGACGGTGCAAAGTGCGACATTGCAAGAATCCAGACCCTTTTTGGCCGCGACACTCCCATTGCGGTTCAGGATCCTGCATACCCGGTTTATGTTGACGGAAGCGTTATTACTGGTGCCGCCGGAAAAGCAAACGCTGACGGTTCTGGTTACAAGGGCGTTACCTACCTTCCCTGTACAGCAGAAAACTCCTTCTTCCCCGACCTTAGCGTAATAAAGAGCGGAACACTCATTTACTTTTGCAGCCCCAACAACCCGACCGGAGCGGCAAGCACAAGGGAGCAGCTTAAGAAGCTTGTTGACTATGCGCTTGCAAACGGCTGCATAATCATTTACGACAGCGCCTACTACGCATTCATCCGCGACTCAAAACTTCCGCGCACAATCTACGAGATAGAGGGTGCTAGAAAGTGTGCAATAGAAATAAACTCTTTCTCCAAGCTGGCTGGCTTTACAGGTGTACGCCTTGGCTGGTCTGTAGTTCCAAAGGACATTAAGTTTGCGGACGGAAGCAGCGTAATAAGCGACTGGAACCGCGTAATGACCACTTTGTTCAACGGAGCAAGCAACATTGCCCAGCACGGCGGACTTGCAGCCCTGGACGAAGTGGGAATCAAGGAAACAAAGGCTTTGGTGGACTACTACCTTGGAAACGCAAAGCTTATGAAAGAGGCTCTTACCGGCAAGAACTTTGCTGATGCTGGCGTAAAGGTTTACTACACCGGCGACTCCCCCTATCTTTGGGTATGCTTCCCGGGGTGGAAGAGCTGGGACATCTTTGACAGAATCTTGGACGAATGCCGCGTGGTAACAACCCCTGGCAGCGGATTTGGACCTGCCGGAGAAAGCTACCTTAGGTTCAGCTGTTTTGGCCACCGCGAGGATGTGGAAGAAGCCTGTTCACGCCTTTCAAAGTTCAAGCTTTAATTTTTCTTCTTTTTCTGGACGGAAGGTCATCTTTAACTGTGCCCGGCACTCCGTGGCCGGTCAGACTCCGTGGCATTTTATTCCTCAATTCCATAGCGCCAAGGATGGCGCGTCATTTCGTTGCAGATAAAACAGGTTAGTTTTCGCAAGAAAACTAACGGGATAAAATGCCATGGAGGGCATTTTATCCCGCTTTCCAGGGTTCCGCCTTTCGGCTCCATTGCCTGCGGCAACCCGCTGCGCGGGCCCTTCCAATCGGGCGTAGGTTTTGTCTCAAGTACCCTTCTAAAGTTTCACTCCAAACTTGAAAGCCGTTTTTTCTGCGTTAACATTTAGGCTAGGAGGTTCGTATGGCGAACAGATGTCCTAGCTGCGGGGGTACGCTCCTGTTTGACATACAAAAACAAAAGCTTGTCTGCGATTACTGCAAAAGTGAATTTGACTCAGACAGCATAGAAGAAGTAAAGCCTGCCGATGAAGTGCTTGCCTTTAACGGAGAGGCAATGGAGGCAAAGCTATTCACCTGCCCCAACTGCGGTGCAGAAGTCTTTGCTACGGATTTGGATGCACTTGAATACTGCTCATACTGTGGAACTTTTGTTACACTGCAAAGCCGCCTTGCAAAGATTCAAAAGCCGTCCTACATTGTGCCTTTTAACGTTACCAAGGAAAAATGCCTTGAACTTTACAAGGAAGAGCTAAAAAAGTCCTATTTCCTTCCCAAATACATGAATGCAGAAAGTGCGGAGAGCAATCTTAAAAACTTTTACATACCCTTCTGGGTCTACAGCCAAAAGTTCAAGGCAGATGCAGACGTAAAATTCAAGACGACTGTTGATTACACAGAAAAAGATGCCGATTTTAGGCAGCATTACGATGTTGGACTTGTGCGCTACAATGCCACTGCAAAGATAAGCGGTGGTGTTGACGGCATGATTTTTGACGCTTCTTCAAACCTGGACGACAGGATAAGCGAAGAAATAAAGGACTTCCCGGTTTCTTCCCTAAAGCCATTCAAGGGGGCTGTAATGGCCGGTTCCTATGCAGACGTTGCGGATGTAAGGGGCGAAACCTATACAGACGATGCCTGTGCAAAGGGCTTAACTGCCGTAGCTGGTAAAATTCAGAACAAGGTAAGGGAAAAAGAGGCAATCCGCATAGAAGGAAAATACGGAAAGTCTGCATTGTTTTTTACCGATCCTGTAGCAGACCAGAAGCCTGAAGACTATTGCGACGTAAATGCAAAGCTTGCAATGCTTCCTGTGTGGTTTTTAACCTACAAGAACCAAAAGCGGGTCTTCTATTCTGTAATAAACGGCTTTACAGGAAAGATTTTTGCCGCTATTCCCGTGGACGTAAAGAAGTATCTTTTCTGGTCCATAATTGCCGCAATACCCTTTTTCCTTATACTGGAGCTTCTTTTTGGGCCTGCATTCAACTATGACTTTGCAAACCCCAAGAATGCCAATTCCTTCTGGCTTTATACCCTCCTTGCTGCTCTTGGCGAACTCTTCCTTGACCGAGGTGTTTACCTTAAAAAGCTTTACAAGGATATGAACCGTGTGGATGACAAAGGCTTTAGGGCTTTGCAGTCAGGGGAGTCTGGCAAAAAAAAGAAGAAGAAAAAGTTTGATTTTACAAAGCTAAAGATAATAATAGCCCTTGTGTTTGCCTCTATGATTGTAGTTGGCGACGGAGGGGAAAGCGTAATGCCCGGTTATGTGGCGGCCATAATAAACATCATCACTATTTTTGCATCGATTGCCTCAAAGGTAAAGGAACACAATCTTGCCTGTTCAAGACCTGTTCCCCACTTTTTTGACAAGAGGAAGGAGGCTGGAAAATGAGCGTAAGAATGAAGGTTTTTGCAGTGGTATTCTGGTTTTCATGTGCACTTGCGCTAATTCTTGTTGCAAGGGAGAAAAAGCCTTCGCAGGGTAGTGCAAGCCAGGACGGGGTTGCGGTGGAAGCTTTCCTACAAAAAGCCAACGAAGAAAGTGCGCTCTACATGAGGCATGTAATCCTGGCATTTTTCGCTTTTGCACCAGCCCTTGGGGTATGCGCAGCTTTTATAGAAAGCAGGTCCAGCGGTAAGAAGGAAAATCTAAAGAAGGAAGGCCTAAAGAAGGAAGGCCTAAAGAAGGAAGTAGCCTCTGGCGGTAAGAAGTCAGTTCCAGAAAAAGAGTCAGGCCCTGTCTTTACAGGCTCCTTTAGGTCTCTTTCTATAGAAGAGAAGGTAAAAGTGAAGAAGTAAAAGTGACGGTGTAAAAGGACAGGTCATAAATTCTTTGTATAAATCACTACAAAGCTTTTTCCCTTTACAATGTCCTTTACCTCTGCATTCTCAAAACCGGCTTCTTTTCCAAGGCTTACAAGCTGAGCGCTCTCAAATTTCTTAAAGCCCTTGTTTGTATAAGACAAGGCATCAAGAAATTCCTTTGTGTAAACTACATTGTAGAATGAGCAGCCCGGCTTTAGCACTCTCTTGATTTCCGAAAGGCCTTTTACTGTGTCCTGCCAAAAGTATACAGTATTGATTGAAGTGACGGCAGTAAAAAAATTATCCTCGTAAGAAATGGCACAGCAGTCGCCAGTCTGCAAATGGAGCTTTCCCTGCCTTGCAGCTTCCCTGTTTTTTCTGCTTGCTTTTTTTAGCATGTCTTCAGAAATGTCAATTCCGTAGAGCTGGGATTTTGTTTTTCTGTATAAGTACTTTAAGAGATAGCCGTTTCCGTAGCCTATGTCCAAAACCCTGTCATCTGCTCCAGATTCAATAAGCGCAACTGTCCTCTTGTACATTGCCTTGTTGATTATGTTCATGATTAGGCAGCAGATGCTTCCAACAAGACCGTGGGGGTTGCCAAACTGGCTTCCTATGTATTCCGAAAATTTACTCATTTGCTTTTCTTTTCCATTAATTCTGCCTGAACCTTGCAAAGCCTGTCCTTAATGCGAAGCATGGCCTCAATGTGCATAATCCAGTGCCTGGAAAATGGCATCTGAAGGAGTCCTTTTACATTTTTTCCGCACCAGTAATCAATCAGCCAGAATGCCTTTTCATCCTTGCTAACACATTTGCTTTTTATCAGCTTTTCTTTTGTTTCTTTTCCATACTTTATCTTTAAATCTTTGTACTGCAATTGCAAAAGAATGCGGTCGCTTGATTCTTTTACGGCCTTTGCATAAAGGTAGAGTTCCTTTAGGTTCAGCTTCTTGGAAAACTCCTCTATTTCTTTGCCTTCAAGTTCATTCCCTGTCGTAATGATTGGGGAAGCAACTGCATTAAGATGGCCATCCCTAAAAAGTACCTGCCCGTCATCTGCGATCATCTCGTGGGCCACAATGTCTTCTATCCTGAATATATGCCAAATTGAATAGGTGAGCGTCTTGCTGTGGTATCCCTTGCTGGATGCAAAAGGCATAAGGTAAAAAGCTTCTTGTGGGTAGCCTTCAACAAGCTGACCTATCTGGCGGAACAATTCTTCCCTAAATTCAATCAGCTTGTCGATGGCTTTGCAAAAAGTGGCTTCTTTTGCCAAAAGTGCCTGTATTTCCTTGTTTTTGTCCGACCAATCTTTATTCATAGTCTTTTCCTACAGGCAGATTTGTAAATGCAAGGGTAGAAAAGCTTGTCTGCCTTATTTTACAGCTGTGCCTTGTAGCCCAGCATAAAGCGGAATGCATCCTTTTTTTCCTTGTCCTTGTCGTTAAAGGCCGATATGTTAAAGGATGCCATGCCTGTAAGCTTTCCGTTAAGAAGCGGAGCACTTATGTATGGACTCAGAACAAAGGTCTTGTCGCATTTCTTGAACTCATTCTTCTTCTTTTTAATGTCTTCCATTGCATCAAAAAGTCCCCAGCCGGAAGCCGTTACGGTAAAGTGTGCTCCCGCTGACATTGGGCGGTCTGCAAGGTAAAGGTGCTCGGTAAAGATGTTTGCGTCAAATCCCAGGGTGGAAGCCGAACCGCTTTTTGTTCTTGGGTCCGTAAATGAACGCTCGGCAGCTTCAATCGCCTGGTGCCTAAAGAAAACCATCTCGCTAAGGTATTCGTCTGGAATGCTAAAGAGGGTGCAGTTTAGCTGTGCCACGGGAAGAACCATCCTTAGCTCGCCCAAAAGGTAGGCAAGTCCCTTGTCTATGTCGTTTTTGCTCAGGTCGTCAGAGTCTATCTTTATGCCCTTTACTCCGGTCTGAAGGAAAAATGAAGTAGTGTAGCGGTTGCCAACAAGAAGGTTCACGCCGCCGTCCAAAAGCACATATCTTACAAGGAAGATTACCTTGTCCCCGGATTTGGATTCCTTTTCAAGCGGCAGGTTGATCCCACCCGTGATGTCAAAAGTAACGTTTGGATAGGAACCCGCAAAGCGCAGGCTTGTCCATAGTGCCTTTTTTTCTTCTTCTTCATCAGTGCTGTTTTCGCGGTTCATCGTAAGGTAAACGCCAGCCGCAAGGGGGGATGCAAACTTTACCGTGTAGGCAATTCCCGCGCCGTAAAGCTCATTGAAGGGGGAACTTGCAAGCCCCTTGTATGTCTCTGTGAGGGGGGATGCTATGCTCTGGATGCCAAACTGTCTCTGCAAAAAGATGTCAGACCCGGCACCAACAAAATTGCCTAGGTATGCGCTGAAAAAATGTGTTGAAGCCGTGTGGTTGTACTTGTATGTTGCAGAAAGCTCGTTCAGGTTAAGCAGGGAATTCGCCGATTCCTTTTTCTTGAGCGGGCTTGTCTCCAGAAGGTCGTCTGTTTCCAGCTGAATTTCGCCCCTGAAAATGAATTTTCCGCCAAAATCAAGCTGACCGGCCGCAAAGCCCTCGGTGTAAAGCTCTTTCTTTGCCGGCATTTCGCCTAAAAGTCCCAGATAGCCGCTAAAAGCTGCCTGTTCCACTGCAGAAAGTGCCGCACACAAAAATAAAGCCAAATATAATAGAATAAACTTCTTTTTCATTAGGAACTCCAAGAAAGAAATATGAGCCTAAAAAACAACAGCCCACTCATTTCTTGATTTATCGGTATTTTAAAATGTGAATAAAAGCATTATTATGGAAGCCCTTCCTTTGTGCTGAAAAAAAATCTTTACTTTTAACTGGAATTTTTTCAAATAATGCCCTATAATAAATTAAGATTAAAAAAGTTGCAAAAATCAGTCGTTTTGACTTGACTTATGTTTGTAAGAGGTTAAAATAGATAATATGAGTGATTATCTTGACGCGAATAATGAGGAACTTCTCAAAGATTTCTTTTCCGAAGCAGAACAGCAGTACGAGACTTTGGAAAGCAACATCCTTGTTATAGAAAATGACCCTTCAAACCACGATGCAATAGATGAAATTTTCCGTGCGGCTCATACATTAAAGGGCGGTTCTGCCACAGTAGAAATGACAGAGCTTTCTTCCTTCTGTCACGACGTGGAAGACCTTCTTGATGCTCTCCGCAGTAATGCGGTGCAGGTAACAGAGCCTATCGTGGACACGCTTCTTTCTTCACTGGACACAATAAAAGCTATGCTGGACGCAAGAAGCAGCGGTTCCGTCTACCAGGAAGACGTTTCAGAAATAGTAAATAAGATTAAGTCCTTTATTCCCCAGAAGTCTGGCAAGAAAAAGGCATCCGTGAGCGTACCCTCCGGCATGGTCGGCGCAGCAAAGCCAGCAGCGGCAAAGAGTGCACCTGCAAAACAGGCAGCCCCGGCGGCGGACAACGGAATGCCCCCGGTAAAGCCGCTTTCGGACAACGAATTCAATGAACTAAAGCAGGCTTGTCCCCAGGGAAGCAAGCTCTGGTACGTAAACGTTACTTTTGATGAGTCAAACCCCATGAACAGCGTTGGCGGAATTCAGGTTTTTGCCGCCCTCAAGAACTGCGGTACTGTTTTAAAGACTGTCCCGGACTTTGAGGCTCTCTATGAAGATGAATTCCATCCGCAGGTCGTTTACTATGTTGCAACCGAATCAGACGGCTCTGCTCTGGAAGATACAGCCTTCCTTGATGACGTTACCCTTGCGGCGGACGCTCATACTCTGGAGGCAGAAGCGGCTCCTGCACCCGCGGCAACACCTGCTCCCGTGCAAAAGGAAGAGGAAGTGGAAGAAGAAAAGGAAGAAGCTGTTGTGGAGCAAAAAGAGGAAGTTTCCACGTCTGCGCCCGCAACTCAGGCAAACCTCCAGCAGGCAAAAAAGTCTGCCCAACAGGCATCAGGCCATGGCGTTGCCCAGACCGGTTCAATACTCCGCGTGGACAGCAAGCGCGTAGACAACCTGATGAACCTGGTCAGCGAAACCGTTATCACAAAGGCTGCCTTTAACCAGCTGGGACTTCACCTTGCAGACCTGCAGGTAATGCTTCAGGGACTTAACTCCGGCTACAAGGAAAAGCAGCATCATATTATGGAGGAAATCCCCAAGATTCTCCAGCAGATTGAAGCAGGTGCATCCCAGAAGGAAATCCGCCAGAAGATAAGCGACATATATCAGGGCATGTCCACACTATTCGATGCCTTTGAAAATGACATAAAGCTTACGGCAAGCAAATACCGCTCAACCACGCAGAACTTGGGCCGCATCTCTAGCGAGCTCCAGGAAGGCGTAATGAAAATCCGCATGGTTCCAATCGGTACCATATTCAACCGCTTCCCGCGCGTTGTTCGTGACTTGAGCCGCGATCTTGGCCGCAAGGTTAACCTTGTAATAGAAGGTGAAGACACAGAACTTGACAAGACTGTTGTAGACGACCTTCTTGACCCAATCATGCACTGTGTCCGCAACTCCGTTGACCACGGCATTGAGACTCCTGAAGAGCGCAAGGCACACGGCAAGGACGAGACTGGTAAGCTTATACTCAAGGCTGCAAACGAAGGAAATACCATCGTAATCGACATAATTGACGACGGTCAGGGTATAGAAGTGGAAAAGGTTCGCGAAAAGGCAATCAAAAAGGGTCTTATTAGCCCCAACAAGGTTATGTCTGACCAGGATGCCTTTAACCTTATATTCCTTCCGGGATTCTCTACCAGCGACAAGATAAGCAATGTTTCTGGCCGCGGAGTAGGCTTGGATGTTGTCAAGACTATGGTGGAAAAACTCAAGGGTACCATTACTGTTACCAGCGAGCGCCACAAGGGTTCAAAATTCAGCATCAGGCTTCCGCTCACTTTGGCCATTATCCAGGGTCTTTTGATTCGTGTCGGAAAAGAGGTATACTCTATCCCGATTACAAATGTTATAGAAAGCCAGCGTGTAAAGCGTGACAGTATCAATACGATTGATAACTACGAAGTGCTCAACGTGCGCAATGAAGTTATCTCAATCCTTAGGCTTGACCGCCTCTTTAATATCAAGGACGCGGTGGAGAGCGAATACTGCTTCATAGTAATCGTTGGTTCACAGGAAAAGAAGATAGGTGTTATGGTAGATGCCCTTATCGGTGAGGAAGACGTTGTAATCAAGCCTTTGCGCGACCAGTTTACGACATCGCCGGGCATTGCTGGTGCCTCAATCCTTGGTGACGGTTCGGTTTCTCTTATCATAGACGTGAACCAGCTTTTGGAACTTGGCGTAAAGCAAGAAATCAGTGCACAGAAATCTCGCGAAGAGTCAGCCTTGAAGGGCGCAGTCAGAGGGTAGGCAGATGGGAACTATACAAGATAAACTTAACATACTTGCAAGCACGACAGAAGCCGCTGTTCAGAGCCTTTCCCAGGAGGAACTGGAAGAAGAGAAGAAGAATGCCAGCGTTGTTGACTATAAGATGGTAAGCTTTTCTCTCGCAGGCAAGGACTATGCCATAGACATTATGAAGGTAAAGGAAATTGCCAAGGCCGGTAATTTTACCTACGTACCAAACACGCTTCCTTTTGTTCTTGGCGTTTACAATCTCCGTGGCGAAATTATTCCTATAATTGACCTTAGGCTTTTCTTTAATATAGAGGTTCCTGAGCATGATTCCAACGTTCTTGAAAATATGCTCATCGTACAGGTCGGGGAACAGTTTTTCGGCGTTGTCGTAGACGTAATTGATAAGGTTGTAGGCATACAGAAGTCCTCCATACAGCCGCCCCATCCGCTCTTTGGCGACATAAATATCAAGTACATAAGCGGAGTTGTGGAAGCCCAGAGGCATCTCTACGTCCTTTTGGACATAGACAAGATTTTTGGTCTCCGTACACCGGAAGAGGAAAGGCTTCTGGCGGAAACAGCCCGCGCACAGATGGAAGACAGACAGGCCGCAGCTGCAGAAATTGCCGCAAGGGAAGAGGCAGCAAGACTTGCGGAGGCTGAACCAAAGGCTTCCGGCAAAAAATCTGCCGCGAAGAAGGTGGATGAGCCTGCTAAAGAAGAAAAGAAGGCTGTTGACCTGAATTTTATCTATGATTCCCTCAAGAATCTTAAGAAGTTCTATGTTTCCGCTGTAAACGAAGAGTGGGTAAAAGCCCGTTATGAGCAGTGGGAGAAGGAGCGGGGTGAAGGAAAGACCCAGCTTCAGAACGAAAGCGATGCGGATGAATTCCTTAAGCCCTTCTATTCTAAGCACAACTGCACCTGGTGGAGTGAATCCTATGCCAGCGAAGTTGCAAAGGCCCTGCCAGAAAATTCTGCAAAGAACATTGTTGTCTGGAATCCTGGCTGTGGCAAAGGTTTTGAGTCCTACTCACTTGCATGTTTGCTAAAAAAACGTTATCCTAATGCACATATACGTATTTATGCACACGACATTGACTTGCTCAATGTTTCGAATGCTCCGCTTATGACGCTGAGCAGCGAGGTAAGTACGGACTGGTACCAGCCTTATGTTACCAAGACATCTGGCGGTAGCTATACCTTTACCAAAGAGATAAAGGATATGGTTATGTTTGAATACCATGACTGTGTTCATACAAACAATCTGCCTCCTATTGATTTGGTTTTTGCTAGGGATTTGTTCTCTTTCCTGCCGGAAGCATCACAAAAATCAATTTTGGATGATTTTGGCGAGAAAGTTAAGGGAAATGGTGTTATAATAGTTGGTGAAAATGAGAATATAGCAATTCCGGGTTGGAATAAAAAACAGTCCGGCTCTATTGCGTTATATTCAAAGTAATATTAGAATATAATATTAGAATAAATCTGGTTAGTTAATAAAACTGCAGGGGGATTTTAATGAGAGTAGAGTACATTAACCCATTTGTTGAAACTTCATACAGGGTCCTGAAAGAAGTTTTGGGTGATGCAGACGTAAAGCGTGGCGATTTGTATCTTAAGTCAACAGCAATGCCCGTAATGGGTGTCGCTGCTCTGGTAGGTCTTGCCGGTGATGTTGAAGGCCGTGTCTTGTTTGATATGACTTATGATACGGCTCTTGCAATAGCTTCCCGTATGAACGGTGAAAAGCTTCCGGACTTTGATGATTTGGCAAAAGCTACAATCAGCGAGTTGGCAAACTTAATTACTGCTCAGGCTGTTACAAAACTCCACGAGCTTGGTTTTAAGTTTGACCTTACCCCTCCGGCTCTTTTTGCTGGTGAAAAAATGGAAATTGCAGCATTGGGTGGTAGCAATGCAGATGAAGAGAATGTTGAAGCTCTGATTGTTCCGCTCATTACTGAATTTGGAAAAATAGAAGTCAACGTCGCTATCCGCGAACGTACATAAGGAGCATAAAGGTATGAAAACAAAAGATGATTTTGCGCAGATAAATGATCGTCCGCCAGAGGGTGTAAAAGCCGACGGAAGCAAATTCCGTGTTTTGGTCGTTGACGATTCAATGTTCGTTGCAAAGCAGTTGACTCAAATCTTGAGCAGCGATGGCTACGAAATTGTTGCTACAGCTCAGGATGGTAAAGAAGGTGTTGATAAATATAAGGAACTTTGCCCGAATGTTGACTTGGTAACGATGGACATCACAATGCCACGCATGGACGGTATTACGGCACTTGAGCAGATTGTTGCTTTTGACAAGAACGCCCGTGTCGTTATGGTCAGCGCACTTGGTAAGGAAGAACTTGTTAAGAAGTCACTTCTTGCCGGAGCAAAGAACTATATCGTAAAGCCTTTGGACCGCAAGAAGGTTCTTGAAAGAATCAGCTCTGCTCTCAAATAGGCTTTATTGATGGCTTATTCCACAGATGACATACAGGTAATTCTGTTGAATCTGTGGACTTTTATTTTCATTTTTTAAGTTAGTTTACTCATTATACTCTTGCCTTGTAAAAAAGAGTGGGTTTTTTACAGGTGTATTATTCTATTTTAACCAGTTTTATTTTTTCCGATAATTTGCATGGGATTCCTAAGTGCTTTTGCTACTAGGTTTTCCCTTGATTTTGTCGGTTGCCTAGTCTGCATAGTTTTCGGTACGAGTGGGGGATTTGTATGTACGAAGATGAAGCGATGGATCTTTGCGTTGATAATGTTGAAACCTACAAAGCATTGGATTCTGCCGCTACATGGCGTTTCTTTTGGGATGGCCAGGAATCGCTTTCTGATGAGGAATTTGACTTGCTAAAAGATTTGTGCTACAAGAATTCCAATACTAAAGACGAGCATGATTTGCTTACAAAAATAGTGAACCGCGAGCTGACGCTCAGGATAAAAAACAAGCGGGAGCTTGAGGCATCTGCACTGGCAAGCTGAATCCTGCCCTTTCACTACATCTAGTTCAGTTTTTTTATGAAATACATGCTAAAGTCCTTTATGCGGTTTACAAAGGCCCTGTTTACGCGCTTTTTTACGAAGGGGGAGCCATTTGTCTTTACGGCTCCTGCCCCATAGAGAATCCAGTAGTCTCCTTCCCTAAAAAGCACAAGCCCGCATTCCATTTTTTCAGGCTTAACGGCATCAAAGATTTTATACTCGATTTTTCCCTTGTTCTTGGTTGCAAAGTATAGGGTGTCGCCAATTTGTGTCGTGGAGACTTGGGCATCAAATTCTGCAAAGGGCGGCATTCTGAATACTGCATTGTATATGCTGGTCAAATTTCCGCGCGAGATGGATACAACCTCCGCCTTTGTGAACATGGCGGCCCAGGCACCGTGGCGTTCCGTATAATAAGGGATTTGCCTGTAGCTCTTTATATCCGTGACAAGGCTTGCAAGCTGGGCAATAAGGTTTTCGTTCCCCTTGTAGGGCCTCACCTGCATTATCTCGGCAAAGTGGGTGGGGGAAGTTGCCTTTAGTTCTTCGAGGAATTTGTTTGCATATATGTTGCTAGTCTTTAGGCCGCTTTCTCCCGGGGATTTTAAATTCCTTATTACGACCTTTCCTTCCTTTAGGTCTTGAATCTGCTCCTTTGTGAATTTGGAAGAATTAAAGCATGAAAGAAAGTCAGAAGAAAAAGCTGGCGATACAAAAACCGAAAGCAAGGCCATGCCAAGAGCAAGAATGAGTTTTTTCATATAATCCCCTCGGTTCAAGAAGAACCGTCCCACTGTTGATTATACAATATATTTTAAGATTTGTCATTGCCATGGCAGAAAAATCGGTACAAAGAAAGGAAAGTGTGGTATAATATGCAAGTCTGCAAGGTGGGCAGGCAAGAGGAAGTTCAAAATGGATAAGGCGATAAATACAAAGGGCATTCATTCTTTAAGAGTAAGGATTTCCTTTTTGCTTGTACTGGCTGCGCTGCTCATAGCGTCTGCCATCTCCTTCGTGGCGCTGGGGCTTTTTACCGTGCACACCCGCGCTTCTCACCTAAAGATTGCAAAGGGCGTTGCAATGCTTGCATCCCAGGCAATTGACGCGGACAGCATAGAGGCCTACAAAAAAGATGGAAAAACCGTCCCCGGTTATGCGGAGACTTTTGAACGGCTCAAGAGCCTGCACCAGAATATTCCAGACATTGAGTACCTTTATGCCTACCAGATAAGGGAGGATGGCTGCCACGTAATTTTTGACACCGATATCGAAAACTCTGACTACGGCGTTGACGACCTTATAGAATTTGACCCGACTTTCCTTCCCTATGTGCCGGACTTGCTTGAAGGAAATGAGATTGAGCCGCTTGAGTCCAATGACCAGTACGGCTGGCTGCTTACATATTACCATCCGGTCTTCAATTCGAAGGGGGAGTGCGCCTGCTACGTGGGAGTGGACATATCCATGAACCTCTTGCGCACCTACAGGCTAACCTTCCTCCTGAGGACGATAATCCTTTCGTTTTTGATTGCCATACTTATAGTTGGAATAGGCCTGTGGATTTCCACCAAGTTCCTTGTGAACCCCATAAACAGAATTTCCCACCATGCGATTTCCTTTATGAAGCAGAACGGAAACCTTGACGGGATGAGCCAGTGCGTTACGAAAATCAAGAGCCTGGATGTGCGCACGGGAGACGAGGTGGAGAACCTTTACATATCATTCTCCAATATGACGGAGAACACTGTGCGGAACATCATGCACATAAACCACATGCAGCAGGAAAGGCTGCAGATGATGAAAAAATACAATGAGGAACTGGAGAAAAAGGTGGAAGAGCGCACAAAGGAACTGCGCCTTGCAAACCAAAAGGCCGAGAACCTCCTTCTGAACATACTTCCCAAGGACATAGCCTACGAGCTTACGGAGCATCCCGACCGGACCATAGCAAAGAACTATCCCGACGTTACGGTGCTTTTTACAGACATAGTTGGCTTTACGAAGATGAGCGGCAAGATGACCGCAAAGAACGTTGTTGCCATGCTGAACCTGCTGGTGTCCAGGTTTGACGAGAGGGCAAAGCACGAGGGAATAGAAAAAATCAAGACGATTGGAGATGCCTACATGGCAGCCTGCGGGCTTACGGAAACCCCTTCCGGCAACGAGGCGGTGCGCATGGTAAAGTTTGCCAGGGGGCTTATTTCCGATGTGGAAGCCTTTAACAGAAGGTTCAAGACAAGCCTGCAAATACGGATAGGAATCAATTCGGGGAACCTTGTGGCGGGCGTAATAGGAAAGACCAAGTTCATCTACGACATCTGGGGAGACACGGTGAACGTCGCAAGCCGAATGGAAAGCACTGGCCTTCCTATGAAGATACACGTGAGCGAGGCAACCTACCTGCATACAAAGGATGCCTTTAGCTACGGGGAAGAGGTGGATGTTGAAGTAAAGGGCAAGGGGCAGATGCAGACCTACCTTCTCTAATATGGGACGCTACTTTTTAGGACGGTAACTCTAACAGCTCTACCATTTTATTCTTTGGCTAATTCGACCGCCCGTGCCTTGCGTCACCCGCTTTCCGTGGTTCCGCGCCTTATGCGCTCCATTCCCTTCCGGGAACGGCTTCGCCGCCACTCCAATCGGGCGTAGGCTTCTTCTTGCTTCTATTGAAAAATAATAGTTTTTGGAATAAAATATTTACTATGAGAAATAGAGACAGGCATTCAAAGCACCGGGGCAACAACTGGAAGAATAGTTCCCGCAACGAAAACGGAACTTACGCAAACAATTCTTCCTCTCAGCAGAAGAAGCATTTTGTTCCGCCCAAGGCAGTTACTGCCGAACAGATAAGACATGATGAAGAGGCCATTAGGGCTTTTAAGAGTGAAAATAGACCCCTTTGTGCACACTGCGGCCAGCCAATAACAGACATGGCATCCGCACTTGCACTGCAAAACGGAAACCCCATTCACTTTGACTGCGCACTTGAAATTATTGACGGTCAGGAGAAGCTTGGCGAGGGGGAAAAGATTTCCTACATTGGCCAGGGCAGGTTTGGCGTGGTTTATTTTCCCAATGCGCATGACGTTAAGCATTTTGTTATCCGCAAGATAATCGAGTGGGAGGACAAGGAACACCGTCTTCCCTGGAGGGACGAAATGTCCGAGCTTTATTCTCACGTAAAGTAGCATGTGAAATAATAACAACATTTTCTAATTCAAATCTGTAACACTCTGCGAGCAAAAATCGTTATATTTTTAAATAAAATATGACGGTTAAAAATGGCGGTCAGATGCGCAAGTGACTTTTTGTCCGCTGTTTGCGTTACGGATTGCACTTTCAATCTGAACAAATGATTTCAGGAGGTTTGATTTTATGAAACCGGTAGTAAAAAATATTCTTGCTGGGGCTCTTACAGCCGTCGTTTCTTTTGGCCTTTTGGCAATTTCATGCAAGGCAAACAAGGGCTCTGCAAACGTGGCTTTTGCACAGGGCACTCCAAAGGCGGCAGTTCCAATTCCTGCGGATTCCCTTGCGACAACCCAGGCTTTGCAGAACACCTTCCGCTCCATAAGCAGCCAGGTTCTTCCCGCTGTTGTAGAAGTGGACGTTACGGAAAAGACCAAGGTAAAGACATACAATCCATTTAAGGACTTTCCTTTCTTCTTTGGCAACCCGGAAGGGGAAGGTGGCGGTAGCGGTGAGCGCGAATACGAGAACAAGGGCTTGGGTTCAGGCGTAATTGTTCGCAGGACAGGCAAGACCAATTATGTTCTTACCAACAACCATGTTGCGGGTAAGGCTACCACAATCAAGATTAAGCTTAACGACGAGCGCGAATTTGAAGGAAAGCTTGTTGGTGCAGACGAGCGCATGGACATAGCACTTGTTTCTTTTGAAAGCGACGACACAAACATCACTATTGCAAAACTGGGCGACAGTGACAAGGTACAGCAGGGAGACATTGTTCTTGCACTGGGAAGCCCGCTCGGCTACTTTGCTTCCGTAACACAGGGTATTGTTAGCGCAACAGGCAGAAGCGGCGGCCAGATTGGTTCCATAAGCGACTTTATCCAGACCGATGCCGCAATCAACCAGGGCAACTCTGGCGGTCCCCTCGTAAACATTTGGGGAGAAGTTATTGGAATCAACACTTGGATTGCATCCCAGTCAGGTGGCAGCCAGGGCCTTGGATTTTCCATTCCAATTAACAACATAAAGACTGCCATAGACCAGTTCATCAGCAAGGGAAAGATTACCTACGGCTGGATGGGCGTAAGCCTTGTGGATGTTAGCGATGAATACAAGAAGGAGCTTGGCGTAGGAAATTCCAGCGGTGCCTTTGCTGGCGAGATTTTCCTTAACAGCCCGGCGATGAAGGGCGGTTTGCAGGCAGGAGACTTTATTGTTGCAATAAACGGTAGCGACGTAAAGAGCGTGGATCAGCTTGTCCGCGAAGTGGGCAACATTCCTGCCGGAGAGACAGCCCTGCTTACGGTTCTGCGCGGAAAGAGCAAGCTTGACCTTAGCGTTAAGATTGAAGAGCGCACGGAAAAGGTTTCTTCGGACAACAGCCTCTTGTGGCCAGGCTTTATTGCATCTCCTCTTACTGACGAGGTAAAGAAGAAGATTAAGCTTGAAGACAAGAAGGTGAAGGGTGTAGTTGTTTCCGGTGTACAGGAAAAGTCACCGGCTGCGGCATTGCGCCTTCAGGATGGCGACGTTATTACTGCTGTTAACGACAAGAAGGTTGAATCTGTTCAGGAATTCTACGAGGCCTTGGACACTTCCCGCAACAAGGAAGTCTGGTTTGACGTGTATTCTGGCGGACACACCATCAGCACTGGCCGTTACAAGCTTAACAAATAAAAGTTGGGTGGGAATGCCTAATAAGTTTAGATGGCGCGGTCATTGAGCCTGTCGAAATGACCTTTTGCGCCTTGGACAGTCCCATGCCAGACTTTGGTAAAAGCAGAAATTATGGCTAAAAAAAATAAATTATTTTGTAACTACTTGGGGAGCTGGTGGTTACATATATAGAAAGCAGGTTTGATGACCGCCTGCCTTTCTTCATAGAAACTCCTTGATACTAAAAGCGGGTCCCGGTGTTACCGGGGCCTGTTTTTTTTACCTTAATTATTGCTAAAAAAGTCACGGAGATTAGTTTCATCATTATAACAGTAAATCGCTGAGAGCCAATTTTTGTTCTTAGCAAATTAAGAGTCGGAAAATTAGGGAAACGCTGATTAATCCAGAACAATGTCATTATCGGGCTCGCTGGAAACTTCGTTGCGAAAGACCCGATAATCTATTTGTTTGCATTATTGATATTTATGGATTGCCGGGTCGAGCCTGGCAATGACACGATGCTATTAATCAGTGGTTCCTTAGTTTTCGTCTGCTTGCTTCTACAGTATTTTGTAGTCCGGTGAATCAGATCCTGCAAAGACCTTTACCCGGCACATTTCCATTGCCGTACTGTCCGCAAATCGCGCTATGTCCTGTGAGTAGGGTGAAAGAAGGTCGTCTGGGTTGTAGGAAGTCTGGATTATAGACTCTTCGCCTTCCTGGGCAACGCGGGAAAATGCCCCGTTAAGCTGGACCAAGTCTTTTACAGCCGCAAAGAGGTGCTCCTTGTGCTTTTCTTCAAACTTCTGCGAAAGAAAGCTAAGCTGCATTTTTTCTATCTCTGTGTGGGGTGCATCTTCCGGCACGTAGTCCGTAATAAAGGAACAGTTGTTGCACTGCTGCCATTCGTCAAAGTCGGAGAAAAAAGCCGAAGGGTAAACCTTAAGAGCCTTTGTTACCGAGTTGAACCAGGGAACAGCCCTGCCGCAAGTGTAGAAGGTCCTGCATGCAAAAGAAATGCCCCTGGAAAAGTCCAGATCCTTGGATGAATAAGTCCCGGTTGGCTTTGGTGATGCGCTGGCAGATGACCTGCCGTCTGCTTCGTCTGCAAACTGGGGAAAGTTTATGTGGTTGGGGTAAAGCGTAAGTGCAAAGTCCAGCCTGTCGCGGAAGGCCTTAAAGCTGTCCCCCGGCTGAATGCCATAGCCTGCGGAAAAACCGAATACAATTCCCGCATTGTTAAGAAGGGCCGCCTTGGTGGAATAAAGCTTTTTGTCAAAGAGTAGTGCGGTTGAGCCTTGTCCCTGCTTTACGCTTCCTTCAAGAGGAATGTCTATTGAACAGTAGGTCTCCGAAAGAAGCTCCACAAGCGGCCTGTCGATTATGCCGGCGTTTACCGGAAATGATATGAACATTCCCGGACACTGGCTCTGCACTGTTTTGCAAAGAGATGTTATGAATTTCTTGTTGCCTGCAAGATGAATGTCTTCCACTGAAAATTCCGTTATGCCCTTTTTTGCCAAAACTGGAAGCTTGTTCAAGAGGTCTGCGGTCTTTACGTGGACAAATTCATCCTGCATAGCCAATTCCTTTGCTAAGGTTTACAAAAGGTTTATCTTTGCCTTTTTGCAGCTGTCGCGCATTTCCTGCGGCCAAGAGCTTACCTGGATTTCTCCAATGTGGGCCTTGCGCAGGAAGTACATGCAGAGACGGCTCTGGCCAATTCCGCCGCCCATGGTAAGGGAAAGCTTTCCGTCCAAAAGGGCTGAATGGAATACCAGCTTTGAGCGTTCAGGGCAGCCCCTTTCTTCCAGCTGTGCCTTAAGAGACTGGGGGCTTACGCGGATTCCCATGGAAGAAAGCTCCATTGCGTTGTTAAGAACCGGGTTCCAAACCATAAGGTCTCCGTTGAGTCCCCTGTGGCCGTCACCAGTTTCCGTAATCCAGTCATCGTAGTCTGGTGCGCGTCCGTCGTGGATGCTTCCGTCTGGCAGCTTGCCTCCAATTCCTATGATAAAGATAGCGCCGTACTTCTTGCAGGCTTCATACTCACGTTCCTTTGGAGTCTTGTCCGGGAACTGCCTCTGCAAATCATCAGAATAGATGAAGGTGATGTCCTGTGGAAGAATTGGCTTTATCTGCTCATAGCGGTCATAGATGTAGAATTCCGTACGCTTAAGGCAGCGGAAAATCTTCTTTACGGTGTCCTTTAGGTAGCTTATGCTGCGGTCGTTTGCGTCAATGCACTGCTCCCAGTCCCACTGGTCAACATAAAGCGAATGGAGGTTGTCCAGCTCTTCGTCTGCGCGGATTGCGTTCATGTCGGTGTAGATGCCAAAGCCCGGCATAAGGCCCATCTCGGAAACCTTGAGCCTCTTCCACTTTGCCAGGGAATGGACAATTTCCATCTGGGTGTCGCCCATGTCCTTTACGTTAAATTTTACAGCGCGCTCTACGCCGTTAAGGTCATCATTCACACCCGTACCGGAGCGCACAAAAAGCGGTGCCGTAACGCGGGTAAGGTTCAGTTCTGTGGAAAGAGCCATCTGGAAAAAGTCTTTAACCATAACAATAGCATGTTCGGTCTCTTTTTCGTTCAGCAGGGGATCGTACCCTTTTGGAATGTAAAGTTCAGACATATAAATACCTACTTGCCAAGCGGTGGCTTGGAAAACCCGCAATTGCCGGGAATAATCCTTCGTTTTCCGCTTAAAGCACGATTACCATTATGCGAATGTGTTGATAAATTTCAAGAAGGAAGCCTTGCCTTCAGGAGTCCTTTTGTAAACGCCTGCATCCTCAAGCACGCGGGCAAAGACGTGGCCTGTCTCTTCCTTTAGAATCTGCCTTATGTTTTCCGTGTCCACACTGGCATATTTGGGAAGGAATTCCTGAACCCATTCATAGTGCTTGCCAATCTTGGGGTCGCTAGAAAAGTCCTTGCCCTCAAGAATTGCCCCGGCAAGCAGGTTAAGCTCGTCCTTAAGCCTGGAAGGAAGAACTGCAAGCCCCATAACTTCAATAAGGCCAATGTTTTCCTTCTTAATGTGGTGAAGCTCCGCGTGTGGGTGGAAAACTCCAAGCGGATGTTCTGCCGTTGTAATGTTGTTCCTAAGCACAAGGTCCATCTCGTAGTCACCGTTCCTCATCCTTACGATGGGCGTAATCGTATTGTGGGCCTCTCCGTTAGTCTGGGCATAAATAAAAGCCCCTTCGTCCGTATAGGTGCGCCAGCTCTTTAGAATCCTGTCCGCAAGGTCTATGATTCTGTCCGTGCTCCTGCCGCTAAGCCTAATCACGCTCATTGGCCACTTTATTATGCCACACTGAATGTCCTCCGACCCCTTAATCTGGAATTTCTGCTCCATCGGTGCCCTTGCCATGGGGAACTCGTAGCAGCCTCCCTGGAAGTGGTTGTGGGTAAGGATTGAACCACCCACAATCGGAAGGTCTGCGTTGCTTCCTATGGTGTAGTGGGGGAAAAGCTTAAGAAAGTCAAAGAGGTCCATGAATGTTTCGCGGTTAATCTTCATGGGCGTATGCTGAGCGTTAAAGACAATGCAGTGCTCGTTGTAGTAAACATAAGGCGAATACTGGAAAGCCCAGCTCTTTCCCGCAAGCTTTAGAGGAATAATGCGGTGGTTCTGCCTGGCCGGATGGTTTACCCTGCCTGCGTAGCCCTCGTTCTGCTTGCACAAAAGGCATTCGGGGTAGCCGCCCTGCTTAGCGTTCCTTGCCGCCGCTATAGCCTTGGGGTCTTTTTCCGGCTTGGAAAGATTTATCGTAATGTCAAGGTCGCCGTATTCCGTGCGGGACTTCCACTTTATGTCCTTGCATATTCTGTAGCGCCTAATGTAGTCCGTGTCCTGGCTAAACTTGTAGAACCAGTCCGTAGCTTCCTTGGGCGACTTCTTATAGTACTCCAAAAATTGAGCCTGAACCTCCGAAGGCCTGGGAACAAGGCATCCCATAATCTTTGTGTCAAAAAGGTCGCGGTAAACAATACCGTTTTCAGAAAGAATCCCCCTCTCGGCAGCCTGGTTCAAGAGTTCATTTAAGATGGTTTCAAGGTCTTCTGCCTTAACCGTAGGAATATCGCTTGCCTGCTCCGTACTTTCAAAACCGTCAAGCCTAAAAAGCTCAAGCAGGCGGTTCTGGGTGTAAATTATGTCTTCTTCATGAATAAGGCCTGTAACAAGACCGTATGACGTAAGGGCGTTTATATTTTGGTAGATGTTCATGCTTACATAATAAAATGAAAATTTACGCGTGTCAATTGCTTATTTTATGCGGATAGTGCATATTTTTCGGTCTGATTTTCTTCCTCTTCTTGCGGCACTTTCCTGGTTAAACAAATGCCTGTAAAAAGAACATCTTGCCATTTTTTACAATGCTAACAAGGAGCGCCAAGGACGGCGCGTCAAATGTTCGCGGAGAAAACCGCGGTTTTTATCAGTAAACCGTAAGTAAAAAATGGCAAGGAGGCCATTTTTAAGGGCTTTCCGGGGTTCCGGCTTTCGCCTCCATTGCCTGACGGCAACGGCTTCGCCGCCCCTCCAATCCCTGCCGTGGATTTTTTTGCTACCCATCCTCTTTTCAATTTTGCTATGAATCTCTATTATCTATTATAAATTCAAATAATTCTGGTAACGGTAAATTATATACTTTCTGAATATCAACTCCATAAGTTGCTTTCACTTTATTAACAATATCTTGTTCTATTTTCTTTTTCTTATCATCATCATAATCGCAATAAAAAAGATCTAAACAGCTTTCGTCTGAAAAAAATCCGTTATAAAAATCCATACCAAGAATTTTATCGAAAAAGTCAGCAGCAAAACTTTCATATTTCAATATTTGTTCATCAGATGCAAACTCTAGTTCTTTTTTCTCCCAAGGTTTTGGTAAATATTCATTATTAGTTTTATATAATTCGAAAGTTTCCTGAAGGTTCAAAAAGGCTTCTTTATAGTTTGTTCCGTGCCCGACCATGCCAGCCCAAAACAATATTCGAACACAATATTTTAGATTATTTTGTTGAGCATTTGTATTTTTGTAATAAAAAAGAGGGTAGTCAGATAAATATAAATTTGTTTTTTTGTTTTTATTCCATAATGTAAACGGAATCATTAAGTTCTTAATATTCATATCTCACCTTTATTGTGTCCCTGTGCGGGTATCTACATAACAACTGTTTCTACCGCAAACCGGCTTGACCCGCTGTCGGCTTTGAAACTTTGTTATGTGATTATTCTTACCCAAATACAGCCTTTCTAAGAATATTATTTATCCGCGTCTGATAACCTTTTCCCATATTTTTTAGGGCAGCAAGTACATCATTGTCAATTCTTAAACTTACAGCTGTTTTCTTTACAGTAACTTTGTAAATATCATTTCCTTTTGGATGAACTTCATACCAGGGCTTGAATTTTTTCATCTGTTCGTCTGTAAGTTCCGGACATTCTTCAGTAATTACAGGTTTTGCGGAATTTATAATTCTCTTATCTTCTTCAGTGAGAGGTTTTTGAATTAAATCATCTAATGTCATAGTCTTCATAATATAATTTCTCCTCTTTGGGTGTCGCTCTTCGGGCGGAAATAATACGGATATTATTTTCACCCCGCTCTGTATAGACCACGAATAAAATCCGTTCTACACAACCAATTACATTATATCTTTCTTCTGATTCATCAGAATGTTCTTCATCCAAAGTCTCAATTCTTTTTGAATCAAGGAAAACTCGTGCTGCATATTCAAAAGAAATTCCGTCATGTTTCTTTTGATTTATAAGATCTTTATTTTCATCCCATTCAAATGTCATTTATACAACCTGTGTATATTATAAGATGTATATACAATATTTGTCAATCAAAAAAGGCAGGCTTGACCTGATTGTTTAGTTTCTTTCGTTTTTATTACGTCTTCAAGAAAAAGTAGTAATATTATTATCTGTTTCTTATTATTTTCAAAGCTAATTGATTACTTGAATCAAATTTTAGAATATGATCTGCTATTTCTAAAGCTTCACTTTGATTAATCAATTTTTCCGGAAGGTCATGAAAAAAATAGAAGCTGTTCTAAATATGGAAGCTAGTAAAAAAATCGCGTCCCTGTGCGGGCATCCACATAACAAGTGTTTAAACCGCAAACCGGCTTGACCCGCTGTTGGCTTTGAAACTTTGTTATGTTTTGTTGTTAACATAATCCAGATAAAAGTTTTTAAACTCATCTGGATTATAACTGTATATTTCATTTTTGGCCAATTCGTTTGAAAATTCCTGTCTTGCGTTCATTAAGATGTATGACTTTGTTTCAATTCTATTTCTATTAAAACCAATAAACAGATTATGCTTAATATTTTTCGCAATCAGACTAACAGCTTTACTCTCGCTTTTTGATAACATTGATAGGATTTTATATTTTATTATGCCATCGCGGCTAAACAATGGTTCAATGGAACTGTCCAATGCTTCAAGCAAAATAAGGTTTGAAAATTCTTCATTCAATTTTATTATTTTTAAATACAGATTTTTTTTAAGCGAATAATTGTATGCATAAAGCCAGGTAAATTCCATTATGTAGTCATATAAAAGCAAAGGATCTTTTTCTATTACAAAATCAAAATATTTAAGGAGAATATCCTTACATTTTGACCTGTGTATGTATAAATCACAGATTATTATTAAAGCGTCCCTTCGGCTGTTACATGAAGAATCATAAAGCATTTTTTCGCAAAATTTATAAATGCAATCGTTTTCATATTTTTGAATAATTAATTTTCTATTTTGATGTGAATGAGTTACCGAGTCGCAGATAAAAGGACAGGGGGAATTATAACCAGAAGCATCCACATTTTGATAGCATTTTGCAAAGAAGGAATTCAAGTCTTCAACTTTTAATAATTCTTCGCATACTTCATCAAGATAATCATCTGACAAATAAAGAGTATATCCATTTACTTTTTGAATTAATTCATTTTCTTCCATAATTAATCTTTGTTATGTTTTTCTTTTTCCATGTTTATCGCTGTAATTTCTTTAAGAGTTAAACCTCTTTTTTTGTCCAATATTTTTTTATAAACAGCAACATTTTTTATTAGTTCGTTTCGTAAGAAAGTTTTATATATACTTTCAAGTCCTTTTTCGTCATAGACAAAATATTCAATCAAATAATCTGTATTATGGTGTGCGTATATATAATCTGCATAACTTTTCCATACCAGTTTATTTAATTTTTCATTTTTGTAAAAGTATTTCCATATATGCATTAATTCTATTTTTTTATTGTGTTTATATTTTAAAATTTCAAATCTGAAAGCCTTGGTCAAGATTTCTTCTTTATAGCATAGAAAAGTTTTTGTATCAACTTCATCATGTACAATTTCATCTAAACGGACTAAACGCCCATTGTCAAAATAGGCAATAGAGTAGAAGTTTTCTTTTGGAATTTCTTCTTCTTTAATTTTTCTACGATGAGAAATACTTGTTACATCATCATAAAAAAGATCAAAGCTTAATTCTCTAAAGTATTGCTTTTCACAATTAGAATAATATTCTTCATTTTCAAAGGATTTTATTTTTTTCTTGAACAATGAAAGAATGGTCATATAGAGAAAGGCATATATTTTAATAAAACTAAGATTTGTTTGAAGATACATTTTTTATACTCCCTTCTGGCATTACCCGATGTGTAAGCCATTAAACTCATTTATAATTTTTTAGGCAAGATTGACTTGCTGAAAAAATATTACTTACATCAGTTCTGAGACAACGCTCCCTGATGCAATTTCCTTTAATTCCCTCAAAGCAAAAGTATCGCCAATTTTTATTGGACAATTAAAAACTCTTATTATTGCTTCAACTCTATCTCCTGGAAAAATTTTCACTCCTTTTTCAAAATCAATCTGACAATGGTAGTTTTTTTTATCAAAAACAAAAATAGGACGATACGGAAAAGTCGTGTTTATCTCTGTTTTTCGGCCACCGTCTTCTGCTTTATAAAAATTCACTAATACTTTGTATTCTTTCATTTTCTAAAAACCTGCGCCCCTACGCATCCGTGTAATGAAAAATATTCCGTGATTATCCTAAGCTTGCATTGCCATATAAACATTCAGATTCAATATTTAATCCAATATATCTATAACCTATTTTTTTTAATTCTGGAAATATAGAAAATACATTTTCTATACTGATTGCTGTATCTAAGTACAATAGTTCTTTTAATGATTTGTGTTCTGTTTCAATGACTTTTTCAATTATCTTTATTGCATAATCTTTATCAAGAAAAATAGGATTGCTTGGACATCCAAAGGAAAATCCTGCAAAGCCGTTGTGTAAGCATAATTTTGCATTTGGTCTAGATGCTACCCATTCTTCAATACTTTTTCTTATTTCCATTTTTATTTTCCCTAAAACCTGCGCCCTTACGCGTACACATAACAAGTGTAACCAGCAAGCTTGGCCCGCTGTTGGCTACGAACCTTTGTTATGTGTAATTTTCTATTTCCAGTAAAGCATTTTTATAAAAAGAATTAAAGTCTTCTGCTTTATAGGAACCATATATTTTTTCAAAGTAATTAATACTTTTTAAATACTCATCTCTTGTAAAATCTTTTATTCTATTTGCACCTTGAACATTTAGTATAAAGGTTTCAAAATTCGAAGAAAAGTCTCTAAGATTTTCGGTTTTTATTTTTCTTAAGATTTCTTCGTTTTTATATAATTCTAACACTTTACTATCAAGTTCTCCATCTTCGAGAAGCAAAATAGAAATAAAATTTATTAAATCCTTATCTTCAAAAATTAATTTTTCATATTCCTTTGCTTTTGTGCTTTTTAGATAGTACAGTTCTTTTAGACACGCTGAAGTTAATATAGGATTTTTTTTGTAATATTCATTAATAAATGCTTCTTCCAAATATTTACAATTTTCTGTTTTTTGCATTTTTGCATAAGCTAAAATTGCACCCTGTTTTTTATAAAGATAATCAGAGTATAGGTATTCAGAAAACTTTTTGCAAAAACAAATTTCTTCTAATTTTGAATCTATATATTCAAAATCTTCATCTTTGATTTTTAATGTTACGTATATATCAGTTAGGAATTCTATAATATTTGGAAAAATAAATTCATTTTTATTATTTTGATCTATATCAATTAAATCATATAAATTAGATGGTATATTGAGAATTTCTTCCTTGGAAAAATATTTATAAAATTCTTCGCTATTATATGAATCATTCGAAAACAGTTTTATTAAATTCATTTTTATTTTCCCTAAACCCCGCGCCCCTACGCGTCTACATAACAAGGGGGTGTCGCGCTAAAACATTTCCTGCCTATTCTGCTGTAACCAAATCTTCCCTGTGCTTATCCAGATATTCATTTATAATATCTTCAATTTTTTCCGGGTAATCATAAAACTGGCTGTCAAGTTCATGGAATTCATTTTCAAAATCTTCTGTTGGCAACTCTCGTTTTGAAGCTAATTCATGATACTTTGAAACATCAATTTTTTGCTTTAATAATTCAAGTGATTTGTCTAGTAAGATTTTATTTTTCTTTAGGCCAAAAAATTCCAAGCCTTTCTGAATTTCAAAAACTTCATATCCAATGGAATTAAAGTAAAACTGGTCAAAGCCGCCGTTGTTAATTTCGCATTCGTATGTATAAACTAAATATGTATATTTTATTACAGCTGGCAATTTTTGCAGCCTTGCATCCATTTCTGCATCATAGGAATTTCCTACAATCCAGCAAACATAGTTATCGATTGTTGAATATAATTTTTCTGCAGGAATTTCTTGCGCAAGTTCTTTTGGAATGCCCTTATATTTTTTCCAATACTTTTCATTCACGGAATATTCATCCTTTTTTAGCGCTTCATATTTTTTCCAATTTCCTGTGTCTTTTCCAAAAATCATACAAGTTCCCCCTAGTAACATTAATAATACCCCTGTGCGGGCATCCGCATAAAAAAAAGTCCCGGCTAAAGAACCAGGACTGAATGTTTTGCCAAAGACTATTTTGTCAAAAGCTCGTATGCTTCCATGGAAGAAGACGCGTTCAGCAGGGCATCGCGCAAATCCTGCTTTTTAAGCTTTGCGCTAAAGAAAGACAGAGTCTGAAGGTAGTAGTTGTGCTGGTTGAATGAAGCTGCAATCATAAAGAGCAGACGGACAGGAATGTCGTCTATGCTCTGGTAGTCAATAATGTCTGTCTTAGAGATTCCAACAGACATTACAAGGTCTGTTACGCTGGAAAGCCTTACGTGGGGAATTGCAAGCCCCATGCCAATCGCAGTGGACATAAGTTCCTCGCGCTTAAAGACAGCTTCCTCTAGTTCCTTTGCGTCCTTTATCTGCGGTGCAGTTGCAAGGTTCTGCGAAAGCTCAAGAAGTGCGTCGTGCTTGGTCTGGTGGTTCATAAAGATGATGCGTTCTGGAGAAAGGATGTCCTTTACAAGAATCTTTATGTCTGCCGGGGCCGCCTTGGAAGAAGACAGGCGTTCGTTAACCCATTTTTCTATCTCGGCTTTCTTGAATCTCCAGACGGTTCCAATCTTTCCGCTGGGAATTTCGCCCCTCTGCGCCCAGTCATATACAGTGCGTTCACTTACGCGCAGGTACTTTGCAACTTCTTCTATTGTAAGGATTGAATCTTCCATGCCGAACCCCATATTTTTTTAGATAATCTTACGGTATTTTAACATTCTTTACGGTTTTTTGTCAAGTTTTCTACCGCATTATGATACTTATAATACGAAAGAAATAAGTTCGGACGATATACGCTTATGCAAAGGGTTTTGGAAATCAGTTTAGTGCGCAACGGGAAGACACAACGGTAGCAAGTGCGTAGCGTTGTGGGATGAAAATCCATTTGCGAGGTGCGGAACTGGCAGCGAAGCTTCAAGCCCCGAAGGGAGTCAGATTCCTATTACCTCGCATCATGGATTTTCAGCCAGATTTTTCTGGTAGTGGAGCACTAAACTGATTTCCATGTATATATATGGCATATATCCGATTGTTCACATAAACTTATTGCTATTCATTTCTCATTGCTAACCGCCAAAAAACATGCTATAATTCTCGCATGTACAATATAGTTGCAAACGTCCTCAGCGGAAAAGGGGCCGGAAAAAAATGCCTGGAAGAAGTCCGCTCTTATTTGAACGAAAAGGGACTGGAATTCCAAATAGACATAATTGACGGACGCGGGGCCGGAAAGCGCATAACACAGCGTCTTTGCGAAAAGGGCGCAAGCGTTGTCGTTGCCATTGGAGGCGACGGAACCTTCCACGAAGTCTTGAACGGCATGGATTTTTCCAAGGCAAGGCTGGGCTTTGTTCCTGCGGGAAGGGGAAACGACTTTGCCCGTGGAGCCGGATTCAGCTTTGACCCCAAAGAGGCAATAGATGCTATTGTACGTGCCAAGGAAAGCAACTTGGACTACATTCAGGTTGGAAAGCGCAGGTGCCTTAACGCATGCGGTACAGGCCTGGACGTAGAAGTACTCCGCCTTACAGACCAGAAAAACTACACCTACGTAGGCTCACTTTCCAAAACGCTCATGAATTTTAAGCCCTACAAAGTGCGTGTCGAAGCCTGCGGAAAAAAGACTGAATACGAATGTGTTACAGCCATCCTTTGCAACGGAACCCAGTACGGCGGCGGCATGAAGGTTTGTCCACCTGCCAAGATAGACGACGGCCTTCTTGACCTGATGATTCTGGAAAAGCCAAAAGTTCCAGCCCTCTTTGTAATGCCATCATTTGTCCGCGGCAAGCATATCGGAAAATACTACTGCACCCACGTTCCCTGCGAGACGGCCACAATCATAAACGAATCTTTCCCATATATTCAGATTGACGGCGAAATCTACGAAGGCAACAAGCTTGAAGGAAGGATTGTACGCGGAGGCCTAAAAACTTTCCTCCCCTAAAAACCTTCTTACCCTAACAAGACACCCCTAACAAAACACCACAAAAAGGAGGCGTTTTACATGAAAAGTTCCAAAAGAATAATTTTAGCAGTAATGGCATTTGCCGCTCTTACTCAGGCTGCATTTTCCATGGGCTCAAAGGATTCCTCAAAGCCAAAGCTAAAGGGCGTGCAGGTTTCCAAAGACGGCCAAATTTATCCCAAGGGAACAAGCTACATAACGCTCAACCTGTCAGGTGAAAATTCCTTTACCTTTAGTGCAATAAGCGACCCTGCCGCAAACGGAACTCCAGTCAAGGCAACAAGTGCAAATCCATCCGTGGCCCAGGTAACACAGAGTTCATCCAACCCCAGCCAATTCACAATAAAAGCCTTAAAGCAGGGCGGAACCTACGTAGAAGTAAAATGCGACTACTACAAATTCATTTTTAGCATAACCGTAAACGACACTTCTGCCGCAGGAATTGCCCAGGCCAAGAGTGAGCAGCAAAAAAAGGATGCTGAGCTTTTGGAAATTCAAAGAAGGGCAGAGGCCAACTCTAGGGCAAGCCAGCAAAGCCAAAGCGCAACAAGTTCATCTTCTGCAAGCCAAAGTGCCAGTCAGAGTGCAGGCCAGCGTGCCGGTTCCCAATCCGCTAGTTCACAGACATCAAGCTCGCAGACCGCATCTTCACAGTCATCATCTTCACAGCCGGCAGGTTCCCAATCCCCAAGCAACGACGGCTGGGACGACATCTGGGACTTCATCTTTGGCCCCCAAGGTCCAAGCGTAGAAATAAACAAGAGCGGCATGACCGTAGAAACAAGGATTGGAGTACCGGAAGGCTACGAGCGCGTAAGCGTAAAGGCAGGCTCCTACGAAGACTTCTACAGAAAGCTCCCCTTAAAACCAGACGGAAGCCCGGTCTACTATTACAACGGAAAGCTAAAAAGCCAAAGCTTCCACATTGCAGTCTACGACTTTCCACAGCTTAGCGAAGACATTCTCCAGTGTGCCGACGCCTGCATGAAAATGCGTGCCGAATACTACTATGCCCGCGGAGAATATTCCAAAATCGGTTTTGACAGCGAAGGCGGAGTCTACATGCCATTCAGCAAGTACGTGGACGGCTACAGGCTAACGGGCAGCGGATGGAAGGGAGGCTATGCCAAGGGTGCAACAAGGGAAATCTTTGACCAGTACCTGCGCATTGTCTATAGCTACGCAAGTACCCGCTCCATGGCCAAAGAAATAAAGCCAATCAGCATAAGCGACTTGCGCATAGGCGACGTCTTTGTGCAAAGCGGAAACCCGGGGCACGCAGTCTTTGTAACAGACATGGCGGTAAACAAAAAGACCGGAAAAAAAATCATGCTTCTTGGCCAGGGCTACATGCCAGCCCAGGACCTTCACGTTATAGAAAGCTTCGAATCCATCTCCCCCTGGTTCTTCGTAGAAGACAAAGAATTTAGCTATGCAGAATACATATTCCCCAAAGGCTGCCAGGGAAGATGGCAAGAAAGATAGGAAAGTCTATTCGAATGACTTGAGCATGGCCTCTATACCTTCGTCCCCCTTTTTGCTGGTGGCGATTATACAAACCATGTATTTTCCAAGCCTGTAGCAGTAGTAAACCTGGGTGATGCTGGACATGGGCGTTGAAACCTTAGTCTTTAGCGCCGTAAATTTCTTCCCCGCAATTTCTTTTGTTGAAATTTCATCCACCTCGTACTTGAGTGAATCTACAGCTTCAAGTTCACGCTTGAGCCTCTTTGCATACAGGTTTGCAGAAATTCCAAGGAATGTTTTTTCCGTAATGAGGCAAACCGTATCAGAAGTTGCCGGGTTGTTGGTAAGAATGTGGTAGACGGTCGTGAGCTTTGAAAGTTCCGCATATTTTTTTTGATTGTCATTAAGGAATTCCTTGCCAAGGTTCATGATTTCGGCAATTTCTTCATCACCGTATTTTTCCCAGCCCTGGGGCAGCTCGTATTTTATACCTATAAAATCATTGGTGTATACGTTTCCGTTCCATTCGCCGGTGGAAAACTCTGCGGCGGCATTCCCGGTTGATTTTTCCACACTGGCTTCTTCATTCTCATCCGCAGGTGCATTTCCTTCCGCTACAGCTTCTTCATTCAGGCTTGCATCCGTATCTGCTCCTGCTTCCACGCCTGCAGCCGTTTTGTCATCCAAGATTTCCCCTGCATCCTGTGCGGTGGCAAAAAAACACGCAAATATAAATGCAGCAAAAACAAAAAGACTTTTTTTCATGTAATCTCCTTTCGCACAATTATATCTTCAACCCTAAAAAAATCAAGTATGAGTCTGGCCTGTTTATTCGCTTTTCTATTTTACATTTTTCTGCTATAATATTGCTATGTCAGATTTACCGTTTGATTTACAGAGCTACAAGTATGTCTACGAAAGGAATCCCTCGGCTTTTTGCATAGTAAAGGCAGCCGTTCCTCCGGACTATACAGGTGAGGGCGACTTTACCTTCGTTTGGGCAAATGCCGCCTTTGGAACTGCCAGTGGCCAGAATGCGCCATCTCTTGAGGAAATGTCACTTTTGCAATCTACCATCCCCTTTGCTAAGGATCTTGTTTGCGAGTGCCGCAACGTGCTTAGGCTTGGACAGTCCAGGACTTTTTTGCTTCACGGTAAAGAGCAGGGCTTGCGCTTTAGCGGACAGGGCTTTTCGGTGGCAAAGGGCTTCGTAGCAGTTTCCCTTGCACCCCTTGCAGGCGGTAATGAGCCTGATCTGGTCAAGAAAAATGAACTCAGGGACGAGATCCTCCGCCAGGCCTGCCTTGAGGCTAATGAATTCATTGCGGTAATAGACTTCGCGACAAAATTAGTCACCCTGGAATACGGCTCCTGGTATGGAATCCCAACTCCGGAAAGCGAAAGGGTTTCCACCCGCGAAAAAATCCTTGCCAATATTTCCAAAATGTATGTAAACGACGGCGAAAAGCGCAAGGACTTCAAGAGCACTTTTTTTATAGAAGACTTGGAGGAAAGGCTGGACAGGGAAGGCACCGTCTACATGGTCTTTGACTTTGCGGGCGACAAGTCAGGCCCCGTCAGAAAGCAGTTCAGGATTACATGGCTTGACCGGGCGGAACGAAAGGCACTTTTTATAAAGACCGATATTTCAAAGAGCTATCAGCTTGAGCAGAAGCTTGTGGAAGACGACATGCTCCTTAAAAGGACAGCATTGGGCAACGTTGACTTTATTGCCCTGCTTGACCCAAAGACTGAAAACGTAACCCTAAAAGTCGGAGATTGGATTGCGGGGCAGTATACCGAAGCTGATGAAAAAAAAATAGTCTCCTATCCAGAATTCCTAAAGTCAGGGGCGGAACTAGTAGTGGACGAAGTGGAGCGCAACAGGTTCTACGACATGTTTTCCATCATAAGCATAAAAAGGCAGTTGATGACAGAAAGCGAAATCCTCCAGTTCTTTAACCTTTATTCCTCCAAGGGAAGTGACGACATAAGGAAGAAGCAGATACGCTTTGTCTGGCTGGACGAAAAAAAGCAGAAGATTCTCGTTTCTCAGACTGACGTGACCAAAAGCATTCTGGAGGAAAAAAAGCGAAACGAGCAGCTAAAGGAAGCTCTTGAGGCTGCAAAGCAGGCAAGCCGCGTAAAGAGCGAATTCTTTTCAAAGATGTCCCACGACATACGCACGCCGATGAATGCGGTAATAGGCTTTTCCACCCTGCTTTTAAAAAATGCGGACAATCCGGACTATGTACGCGACAGGGCCATGAAGATACTTGCCTCCGGGAACCACCTGCTGGACCTTATAAACGACGTGCTTGACATGTCCAAGATAGAAGCCGGCAGCATGATTCTGAACGTTAGGGAATTTAAGCTTGCGGGAACTGTTTCCATCATAGACAGCATAATGCGCACTGAAATGGAAAAAAAGAAGCAGAATTTCAACATATACGTGAGCGACGTAAAGCACGAAAAATTCGTTGCGGATGAAAACCGCCTTGAGCAGGTTCTGATAAACCTTATCTCCAACGCGCAGAAATATACGGACGAGGGCGGAAAAATAACCCTCAGGATAAAGGGCTTGCCCACAAAGTCTGCCCTTTACGAGAACATTTCATTTGAAGTGGAAGACAACGGGCGGGGTATGTCCAAGTCCTACATGGAAAAGATTTTCACTCCTTTTAGCAGGGAAGTTCTTTCCGGCTACGAGGACGTAAAGGGAACTGGGCTTGGCCTTGCAATCACGCGGAACCTGGTGGATATTATGGGCGGAACCATAAACGTGGACAGCAAGATAGGCAAGGGCACAAAGTTCACCGTAATACTGCCGCTAAAAATCGTCAAGGATGAAAGCGGTACGGAATTCTGGGGAGACCACAACTTTAAGCGGATGCTGGTGGTTGATGACGAGAGGGAAGTCCTGGAAAACATTGCGGACGAGATGAAGGACACTGGCGTTTCCATACAGTGCGTGAACCGAGGGGAAAAGGCAATCGAAAAGCTTTGCGTTGCGCATGAGGCAGGTTTTGGATTTGACATGGTACTCCTTGACCTTCTTATGCCGGACATAGACGGACTTGAAACTGCCCGCCGTATAAGGGCTGCCCTTCCGCCCGGGATTCTAATCTTCCTCTTTACCTCATACGACTTTTCCCAGATAGAAAAGGATGCAAGGGCTGCCGGAGTGGACGGTTTTATTCCCAAGCCCTTCTTTATGACGGCGCTAAAAGCTGCAATCACAAAGATAGAAGAAGAAAGGAATGCAAAGGAGCCTTCCAGGGACAAGGATGCAAAGGATGAACAAAAGGAAGAAAGCGTTCTTTCTGGTCTTAACTTCCTTGCTGCGGAGGACAACAAGATTAATTCCGAACTGCTGGCGGAAATACTCAGCGTGAACGGTGCAAAGGTAAAGATAACGGAGAATGGCAAGGAACTTGTGGAAGCGTTCAGGTCTGCCGCTCCTGGCAGCTATGACATGATTCTTACGGACATACAGATGCCTGTAATGAACGGCTATGATGCTGCACGCGCAATCCGCAACCTGAATGACGACGTTTCCATCAGCATGGAAAAGCGCAAGGAAGCAAAGGACATTCCGATTGTCGCAATGACGGCCAACGCCTTTAACGAAGACGTTCAGAATGCCCTGCGTGCTGGCATGAACGCCCACACCGCAAAGCCCCTTAGCATAGAAAACTTTAAGAAGATAACAAAGAAGCTTCTAAAAAAGCACTAATCGGTTGGGAACCCCTCCGAACCACGGTTGGTGAGCCCGTCGAACCACCGAGCCCAGTCGAAGGGGCGCTTGCAAAGAAATGTTGCTTCAACAATCCCAGCACCCCCGCTCCCTGAGCCCAGTCGAAGGGGCGTGTTTGCAAAGAGATGTTGCTTCAACAAGCCTGTCGAACCACTACGTCTACTGTTCAAATGCACCGAATGCGCACATCTGGGAACATACTCCGCAGCCCACGCACTGGGTTGAATCAATAACAGCCTTTTTGTTCTTAAAGCTGATTGAAGGGCAGCCAATCTGCATGCAGGACTTGCAGCCCCGGCATTTTTCCTCGTTCACCTTTAGCGGCGGGTTGTGCTTTACATACTTTAAGAGGGCACATGGCCTTCTGCTTATGATTACGGACGGCTCCTTTACAGAAAGCTCTTCTTTTACGGCAGCTTCCGTTTCCTTAAGGTTGTAGGGGTCACAGACGCGTACACGCTTTATTCCCATTGCCTTGCAAAGTGCCTCAAGGTCTATCTTTCCAGCCGGGTCTCCGCGAAGGTTAAATCCTGTGGTTGGGTTCTGCTGGTGGCCAGTCATTCCTGTAATAGAATTGTCCAGAATGATTACGGTTGAATTGCTCTGGTTGTATGCAATGTTTGCAAGACCGGTCATTCCTGAGTGCATGAATGTGCTGTCTCCAATAACCGCTACAGTCTTTCCTTCCGTTTCACCGCCAGTCGCCTTGTTGAATCCGTGGATTGAGCTTACGGATGCCCCCATGCATTCAGTTGCGTCCATTGCGCTTAGTGGAGGCATTGCGCCAAGTGTATAGCAGCCAATGTCTCCCATTACCGTGCACTTCTGCTTGTGCAGTGTGTAGAAAAGTCCCCTGTGCGGACATCCAGAACACATTACAGGAGGCCTTACAGGAAGACCGTCTATCTTTGAGCAGCCAGTCTTTGCTTCCTTTCCAAATTCCTTGCCAAGAAGCGATGCAACCATTCCCTGTGAAAATTCATCGGTAACAGGGAATATGTTCTTTCCTTCTGCCTTAAGGCCCATTGCCTTTACAAGTGTTTCTATAATCGGGTCAAGCTCTTCAAGGACAACCACGCGCTCAACCTTGCCTGCAAAGTCCTTAATCAGCTTTTGTGGAAGTGGCCAGACCATGCCAAGCTTTAGGATGGAAACGCTATCTCCAAAAACTTCCTTGGCGTACTGGTAGCAGGTGCTGTCGCAGATTATGCCAAGCTTTTTTCCTTCCGGGGCAGAGGAGTATTCAACCTTGTTCAGGTCGCTTGTCTCTGCAAACTCGGAAAGCTTTTTTGTGCGCTCTTCTACAAAGGGGTGGCGGCGCTTTGCGTTTGCGGGTGCCATTACGTATTTTGAAGCATCCTTCTGGTAGGGCTTAACAGGTGGTTCAACCCGCTCGGAAGTTTCAACAATGCTCTGTGAATGGCTTACGCGGGTGCACATCTTTAGAAGAACCGGCGTGTCAAATTTTTCTGAAATCTCGTAGGCCTTTTTGGTAAAGTAAAGGGCTTCCGCAGAGTCGCTCGGCTCAAGCATTGGAATCTTTGCCGCAATGGCATAGTGGCGGCTGTCCTGCTCGTTCTGGGAAGAATGCATTCCCGCATCGTCTGCAACGTTTATAATCATTCCTGCATTTACGCCTGTGTAGGAAATGGTGAACATTGGGTCTGCCGCAACGTTAAGGCCAACGTGCTTCATTGCACAGAAACTTCTCTTTCCGGCAAGGCATGCACCAAAGGCAGCTTCCAGGGCAACCTTTTCGTTTGGAGCCCATTCGCAATATATCTCCTTGAATTTGGCAGCTTCTTCCGTAACCTCCGTGCTCGGTGTTCCCGGGTAAGAGCTTGCGACTGCACATCCTGCCTCGTACAAGCCGCGGGCCAAAGCCTTATTTCCTAACATAAGTTCTTTCATTGTAAAACATCCTTACAAGTAAAATCTAAAACGTTCCATATTATACAACTATTTGCTCTTTTTTTTCAATGGACGAAACAGCACCTCGGAAATCGTTTTTTTGTTCCGCTTGCTTTGCATAGGAAAATAAAGAATAAAAAACACAACTCTTTCTTGCCAAGCAGTATCAAGCCATGGATGGCGGGGAGAGATTTTTTTTGTCGTACGCCGCCGTGGAGCCCCTTTAGTTGCCGCGCAAGCGGCAATGAGCGTTAGCGAAGGGCGGAAGGGCGGTGACGAAAGGCCTGTGCGGTCGAGTTAGCCAAAGAATAAAGTGGTAGAGCCGGCAAAGGTACCGTCCAAAAAAAGAACTTGGTCTATTTCCAAACCCTGCAAATTATGCTATGCTAACACCATGGACAAAAATACAATTCCCCTAAGAAAAGACGTCCCCGCAGAATACAAGTGGGACTTGACACAGATTTATAAAAGCGAAGAAGAATGGGAGAAAGACCTTGCTTCTGTAGAAAAGGCAACACAAAAGCTTGTTTCCTTTAAGGGCACTCTTTCTTCCTCCAAAGAGAATTTTTTGGAAGCCCTAAAGGCAGACCAGGCATTGGACATGCTCTTGGAAAACGTCTACCACTGGGCAAGCCTCCAGAACGAAGCAGACCAGAGCGACAGCAAAAACCAGGAGAGGGTAAACCGTGCATCCATGGCCTATTCAAAGGCTGCGGCAGAAATAAGTTTTTACGTACCGGAAATTCTTTCCATAGAAGATTCAAAAATAAACGCATGGATAGAAGAAAAGGAATTTGAACCCTTCCGCATCTACATAAAGAAAATGCTAAGGCAGAAGCCCCACACTCTAAGCGAAAAGGAAGAGCGCATCATGGCCCTTCAAAGCGAGTCAGGCCAGACCGCAAGCAATACCTTCTCCCTTTTGAACGACGTAGACCTGGACTTTGGCAAAGTGACTGTCTGCGGAACCGATATGCCTCTTACCCACAGCACTTGGACAACATTCATGGAAAGCCAGGAGAGGGGTGTAAGAAAAGAAGCCTACAACAAATTCTACGGACAGTTTTCTTCCCACGCAAACACACTTGCATCCCTTTATGCAGGCTCTGTAAACAACGATGTCTTCCATGCCCGCGCAAGGGGATACGCTTCATCATTGGAGGCAGCACTCTATTCAAACAAGGTGCCGGTAAGCGTCTACAAAAATCTTATCGAGACCGTCCACAAAAACTTAGGTCCTCTCCACCGCTTCTATTCACTCCGAAAGAGGGTGCTTGGTCTTGAAGAGCTCCGCCACTACGATGTTTATGTGCCCCTCGTAAAGTCCGTAAAGAAAATTACAACTTACGAGCAGGCAGTAGAAATAATCCGCCAAGCCCTTGCTCCACTTGGAAAGGAATACACGGACACTCTTTGCTCTGGCCTTTTGGGCGGCTGGGCAGACCGCTTCGAAAACAAGGGAAAGCATTCCGGGGCATTTTCTTCCGGCTGCTACAAGGGCTACCCCTACATCCTGCTTAACTACAAGGACGACTCCATCCGCGACGTTTACACAATGGCTCACGAGGGCGGACATTCAATGCACTCCTGGTACAGCGTGCACAATAACCCATTCATGAGCTACGAGTACACAATCTTTGAGGCGGAAACCGCCAGCACCTTTAACGAAGAGCTTGTCTTTGAATACATGTTCAAGAACGCAAAAGACGAGGAGATGAAAAAGTACCTTCTTAGCATGAGGGCAAACGACATTCTTGCAACACTCCACCGCCAGACCATGTTTGCGGAATACGAGCTTATGGCACACGAGGCAGTGGAAAGGGGAGAGCCTCTTACAACGGACTTCCTGCGCAAAACCTACCGCTCGCTTCTTGAACTCTACTTTGGACCCGAGATGCACTTTGAAGAAACCAGCGACCTTGAGGGCCTTCGCATTCCGCACTTCTACAATGCATTCTATGTCTACAAGTACGCGACCGGAATTTCTGCAAGCCTTGCACTTGCAAAGCGGGTTACCACAGGCGGCGAAAAGGAGAGGGAAGACTACTTTAAGTTCCTTAAGAGCGGCGGTTCCCGTTACCCAATCGAAAGCCTTAGGGTTGCAGGCGTTGACATGGAAAGCACTCAGCCGGTTCAGGCAGCGCTCGACACTTTTGCAGATATAGTTGGCCAGCTGGAAAATCTTTTGTAGTTTTTCTTTCTGGACGGCATTCCTTCTTTAACTGTACCCGGCCTGTCTGCCGGGTAGCTTCATTCAAGATCCCCGCTCTCTGGGGTTCCGCCTTTCGGCTCCATTGCCTTTGGCAACGCTTCGCGCCCCTACGATCGGGCGTAGGTTTGTTGGCAAGATCACCTCTTAAGAGTCAATTTTCTTTGTGTACATAAGTCTTGTGGCATTCAGTACTGCAAGCATTGTAACACCCACGTCCCCAAAGACAGCGGTCCACATGTTTGCAATTCCAAGAACTGCAAGAACAATTATTGCTGCCTTTATTCCAAGCGAACCGAATATGTTTTGCCAAACAATACCCATAGTCCTCTTACTGTGGCTTATTGCAACTGCACTTTTGCTTGGCTTGTCATCCATAAGCACAACATCAGCGGCCTCTATTGCGGCATCACTTCCCATTGCACCCATGGCAATTCCAACATCCGCGCGTGTAAGGACAGGGGCGTCATTTATTCCGTCTCCAACAAACAAAAGCACACCGTCGTTTTTAAGAAGCTCTTCCACCTTGCAAACCTTGTCCTGGGGAAGAAGCTCCGCATAATATTTGTCTATGCCTGTTTTTGCTGCAAGGCTGGCGGCAACCTTTTCTGAATCCCCTGTAAGCATTACAGTAGTTTTTACCCCGGCCTTACGCAGCATGGAAACAGTCTTTTTGGCATCGTCCTTTTCCGCATCGCTTATAATTATGTGGCCGCAGTATATTCCGTCCTTTGCCACGTGAACCATAGTTCCTTCACCGCATCCTTCCTTTTTGCAAGGAACAAGGCCTTGAACTTTTTCCTTTTGCATAAGGGCACTGTTGCCAACAAGAACCTTGCTACCTTCTATGGTGCATTTTATTCCGTGGCCTGTAATCTCCTGGGTGTCGTTTACGGTTATTGTTTTGCAAAGGGGGCAGCTGTGGGCATTCCTTAGCGAACGTGATATTGGGTGGTTGGAGTAGTATTCCGTGTGGGTTGCAATTGCAAGAAGTTCCTCCGCATTCATTTTGCTTTCGTCTGCCGGGTGGATTGCGCTTACTTCAAATGTTCCCTTGGTAAGGGTTCCTGTCTTGTCAAAAACAACAGTCTTTGCCTTGGATAGCTGCTCAAGATAGTTTGCACCCTTTATAAGAATGCCGCTTTTTCCGGCCCTGCCTATTCCCGCAAAGAATGTGAGCGGAACAGATATTACAAGTGCGCATGGGCAAGACACAACCAAAAGCTCCAAGGCTCTGTAAACCCAAAGCTTCCATATTGCAGAAGAATTTATTCCTGTTATAAAGAAGCTTACCAGTGGTGGCACTATTGCAACAAGAAGGGCAAGCGCGCATACAAAGGGGGTGTAGACTTTTGCAATACGGCTTACAAACTTTTGCGTGTGACTCTTTTTTTTCTGTGCATCCTTTACCATTTGTATTATTCGGGAAGCAGAGCTTTCTCCAAGAAGCTTTGTAACTTCCACCTGAACCTGTCCGCTTGTGCTTATAAAGCCGGAGAGTATGTCGTCTCCCTGCAAGAGCTCTCTTGGAACAGATTCTCCGGTAAGGGCTGATGTGTCTGCCAAGGTTGTACCCTGAACAATCTTTCCGTCAAGAGGAACCCTTTCTCCCGGACGGACAATTATTGTTTCTCCTATGCGGACATCTGCTGCGTCAACAGTTTCTTCTTTTCCGCCACGGATAACACATGCCTTGTCTGCCCTTATGCTAACAAGCTTTGTTATTGAATGTTTTGCAGAGTCAACCGCCTTGTCTTCAAGAAATTCTCCAAGTCCAAAAAGAAGCATTACTGCAACCGCTTCTGAATATTCACCAAGGATTATTGCTCCAATCGTGGAAACACCCATGAGGGTTTCTTCCGTAAAGAAATTTCCCTTTGCTATGTTTCTGATCATTCCGTGAAGCACTTCCTTTCCGCATTTAAGGTAGGCCAGGGCATAGAGGGCAAGATATACCGCTCTTATTCCAAGGAAAATCTTTTCGTTTCCCTTTGCAATAGGTCCGTTAAAAGAAAAGAAAGGCAGTTTTTCCAAGAGTAGGGCTGCAATAAAGATAATTGCTACAAGGATTATTTTTTTTAGGGAACCTTCCTCTTCTTCTTCTTCATCGTCATCATCTTCTTCCCCATGCTCGTGGTGGTGATGGTGGTGTTCATCTTCTTCATCGTCATCGTCTTCTTCGCAGTGGCAGTGGTGGCAGGAATGCTTTTCGTGGCTGCTGCACTTTTCTCCAGCCTTTTCTTCTGCCAATTCTTTTGCCTCTTCAATATTTTCTGCGTCAGTTTTTAAAGCCATCTTTTACTCCTTGCCGTTTTTTTCCAGTGTGTGTTCCATTCCTATGCTGAGGATTTTTTCTACATGGTCGTCATCCAGTGAATACAGGATAGATTTTCCTTCGCGCCTGTTTTTTATTAGCCCGTTCAGCTTAAGAACCCTAAGCTGCTGGCTTACCGCCGGCTGGGTTATGGCAAGTGCGTCTACAAGCTCTCCCACGTTTTTTTCGCCGGATGTTAGCGCAAAAAGAATTTTTATCCTTGTGGAATCACCGAATATTTTAAAAAGGTCTGCAAGCTGAAAGAGCGTTTTTTCGCTATAGGATTTCTTTTCCTTTTTGACAGCTGCCATGGCATCCTCCTTGAATATTGCAATTCTTAATTATATGAATATATTAGTATATGATTATATGTTTGTCAAGAGTCTTTTTACAGAATCTACGCTCCTAAATGGTGGTGGGCGCAGGCCTGACATCCGAATTTGAGCGTATGTTATGTGATTATACATTTTTTAGACATTTCATCAAAAAAATCTTCCATGGCAAAATAGAAATTTATCTTATTTACTCCAAGTTTGATTTCTTTATCAATTGAAAATATATAAGAAGTTCCATCTATACATTCACGTTTTCTACATTTAATATCTTCCCACTGGAATTGCTTATTAGTTTTCAAATATCCGTAGCATTCCACATGAGCGTCATCAGAAAAAATCTTTTTCATTCTGAATTTCTTCTAAAATCTTCTCCAGAGTAAACGAATGATTTGTATAACATAAAATAAATAAATGGTGCTGAAGAAAATTAAAACTGACATTCCTATTGCGTTTGAAATTGAATGAATGACTTTTCCATCGCGGTATTCGCTTGATTCTGCTGATGGCATTAAAGCTATGATAAATGAAACAATTGGAATTGCGATGAAAAAGCCTCTTTTTCCTGCATCATGCATTCGGCGGACTCCGGCACTAACAATTGCAGGCATTATAATAAGTGAAAATATACAAAAAATACTCTGTAAAAGACGATAGGCGGAAAACATGTATTTTGTAAGCATAATATTTGAAAAAACAAAAAGAAGAATTAGTATCACATAACAGAATAAAATGAAGTACCAATATTCAGATCTGCTTGCACAACCTTTAAATGAAAACGATTTTTTGAAGCAGTTTTTTATGACCTGAAAAAATCCAGTAGTTTTTACAGCAGCAGGATTCTCATTCTGTGGGGCAGGTACAGCTTGGACTTCTGGTTCAACAGATTGATTTTTTACTTCTTGGTTTAATACCTGCGTTCCTTTTATAAAACCTGTAAGAACAAGCAATCCAGCAACGAAACCCAATACTTCAAAAATCAGATCCAAAAGCGGAATTTGATTGTAATTAAAAATAACGAATTTAATATACTGAAAAATAGAATAAAACCCGCCTAAGGGGAAACGGAGTAGAAATTTGCCTAAGGATTCCTCAACTGCCAAATGAAACAGCCTTACTGTATCTGGGTAATAAACCGGAATCAAACCCCAGCAAAACCTGGCAATAGGCCAGTACAAAGCATTTGTTACATAAAAAGCAAAAATCCCGACCCATAAGGCTCGAATTTTGGAGAAACCTACAGAAGGCTTTGTACGGAAAAAAAATATAAGAAAAATTCCTGGAAAGATTGAAAATATCAATTGAAGAATAACTCCAATGATTTTTTGAAATTTATCAGCGGCAATTTTTTCCGCCCAATCTCCAGTCGCAGAATATGCATTAAGATAGTCAAAATAAAATTTGATTCCAATTATATTCAACAAAAGTGCAAGCAAAGTTCCTGCAAAGAATAAAAATGCTGTGTACAAAACTTTTTTGTTTTTCATTTTTTTACTCTGCCGAATCTAGCCCATGTGAATTGCACTGGTCAAGCATTTGCCAAAGCTCAACGCAGCTGTTCTCTGCGCAAAAATCTTCTATTAATTTGTTAAGTTCATCGGAGATAAGTTTTTTCTGGGTAGGCTTAAAGATGTTCCTTAAAAAGCTTGGTGTCTTTGACTTCTTTTCCCTTTCGTCGCGGATTTCCTGAAAGATGTTGGACTGAACCTGCTCCTGGATAAGCTCAAGCGCATCGGAACTGTCCTCGTTCTTTAGCGTAAGGTAAACCGATGCGAGTGGCAAAAAATCAAAGTCCGTCTTTTTTACTGCGGAAAAGCGGGGGCCGTATTTGTACATGATTCCGTCGTACCTTGCTCCAATCTTTCGCCAGATTGCATCTACGGTAAAACTGTCGTACTTGATTATGAGCTGGTTGTTCAGGTTTTCAAATTTTTTGTTGCCGCTAAAATACTTTGTCCCGCTTTTCACTTTTTCCTCCATTCACTTCTGTTAGAAGAGTCCGCTGATTGTTCCTTCGTCGTCCACGTCTATGTTAAGGGCGGCTGGCAGCTTTGGAAGACCAGGCATGTCCACTATGTCTCCCGCAAACACAACTACGAATCCTGCTCCGCTGTATAGCTGGGCATCGCGTACCGGGAATGCATATCCTTCTGGTGCACCTGTAAGGGCTTTGTCGTGGCTTATTGAATTCTGCGTCTTTGCCATGCAGATAGGAAGGTTTCCGTAGCCCTCCGCCTGGAAGCGGGTAAGCTTTTTCTTAGCCTTGTCGTCAAATTCAACGGAAGAGGCATGGTAAATCTCTTTTGCAAGAACCTGAACCTTTTCTATTAACGGAAGGTTGTCTGAATAAAGCAGCTTGAATTCATTTTTCTTTTCCGTAATTCCAACAATTTTTTCTGCAAGCTCCGTGGCGCCTTCTCCGCCTTTTGCCCATCCTTCGCAGAGGATTGCATCCGTTTTTTCTGCGGCACAGAGTTTTTTTACAAGTTCAATTTCTGCGTCTGTGTCCGAGATGAATTTGTTGATTGCAACAACAACCCCCACGCCAAATTTTTTTACGTTCTGAATGTGAGCCTTTAGGTTTGCAAAGCCCTTTTCAAGAGCCTCAAGGTTTTCTTCACCAAGGTCTTTCTTTGCAACGCCGCCGTGCATCTTCAGTGCCCTTATTGTTGCTACAATAACAGCTGCGTCTGGTGCAAGACCGTTCTTGCGGCACTTTATGTCAAAGAATTTTTCTGCTCCCAAGTCAGCGGCAAAACCTGCTTCTGTTACAACATAGTCGCCTGTTGCAAGTGCGCACAAAGTTGCGTTTATTGAGTTGCATCCGTGGGCAATGTTTGCAAAGGGGCCTCCGTGTATAAAGGCTGGTGTCTTTTCCAAAGTCTGCACAAGGTTTGGTCTTATTGCGTCTTTCAGTAGTGCGGCAATTGCTCCCGTGCAGTTAAGCTGTCCAAAGGTGACGCTTTCTTTTGTGTATGTTTCACCGATTGTGATTGCGCTAATCCTTTTCTTTAGCTCGCTGATTGTGCGGCTAAGGCAAACGCATGCCATTATCTCGCTTGCTACGGAAATCTGGAAGTGGCTTTCGCGGGGAACACCGTCTATCCTGCTTCCAAGCCCAAGAATTACGTTGCGCAAGGCACGGTCGTTCAGGTCTACGCAGCGTTTCCAAGAAATTGTTCTGGGGTCAATGCCAAGGTCGTTTCCCTGCTGAATGTGGTTGTCTATGAGTGCTGCCATCAGGTTGTTTGCGGCAGTGATTGCGTGGATGTCGCCTGTAAAGTGCAGGTTTATGTCTTCCATAGGAACAACCTGGGCATAACCTCCGCCACAGGCACCTCCCTTTATTCCAAAGCAGGGACCCAGTGAAGGCTCTCGCAGGGCAATAACGCTCTTCTTTCCGATTTTGCGGAGCGCATCACCAAGTGCAATAGTTACGGTGGACTTTCCTTCTCCTGCGGCAGTCGGAGTCATGGCTGTAACAAGGACAAGTTTTCCCCTTGTAGCAGGGTTTGCAGCCTTTTTCTGAAGCTCCGTTAGTTTTGCAAAGGAAATCTTTGCCTTGTACTTTCCGTAAAAGTCAAGGTCGCTTTCTGTTACGCCAATCTTGGAAGCAACAGCCTCTATGTTTTCCATTATGTTCTTCTGGGCAATCTCAATGTCAGTCATCGCTTTTTAACCCCTTTCGTAAAAGATTAAGCTCATCATCCGTAAGCTCGCGGTATTCTCCGCTTTTCAAATTCTTGTCAAGCTCAAGCTCGTTCATTTTTATTCTTTTTAAATACACGACCTCGTTTCCCAAAGCCGCAAAAAGTCTTTTTACTTCGTGGAACTTTCCTTCAAAAACGGTAAGGGTGCAGACTTCTTTGCAATCCACCTTTAGAGAGCCGTCTTCATTCTGGCCACGCTCATCCGTAAAGCCGCCGTTTCTCCATTCAAGTATGGCAGGAAGGCAGTCAGCTTCTCCGTCTTTTCCTTCTGCCGCAATGTGAACTCCTTTGGAAAGCTTTTCCTTGTAGGAATCTTTTGTGGCAGAATCAACTGCATCCCTAAGGTAAACAAGGTAGGTCTTTGGAATGCCTGACTTTGGGGATGTAATCTTGTGGTTCAACATTCCGTCCGTGGTAAGAATTAAAAGGCCTTCCGTGTCTGCGTCCAAGCGTCCAATGGAACTTAGCTCGCCACGCTCAAACCTGCGCGCTGCCTCGTCCTCCAGAAAGGAAAAAACAGTAAGGTGCATTCCGCTCCTTGCAGAGCAGACTGAACCCGCGCTTTTGTTCATCATGATGTAGAGCTCTTTTTTTATCTCCAGCGGAATTCCGTCCACGCTTATAACGTCGGTCAAAGTGTTCACACGTGTCTTTCCGTCCGTAACGACATTGCCGTTAACCGAGACGCACATCTTGTGGAGCATGCCTTTTACACGGCTTCTTGTGCCAAAACCGTTGTTGCTGAGAACCTTGTCCAAGCGCGAAATTTCTTCTTTAGCCATTGCCTCATTCTAGCAGAAACGCCAATTATTTACAATCAGTAGTTTTTAATCTTCCTTTATACAGGGACAACGCAAGGCTCATTGTAATAAGGAATCAGTGAGTCGTGCGTCAAAAGACACATATTTTCTGTTTTTGCCTGACAAATCAACATTCTGTCAAATGGATCCTTGTGGGGGCGGGGAGCATTTTCTGAATAAGAAAGCGTTTTCAATGTGATTGCATGCTCCGATTTTATTGGGAGACAGCTAATATTTGCCTGATTGCATAAATAATACAAGTCCTCGCCTGAGATTGTAAATGCTTCTGGATGAGCAGAATGTTTTATCTGAGTTTCCCAAATATTTACAGGACTATAAAAAAAGTCATGTTTTGGATTCTGCAAATATTCAAGTGCTTTTTGAGAAAGCTTTTTCTGAGCAACGTGAAGCCAAATCAAAATATGAGTGTCCAGCAAAATTTTCATAAATTATTATCCGTTTCTTCAAGAACTTTATCAAAACTTTCTGCAACTTCATCATCATAGGCATTTATATCATCGGGAATCTTATATTTGCCTTCCCCAAGCCCCATGATTATACCTTTTTGCTTTTTCTGCTGGTCAAGCACTGTAATTTTATATTGCAAAAGTTGTACATAGCGAGAAACTTCTTCCAAGTATTCTTCTGGAAGAGACTTTAATTGCTGTTCTAAAACTGCATAAGACATAATCCGCACCTCCGCTAATAGGGCTGTTAGGAATATAATACCACGCCTTGCTAAAAAAATCCATATTCGCTTGCTTTTGCCGCAAAAACAAACCTACGCGGGATTGGAGGGGGCGCGAAGCGCGTACCCGCAAGGGTACCGGCCGTGAGGGCAAGCCCCGGAAAGCCCGTGGCGCATTGGCCTGTCTGCTCGTTTTTAGCCAAGGAACAAATTGGTAGAGCAATAAGGACTGCGTCCTAAGGACTGCGTCCTAAAGACTTCTGTACAAAAAACTATAATTAAAAAAGTAGGGTTCAAAAATTTTGTTGTAAAAATCGCGGCAATTCGCTATAATCCATAGCACTATGGCTTTTTATGATTCCTTTGACGTGGCTGTTGTAGGCGGAGGCCACGCCGGTATAGAAGCTTCACTTGCGGCAGCGAGGATGGGGCTAAAAACTCTTTTGATTACCCAGACAGTTGACTCAATCGGGCGCATGAGCTGCAACCCTTCGATTGGCGGCATTGCAAAAGGCAACATCGTCCGCGAGATAGACGCATTGGGTGGCGAAATGGGCAAGCTGATTGACCGCTCAATGATTCAGTTCCGCATGCTGAACAAAAGCCGTGGTCCCGCAGTTCAGGCACCAAGAAGCCAGGCAGATAAAATAACCTATTCCATTTTGGCACGTCGCACACTGGAAACAACGCCCAACCTCTGCACCCTAATGGACACCGCCGTTGACGTTCTTACCGTTGCCTCTTCCACACCGCTTCCCGAGGGCAGCGACAGTTCAAGCGAATACGGATCAATTCCCGGCGAAAAGAGGGGAAGCCCTTCCTACGAATATGCAACGGACGCTGCAAAAAGCGGAATGCGGCAAAAAGTAATAGGCATTGTTACGGAAAGGGGAAGGGTAATTCCTGTCCGCTCCATCGTCCTTACCACAGGAACTTTTTTGGGAGGCAGAATTTTTATTGGTGAATTTGACGCACCCTGCGGAAGACTGGGGGAAGCCGCTGCCTTTGGACTTACAGAAAGCCTTAACCGCTTGGGCTTTACAACAGGCCGCCTAAAGACCGGAACACCGCCGCGCATTTTACGCCACACGGTTGACTTTTCCAAGTTTGAACTCCAGGAAGGTGATGCGGAAGTTATACCCTTTAGCTTTGATGACGAAAGCGTTGACCGCCCAATGGTTCCCTGCCACCTTGTCTACACCAACGAAGAAACACATAAAATCATCCGCGAAAACATTGGCCGTTCCCCGCTTTATTCGGGAAAGATTCACGGTGTTGGTCCTCGCTACTGTCCTTCCATAGAAGACAAGGTTATGCGCTTTGCAGACCGTGAGCGCCACCAGCTTTTTGTTGAACCGGAAGGAATAGAAACAGACGAGATTTACCTTAACGGATTAAGCTCCAGTTTGCCGGAAGAAGTTCAGGATGCATTCCTCCGCACAATGCCTGGCTTTGAAAACTGCGTTGTTAGCCGACCGGGATATGCGGTTGAATACGACTACGTAGAACCAACTCAGCTTTTCCCTTCGCTTGAAACAAAACGCGTTGCAGGCCTTTTTAACGCCGGACAGATAAACGGAACAAGCGGTTACGAAGAAGCTGCGGGACAGGGGCTCGTTGCAGGAATCAATGCCGCCCTTTACGCCAAGTCCCACAGGGAATTCTGCGGGCCGCTTTGCAATGCGGATTCATCATTCGGTGCAAGCCCTTCAAGCGCAGAGTCAGGACACTTCCAGCCCAAGCCAGTATTCAATTCCGACGAGCTAAAAAACTTTGCAGAAATTTCTGCAAGGGAAACATCTGCCTTGTCTTGCAAAATGGAAGCGGCACAAAAAGATGCCGGCTTTGAAAATTTTAGAAGCATACCCCAATACAAGCCGCTTGTACTCGGAAGGGATGAAGCCTACATCGGAGTTCTTATTGACGACCTTGTAACGCTTGGCACAAAAGAACCTTACCGAATGTTCACCGCCCGCGCCGAATACCGCCTTAAGCTTAGGCACGACACAGCGGACAGAAGGCTTCGTGCAAAAGGATTTGAAGCTGGACTCATAAGCCAAGCCCAGATGGATGCCCTCAACAAAAAATATGCGGCAGTAGAAGAAGCCCTTTTGCTCTTGGAAAAAAATCCCGATGCCCAAAACCCCGGGAACTTTACCGCAATCGAATGGACGGAAGCCCAGGAAGATTTTAAGTACCGCTACTACATTCAAAAGCAGGACGCCCGCGTTGCAAAAATGCATAAAATGGAAAAGGCAAAAATCCCCGCCGACTTTGACTACGGTGCCATCCCCGCCCTTAGTGCAGAAAGCCGTGCCAAGCTGGAAAAAGTCCGCCCGCTCACACTGGGCCAGGCAAGCCGCATCTCTGGCATCCGCAATAGCGACATCATGCTTCTTATGGTCTATCTAAAATAATTTTTTTCTCTTCTGGACGGCATGCCATTTTTTACTGTGTCCGGCACTCCGTGTCCGGCCAGACTCCATGGCATTTTCCCTAAACTGCAAACAAGCAGCGCTACGGACGACGCGTCATCTGTTAAGAAAAGAAAGTGGCAAGTTTTCGCCAGAAAACTTGCGGGATAAAATGCCATGGAGGGCATGTTATCCCGCTTTCCAGGGTTCCGGCTTTCGCCTCCATTGCCTTTGGCAACCCGCTTGCGCGGGCCCTTCCAATCGGGCGTAGGCTGGTGGGCAAGAACGCTTGTCTACATCCATCATGTGCTGTATACTTAAAATACAAAGGAGGTCGTGTATGCAAAAGAAGGACCAGTCATCTTGTGCAGGACATGAATCGCTTGAACTTGAGGCGGCAGAAATTAGGCAAAAGCTAAAAGATTATTTTTCCAAGAAAGACCAAGTGGATACGGTGTTGCTTTTCGGTTCCTTTGCAAAGGGCTGCGCTACTTCACACAGTGACATAGATATTGCAATTCACGGTACAAAAGAGTTTGGCTATGAAGAGCTTTCAGAAATTCAGACGGACTTGTCCCTTTTGTGCCGGAGGGAAATAGATCTTGCCGACTTGTCAGTTGCGGAAGGACTTTTTCTCTATCAGATTATGACAAGCGGTATAAAGATAAAAATAGAACCCAATGTCTTTGTAAGGTATTTGACCAAGGCACTTTGCTTTAAAGAAGATTTCATGCCTGTAATCGAACGCTTCCAGAAAGAAAAAATAAGGAGGTTTATAAATGGATGAAGAAGTTATACGCACAAAAATAGAAGCATTGATCAGGTGCGTGCTCCGGATAGAATCGCAGAAAGTTTCCTCACTGGAAGAACTTGAATCAAACCTCGACAAACAAGAAATAATTATTCTAAATCTACAGCGGGCTGTTCAAATTTGTGTTGATATTGGAAACCATATGCTCTTAGACTTTTGCACCCCGACACCAGTTACAATGTCAGAAACATTCAAGTACCTTGCCGAAAACAAAATAATAGAAAAGAAAAATGCAATTGATTTGAGTCATGCAGTTGGATTCAGAAACATTGCAGTCCATCAATATGAGAAGATAGACTGTAAAATCATATTTGCAATTATCCGTGACCATCTTGGAGATTTCAAAAAATTTGCAAATGCAATCGAAAATTTTTCAGGCACAACATTATGGTAAAAGTTGCCAGATCTTTTAAAGAAGCCTGTTACAATCAGAATAGATGATGAAGCGTATGTTTCTGAGGCAAGGAAAATCCTTAGCTTGTAGTTTTTTTCCCCGCATCTCCACCTACATCCTAAAAATCCGCGAGTTGGTCAGCAGGATGTTTCCGTCGTCGGTAACAAGAACTTTGCTTTTTTTTATTTCGTATTTACAAAGTACATATAATGTGGTATTGTATATTTGTGCACATAGAATGGAATAATGATAAAAATGAGCTTCTCAAGAAGACAAGAAATGTCTGTTTTGAGCAGGTCAAAGAAAAGATTGCTCAAGGCGATTTTTTAGGACCGGAACAGAATCCTTCTCGGGAAAATCAGATGCGCATAATTGTAAAACTGAATGATTATCCTTATGCCATTCCTTTTGTAATTATGGAAGACGGCGGTTGGTTCCTAAAAACCATTTATCCCTGCAGGAATATGAAAGAGAGGTTTAGTTATGAATAAATTGAAAGCACAGATAAAGGCATTTTGGGAGTCTCCTCTTGATGAGGAAGAGCAGTGGTATGAAAATCATTCCGATGAATTTAAGCCTGTAGATAAGCAGTCTGAGATGCGCAAGAAAATGATTGAGGCTGCAAAAAAGCCGGCTGTGATTCATTATTCAGAACGTAAGCCTAAGAAGCCTGTTACAATCAGGATAGATGACGATGACATAGATTTATTAAAGACGAAAGCTGTTGAGCAAGGACTTCAGTATCAGTCTTTGGTATGCAGTATTCTTCACAGATATGCCGTCGGAACATTGGTTGATGTTTCTGAGGCGAGGAAAATCCTAAGCTTGTAGGTCTTTTTCCCTGCCTCTCCACCTACATCCTAAAAATCCGCGAGTTTGTCAGCAGAATGTTTCCGTCGTCGGTAACAAGCACATCGTTTTCTAGCCTGCAGCCGCCAAGCTGTGGATCGTAAAGGCCGGGTTCCAGCGTTATGATGTTGCCGCTCTTAAAAAGCGTGTCTTCTTTTGCCCTCATGCTAACAAAGGGTGCCTCGTGAATTTCAAGGCCTGTTCCGTGGCCAAGTCCGTGTGGCATGGCAAGGCCTTCCTTTGCAAAGATTTCATCTGCTTTTTTTGCAGCTCCTAGAACAGGCAATCCTTTTTTGTAGAGAGGTCTGCATTCGTCTGCTGCAACTTGAACAAGTTCAAGAATTTTTTCCTGAGCGGCATTAAGCTTTCCGCGTGCAACCGTAATGGTGCAGTCGCTTGCGTAACCTTCATAGCAAACGCCGTAGTCCAAAATGCTAAGGCCGTCGCAGCCCCACAAGCCTCCAGTGTAGCCTGGGAAGGCATGTATTGCATAGCTTCGTGAAGGACCTGCCGCAAGAGTGTCAAAGCTTGTGCGCTCGCATCCTTTTTCGCGGAGAGTCTTTTCTATAAACAGGGCAACGTCGCTTTCTGTTTTAATTTTTCCTTCCGCAAGAAGAGGTATGATTGCATCCGTCATTCCGCTTGTAATTGCACATGCCTTTACTGTACATGCAATCTCGTATTCATCTTTTACAGCCCTAAGTTCCTTTGTAAACTTGTGAACTCCTTCTTCCGTACACTCAACCTTCCAGCCGTCACCGCCAAGTGCGTCCTTAAACTTTTTAAAAGAAATGTAGGTCGTTTCCGTTTGCAGCGAAACAGTTAGCCCATTTGGGTTTGCCAAAAATTTTTTAAGCTCGCCTTTTACGGCATCCGTGTTCACGCGCTTGTATTCCGTAAGCGGAGTTACAAAATCAGAATGTGCGCGGAGGGCTGCCAAGTTTTCATCCCATGGAACAAGATGGGCTTTTTTATCCGCCGTAAGAATCAGAATTGCGTCAGACGGATGGCCTGTAAGGTAGCGGACAGCTGGTGTCCTGTGGTCTTCATTGTCTTCGTAAACCGCCGCCGCAATATTGTGTTGCTCCATGTAGGCATAAACTTTTTCGCGCCTTGCCTTGTAGATTGAATCAAGGTTGGCATTAGCTATTATCTTTTCGTAATCCTGCAAAATATTTTCGTTCATAAAAAACTCTCCTTTTTTTTCTGGACCAGCTTTTATATGTAAACCCGCTTTCCAGGGTTCCGCGCTAACCGCGCTCCATTGCCTAACGGCAACGGCTTTGCCGCCCTTACAATCGGGGGTAGGCTTTTTTTGCTCAACGCTTTAGTTTTTTTGCTACAGTTCCAACCAGCGAATCCTTAGTAATAAGAAGCAATGCTATTCCAATGCCACCAAAGATGCATCCTGTAATTGCAACAGGAATTCCTTGCGAAATAAGGCGGTTGTGCCCTGCAAAAAAATCCACGATTCTTTCCCTAAGAAGATAAATTGGAATGGCCGCTATTGCAGAAAAGAGTGTGACCTTTAGCGCGTATAAAAGTGTGCTTCCAAGAACGCTTGCAATGTTTATGTTCTTTTTGAACTTTAAAAAGTAAAAGAGGAAGGCCGTGTTAACAAGACTTGCAACAGAAAGTGCCAGTGCAATTCCTGAGCCGCTCATCTGCCTTACTAAAACTAATGCAAGCGAAATGTTCACTGCAAAGTTTATGAGCCCTGCAATGGTTGGACTTTTTGTGTCGCCCTGTGCATAGAAAGCCGGAGAGACAATTCTGTTAACCGCAATAAAGGTAAGTCCCAGTATGTGGCAGCAGAAAACTTTTTGCGTCATAAGAATGGAATCTTCATTGAACCTGCCTGTTGCAAAGACAAGCGTAATCAGGTTCTTTGCCATTATGAGCGAATAGAAAGTAATCGGAATTGAAATAAGGGTCATTATGTTAACCGACTGCTTTAATAGTTTTGAGAATGAATCCCATTCGCATTTTTTTGCAAAGCCAGTAAGGTCTGGAAGAATTACGGTTCCTATGGTAACTGCACAAATGCCAAGAATCAATTCCTGCAGCCTTAGCGAGTACTGGAGGCTTGAGCAAACACCAGTTCCTGCGCGGGTTGCAAGAGAAGAAGAAACAATGTCGTTAATCTGATATGCTGCCATTCCGATTATTGTAGGTCCAATAAGGCGGATTACGGTTCTTGTGTATGGGTTTTTAAAGGCCTTCTTTAGCGAGGTAAAGCAAAGCTTCCAATTGTTGTGCAGTACAAAGGGCAGCTGAAAAATTGCCTGCACACAGCCACCGGTTATTACACCGATGGACATTGCCCGGGCTGGATTTTTTGTAAGGCCAAAATATGTAAGGACGTATGTGAATGCAATCACTATTGCGTTAAAGAGAATGGGGGTAAAGCCTGAAGGTGAAAAAATCTTTAGCGCATTGAGTATTCCCTGCAAAAGGGCTGCAATGGAAATTACCACAAGATACGGGAACATTATCCTTGTAAGGACTGTTGCTTCCGTAAGCGCATCAAGCGATTCTTTTCCAAAGAAAATCTTAAGAATGAGCGGGGTAAAAATCATGCCCAGGGTTACAAAGACAACCGTAAAAAAAGTTACAAGGGTAAAAGTTGCGTTTATGAATTCCTGGGTTTCCCTTTTGCCTTCTTCCGTAGATGAATCTTCAAGCCTTGACTTGAAAGTTGGAATAAAGGCGACCGACACCGAATTTTCTGCAAAGAGCCTGCGGAAAAAATTTGGAACCTGAAAAGCTATTACGAATGCGTCACTAAGTGTTGACGTGCCTAGAAACTTTGCCTTTGTCATTTCCCTTACCAAGCCAAGCAGCCTTGATGCAAGCGTAAGGAATGAAAGTGAAAGGCCTTTTGCCACAAGGGAGCGTCCCCGTTTTTTTGCCGGGGAAGTGCCAGCCACACTTTCTTTTTGTTCTGTTGAATTTTCCATATTCAATAGAATACAACTGTTTGGCTAAGTTTTCAATACGTGGGCTAACTCCCTAGTTTGATTCCTGAATATAATAGCCCTGGTCTGTTGTGGTGCAGGAAGCCACTTTTGCTAGTTCCGGGCTTTCTTCTTCTTTTGCCTTGTGGGCAGAAGATGTGCAGTTTATTAAAAGTGCGGCACAGGTAAGGATTGCAATCTGGAAAATCTTTTCAATAACAATTTTTATCATGGGAATCTCCTTTGCTAAAATATAAGACACGCGGACAATAGCAAAGTGTCACTTTTTTGTAAAAGAAATAGGCTATATTTATTTGTGATTTTTTGCTATATTGTTTCCAGGTTAAAAAATGATTTTGCAGTTTGGTAAAAATAAGATTGAAGTTGACGTGGAAAAGACACGTGCCTATTATGAAAAAGGGCTTTTGGTGAGCGAGACCTGTAGCTGTGAACTTTGCCGTAATTTTGTAATGGCGGCCGAAAGTTTTTCAGAAAACGTAAAGAATTTTTTTGATTCGCTTGGAATTGACCCTCGTAAAGTTCAGGAAGTATTTTCCGGTGATGAAGAGGGGCGCAAAACTATACACTATAGCGGCTTTACCCCATTTTGCGGAAGGGTCTTGGACGGCGGTTCAAGCGTTAGGGAAAGGGAGTTTAAAGATGGCAGTAAAGCCTATGAAAGAGATAAAGAAAACGAATTTGCAGTAGCCGAAAATTTTTCTGTAGATTTTGAGAATGAACTTATTATAGAAGATGATTCTTTTCCCCGCCCTGCATGTAGCCTGATATTTTCCTGCGAGCTTCCCTGGCTTCTTCCTGAACCAAAAGATGTGCGCTATGAAGATGTTTCTTTTGTGGACGAAAGGGGGCTTTCTTTTTCTGACGGAGAAAAACTTTTCTTTGCAGACTGTGCAGGCTTTCCTTCCTCTAAAGATAAGAAATATATTGCTTATAAAAATTTTTCTGCAAGGCAGCCTTGCATTGAATTTTGGACCCGCCCGAGGCAGACAAAAATAATTTTTAGCAGAGGTGGATTTTTTTCTGGAATAGGGGCATGGTTTTTGATGAGAAAGTTTTTGAAGAAGCTTTTTAAATACGGATACGAGGCTTTGTAATGGCTAAAACAATGAAACATGAATATGCATTGGCCTTTCTTGCGTTCATCCTTTTGATTTATCCGATGTATAAACTTGCAAAGAATTCTCTTCTTTTGGTAAGCCACGAAAGTTTTAGCGCAGAAATTGTGAGCGTTGAATACGTGCGTGGTACTACAAGGGGAGATAATGGTCACTGGATAATAGAATATAAGTATGAAGAAGACGGGGCTGTAAAAAGGGGAGAGACAAAGCTTAGCCACACTATTGTAAGAATGATAAAAGGAACCCGCCGCAAAAAGTTGCAGGTTGGAACTAAGACGACTGTTTACATTGGTACTAACAGATACAGCTTTCTAAAAGATGAGCTTACGGAAGAAATAATAAGCTATGCCATTTATTCACTGGCTATAATTTTTATGATATGGGGCGTGCTGGGCTTTCCAAAAATAGCTTTTAAGCAAAAGAATAAGAATTATTTTTATTTTCAGCTTAAGGATTACAAGATAAAGAAACTTTCTGCCCAAAAAATAGGAAATATCTGTGATTATATAGAAAAGCTTGAAAAGTCTGAGCTTGTTTCTTTTGGCTTTAGCATGGGCTCTTCTTTTTATGAATACAGCTATGCTGACGGAATTTTTTACGAAGGACTTGCAAAAGGAAAGACAGAAAAAGAAAACGAAATAAATGACAGGGCTAAGGCCGAAGAGCGCATAAGGAAAATCTACAGGCTCTTAATAATGAAATCATAATAGAAATAAGGGGATTCAGAATCTAAAATTATGACCTTCCGCTTCCCCTGTTGCACTTGTTATCTTATTTTATAATCTTACCGTAATGGACGCTTGCAGGCTCTTTAATAAGGTCTACCGGGTCATTGTCGCCAAAAACTATGCTGGAAGATTCTGCGTCAATGGTGAATGTGTCCATAACCTCTGATGTCTTTGCATTGTAGATTGTTATTACAAGGAGAAGCTTGTCTGGTTTTCCGCTCCATGTGGCAATGTTGTCTTCCCAGTAAGTAATCGTTGGTTCCACAATGTAGTCGTATTTTTCCTTTGTCTCTGCGTTGACGGATTTGTAATCTGGAAAGCGGTTTAAAAGACTTGCGTTTACTCCGCATCCGGCCAGTACCTTTTGGAGCTCCAAGGATGTGGTTATGCCGGATTTTGATTCGTCGGGGTAGTCATTAGGAACGGTGATTGCATATGAAGCCGACTTGGACAGTTGTGTAATCTCTCCTTCCATGACCCTGTATGCGGTAGAAGAGCAGTCTATTAGAAGTGCTGCAAAAGCGGTAATGGCAACTTGGAAAATCTTTTCTATAATAATTTTTTTCATAATGACTCCTCGTTTTTTGTTCTGTCCTATATAATATGATACACGCAATAAAAGGCAAAGTGTCACTTTTTTGTAAAAAATTATTGGCATATAATTTTTGCATGCTTGTCTAATTTTTGATTTTACTATATAAATTTAGCGTTAATTAGAAAAAAGGAGACTAAAATGTTTGATAGAAAAAAGTATAAGGCGGAGGCTTTTGAAAGGTCAAGGGGACTTCCAAAAAAAATGTTCCGAGTTAGCCTTGCGAGAGTGCTGGTTCTTGTGTTTTTGTATGCAGCGATTTATGTTCCATACTATGTGAAAAAGCACGGTGAATGGAAGCAGGACTGGAAAGAGACGGTTTCGAAAGCCCAAGGTTCTTGGGATAAGTCTGGCAGTCTGCATGAGTTCCAGCCGGACGAAGAAATTAATGCTGATGAGATTATGAGTGTCTACAGCCATGGAGAGGATGGAGCTGTGGAAGTACAGTATAGGCAAAGGTTTTTGGAATACGTAAAGAATTCCCAGACTATGCTTGAATGGCTTGTTTTAGATTTTGTTAGGTGGGCATTAGCTTTTGTTGTTACGGTAATTGCCTTTGCGGTTTCACTCTACATTTTCTCTTGGCGCAAGAATGGGGATGCTTCTTTTGATGCTTTTGTCAAATGCTTTTCGGGCGAGTCTTTGCGTGGCGCTGCCTGGTATAGCTTGTGGTGTTTTGTTCTTTTGCTTCCGATGCAGGCCTCTTCTCTTGTCCTTACAAAGCTTGTGGCAGACGGGGAAACTGCCCTTTCCTCTGGGCTTGCTTCTACTGCGGTTGATGTAGCAGCAGCTTCTCCAAGGGTAGGAATAGTGTTCGCCATGGGTTATCTATTTTTATTCTATATGATTTTTGTTTGCATAAAGTTTTTGAGCTATTCCATGATGCGCTATGTTCTTGCGGAGAATCCCAAGCTTGGGGCTGTCCGTGCGATGAAGCTTTCCAAGAAGATGTGCAAGGGCTGCCGCGAGAATATTTTGGTGATGGAGCTTAGCTTTTGTCTTTGGTGGATTTTTTCCCTCGTTACACTTGGCTTGGGCTATATTCTGTTCATGCCATATTTTGAGAATTCTTTTGTAAATGCTTACGAGGCTATTAAGAAAAATTCAATTGAAAGCGGTATTCTGAAAGAGGAGGATTTTGATGTTTTACAATAGAGCTAATTTAAAGAAGGAAGCCCTTGCTGATTTGAAGGGCAAGTGGAAGAATGCAGGGCTTGTCGGTCTTCTTTTCTACATTCCCTGCCTTGTCATGATGCTTGTGTATTTTTCCCTTTTCTGGTCATCGCCTTTTGGGGTTTTGGGCATGCTCTTTTCTGTCCTTTTGGCCTACGTAGTGTTTTCCATGCTTTACCTTGCTTTGCTCAGGTGGAGCAACATTCTTTTAAAAGAGGGGGATTCCTCCTGCAAGAATTTTTTCCGCGGTATAACTCCAATGGCAATTCCTGCCCTCTTTTGGTTTTTTTTGCGCGTGTTCTTGTGGTTCCTGCTTTTGTCCGTGCCCATTCTCCCCATTGGTGTTGTCGGTTCCTTGGCCAATATCTCTTCTGTGCCGGTGATTATTGCCGTGGTTGCCTACTGCTGCATTTTTCTTTTTTTATTCCTGTATCTTGTTCTGCTTGCAAAAATCACTTCTTATGCAATGATGTTCTTTGCCCTTGCGGACAAGCCGGATTTGGACGTTAGGAAATCGCTGGACGTTGCCGTTATGGTTACCGAAGGATTCCGCACGAATCTTTTTGTTACTCAGCTTTCTTTTTTGGGTTGGGGCATTTTGTGCATCCTTACCTTGGGAATAGGTTTGATATGGGTTTTGCCTTACTACAGCCAGGTTATGACAAGAGCTTGGCAGTTTATGCTAAGGGAAAAGGGGAAGATGCTTGCTTTGACCGGGGATTCAGGTACGGATGCGAATACGAATACTGACCTTGCTGCTTCTTCTGATGCAGAGCAGGCTACGCTTTCCGGAAAAGAGGGAGAATAAAGCTTCTTTCGAAAACTCCCTGTGGAAGCGATTGTAGCATATTCAAGCACGGCAGGGATTGGAGGGGCCCGCCGCAGGCGGGTTGCGGAACGAAGTGGAGCAATGAAGCGGGAAGGGACCCGCGGAACCCCGGAAAGCCCCTTAAAAATGGCCTCCTTGCCATTTTTGAGGACGGGTTTTCTGGCGAAAACCCGCGAGTCTTTATGCAAACAATTGACGCGCCCTCCATGGCGCTATTGTTATAAAGAAAATGGCAAGTGTTCTTTTGGGACGCAGGTGTTTTACAGGAAAAAGTGCCGCAGAAAAAGAAGTTCCCAAGACATAGACTGTCGCCTGATACTTGCATCGCTTGACACTTGCTAAATAAAGTTGTATATTAAGCTTATGAACAAAACACTACTTCTACTATGCTCAGTCTTCTCTGATTGCCGAAAATAGGCGCTGGTAAGGGTAGTTTTAACTTGTAACTTACAGACCTGTTGCTTCGGCAGCGGGTCTTTTTTCTTTTAAATTTTTTTGCTTTAGAAGGAGATTTTTATGGCTTCAATGAACCCCGACGGAACTTTGACCGGCAAGTACGCTCCAATTGCGGACATTCCAATGACTAACCGCAAGTGGCCAGCCGCACGCATCACCAAGGCGCCAATTTGGTGCTCCGTAGACCTTCGCGACGGCAACCAGGCCCTCGTAAACCCCATGGGTATAGAAACCAAGCTTGCATTTTTTGACCTTATCGTAAAGACAGGCTTTAAGGAAGTGGAAATTGGCTTCCCCGCCGCAAGCGACACCGAATACGACTTTCTCCGCCGCCTTATAGACGAAAAGAGGATTCCCGACGACGTAACAATCCAGGTCTTGTGCCAGGCCCGCGAGCATTTGGTAAAAAAGACACTGGAAGCCATTAAGGGTGCCCCAAACGTAATTTTCCACATCTACAATTCAACTTCGCCTGCCCAGAGAAAATACACCTTTGGAAAGACTAAGGAAGAAATAAAGCAGATTGCAATAGACGGTGTGCGCTGCATAAAGTCCTGCCTTTCGCCTGAAGACTTAAAGAAAATCCGCCTTGAATATTCACCGGAAAGCTTTTCCATGACGGAAATTGACTACGCCGTAGAAATTTGTGAGGCTGTAAAAAAGGAGTGGGGCTGCTCACCGGACAATAAAATCATCATGAACCTGCCGACTACAGTTGAATGTGCCACGCCCAACGTCTACGCAGACCAGATAGAATACTTCTGCTCACACATAAGTGACCGTGACAGCGTAATCGTAAGCACCCACTGCCACAATGACCGCGGAACAGGCGTTGCATCCGCAGAACTGGGGCTTTTGGCCGGAGCCGACCGTGTTGAAGGCTGCCTCTTTGGAAACGGAGAGCGCACGGGTAACCTTGACATTGTAAACGTAGCGCTCAACATGTTCAGCCAGGGGGTTGACCCAATGCTTGACCTCCGCGACTTGCCGGCAGTTGCCCAAAAGTACATGGAATACACGGGCATGGAAATTCCTCCGCGCACGCCTTATGCAGGAGAGCTTGTCTTTACAGCCTTTAGCGGAAGCCACCAGGACGCTATCCGCAAGGGAATGGCAGCCCGGGCAAACCAGAAGGAAAATGCCTTGTGGGATGTTCCCTACCTCTTAATCGATCCCCACGACATTGGCCGCGAATACGAAGGCATTATCCGCATAAACAGCCAGTCAGGAAAGGGCGGCTCTGCATACATCCTTGAGCAGGAGTACGGGCTTGTTCTTCCAAAGGCCATGCATCCATCCCTCGGTGCAGTCATAAAAGATGCTGCGGACAAGGCACAGCGCGAGCTTAAGTCTTCCGAAATCTACGAGCTCTTTGAAAAGCATTGGATTAAGGCAGACAAGAACCTTGCAATCGTGGACCTTGCAGAAACCCATGTTGAAGGTTCCAAGGAAAAGGGTGCAGAAGAGCAGACTCTTTGCCGCGCAGTCGTTACATGGAAGGGCAAGCAGTATGCCATTGGAGACAAGGGAAACGGACCTCTGGACGCATTCTGTTGCGCACTTTCAAAAACACCGGCACCAGCCTTTAGCATAACGGCCTTCCACGAGCACAGCATTGGAAAAGGAAACAACACTTTTGCAATGGCCTATGTTCAGCTTACAACCCAGGACGGAAAGCAGTACTGGGGGGCTGGAAAGTCAACCAGCGTAGGACGTGCGGGTGTAGACGCGGTAGTCTCTGCCCTTAACCAGATAGCACTTTAGTTTGCAAAGGGGGAGTTTTATCTCCAAGGGGGGGGAAGTCTCCCCCTCGCTCCAGCCACGAGTCGCTCCACAAATGCCGTAAGAGGCAAAAAATTCAAAGTAAATGCCTGTCCCTCTGAACTTGATTCAGGGGCTGTGCCGCAACAAAATACTTGTTAAAAAAAACAAGCCTCTTCCGTCATTTGCTCCGCTTTGTCGTGTCTTCCGCTACCCCCTCTGCGGGGCAATCCCTTTGCAAAGCCCCGCAACGCCCCAAAAGAAATTTTTGTTAGCAAAAAAATCGCGAGTTACGAAGTAACTCGGAGAGCACGCGGAGCGTGCGGCCAACGCCTGCTATAATGGATGCGTGTTAGCGTATAATTCCGCGAGTTTTAGTCATAAAACTCGGTAGCAACCGCAGGTTGCGGACAACGCCCCAAAAGGGGTTTTTGTTAGCAAAAAAATCCGCGAGTTACGAAGTATTTCGGAGAGCACGCGGTGCGTGCGACCAACGCCTGCTGTACTGGAATATGGATTCGGGGGGCTGCACCGCTAACAAACAACCGTCACCCTGAACTTGATTCAGGGTTTGTACCTATACGGCACGCTGCTTCCCTCGTTTGTTCCGCAATGTTGCCTTTATGCAAGGAGAAATTTATGGGTTTAATTTCAGATCTATTCTTTGACAAAAGTCCAAGCCGTAAGCCCGGAAAGTCCAAGTCCTCCTGGTGCGACCAAGAAGACGATGAAGACAAAAAGTACGGTGAAGACGAAGATGCCGACGACAAATTTGACTATGACGGCTTTGACGAAGACGAGGACTTTTAAATTTTGCCGCTAGCCCTGTAACCAATTTTCAGCACCGTGGTTTAACAGTTGATTGCAATAGCAACAAACCTTGTTTGTCAATACAATCCATGTCGCAGTTTTTCCGGCATGTGCCAGCGCACACATGGTACTGCCGGTTTTTACTGCATCCTCCTCTCCTTTTGCCCTTCTTCTGTACCATGTATGGAAGAAGGGTTTTTTGTTGAACAAAGGCCCGTAAACGTGTAGAATATTCATTATGAAAAAGATTTTTGCACTACGGCTCGTAGTTTTTTTTATTTCAGCTTTTGCATCTTTACAAAAGTCACATGGGCAGGCAGTAAGCATGACGCCTCCTCCCTACAAGGCAGTTTCCGTTCCCCTGGAAAACAACATGGGAACCCTCCACATAATGTCGCTTACTAACGGCCTTACCATTTTCGTAAAGGAAGACACAAACTCCGCTGTAATACGTACAGAATTTGTCTGCAAGGCTGGCATGTCTTCGCAAAGTGCAAGCAACGCAGGATTTTTTAAGCTATACGCAAACCTCTTTCCAAAAACTTCCATTGCACTTGGAACAAACGTGTTCAAGAGCGTAAAGGTAACCCCCTCATGCAACGCAGACAGTGCAACATACACGGCGGACTGCACCCCAGGCGACCTTGAGGACGTAATAAAGGCTTTTTCCCAGTGCGCCATGCAGCCCCTCTTTTCCGACGAAGAAATTCAGTATGAATACGACAAGCTAAAAAAAGAAGTTGATGACTACGCAACAAGCACTACCGGTTTTATTAACTCCGCAATAGACGGCAGGGTCTTTTCCCAAGAACCGTGGAAGCAGGACTCTGGAATCTACCCAGCCCTATTTTCCAAGTATTCACCCCAGGAAGCCCGCACAGTTCTTATGGATATTGCAAAACGCTACTACACTCCGGACAATTCAGCAATATTCATCACCGGCAATATATCTGCGCAGGCTGCATACAACCTTGTGTTAAAGTATTTTTCCCTCTGGTCATCCTATTACGAAGGGGACAGAAAGCGCTCCCCGGCATCGCAGGGACTATCCCAGGACGGAAGCGGAAAAGACGGAAAGAAAAAATTCGTTCTTACCGATCAGTCCTTTTCAAAGGATCTTACCCAGATTGTCGTCCAGTACACGGGCCTTTCCATGACACAGGCAGACATTGCTGCGGCGGCATTCAATTCTGCAGGATCCGCCTACAAGAAAGAAGAGCTTGCATCACCTGTAGTTTCAATACGCTCAAAGGACTACCTTACGGCGGCCAGTGCGCAGAGGAGCTCAAGTTCTCGCCTAATTCTCCAGGCCCTTTTGGAAAAGCCCTACATCTTTGTTCCATCTAAAGAAAAGAAGGGTAAGGGTGAAAAGACTGAAAAGACAGATATTCCTTCCCCAGCGGAACAGTGCGAGCAGTTTGCCTCGATTGCAAAGAAGGCTGCAACTTTTACCGATGCAGAATTCACCACTGCCCAGAATTCAATCCTTGCAAAATATCTAAAGCTTACGGGAGATTCAGTTGAATGCATGAAGCTCCTTGCAGACTGGTGGGCACTCGACTCCAGCATGGGAAGCGAAGGTTTCTACGAGCGCTTCTTGAACCTTATGCGCGACATAAAATATGCGGAAAGGAAGCAGCTTGAAGACCAGATAAAAAAAGAGGAACCCTTCATATTTGTCCTTGTGAATACAGATGTTTACAACAAGACAAAGGCTTCCTTTGACCAGAAAGGATACGAGCACATAACTGCAAAGAACGCATCCTGGTATTCAAGCGAGCTTGAAATTCAAAGGGCCCTGCAAAGGGAACAGAAGCAGCTAAGGCGGGCTGAGCGGCAGATGAGTGCGGGGGTTGAAGTTTCTCCCCTAAACACGGCGGAATATTTCTATTATAAGAATGCACCCCTTATTCAAAGCAGCAGGCTAAAGAACGGAATTCCCCTTACCGTAAAAACAACCGCGGACTCCCGCACGGCACTCCTTTCCATTGCAATAAGCGGAGGTGAATGTGCCTCTCCAGAAAAGGAACGCCTCTTGCGAACCGTAATGGTCAACTCCTTTGCCCGCAACATACAGACCCTTCTTTCCCAGCAAAAGCAGAAGAACGCTTTTGTTGGCATTCCCGAAATCCTTGCATGGACACAGCAGCGCGTTTCCTACATTACGATTGAATGTCTTAGCTGCGACCTGCCGACTGTATTCAAGGCCGCAAGCGATGCCGTAATCTTTGGCGAGATGGATGCCGTTACCGCAGATTCCCTTGTTCACGAGCAGAAGGCACAGTGGGCAAGCACCATCATAGGCCTTGGAAACCAGCTTAACTTTAATGCGCTAAAATACCTTTACCGGGGAACGCCATACGAAAGGCTCTACGATACGGAAACGGAAGTCCTAAAAGAGACAAGCCTCAGCTCCATTACAAACGCCTACACCCAACTCCTGAACGCAACCCTCTATTCACTTGTTGTTGTGGGTGACGTAAAATTCGGTGAGATAGAAAAATATGCAGAAGCAAGCTTTGGAATCCTAAAGTCAATAGGCGAGCGGACTAAGGCTAACTTCCCCAAGGCGGAATTCAAGAACAAGACGCGGAAGGTTCAGCTTAGGCATTTGTACGCAACGGACAAGACACCGGAAATGGCACCCAACGGAGTTCCAATCCTTGTTCCAACAAAAGACTTCTTTGATCCGGTGCTCTACTACTTTGAATGCCCGGATGAAAAAAAACAGCGCGTCCTTTTTAATGCCCTTCTGATTGAACTTAGCGCAAGGACGCAGGAATTCCTTAAGGCTCAGAAGAGCGACATCAAGTGCAGCTATACTCTTGCAACACCTTCTGTTCAGGTGGGAATGCTAAAGGCGGATGCGGTTCTCCACACCAACAGCTTTTACGGTGCATACAAAAAGGCATTCAACGCCTTAAAGAACGACCTCTCTGCGGAAAGTGGCAGGGAAGGCTGCGTAAGGGCAATTAAGGCCAAGTGGATTTCTGATGAACTTAGTAAGACGCAGACAAACCCCGGTACGGCTGAGCTTATACAACAGGGGCTTTTGGAGGGGAACGCGTCCGAATACCTTTCTTCCTACATGACTCTCGAAGACGCAAGTGCCAAGATGTTTCTTGATGTGCTTGAACGCTATCTGCCGGAAGACCCAATCTTCAAGGTCTTTTCGGTTGACTCAAAAAAATAGATTTGTAGGCATTAGGAAGGCGAAAGAATAAGATTCATCTTGATGTCGTGTGACTCGCAGGGGAGTTCCGGCAGCAGCTGAAAGTCAAAGCAAAGACCTGCTAGGGTTACGGAAGATTCCATTTCGCGGCATTTTTCCAAGAGGCGCTTTATGTAGATGTCGTAAAAGCCCTTTCCGTGGCCAAGACGCAGGCCTTCTTTTGTAAAGGCCACCCCCGGAACAATCACTGTCATTCTTTTAAACTTGCCAACAAGGGGAAAAATATTTTCACAGCAGGCAGAAGGTTCATCTATATTCCAAGCGCCTTTGGTAAGCTGGCTTTGCAAAGGAATGTCGTTTTTTATAAGGTAAAAGTCCATATTGCTTGTGTTTGGAACAACGCGGGGAAGGGCAAGTGCCTTTCCGTCTTTTAGCGCGGCCTCTGTTATTGAAAGGGGGGAGGCTTCTTTTGGCATGGGCATGTAGCTTAGGATGGCATCGCTTTCTTTATAGAGCCTTGTCTGCAAAAAGGCAGAACAGATTTTTTTTGACTGCAATTCAAGCTCTTCTTCATCTGCTGAATTGAGAATATCCCTTATTTCTTTCCTCATCTGGGCCTTTGTCTTTGGCATGAAAAGATTATAGCAGAGACGCCAACAAAAATCCACAGATTATATCCTATTTTCTATTTGGACAAACAAAATTTTACATATAGTATACATACTATAAAATAATATAAAAAGAATATTATACAAAAGATAAAGTTGGGAAGCATCCAAAAGGATGCAAGAAAATATAGCAATGCGTAAGTAAAAATATTTTCTTCTCTTATTTCTCCGTTTTTATTTATTTCTATTGGGTGTAAAAAATTTGTTCCTAATAGTTCAAACGCACATATTTCTATGTTTTTATCGGAATCAAAATTTTGAATATATAAGAGACCATTGTCAGGAAAACTTTTTGAAGGAAATATATAATCCAAATCATTTTCAATTATTTGATCTATTTCTTCTTTACTCAGTTTGTTAATATCTGGAATTTTATTAGCTGATATTATTCCTCCATATAGCCAACCACCGGATCCTGTAAAATCAGAAATAATATATGTATTGTTTACGAAATAAATTTTATATGAAGAATTGATTTGTCTTAAGTGATATTCATTACTTTTTTCATAACTAAAAAATTTGGGAAATATAAAAAGTCCAATTAATATGAAAGCAAGAATGAAGTGATTATAAACAAATATTTTTTTTATCATTTATTTTGTACCTTATTTTTTGGCTTTGAACTTTTATGCTGATGGAACAACATTTGTATTGATTACTATAGAATAGTTTACCAATAATATTATATATGGCACCATATATTGATGTCAATTCATTCTTAAAACACCAACATATTCTAAGGAATTATAAAATTAGCATCGTTCGAATTACATTTATTTTACAATTTTGTATGCTTCTGTTAATGCATGAAATTCTCTTTTGTACAAACCATAATCTGCAATATTTGTTTTATGATAGCTTTCATAATTTCCAAAGATTTCTATGGCCGTTTCTAATGGAAGCCAAACTGTTTTATAGCCAGCCTGTTTTTCATTTTCTGTAAGATGAACTTTTCCCGTGTCTTCAATGATATCACACATAAAATAATGATTTATGTGTCTCCAATCTAGAAATAATTCTTCAATTTCAAGATAGGCTTGCTTTACTTTTACAATTACTCCAGTTTCTTCCAATATTTCTCTTTCACAACACTTTTCAAGCGATTCATTTTCTTCTTGTCCGCCACCAGGAATTATATACTTGCCTTCGTTTGATTCATAGCATAATAAAAGATTTCCGTTATTGATTATAATTCCTCTGCATGCATGACGAGTATTGTTTACATATCCCTTGTAATCGTCATTGATTAATTGAATTGATTCCATTTCTTCTCCCCAAAGCACCACAATGCGGGTATCCTCATAGCAATTGCGTAAACTACAATTAGCTTGCCCGTCTTATGGTTTTGAAGTTTTGCTATGTGATTCTTTCCTGCAAATATAAATTAAATTTCAGTTTGAAATTTCTGATATGAGAGTATCTTTGTATTTTGTTCCCGGATAAACAGAAAGAATTTGTACTGCAATAAATGTATTTGATTCCTGTAGTTCATAGGGATCAAGTTTTTTGTAGTAGCCTGCATCAACTTCATTATATTCGCTTAAATCAAGGGACTGCCAACCGTTAATGTCTTTTAATGTGAGTTTTTTCTCACCAATGACTTTCATTTTGTAATTTGGTCCGTTTACAGACTGCCCAACTACTTCACCTTGAATTATAAATACTTTTATATCTTTTGGACGGTTATTTGTTTCCCATGTTTTTTGACTTTTGCCAAAGCCTGACCATATTCTTACAGGCCTTTTAACGTCAACCCATGCAATAACGATTTCTCCAATTCCATCGCCTTCAACGCCTTCACACCAGGCTGTATCAGTTTTTCCATCAAAACATTTGCCGGGGCCATACATTTCTGTCCAGCTGTCATAGCGGTTGTTGTTTGCCCAGTCAATTTCGTATTCATCCCAGGAATCGCCGTTTTCGTCTTTTTCGTTAGGCTGAAGTTTCTTTGGAGGATTTCCTTCTGCTGAAAGCCATGAAGTAGCAAGAACGGCATTGTACGATCCGCCAAAGCAGGCGTGATATTCTTTTTCCAGGACATCACCAACTTTAATATTTTTAAGTGAAGTATTCCAATCTGACTGTTTTAATGCCCCTTTTGACCAAAGCTGCGCAAATGTAAAAGTATTAAACAGTGATAAAACACAAATAAAAATAAATATTTTTTTCATTTCTTCTCCTATGCGCCACAAGTACTAGGCGTCCTCATAACTACTGCTTGTACCGCCGCGGGCTTGATTGCCTTTCGGCTACGAACATTTGTTATGTCAATTAAATTTCTTATACAAAATGATAAGTCAGGCTTTTTCACATTTTATTTCCAGGAATGAGACTACATCTTTGTATTCTTTTATTCCGTCTGCAATTTGTTTTTATCATAAACCTTTGAAACATTTGTATAATTTGTTTTAAGCATTTATACCATTTAACTCCTGTTTTACTCAATTCATATTATATCATAATTTATATGTTTTGTGTGGAATTTTACTCTTATCCGTAAAAAAAAACTGCGCAAACAACATTCCTCGTCTGTCTGCAGCCAGTCATTGCCAAGCTGTTCCACTCCGAGCCTGGTGTGTTGTCTCGCAGTCCTTTCCGTTTTTTAGTAATCCTTTAGCTTCATTATAAAAGCTTTTTTGGCGTCTCCGTCAAAGCCCAGGTTTCTGTAGAACTGATGGGCTTCTTTTCTAAAGCTGGCGCTTTCCAAAATCACTTTGTAGCAGTCTCTTTCGCGGGCAAAGGCAATAGCCATTTCCATGATTTTTTTGCCAAGGCCTTGCCCCCTATGATCCTTGTCGGTTACAACGTTTTCGACAAAGCAGGCCGAACTTCCAATCCGCGTCAAGTTAGGAATTATCAGGCAGAATCAAGTTGAAATGACTTTCCCGTCTTCGACCGCGCCAAAATATTTAATATTTTTGTTCCTTCAATTTCGCTTTTCCAAATAGCTCGCGTGGTTTCAACCGTAAAGCCTTCGTTTGTGCCGTCAAGCTGCTCGTACAGTTTTATCAGCGATTCCAAATCGCCTTTGTTCAATTCACGAAATTCCATAGCTTTTCTCTTTTTTTTACAATGATGTAATAAACATCGGCGTACAGTCTGCGTCTTTCTTAACGCCACAGTTTTCATAGACTTCTCCTTGTTCCGAATGTTTTATGCGTAAGATTTTCATTTTCTTTTTATCATTTGCAACTCCGTAGGCTTTCCGTGGCCGTAATAGATTGTCCTTGTTCCAAGCCCTTTGATTTTTTGCGCGCTCTTTTTGATTGCGTCAAAATCATAGTAAAGGTGGCCAAGTCCCGGCCTTATCCAGTTGTCAAGTTCATCGCCAACAAAAAGATGCTTTTGCTCAACGTCAACGCCGATGGAGCCAAGCGTGTGTCCGGGAAACTCCACAATTTTTGCGTTTATTCCGTATGAAGACAAGTCGTCACCGTCTTTTACGTAAATCAAATTTTCCGGCTTTTCAACTTTTGTCTCCCGCAGCACTTTAAGCGAAAGTCCAAGGACAATTTTTCCGACCAGGCCGTAAGACTTTAAAGGCTGCTTGTCAAAGCTTTCAAAAAGCTCTTCATCGGCCTTGTGAATCGCCACCGGAATATTGTAGCGCTTGGAAAGTTCCGCTGCATTTTCCGCATGGTCAAAGTGAACGTGGGTCAAAACGATAAGCTTCATCTGGTACTTGTCGCATTCGGCAATCACCTTATTGATATGAGGTTTGCTCGCAGTGTCAATCAAAATCGCCGTGCCGCCATCCGCGATGACATAGCAGTTGTCCGTTCCGCCTTTAATTTGCACAATCGTTGCCATATTCATTCCTTATTATAAATAAGGTTCACCCCGTTTGCATCAGGTTTTCTAATTAAGGAATCATCACACAATTCCTGAATCACTACTTCGCCTAAATAAAGAATTCTGCACCCATCCATAAGATGTCCAGCCCATGTATGAGAAGCGTTGCCTATTACGCCATGAAGATGCGGCTGCTTATTGATTACCGTTCCGTCTAAAGAAGCCAATTCCAAGGGTTCCTTTAAGTTTATCTCATCATAGGTTATTGGATATCCTTCTGAATTTGTCATTTGCATATTAACTATGTCAAACGTTGCAATGCCAGAAAGAACAACGGCCTCGCTAATGTTTTCCTTATTGCATAAATCAGCTATGGCCTCTCTGAGCAAATCGCCCCTCTCCATTCTAAGAACAAAAGTCCTGCCTCTTTTTTGAACAATAAAACTTTTCATCGCGCTTTCTCCTACGTATTCGGTTTTACACTAACACTATATTATTATTTTACTTGAAATTCTACAAGAATAATGCTAAAATCCATAACAATATCGTAATTTGGCCATGAAAAACAAAAAATACGGCGAGCTGCGCAACAAATGGCGCGGCATAATAAGACAGTACGAAGACCGCTCCGAAATTGTAAACTACGACGAACCGTCATTTCCTTCTTATTCTTACATCGGTCACATGGACGCTTCCGCGACTTGGAACAAAAAAGTCCACTGGCACCAAGACGTTGAGTTTATGACAATTATTTCCGGCAAGATGGCTTACAACATAAACGGCTCATGCGTGGAGCTAAAAGCGGGCGACACGATTTTTGTAAACTCAAAGCAGCTGCATTGGACAAAAGACATTGACAACATTTATTGTCGATACATAATCACGGTCATCCACCCCCGCCTTTTGATTTCTTCGCCGGAAGTTGAATGCGAGTATGTGCTTCCAGTAATTTCAAGCAAAGAAATTCCTTACATCATTTTTAGGAACGGAACAAAAAACGCCAAAAGCGCGGCAAAAATTCTGCGCGAACTGAACAGCAACAACGGAAACCAGTTTGAGATAACCCGTTGTTTTTTTGAACTATGGCATTACATTTTTGAAAGCTTTAAGAAAAATAAAAGCGACGCAGACAAAAACTCCGCTGACTTGCTCGGCCAAACAAACTTCCACCACATCGAAAGCCTAAAGAACATGATTGGCTTTATAAAAGAAAATTTTGCGCAAAAGATTTCGCTGCAAGAAATCGCAGACACAGGTTTTATGAGCAAGTCCACTTGCAACAGCGTCTTTAAAAAATACACAGGCCACACGCCCAGCGACTACCTCATCCGCCACCGCATTGACCGCGCCCAAGAGCTTCTTTTAAGCACAGACCAAACAATCTCGCAGATAAGCGCAAAATGCGGCTTTTGCTCCCCCAGCTACATGACGGAACAGTTTGTCCGCTGCTGCAACTCCACTCCTAGTGAATTTAGAAAAAAGAGGGAATAAGAAAACACTTCCCTTGACGAAGGCAAAATTGGCGCAAAAGTTACGGTGGCGTGAAGGCACGAAAAAGCAACTTTTGTGACAAAGTTTTTGTCGGCTTTGAACTTCTTGTTATGCTTTTATTCTTTCACACAAATTTATTTATTTTACTGATACTATTACACCGAATTTTCCTTTTGAATATATGCATTCCACATTCCTAAAACCGGCATCTTTTA